>Ga0102958_1000001_pt1 | contig 43611 bp, 92 predicted proteins | sample SalPonF2_B_D1_MG_FD_84513 | JGI IMG/M metagenome (GOLD analysis project Ga0102958, IMG submission 84513) | Salt pond soil microbial communities from South San Francisco under conditions of wetland restoration - Salt Pond MetaG SF2_B_D1_MG ...
AGAACCGTATAAACGGAAACAAAAACATTATTTCTGTGGGAGAGAACTTCTTCGTTTCGATGGAGACCCAACACCAGTTTACACTATCCTGATTATGGATTTGAATGAGTGTTATTGTGCCGAAGTTATGAGCGACGGCGAAATCAAGAAACTCATTCAAGCACATAGTGAAGTGCCGAACAAGCACAAGAAAGGTGGTCAATCGGCAGCCAGATTTAGTCGGATTCGAGAGAATGAGATAACTCTGTGGTTCAAGCGTATAAATGAGTATCTCAAGAATGTCAAGTCTGACCAAATTTATTTGGGAATTAGCTTTGTTTACAAGGCTCGGTTCCTCAAATACCTTTCAACTTACAACTTAGCCAAAATCAAACGGATAGAAAAGAACGAATATGGAGGAATAACAGGAGTGTATCAATACATCAACAAGTTAGAAGCAGAAAAATCAAACACCCGAGTAGGATAATGGATAGTCCAGTTGGCTTCGGACCATCAAATGTGAGTTCGAATCTCGCCTCGGGTATACGGGCACGTAGCACAACCTGGTTATGCACGTGACTTTTAATCACGAAGATGCGGGTTCGAATCCCGTCGTGCCCATTCCAAAGACAGGAGAAGAAAATGGAATACGAAATATTCAGGAAAAAATTGAGCAAGGAAGAATACTTCCAAAGTTGGGATAGTGATAACTATAACAATTTGACAGAAGCACTTAGAGAAAGAATCTATGAGAAATATTTAATCAAGGCAGAAGTATTTCAAAGAGATGAGTTCGCTTGTGCAAATATCGAATGCGAATTTCCTGACTCTCCATTAACTCTTCATCACGTTAAGTTCCAAAAGAATGGTGGAAAGGACAGCGAAAGAAACTGTGTTACTTTATGCAAGACTTGTCACCAAGGATACCATAGAGGTAAACGCTCATTCACATTAGCTGACAAGAAAGAATTACCTTCACATATGCGAGGTCACACTTTCAAAGTAAGCGTGGATGAATCAGTTGATTGGAAGAAAGTCAAAGCAGAGATGAAGAAGTTGAGAAAGACACTCATTTCAGAAAGAGTTTATTTGTCAATGGAAGACTTAGCTTTACTTATGAAGTTCTTCGATATGGTTATCGATTCCGAAAGTGACGATGACTAATTTTTTTTCTTTTTTGATTGTGTTATTTTTTTACACATCAACATAAAGTATATATAACTTTAAATTCTAAAGCAACTATGGCAAACGAAAAAATTTCTTGTAATAGTTGCGGAAGCAACAATGTGTATGGAATGAGTAGAGTTGTAGGATATTATTCTGTTATTGAGAATTGGAATGATTCAAAAGTTGCAGAATTTGCTGCAAGACAAAACGGGAACTATAAATTGGGTGAAGAAAAACTTGAAAACGCTGAAACACCCGTTATATGCGTGAATTAGCGATTTTCGATTAACTATTTTGATGCTTTAACCAGGGTTATTTGTAATGATAATTTTGGCTAAATTACACTTTTTGAAAAGCGTCCCAAGGTATCACACAATTGTTTATGCCGTTAATGTTTTTGTATGCTTTATATCTAAATACTATGGCTCGTGCCCTTGATTTTGGAATTGCCCAAACGTTTTCTTTTGTTTGTATTTGCACATACAAATATCCGTCGCCTTTAATATAAATAATTGGTAATGGGATTCCTGTTTGTCCATACACACTATTCCATTTGAACTCATTCCCAGCTTTCCAATACGGCTCACGTATGGAAATTGGTTGCATATATTTTCTACCTCCTATTTGGGATATTGATATTTGAAGATTATGTTACGGAATTTTTTTGGTCTTTTGAAAGAGAGCAACTCTTTGACATTGAAAATCAAATTACCTAAAATGATTTTTGCCACAGGTCGCCTGTCTTTCGAAAAGGGGTTGACAACATTCAATATGGTCACTCAGTTCTTTAGAGATTTCTTTATGTCTTCTGTCGTTGCTTTTGAAACTTTCGCAACTTCATCAATTATCATAAAGTCCACGTCCTGAATCGGTTTCTCTTTCTGGTTGAATATCGCTGACATCAGGACTGTCTCGCACTTCTTGCACACTCCGTAGACCATCCATCCCAGAGTCGAGTTCTCGTCCTTCTCGTTCTCCCGATAATCTGTTATTCTCATATCCATCAGTCGTTTGCACGTGCACCGACCCGCTATCTGTTTTATCCTCTTCATTGTTACCTTCACCGTTTCCATTTTGCACCCTTGCCACAAGTGCTTCGATTGCTCCAATCATAACTTGCACTTGTTTGTTTGTTAATTGATATTTACCTTCGGTGAAGTCCTTTTCACCGATAAGTTCTTCCATCACTTTGTCCACCTGGTCGTGTGTAGCCATTGCTGACCCTGGTCCAGATGCCATATTCTTATAGATTTTTAATATTTCACTTGTGTTTAATATTGCCATTGTTCGTCCACCAATTTTATCTGAGCTGGGTGATTCCCAGCCTTTTCTAATTTTTTAAACTCTTGAATACGGGTGTATTCCTCGAAATGTCTATCAGCTTTCTTTGTGTGCCTTTCTTCACAGTCGGCTGCGTCTTGATGATACTTATGTTCCTTTTGACACATTTCACAGAAATATTGAGTTGTTTCCCCTGCTTCTTCAGCACTTTCTGGTTCACAACACTCCTTTGCACATTCATTAGCATCGTCCTCATCTTGATACTTTTGATGACAATATGGACAAGCCCACCATTCAATAGTCTTTTCTTCCACCATTTATTCTTACCCCACTTTTACGAATTATTGAAATTTACGACTTCGTAGTTCTTTAGTCAAATTCGCATATACTTTAACGAACTCTAAGTAATTGGTTCGCTGCAACTGTCTTAATTTACCTGTGATAGGTATTTCTAATCGAGTATTATTACGTCTTTTAGCCATTTTACTTAAACCCCACTATATTGGTTGTATTAGTTAGTTTATATATTTTGCTATATTAGAGAAAAGGGGAACAAGCGTCAAGAGAAGTTTGAACCATTTTTTCACGATGAATCTCTTGACAACGCCACCGAGTAGGTTGTCAGTAAGGAGAAATAAGCGAATAGAGTAGTTGGCTTTCGCCGCTCAAGTTTTCGGATTGAAGTAACTCTATTCAACGTCATCCTGTGACTATGAATGCGGTAATGAACAATTTCAGTGTTTAATATGCTTACCTATTACACCACCGATGCCGAAGCACCGACTGGGACTCGAACCCAGGTCATTTCGTCCATAGCGAAGTAACTGAAATTTACGACACGCATTGAGTATGAAAGGCATACTGATATATATGTCTTTTGATTATGAGTGTAGGTTTTGGCTATCATAAAACCTACAAACGTCAGGGAATCGGAGCTTCCCACGTCCAGACCAGTCGCAATGACTTCCTAACGGTCTATTGGACACCCGAAGGTGCAGCTCACCAACGTCCTACATCAGTTGGCTGACGATGACTGATTGTGCGGTTGTGTAGTTTCGGTCAGACACCCGAAGGTTCTGGCTCCGTCTTGCACGGTTGGGTAGGTTCAGTTCATCTAAAACCTGGCGTTATTTCAGAGCGATTATCGCCACAGCTCTGTTAGGAGTATGAAATAAGGTAACAAGCAGCAAGTGTGTAGTTTTCTCGATACGAAGTAACACTCGCCAACGACACTTATTCTCATTCTTCAATGAGTATGATATATGAAAAAAATAAAAAAATTACAATGTAATCTTATTGATTACATCGATTGCGTCTTTGCCTTCTTCAAGTGCAGAAAGCACACTAAACACTTTCTCTGACCAACCTGCAATTAGGTGGACATCTTGTTCTTGAACAGACAATGGTGTGTTTCCATACCCTTGTAGGTCGAACAAGTAGAGTTTTGCGTTTGGATTAGCTTTCTTATACTTAGACCACTCTGACTTGAATGAAGAGTTATCACTCCTCCAACTATCAGAGTTCCACATTTGACAATCTGTGAAAATCATAATCTTATCGACTGATTGGTTTGTGTTATTCAAATGCTCGATTACCTTGTAACCATTTGTTGAATAACCAACTTCTCCTTCGATTTCATATAATTTTTGCACGTTAGCCAAAATACTTGTCTTAGGCATATGCTTAATCTTGAAGGAATCTCCAAAGATACCTGTTTGAACAGCCTTACATTTGCTTTGAAGCACCATTGATAATGTTAATCCGATGTCATACATAAGCACCTTGCTCTTTGGAGAGACAGGTGTCTGCATTGAACCAGATACATCTGATGCAATCAAAACGCTTGTATCATATCCGAATCCTGGAACATTCTCTGCGGAAACTGCAATAGCGTCTTCGAGAGCATCCAAAATCATAGATACATACGGACTGTTGATAGGCTCAGAGTCGTTATCATAATGATACCTACTTCTGCCAGAGTTATTTAACTCCTTATACGCAGAAAGGAATCTGAATGGTAACTGTTTTGACTTCTTTACCGCATCTTTGTCGGAGAGTCGCTCAGCTACCTTAATGATAGACTCTTTGCTAACTTCAGCCTGTAAGATGTTTCTTAGGTTTCTAAGAAGTGCCATATATCCGAGCTTATTTGAAGCAATTAGTTCTTCCCAAACTTGTGTTTTAGTCTTTCCTTTCTCCTTTGCAGATGAAAGTTCAACTTCCCAAGTATAAGGAGTTTCTAATTTATCCTCAACTAATTTCTTGAATAAGGCTTCTTGTTCTTTGTCTTTTGGCTTAGCGTGTGTCAAGAACAAAGCGTCTCGTAAATTTACGTCGCCTTTTCTATTATACTTAGCCAAGCTATATTCGTCAAATTTATTGAAAGCCTTAGCAATACCTCGTGATAGTGACTTTGAGAGCTTACCGAGTTTCTTTTTCTGACCATTGACCTCTCTAATGTTTTGCGGGTTTGCCGCTTGGTAATACGCCAGTATTTCAGTAATCTCGTCAGCTCTTTGAATGACCCTCTCAGTAAGAGGTTCAATGATTTTCCTATCAGATAAGTGCTTGTTCAATTCAACCACAAGAACCAAAGGTATGCTTCTTAGATACATTTGTTCTCTTGCGTAAACTGCTAACTTAGCAACGAAATCTGGGCTAACTTTCTTAATTAGAGCCTTAACTCTATTTAACGTATCATCAGCCTTTTCGTAGAACTTATTCTGAAGTGATGCTGTGCAAACTGTTGCGTAAAGCTCGAGTTCTGGTGACAGCTTATATGCTACTTCACCTTCGTGATTTGTAGTTCTTGTAGAACTTGTTTTTGTATTAAACCTACTCATTTTTCTATTATCCTCCATCGTGTTTTTACTTATCGTGGTTCAAACGATATAGTTAGTATATACTATGTTATATATAAATGTTTCTATTCAAAGAGTAATGGCACTACGAATGTTATAAATGCCCACACTGCAGCCAGTATGAAAAGCAAAATTGCGACCTCAAAGAAGCCTATGGTTGGAACTGTAAACATTTAAGCCCCCTTTGCAGTCAATTCTATATCTATATCACTATAGATTTTGCTACATTCTTCACAAGCTACTAACCAGCCACATTTTTCACATTTCTTTTTTTCCATTGTTCATTTCCCCTTTGTCGTATATATGGTGTTATTTTTAGAGCATTCTCCACAGATTATGCCAAACATTGGTTGGTCTTTGATGACAGCAACCTTATTCTTTCTACAGTTTTGACAGGCAACCATTATTACACGGGAGTCCGTTTCCTTCTTAGATGGATAAACTCCACTGATTGGTTTGATTCTTGCACCCTCTTGAGCTATAGCAAATTCTCGCTTTGAGAACCTAACCATATCTTCTATAAAGTGACGTATTGTGTCGTAATTATACGTCCATTGGTGTGAATATCCTTCTTTGCCATTCTTTGGATTTGTGTGAGAAGCCCAGCCTTCAGAGAAAAAAAAGTCTTCTAATAGATATCTAATCTTATTTTCGAAGCCTTGTTTGTCTGTTATTTTGTCAAGGAAGTCCTTACAAAAGTTAATCTCTGGTTCTTTTTGTGTCATTTTTTTGCCTTTTTATTATTCTTTATTTTTTCTTTAATCAATTCTTCTGTTAAGGTCTTAAATGCTCTAAGGTTGTGCATTTCGTTGAACTTTATATCTATTTGTTGCAAGTTGTGGTCTAATGCCATTCTACTTGCACGTCTTTCGAAGTAAAATAATGTCCAGATAAACGCAAACCACCAGAATAATCTTTCAAACAAAATCCATTCTTTAGTGTAATCTATAGCACTACCAATAGCTCCGAACATAATCCATAATAATAATCCAATACCTATACATAATAAATAAGGATAAAATCTGTATTCGAATCTTTTTGTTTTAGTTTCCCTAAAACCTAATATTGTTTCTATCAAACTCATTTGTTTCGCCCTCATTTGGAATAATAACTTGTGGTTGTTCGTGAACTTTAGCATCGTGTTCTTTTGCTTCTGTTGTATCTGGTTGTCCGATAAGTTCTGTGTTCATTCGTTCAAGTGTTCTACTTGCTTGTATCTGTTTTTCCATTAGTTGTGTTTGTATCTTCTGGAAGAACTGAAGCCGTTGAAACAGGTCTGGGATGTGTGTTTCTACTTTTTGTAACATATCCTGGAATGTCTGATGACCTAATTGGAAACCCTCATTAGTTTTATCAGCTTTCACAAGGTTTGTTGCTGCCGAACCTACACGTCTATTGTAATTGCTTAATGCTGCAGACTTTGTTGGTTTGCAAATAAGACAATACGATTCATTATCTTTTCTTACTGAAATTCGGTCTACACCTGCGTAATCAACGGTTTTCTTGTAATAATCCATTATCTCCGTTGTTAGTCTCTTTAATTTATTTACATCTCTATCAGTATAGGAAGAATAATTGTAAAATGTTTCAGCCCAAACATTCTCTTCCTTTAAGTTATCTCTTGCGATGTCTGATGTTGTAGTAAAGACCCCTATTTTGTGCCAAATAGCAATGGCTATTTCGCATTGGTCGTCGGATAAATTTGTTTGCAGGTGTATATCGATTTTATCAGTCATTTTTGATTTCCTCTAATTTCTTCTCCATTGATTTGATTGCTGGAACAACACCTGTCTTTAGTTCACTTAAACAACTATCCAATATTTGCACCATTTGTTTATTGATGTATTTCTTGGTATCTGCTTCTGATAACCTATCAAGACCATCTGCAATAACTCTAAGGTCAGATGCTGTCTTGAAAAACATTTGCTGAAATGCAGTAACTTTCTTTGAAGCATTTTCTACGAATGGAACTGTATCAATTTTTACACTTCCGTCTGTAAGCATTGTCTTTAATTTCTTCTTGTGCTTGTTCATTGTCTTGGTTGTTTCAAGAGCTTGTTTTTGTCGTTCTTTGTCAAGACCTACAAAATTTGATGCGTCTTCAATACTGATTTTATCTTTAAGGACATCATCAATAACATCTTTATCAACCTTTTCTGCAATGTTAGCCAATTTACGAATATCTTTTCTCCCTAAATCTTTATTGTTTGCGTGTTTCAAGACCTTCTTTCGTAAGTTTTTGTCTTTCATTCTTGCAGTTTCAGTAATATTATAAGCTGAAACCTTCTCGATTTCTTTTACGAAATCTGCTCCAAGCTCCATTCTATCAAGGAAGCTATCAACAATAAGTTTAGTTGTGGAAAGTTTTTTAGCGAAAGATTTTGAGTCATACTTACCCATATCCCAAAGTCTTTTCCACGCATTATCTCGGTCAGACATAGACCAATTTTTTCTGTGAGTGTCAATAATAATTTGTTTGAGCAATCGTTGTTCTTCTGTTAATTTTTGTTCTACAATAGCATTGACAGTTTTGATACTCTTTGATTTTAATATTGCTGCAACTCTCTTGTTTCCTTCATTAACAAGATATTGGTTGTCACTTAGTTTCTCTAAATGCACGGGTTCTTGTTGCCCGTCTTCTTCGATACTTGCAGATAACAAAGCAATCTCTTCATCGTCGAATTTACTTCGTGGGTTCTGCGGGTCGAAACTTATTTGTTTCTTATCTATTTTTTTGATTTCCATTATAATTCCTCATTTCTGGTTACAAAATAAATGTCTGTCGGATATTATCGGAATGAACCACCATAAAAATATTGCAACCAAAATCGCTAATACGATAAAGCCGAATACAGTTGGTTCACATTCCGTTGGCATCGTGCAGTAATGTTGGCATTTAGCCAATATTCCTTCGTGATACCACGCACATCCATCACACATTTACGCTCACTTCTTCTTTGGTTTCGGTCCTCTCTTTTTGCCTGTGTAAGGTTTCTTAGGTTTTGGACCTGGCTTCTTGTGATTTGCTTTTCTTGCTTCAGCTTCTTTTGCTTTCATATCTTCAGCAAATTGCATAAGCTCATCATATCGTCTTTGCATTGCGTCTCGTTCTTCTGTGACTTGCTTCAAATCGTTTTCTTTACGTTCAAGTTTTTCTGTTAAGTCCTTGATGTCGTAATCTTTTTCAGCAATCATATCTTGCACACCAGCCATTACGCCGTGCATCATTTCTTTTACTACCCCTTTAGGTATTTGTTCTCTTTCTCCAAACATTTTTGTCATTCCTCCCAATAATATACTTCCAAGTCCAGCCGTAAGTCCTGCCATTGCAAGACCTGTGCTTAAACTATCGAGTGATTTTGGTTTATTTTCTTTTTCACTCATCTTAGCCTTAACTCCAAGTGTCCGTCTTCGTTCTTTCTAAACGAATACATCTTCTGTTTTATCTTACGCACAATTTCTTTGTGACCTTTTGATGCCTCTTCTTGGGTCTTGTAACGAACTTGCACATACACTTGCACATCTATAAAACTACACCATTTCTTATCGGCAAATACCATAGTTTCATACCAATAGCCAAAATGATTTAGTTCGAGATGCACAGTTGAGATTCGGATTGTCGGGTGCATCCACCCTGTTAATAGATTAGGAAACGTCTTAATCTTATCAAGTAGTTGCCATTTGTTTTTCTGGAACGGCTTACCACAATTTCGACAGATTGTGGTCTTACCATACTCTGTTCTATTTGGGTCTATCCATTCACTTTTGAGAGTTCTAAACTCTTCAAACGTGTAGGTTTGTTTGCAGTGACTGCATTGCCATTCCATCTTATCCATTTTATTTCTTCACTTCCGTTTTGTGTGATTTGTCTTTCATCTCTGCTTCGGAATCTTCCATCAGCACGTGATAATAGACATAAGGATTATTGTTTGCTTTCTTCTTTGCCTTGTAGAGATTCGCAGCCATTCGTTGTTCTTTGAATCCTCGACTTCTCCAAGTCTCTTCGCCTTCACCAAGCTCTTGTATCATTTCTCCTTCTTTTACTGTTTTTTCTAATACATAATACCATAAAGTCATTGTTTTACACCTCAAACTTTTTACTCAAATACGCTCCTCCAAATAATAATATTAGAGCGACTGCTGTTACCCACATTTCGTTGTGCCAATAATACAAGTTCAGTTGTCTAAAGACAAGTCCTTGAATTACGAATCTGATTGCAACATAGATAAGTAATAAAATACCAACTATTGATGCCCCTTTGAATAGTTTACTTTTTTCCATTTTTCTTTGCCTCAATACGTTCTTTGATTGTGTAAAATAGGAATCCGATAAACAAACAAAGTCCAACGCCACTCATAACAAGATTCCAGAAATACCAATTAGTATATCCTTGCACTGCTACAAGTAAAATAGTGCCATACATAATATTAGCACACACACCGATGCCGAAAAGATACATTACGACCATTAGCCAAAATGGAACTCCTTTTTTACCCTGCTTAGTTGTTTGATTCATAGCGACCCCTCATTCTTTTTAGTGCATTTATTCGACGTTGCACACCTTTGATACGATTTTCTTCTTGTGAAATGTTCTTATCAATATCTTCAAGAGTTTCTGGTGCATAATATCCTTTCGGACTTGCAACAATAGGATAATTTTGCTCTTCGATAAGTTTTGCAACTATAAATCTAAAGTCGGCTGAGTTACCTTGTGGGCTAAAGTTTAATTGCCTTGCAATTTCGTTTAGCGGGACTGCGTTCTTCTTGCCTTTGTGATTATAGAACCAATCTTTGACTGCTTCCATTTTCAAGAAAATAATCTTATCGTTTCTGTCTATCAGCTTCATATAAGCAGGGACAGACGAATAGATTGGGTCTTTTTCATCAAATAATTCTATGTCATATTCAGTCTTGGATTTCGCCATTTGTTTTCTCCTCAAGTATCTCCTTCCCCTTCTTTAGTGCGTATCTTATCTTACGCTTTTGCCCTTCTTTGTTTGCATACACAACTGTGATATCTTCCCACATTTGCCACTTCTTTATTGGTCTCCAAGATTCATCTAACTTTGACTTTGTTCTGATTCTTGTGAGTGCCATAGTTCTAAAGTCATTCCAGATGCTACTCAAATACCAAACGAATAACAAAAATCCGAATAACAAAAGACTACCGATTATAGTTAATGCGACGCTTCCTGTTGTTACATTCATTGTTAGATTCATTCTGGCACCACTCTTTTCTCATCATTCCATAATCGTGATACTGCATAACCGCCGACAAATACGCCACCCCAACTAAATAAAAAGTGCGATGGTATCATCCACATTGCAATACCTATAACTATCAATGAAATGTAAAACGCTTTGGCTCCTGTTGGGTGCTTGTTGCACCACCTTTCATATTTGTAGTATAGTGACATATTTGTTTCCTCCATTTAACCTAAATCTTGACCTCTGTGAATACTAAATAATGGTCGCTGAATGTTTTGTTTATTCCTTCTTTATCAACACCGCTTTCGCCTATCTCGAGTTTCATATCATCATTGACAAAAATTCTATCATAAGCACAATCGGTTTGCGATACAGTTGTGTCAGCACTATTTGCAATTAGCCAATTCCAAGAATCAAATGCTCCGTCAAGTAAAGGATTATAGTAATCACAATCAGCATTCAAGTCTCCAAGAACTATAACATTTCCTTCATTTATTATAGCCTCTTCCATTGCATTTAGTTCTGCATCAACATCATCTGGTTTAAGGTGAGCGTTATAAGCTGTGAACTCATATCCTTCTACATTAAACTTCACCATAGTTGGTGACCTTTCCCATACGTCATCTGGGTCTGCAAGGTCTACAAGCTCAATAAGCTCGTAGTTTTCCTTGTAGATAACCCCTATTTGTTCTTTGCTTGAACTTCTCCCGTCCCTTTGCGATACAGCACATTCATATCCTTCCATTCTTTGACATAAAGTAGGGAAGGCAGTGCCAGAAGCGTCTCTAATTTCTTGAATAAAAATTATATCATAGTCAGACATCTTTGCATCATAGAAGTCCATTACTTCGGGTTCACTTGCTTTACTTTGTCCGAATATCTGAAGATTCCAGTTTGCGATTGTAAAAGAACTTGCAGGTTTTAGGTCAATGTTTTCAAAAGAAAGGTTTGATTCTATAAGTGTTTCATTGGTTTCTACTACAATGGATGTATTATCATCTTCAATAGTTTCGTTCTGTGATATTGTTTCTACAAAATCATCAGCCGTTTCATTGGTTTGTTCTTGTAATGGCACGTTTGGGTCAGCATACACAATTTCTTCTGGCTCTGGTTCTGGTTGAACATCTGGCTGTGGTTGTTGTGTTTCTGGAACTGGTGGCATTAACGCACACCCCGAAAGTGTCAAAATTCCTATCAAAAATAATACTATCCATAATTGTTTCATTGTAGTTCCCTCTGAAGTCTCATTTTCTTTTGTATTGTCCTGGTTTTGCCCATTCTTTAGGTCGCTTAAAGCCAGGTGCAGGTCCTTTGTTTGACCTACGTTTCTGTTTCCCATTAGGATAATACAATTTGGATTCTGTATATCCTGTTTGTTTATTGCGACGCTTTACATTATTAACTTTTCGCTCTAACTCTGTGATACGGCATTCAAGACGCATAATGTATGCACCCATTCTGGCTATATCTTTAGGATTGGCAAAATAACGAGAAGATTCGGTTATTGGAAACCCTTCTTCATCGTTCTCTATACCTAATTCCTTCATCACTTCATCAAATGTGAATTTTGGTGTAGTTGTTTTCGTCATAGTCTATCAAATCCTCTCATCATTCTAAACATCATTGGCAATATTATTAAAACCAATGGTGCAAATAGGAGTATAGTTACAATTCCCGAAGGAAATCCACTAACTATCGATGAAACTCCGTTCATACTTGTGGTGTTATATTGTTGTGATGTTTCAAGCGTTTCTGTGACAACAGATAATACTTGCCACCCAACCATACCAACAACTCCAAGCCCAATCGCAGGGATTACTAATCTAAACGGATTGAATGAATCTCTGTAACCATATCCACCACTATAACTTTCATTATCGTCGTCTGTTTCGTATTCTTCTAACGAATCAAATGATATGGTTTCTCTCTCAAACTCTGTGTTGCAAAGCTCTAATTCTTCTTCGGTGTATGTGCCATCCTTGATTGCATCTACATCTTGATTATATGCTTCAAGCAACGTATCAAGTTTTGTCTGAAACTCTTCATCTAACTCCTTGAGTGATGCAGAGTGTTCTTCTTTTTTCTCCTTGATATTATCGTTATGGAGTTCTTTTTCTTCTTTGATATTTTCGTTGTATGTTTGTCTTACTTCCCGTCTGTCTTGTGGGTCGTCATACTCCTCTAAACCTTCATCAAGTTCCTCCTTGAATCCGTCTAAAGTTTCTTGGTGTTCAGTATTGATTTCCTCAATCTCCTGCTTTTGAGATTCTAATATGGTCTGTCGTCCTTCTTGATACTTCACATCAATCGCTTGTTTGTGTTTCTCGTAAATCTCTTTTCTAACCTTAATAAGTCGTGACTGCTTCTCTTCATCTGTTTCATTCGGAGGAGCCTCTGTCAGCTTAGTATCTACCTTTTCAACTGGTGAATCCTGTATTACTTTCTCAACGTCGTCTGGTGATATGTCTTCATCAGATTTTGTCTTCTCAATACTCTTATCTTTTTCAGTTAAATCATATACAACACGGCTTCTGAGTTCACGGGCTTTGGTTAAAATAGGATTTCTTGATTTACGCTTTTCAAGTAGCTTCTTCTGCTCGGCTTCTCGCCTTGCTTTTAGCTTCTTAGCGTATTCGTCGTTATTTCCCATTTATTCTTACCCCACTCTTACCATAACAATGATAAAAAAATAAAAAAGTGAAGACCTAATTGGTCTTCTTGTTATCTACTGGTTTGGAAGACTTTTTAGTCTTCTTTTCCTTTGCGTCGTCGTCAGCTAATGAGTTAAGACCAAGTGCTGTAAGACCTAAATCTTGTGGTCTTGCAATCTTGTTTAACACAGCGTCTGCAGTTGTAGAGTTTGATACAGCCATTGATTGAATCATTTTACCTAATTCAAAGCCTTCTTCTCCTGCTTTTCCGCCACCTGCGAATACTTTAACATCAGCATTCATAAGTGCTTTTGCAGTTTCTACTCCAACAACTTCCTGCATTGCAACAACTTTCTCTGCAACTAATGCTCTGATAGCGTCGTCACCGAATTTGTTTAATGCTTTTTGCAGTGCTTCTTTAGCTTCAGCTTCAGCAAGACCTTTCTGTAAGATTGGTGCAGCTTCTCCTTTAGCCTGTTCTTCAGCTCTCATTCTGTCACCCTCTCCTTCAAGTTTCTTCTTCTCTTTGAAGATGGCTTCAGTTGCTTTATCCTGTTCAGCTTTAACGATTGCTTCTGCTTTAGTAATTTCAGCTTGTTTGATTGTTTGAACTTTTACAACTTCATACCGCTTTTCTTCAGCAATTTTTTGCTGTTCAGCGATTTTCTGTGCTTTGTTCTGTTCTCTTTCACCGATTACTTTATCTTTAGCAATTTCTCGCTCTTTAGCTTTTTCTTCGGCTTCAGCTTCTTTTATACGAGCTTGTTTGATTTTCTCTGCGTTCTGCTCTCTTGTAGTTGATTTGATTTCAACTTCTCTTCGTTTTGAGATGTCAGAAATAATTGTTGAATCTGCTGTGTCTTGGAAATCAACTAACTGGAAGTTAATTAAAGTCAGACCCCATTTGTTCAAGTCGTCTTGCATTTCTGCTTGGATTTCTTCGCCCATTTTTTGCTTGAAAGCCCTTGCATCAACAACGTCGTATTTTACAGTTACAGCTCTTACGGAAGCTCTAATAACTTCTTTAAGTTGTTCTTGTAATTCTTCGTCGCTAACGAATGTTTCAGCCGCAGTTTGCACGTCAGTAATTCTATACTTACAACTTGACTTAACATTATATCTCGCTTGATTCTTTTCGTATGTTTCTTGGTTCACAACTAATTCCTTAATTGTTACGTCCATAATTCTAATTGCTCGTCCAAAAAATGGCAACCAACTTGGAATTGCGAAATACGTCTTTGTGTTGCTTGTTGCTACGTTGTCATCTGCTGATGCAACGAACTTCTTGTTTGGTGTCACGACCAAGTGTGCTTCACTTGGGTCTACTATTCTATACCACGCAAATAGACAGATTACAATAATAAATACTATAACGCCTAATGCGATAGCTAAACCTACTCCTATCATTTTCTTATTCCTCCGTTTTGGCGATTTCTTTTGATTTCAGAGTAATCTCGCCAGTTTTTACCTTACCCGAAATGTTTGTTGCAATTTTTAATTCGGAATGCAACACTTTCCCTTCATTCCATTGTAAAATGAAATTCTCGTCTTTGTCCAACATATCATACAACTGGTCTAAGTCGTCTGATGATGTTAATTCGATGATTGTGTCATCTACCTTCGTTGCCAGAAATTTTTCCATTGTTTATTCACCTTTGTTTTTGTAATGTGACCGAAGGATATCAATGATAACTTCTCGCTTGTCGTTTTTATCTAACTTGATTTTATCGATTGCGATTTGTTTGTCAATGTCCTCTGGTATATCCATTTGCACTTTTACCATATTTTTGCACCTCTGCGTATTTTATGTTTTTGTTGTTTCCTCATTTTGTTAATACCCAGTGATATAGGGGAATACCCCCTAATATATAAACGTTTCGTTTATTTTGTGTTTTTCATCACTCCGCAACGCATATTTTTGTTTCCAGCGTAAATTTTCTTGATTCTTTGATGAACCCTGCTGTCTGGAGACAAAACAAAGCAATAGTCTTTAGGGTGTCTCAGACCTCTTGCGGCTGCCTGTATGATGTTCCTATCACACTCATCCCATAAGTATATCCATAAAAAACCCTCTCTTATATGGCGATTCATAGCGTAATGGTAGTGTGTTGGGACACCAAACGGCAATTTCTGTAATATATTGATTCTGCACTCTTCATCTGGGCAATCTATACCCCTATCGAGCTTAGTTGATTTGATAAAAGAGATTTCTCCTTTCTTGAACTTCTGCATCTCAATATCTTCATCTTCTGGTTCTTTGTCTTCCTGCGACCCAAGTATCTCTAAGCCTTTGTGGAGGCTCAATTCGTCCTTTTTAGGCAGTTTCTCGAATGACCGAATATGAAATAATGTGTTCGGAGGCGACCTTTTTATGCCTTTTTTGTAGTTTCGGGCATTCTCTATCAACGCTCCTGTTGCGATTAGCTCTTTTTTACGCTGTTCTGCCTTAATTGCAGACTGCTCAGCCCACGAAAGTCCGTAAGGCATCTTTGGTAGCTTAAAGGGTATTTCGTCGCCTGTGAGAGCGTTAAAGAGCATACCATTGATTGTGGAAGCCGCCTCTATCCGTGGGACTTTGCTCAGACCATAAAAAGTCTCTAAAACGTCGTCAGATTGCAAGGTTGCACTCATCATAAGCACGTGGTCGAATCCAGAGAACATTTTTTCCACCATTCCTTTAGCATTAAGGCTGAAATAGTTGAGTTTTAGGTCTCCTCGTGTCAAATCAAAGAAAATGTTGGTCTCTTCAAGTGGAAATTCGAGATATGCTAAACTATTATAGTAAGACATCATAGTTTTATGATTACCAATAGATTTGTTGTCTGCAAATATCTTAAACAGGTCTTGAACAAGTCTTACAACATCTTCATTATCAGAAAGCGTAAATGTCCCGTCTTTCTTGTCAGTATATGGTTTTGTGATGTATCGGCTCATATCAGCTTTAGTCTGGACTATCTTTCTGTCAAGTTGCTCTATGATATGACCTATTTCTTCATATACGTGTTTGCCAGATTCTGCATATCTGCTTCTAACAGCATTGAGAAGTTTTGATAAATTAACACTTCTTGGGGTTGTTAGATTTGTCAAAAACATATCACATTCATCTACCACTAAAACCCGCTTCAATGGAAGACGACCCAATTTCTTTTCGATTGTGAATTTCTTATCATTTATGATAACAATATCGTGACTAAGAATCTCATACATCTGTCTGTAATACGGGCAGATATTTGAATCATTACTTACTAAGTATCGAATCTCACGACCCATAGTGGTGTATTCCTTAACTTCGCCCATAAATTCTTTAGGAAGTTCTGGCGTATTGATAACATAATGAGGACAGCCTTCTAACTTTGCCGACCCTCCTTCGTCGCCATTACAAACGTGTCCTGTATAATCAACACGTTCCGACCCTTCTTTGCCTTTGTGTTCATTATTGATACACCTAAAATTAGATTTGCCTTTAAGTAATCCTATTGGCATTTCTTTAGAAAATTCATCAACGATATAGACACGTGAGTTTGCCGACCCATAATCATCTCTGTATTGGTTTTGATTTGCTTTACGTGGAGCTGTAATATAACCGCTTCCATAATGTCTTGCTATTTCCAGCCCAATTACTGATTTCCCAGCACCTGGTCCGCCCTTGACGAAGACAATCTTCTCGCCACCATCAAATAAAGAAATCGCTTTGTCTATGATTTGTTTTTGTGTAACGCCGTTGTTATAGACACGTGGTTTTAATTGGTTTCCTGTTTTTCTTTCAAATAAATTTAACATTCTTCTTTACCTCCCTACTTCTTTTATCGGGAAAATCCATCCTTAAATGAATCTTACATTGTGGTATGTTCTTTGTATTTATATATTCTTTCATTCTTTTATTGTGTCTAACAACTTTCTTGAAAGTTCGACAATTCCGTCCTTTTGATGATGTGCAATTATCTCTCCTGTATCGACTTTATAATCACAAGCTCCGTCATCTCGGTCTCCAATATTTGTTGCTGTTCTTGTATAAACAGGCTTACCATTAACTGATATATGTATGGTCATCATTTTAACACCACCCAAAATCTCCTCTGATTGTATATTTGCAAAACATTTCGTGTTCATAATCTATCTTCTTTTCTCGTAAGTCTCCAACACATTTAGTTCGCTCTACTTCAACGCAACCAAATAAACTGCATTGATTTGTTATATATTCTTGTGCCACCATTCCGTATGTTGCACAATAATATTGTTCTTGCACCCAGAATTTCTCTGGTGTGTATTCATCTCCTGTTGCAGATGATAATACTGCGTCTGATACAATCCATCCAACAAGCAAAACAATTAAAACTGCGAAAAGATATGTAAATGACCTTGCTAAAAAGTTATTCCAATCCATTATTTTTTACCCTCACTTTTCCAAAATTTTGTCTTCTTCAAATAATGAGCTTGACGCTCTTCACTCCAAGCATCCATACGTGAAATATTACTTGCTCTATCTATGAGCTTGATTAGTATAGCCTCTTTTGATTTAAGTCTTGGAAAATAAAATCCGTGATTGTCTGCTTCTCCTTCGTGTGTAACTTCATTAACTAAATCAGCAACACGCTTTCCAAATTCTTTTTCCAGCTCTTCATAGCTGGTATCTGTATCTTCTAAAGTATCGTGAAGAACTGCTGCGGCAATCACTTCACAATCTTTTGTAAGTAAATGAATATGTAACATAACAGGATGAAGATGAGACATATAATAGTCATTGCCGTCATCATCTTTTTGTCCTAAGTGTTTCATTGTTGCAAAATTAACTGCCTTTGCAATGAAATCTGTTTCTGCTTTATTCATTTTAATGGTAATTCTAATTGATATATTGACATAGTGGGTGGATTGTTGTAAAGTGAATAATGTTTCTGCAAATGATTTCTTAAAATTTCCATTGCATTATCTCGTGTAGTTGCTGACTCAATTCGTCCTGTGCAATACATCATTTCATATCGTTCTACTCTTCGTGGCACTTCATATCTATCGATTTCATCAAGTGCTTCTTTCACTATTGTATGTATCATTTGTTTGTGTTCTCTCCGTTTTTCTAAAATCTTTGGACAACAAATCATAAGTTTTCTTATCTCTATTCCTATAATATAAATGTCCGTCTGTTCCTACCGCAAAAAACTTGTAATCGTCTGCATACGATTGGAAATTTGCTACCTCAATTTGTGTTTCTTCTACGATTATTTCTAATCTTTCTTTGTCCTCTTTCATTCGTCATCATTTTTTCTAAAAAAATTTGAGATAATATCCCAAATACCGACAACCCATTCAAAGATGTCGTCTATCATTCTGCTACACCTTGCTTACTTTTTGCGGTGTTGCCCCATTGGTCTTTTGGCTCTTCTAACATTTCAATCATATCGTATGATGAAATCAACTGCTTTCTTTCTTTTTCTAAACTAAAATGTGAAAGCATAACTAATACTGCAAAGATAAATGACCCGTTTAAAATTAAACTGCCAACCCAAGTAATCTCATACGTGTTTGTATCTAATCTTATTAACCAAATCAATAATGGTATAGATAACAAAAGATGTGCATACATAAGTCGTGATAACTTTTTTCTTCGGAACGTCCATCTCATTGCACGTAGTTCCCATTGTTTCTTGTCTATAATCATTTTCTTCTTGCTCTTGCGTCTGCTCTTTTTCTCATTCCATATACACCAAAACCTATGGCGAATGTTGTCATTGGAATCCAAATAAGAAGCATCCATTTACTCCCCCAAATTAAATTATATATTGTCATTGACGAATGAAACATCATATTAAAGATATTAACGCCATCTACGTATCTATCTGAAAACATTTTGTTTCTTCCACCAATAAGGTTTGTTTTCCCAAACCCATTCACTTACTTTTACTGAATGTGGAATCAATATCCACGCTAACACGAACTTGCTAAATTGAGGCAAACGTCTAAAGTTTGAAACTTCTGCTCTTCGTTTTAAGTATAATCCAAGCCAAAACGCCGTGCCAATCATAAAATATAACATTATTGCACTAACGACATAGCCTTCTATGAGCTTACGAATGATTGCATACGCAAAAAGTGCTGTGAAGAAAATAACAAACCCATAATTCATATCAATCTTTTTCATTATTGCCACCTGTATTTGAAGTTTCTCTTCATCATCTCTGCTCTTGAAATTGCTTCAAGATTAGAGATATCATCATTCTTTTTGTCGCCGTCTATATGCCAAATCACAAACCCTTTTGGGATTTTTCCGTGTTCTTTTTCATAAATTAAGCGTGGTCGTCTTACTCTTTTGTTTGCTCCGTTCCAAAGATGAACACAATCGTCTTTTGGTTTCTGCACTCCACCCTTCCAAGACGGGTGTCCCTCGCCAACTAATTCGCCTTCCTTAAACTCTGTTGCTTTGCTTGGTCTAAAATCGTGTTTCCCTTTATTCCACGGGGTTTGCCCTTTCTTGAAAGCGGTCTTCAGGATTTTTGCTCTTGTTTCAGGTTTCATCATACGTTTTTTAGTCTCTCGACTAATCTTTTCTCTGGTCTCTGCCGTATGATGTGTTCCTGTTCTCATTGTCTATCTACAATCTTAAATTTTTCATCAAGCTCAATGGTGTCGCCTATCTTAATTGTGTTAAAATCTACATCATCTTCGACATAGAAATATATCTCACAATCAAAAGGGTCGTCTCTCTCATCAGCGTCTTTAGGACAATCTTTTTCGTGTGCTATGATTTCCCAATGTGGCTGTTCCCAGACCTTTTCATTTTCTAATTTCAATAATAATGTTTCTGGTGTCATTGTGGTCTTACCGAATTTTTCGCTGCACAATGAGGACACGTGCAAATTGTTGCATACCCCTCATCAGCATTTTCCTCTACGTTAAAGTGTTGCTTACAAGCAAAACATACTGCGTTTGTCATCTTAATATCTGCTCCATTATGTTTATTGTGTCATCAAGTTTTTTCTTTCTTCTATTTAAAACTCCAAGCCGTTCTTTTAACTTCGTAATTGGTATATTAAAAGAGCCGTCCTTGTCTTTTGTTACACCATAATATTTGTAGTTACCTAAAACTGCACTTGAACCTACCACAAGCTGTAAAGTTGTAGTATCAAAGCACTTGATTGTCGTCTTTGTTTTCTTGATATTGAGTTCGATTGTCTTTGTCAATTTCATTTGTAATTCTCCTCGATTTTCTTCTTAATACTGAAGTATGTTGTTCTACCCTTACCCGTCAAAGCTGTGAATTTCTGCACTTGCTCTGCAACGGGTATCTCTTCCAACATCAGTTTCCACACAATCCTGTAATCACTATCGACATTTATAGAGTTTAAAAACAACTCTTCGGCTTCATCAATGTCAAACCTAACAAACTTGATAAGCCGTTCCAACAATCTAAAATTAAAATCGTGGAAAGGGGCTATGCTCTTGTCTATGATTTCGTTTGTCTTACGTTTCTGCTCTAATGAAAGGTTATCCCGTTCATTAAGTATGGTGTTTGCCATTGCCTTTGTTTCATCAAAGGAGTATGTGAGTGTGATATTTGTTGTTCGTGATAATAACGCCTCAAACGACGGGCTATCTTTTACCCGTATCTCATTTACGAGCATAATAAGTTTGCCTTTGAACTCAAATCGTTGAGGAACTTCCTCGAGATTTGTTGTTGTTGAGTGCCAATGTATCATACGTTTGTCTTGTCCGCTATCCAAAGCCGACTTAAGTATGCTTACGGAAAGATTGTTCTCTAAAATCATTTCCATATCGTCAAGCACTATGATTTTGCCGTTGTTGTGAAATAACATCTTATACAACGCCAATGGTGTTGAATATGTATTAGTGTGATAATAAGGTGCATTTGCCTCTTCAAGTATAGATAAAGTCATTTGTGTCTTACCAAGACCTGCTCTTGACTTGCAAATCAAACCTGTTGAAAAATCATCAACAACCATTTGAACATATCGCTTGAAAATCCTTGTTTTCTCGTTTTCGATAATCTTTGTCATTTGGTTGTCCCTATTGTTCAAGTTTGAATTGCTCTATGATTTCTTCTGCCTCCTCCTCTGGCACTCTGTGTCCCGAGTCGTATGAAACTCCATAACCCTTTTCGTTAAGTTTTTCGTCCTTTAAGACCTCAAGTTGATAATCTTTCCCACCATATCGAATCCGATAGATACTAATTGTTCGTAATAATTGCTGTTCCATTTGACATTCCTCCCTACCCGTATAATAAAAATATACTATACTAATCTAATGTAGTATAGGTTGTATTTAAATGTTTTTGTTTAGTAGAGTGTCTGTTTCTCCCATTCTTCCGAGAGTTCATAATCAGACTTATTGTCAAACTCATCATAATCAGCGTCTTCAAATTTCTTTTCGGCTTCTTCTGGTGTGTCGGCTTCTACTTCAAAGTAGCCATAGACTATTTTTTTGAAGTCTTTTTTGAAACGTGCCATTTTACAACCCTAAAGCTGAAAGTCTCTTATCTACTTCGATTTTTTCTTCGTCTGCAATACTATCAAAATATTCCATAAGAATTTGATAACCGCCTTTGTAGTCAATTAAGTCATCTTGTTCTAACAACTTATACATACCAATAATGTAGCATTTTCCATTTGGTCTTACTTGACCAACGATTCCAATACCTTTTAAGTTTGCGAAAAATCCGTCTGCTGTTGCTATCTTATGTGTAGCACTTTCTAAAATTTGAACTGCGTCGTATTCCACTCCTGCTTTTAGTGGTAAAAAACTTTCTATTTTATCCATTGTAAATCACCATTCCCCCTTCTATGATTGCTCTTTCTCGTTCAGCCCTTGACTTAAACGCTTCTTTGTAGTCTGAATTGATTCCCTCTAATATAAATTTGAAACCCTCTTCTGATTCATCATCTTTTATATCATATTTTTTCACAAGGAAAACACTACCGCCTTTGATATCTCTTGCGATTCTATCCCAAGACCATTCTTTGATTCCTGCACAAAGAGTTCCGAGCATACTTTCAGCAACACGCACACCCTGTTCATCTATGTCTTTGTCTCCTTTGATATTCTCAAAGATTCCCTCGCCGTATTCCACCATTAACTTCTTGATTTGCTCTTGCATTTCAATATAATGTGGGGCTAATTCGTCATTTTGTTTTTCTTCTGCCATCTTATTAGATTCCTCCTTACCCATCTTAGTTATAATCCAACTTGTATATAACTTCTTCGATTAACGCTTTACATCAATCTCTTTTACTGCTATGATATTGTCTGAAATGGTGTCTTCTAAGCAACCCAATAGTTCTGCTTCATCAACCCCTTCTTTAGTTTCAATTAGGAACTTCTGTATCAATTTCAACATCTCCATAAGTTTCATTAAGTCCTTTGATTTTTGCTTCATATTCTTCAAGCATAGAATCTTCATCAAAGACTACTTTCTTTGTATCTTCATCTATATACCAATAGACACCTAATGTCATACTTGTTGGCAAATCTTTTTCTTTCATTGTAAGTCCTCCGTGAGTTCGTGTAAAGGAATTAACTCAAAATCATCTGCATATTCTGATAATTCTTGTTGTCTAACTCGCTCTATGTTTCTTGCTCGTAACCAAAGCAAAAATTGTTCTCTGTCTTTAACCCAACCCTCGTAATTTGGTTCGGGTTCTCCTACATACTTTACTAAATATATCATTCTCGTCTCTCCACATACCCGCCACAATTTAAACAAAAAGTTTGAATTTCTTTCCATTCTCCGTCGTGTATCATATCCCACGTTTCGCAATCATCACAATCGCACTCAGAACTAAAGTTCTCGAGTTCTGAAACTATGTCGAATATTTTTTGCTCTGTTTCGTAGTATGTTTTTGTTAGTATTTTTAGTTCGTCTTTCGTGTATGTCTCTGATTCTATTTTCCCGTCTGGATTATATTCAACGTCGTCGTCAATATCAATACACAATTCTCGTGCTTTAGCATTTGAAAGTGTTTCGTCTGGGTGTGTTTCTTTCCAACCCTTAATGTAATCTGCGATTGCAACTTCTTGTGCTTCTTTGTTTAGTTCTGTGAATTTCATTCGTCCCACTCCTCCGTGATTTCGTAATCTTCTGCAACCTTATCCCAATTTGGAATGTCCTTTGCTTTCGTCATTGCTTCGTCTTCTGATTCTGCTTCTACAATAATCGTATGAACTAATGTTTGTGTAACTTCAAATTTCATTTTTTCTTGCCCTCCTCGACCTCATAATGAATGTCTTTTGCGTTTCTTAAGTAGTTAGGATTTAGTATGATTTCGCCCTCTGCTCTCTCGTCTTTAAAAGCAAAAACGTGTTTTTTCTGTATCTTTGCCTTAATTACCCTGCCTTTTTTGTCAAATCTTGTAGCAAACCAAATCGCTATCTTCTTATCAATAGTCCAAGACATTGCTTTCTCTTGTGCGTTGTCTTGTAAGCCTCGATAGACAACAATCATATCGTTCATCTTTTCGAGTTCTTGCTTCTCGTCATCTGTCATCAAATATTGTTTGTCTGCTTTGGCAAACAACATTAACATTAAATCAACCCCATTCTCGTGTGGAAACTCTGTATCAACCCAAAGGTCAATTAGTGTTTCGCTGTATTCCTTTTGCGTAAGTTCGTCTGCGATTCTCATAAAGACGGGAATACGAAAGGGTTTGTGAATATGAATAAACATTGCGAATAAGTCTTTTTCATCAACTGCTTCATCAATCTTTTGTAATCGTTGCTCGAGCAATTTTTCAAAATTATCTTCTGTAATATGAACTAACTCTCGTGTTTCTATATCCATTGTGGCAAACGAAGTTAAGATAGGGTGTTGAGCCATACCAAACTCTCCGAGTTTCCACTCTATCGAATAGACATAATCTCTAATCGCTTTTTTTACTTTCGTCTTGTTCATTTTTCATTCCCTTTGCAACGCTACCCATAAATTGAGTGAGCCAATCACTCCATTTAGCATTGAGTTTTACGTATTGTTGTAAAGAGACCTCGTTTTTCTTAACTTTCTCTGCTAATCTAATCTGCTCTTTGAGAGGTCTAATAAAGTTCTTCTCAAAAAGTTCGAGTTGTTGTTTCTTATTCTCTACAACTGCGTCGAGTTGTCCTCTAAGTTTTTTCTTCTGAGCCATAGTCAAATGACTATAAAACTTAGGTGTCTTTTTTTCTTCTGTTTTTTCTTTAGTCATTTTTTCTTCCTATCCTCTGCTTTGATAAACTCTTCCAACTTGTCTTGTATCTCGTCCCAAACCCATTCGAGTTCTTCGGGAATATCATCAAGAAAGTCGAAGTCATATTCTGGAGGAGATTCTTCACTCCAACTATATGTTACATCAACGCCCATTTCATAGTCAATACCACTATACTTAAAACTAACAAAAGACCGATAAGTGATAGAGCCTTGTTCTTCATCTCCCTGTTCAAACTCTAAATCTGTGAGTTTGCTCTCGATAAATTCTTCTTCGCTCATTGTTCTACAACCTCGTCGTTTGTATATTCGTGTTGGCAATCGCCACACACATATTTTTCTTGCTCTGTTGGTTTTACGTTTGTGTATTCACAATTAGGACACTCGCCTATGTCTATGTCCCAACTGCCCTCATTAACAACACGTCCTTTTTTAGTTTCATACACTCCTGCAAAAGCCATTCCCCACTCTTCGTATTCAAACGTAAAGTCGAGTTTATTGAATTGCATTGCTAATTCTTTTATGATTGGTTCGGGAGGAGACCACGCTGTTGCAAAGAAAATTGCAAACTTTTCTGGTTCGTCTATTGAAATATCTGTATCACAAGCGTTCCATTTAGTTCCCCAATTCTCTACACACCAACCATATCCTTTGCCGACGTTAAACCAATATGTTCCAAAGTCGTCGTGCCACCTTTCTTTTTGTTCTTTGGCACTTAACTTATCCCACTCTTTACGCCACTTCGCCTCTTCTCCTTCTGTTGAAATCACTTTACCAAAGTCAAAGATTCGTTCTTTTCCTTCTATGGTTTCGCCTTTAATGAAGTCTCGAAACTCCTTAATATCCTCTTGCTTACCTTCTACGACAAGCGTATTCTGACACCAATTTGGCATTTTAATCGTCCTCCTCTTCGCTTCTTGTTAAATGAACATCAACAAAATCAAAACACCAATCAGCACTCCAATCTTCGTCTTGCATTTCTTGAACGTCGCACTCACTAATTGGAATTGTTATACTTGCTAAGTTATTCAATTCTCTAATAATCCAATATCCGTCGCAACGTCTATCTTCAATAAACGTCATTGTGAAAAGTCTCGGCGATTCATCTAATACTTGCGAGATTGCTTCTTCATCTGAAGAGTAATTTGGCGTATCTACTATATCCTCAACATCTCCGAAAATCTTTTTTAGTTCTTCTTTGAAACCAACTTTGCTCATAAAGTCGTAAATACTCTCGACCTCCCATTCTTGTTTAATATCGTCTGCGTGTAATACCATTTTTATTCTACCCCCAATATTGCAAACGTATATTCGCAATCATTGTATCGTTCTGTAACGCCGTCCATTTGTTTTACTAACTTAACATCAGCCGTTACTTTTTTGTCTCGATTATTAACTCGCACATTTACGGCTTGTGCGTAAGCCCCGTTGCAATAACGGATTCCACTATGATTATACTCATAGTCTTCGATTCGTTGCTTGATATCTTTTTTATCTACCACTTGCAACACCTCGTCTTTCTTGTTCTGCAAGACAACTTCTATATGCTTTCTTTTGTCCCTCGTCTGCACATTCGTTGTCGATTGCCTCGTGATAATTAAAAATAAATTCTTCGAGCCGTTCATCTGTAACGTCTTTGAGTGATAGACCTCTTCGGTTTATGTCTTCTCCTCGCTTCTCGATTACATCTCCAACTTCAAACGCATTTGCGATTCGTAACAACTCTTCGGCTTCTTCTTTAACTTCATAATCAGATAGAGAAATCTCTCCTCCATACCAACCCTGCCGTGTCAAAGCCTCTTTCATCAAATCAATAAAGTCGTCTTTAGTCATACCACTATCGATTATCTTCGCCGTTGTTGTTGCTTTGCTTGTTTTGAAACCTCCAAAACTTCGTCTGCAACCACATTTGCCGTCGATTTCTTCTCTGTCGCACTCCATACTAAACTTAACGAGTTCGCCCTCTTCTGTGAAAGAGAAGTCGTTGCTTCTCTGCCCCTGCAAACTCTTAGTTGCTACTATTACTTTCATCTTCTGCCTCCATTTGCTCGTATAACCCGTCCTTTTTAGCGAGTTCTTTAACTTCTTCGATTGTAAGAGCGTCTTCTGGTTCGTTTTCAAAGTCTCTTTGTCTGCTACCACCCATTCTCTTACCACTAAAGTTTCTATCGTCGTGTCCTTTCACAATCATTCTATCGCCATATCCAAAAGGAAACTTCTCTCCCTCTGGCATTACGAAAAGATGAAATTGATTACTCGTATCAACAAGACGGCTCTCGGCTGGATAAAGTTCTACTGCCTCATACTCGTCTCCTGCGATTTTGTTCTTAATCTCTTGTAGGATTCTCCAATCGTGGATTACGTCTTTGTCCCTACGTTTGATTGAGAGCCATTTCCAACCCCCTACGAGTTCTTTTACATCAACTTGGTATTCGTCATTGACATAAATCTTATCGCCGTCCTTACGCTTCTCGACATATTCAAATGGCTTCATTTGTCCCACCTCTTTAAAGTGAAGTGTGGCTTCTGCTCTATGAAGCCTTTAGGTCGAAACTTAAATTTGTCCGTGTATCTCCCGTAGTTATGTGCTTTGCAACATTCCCCACAAGCACGGCTTCGCTTAAGTCGTCTGTGATAATTGACTTCTTTGTCGCAATTAGGACATACATAAGTAAATCTGCCTTTAGGGGCTTCTACGTCCTCAGAATTATAACATCTTTCGCCGTTGCAACCTATCTCTATGGCTTTGGCTCTCCAAACGTGGTCGTGTCCGTGTCCTCTGCCTACGATTGCGTGTGCGATTTCGTGCAATATTGTATCTACAACTTGCTCTTCGCTGTTCATCATTACCAAATGTTTAGATAATGATATTACCTTTTTTCTATAACTGCAATAGCCAAATCTGACCTTTGCGTTATCAAACTGAAACTTATACTCTGGGCAATATTGCTCAATAAGTTTCTCTGCTTTTTCCTTTGTTTGTTTTAGTTCCATTTTCTTTTAGCCCCTCGCTAATTTTTTTCGGCTTTTGTATCGCCGTGATATAAGGGAATACCCTGTAATATATAAACCTTTCGGTTCTTAATCAGCCACCTTACCGATAATATATAGTTTTACGACCTTATCATAAAATATTGGTCTATCTTTTTCTTGTGGCTTAAAGCATTTTTGCGTATCAACAAAAACCTTTAACAAAACCCACTTTCCGTTGTTTTTGCCGTCTAAGTATCTGTTTGCTTCGTTGTAGTCTTCACATTCCTTTATTTTTGTTATTGGTTTATCTATAATCATTGTAACTTTACCTCAACCCAATCGCCACCTAAAAATGTTAGTCGCTTCTGGATTTTTCTCTCTGTTTCGTTGTCTGGAAATGTCTCGACTTTCCCGTCCCCTTTTCTTGTGTATTTTCTCATTGCATTTACTCCTTTGGTGTTAGTGTTATCTTTGTCTCGTCTGTAACGCCCTCATTTTCTTGGTGTTGTATCAAATACTTCGCATAATCTGTTACGAGTAAATGTCCGTCAAATGAAAACGCTTCTGCTTTCTCTTCTACTGCCTTTTTGTAGGCTTCTTTTAGTTGCTTGAATGTTTTTACCATTGTTTTAGTTCCTCCTTTACCAACTTGCTCGATAATAAAAGTCGCATTTTTCTGCGATTTTCTCGGCTTCATCTATGATTTTTATTGTGTTCTCCATATCGTTGTAAAACCACTCGTCTTTTTCTGTGCTACCAAAGAAAAAGCCCGATTGTGTCTCTAAAACGCCCTCAAAGTCCTCGTTATCTTTCTCTGCGAGTTCTTTCTTGCAAAGTTCTTTGAGTTCTCTAAGTTGTTCTATGGAAACATACGATTCGTTGCACTCGTCCTCGCCTTCTTGGGTTTCATCAACAAACCACTTATGAATTGCGTTTGCTTTTCTCCAATATCCTAACTCGAAGCAAATCTCTTTTACTCTAAGTTTTATATCTGGAAAAATCTCTGCTACTTTTTGCGATTTTTCTTTGCTCTCTTCGTTATATTCAGAGAGATAAATCTTTGCCGTCAAAAACATATCTAATCCCATTATTCTTCGCCTCCGTATGATTTGTATGTCGGGCATTTTTCATTAAAGACAATACCCTCGTCTCTAAAATATTCACACTCGGGACACTCGGAAACATCATAAACCGAAGCCCGTATTTCTGGCTCTTCTTGGATTGCTTTCTTAAGCATTTCAACGCACTCGTCGTATGTTCCGTATTGGTCGTTTCTGTCCTCCTCCCAATCTGTAAATCTAAAAGACGGATTCATTTTGTGTTTGCAATTTTCACAATATTCTAAATATTCTAAATTTTCGTCTTGATAATACTCTGCAAAGTTCTTTAGGTTTTCCTCGACACTCAAAAGATTCTGAAAGTGGTCTGAAAGCCAAACTCCAACGTCTTCGTCAAACGTGTAACCTTTTCCAATTATGATATTTAACATCTCTTCGGATTCGATAGCCCAAAAGTCGTCGTCTTGAAGTTGTAAGATTACTTGACTAAACGCCTCTTCTAAATCATAACCTACATCTCCCAAAATATACTCAAAACTTTCTTGGTCTTCTCTTTTGTAGCCGTATTCAAACCAATTATTCATACCCCATTCAAAGCCGTTTTCTTCATTGACTTTTTTTAGGTCTTCGTCGGTCTCGACTTTAAATCCAAATCCCTCGTTTCGTTCTTTGCAATCAAAGACTAATTCGCCGTTTTTGTGGATTCTTATTTCTCCACACGCATTGATTTCTATTTGTCGGTGTCCTTTTTGTAATTCATATACAACTCCGTCGTAAAAGAAACTACTGCCTCGTGATTCGTCGAATTTGCCTCCTATGATAGTGATATCAGTAAGGTCGTAACTCTCCAAACATTTCTTCATCTTGGGGTGGTCGTTCAGCCACTCACTTAGGGCTTGTTTCATTAGTAACCCCCCTCGATTCTAAACGAATGAATTGTATCGTCCTTTACTGAATAAATATAATATGTTCTGCCGATAAAACAATTATGTATATCGACTTGGCTCGGCAAACTTGCACTATGTGGGTGTGTGTGCCAAAATCCAATAAACTTATTCTCTGCGATTTCTCTAAATAAGTCTGTGTCTTTGGTCTGTTCTCCCAACTCTTCGGGACACATAACATAATCGCTTTGGCTCATTGGCTCGGCAATATTCTTTACTTGCCTAACTTCATACTTGCCGTGTGAGTTCTTGATTACTACGCCACACTTCTCTCTTATGTCGCCGTCTTCGGATTGATTAACTAAGTCCTTTATCTGTTGCTTAATGGTCTTCATTGTTCTATCTCTCCGTTGTCTGCAACCTTAAAGGTTTCGTTAAACTCTGGCTCGTCTTTGCATACAAACTCGATAACGTCGTGCTTGTTATCTTTGTATTTGAATGTGATTTCGTAGTTGTATTCTTGCTCGTCGTCTTTGGAAGTCGCATAAACGCCTCCTGCCCCGTCTTTAAATTCATTGACTAATTGCAAAGCAAAACAACCTGCCCCGTTGCATACTAACTTGCCCTCTGGGTATCCTCCCGAAATTCCATTGACTATAAGACACTTCTTAATGAAGTCCTTTAGGTCTGTCCCAAAGCCGTCGGTGTAGCCGTCGTATTGTTTGTAAATCGCTAATAGTAACTCTTTACTGCCGTCTGTGTATTGTTCATAAATTTTTGTTGTGCTTCTTGTTCCCATTTTTAGCCTCCTCGCTTATTGGTTCTTTGTATATGTGAGTTTCAAACTCGTTTGGTGTTGTTCTAACGACTTCGCCCTCTATGTGCGTGTCGCATACGAAATGATATTCGCCGTCCTTTACTTCTATCTCTGTCGTTGCTCGTTTGTCGCAACCGATTACGTCGCATTGGTCGTTTATCATTTTGTCGCCTTTGTTGTCTTTCGCTTAAGCGTATATGCTTCTTCTTGAATGGTTATCTCTATGGATTTACCACTATCTAAATCTTCGGTGTCTTGAATAGACACTTTAAACGAAAGCCCTATTGCTTTTTTATCTTTGATTTGCTTCTTTAGTGGCATTGTAAATCCTCCTTAAATATATACTTGAGTATATATTACCATTTTTCAAAAGCATTAAGGAAATCCTTATCTTGTGATTCCTCAAACAACCTAATATATAGGTCGTATTGTGCCTCTCCGTCTTTCTCTGCCTTTACTAAAGACATTCTACCTTTCTCTGCTGTCCGTTTGAATTTACTTAGGTCTAAAGTAAATCTATCGAGCCACTTCGTAAGTCCCTCGACGTTCTCGAAACTGCCGTATCTATCCAAAGATATAGAGCCGTCTGGCTCACTCTTCTTAACAAATACTTGAAGTAGTTGTCCGTCTTTCATCTGTATCATATTGATTCCCTCGCTTGTGTTTTATTAAAAAAATAAAAACAAATTTAGCCCCCTAAAAGTGTCCCTGCAAGAGTGATATCTTTCGCTTGTGAAAGTGTCTCTTTTAGTCTTGCGATTCCGTTTTGGTCTGCGATATCTACTTGCGTAAATCTCCCGTCGCAATATAGCCACTTTTGGCTTTCCGTTGTCTCTGTGCCGATTCTATTAACTGCTTCATTAACTGAAAGCGTAATAGTTTCGTGTCCTTTAATTGCACTCTCGATTTTGAGAGTTACTTGTTTTTCGTCGTAATTCATTTTCTTTTTGCCTCCTAAATTCTCATTATTTGTTCTGTTGGGTTATATTCCCCTCGTAACCAATTAAGCACTAATTGGCTACCTATCGTTGCAATAATCACGTTGCCGTTTTGTATGATTCCGTTCTCGAGTTCATACGCTAATTGACAACTACTACCCTCGTCGGAGATTTCTCTACCTAACGATTTCATAAGTTCGTCTTTGCCCTTTGCCTTTGTGAAAAAAGCACAAGCCCGTCCCTCTGCTCTCAAATCGATAAACTCTTTATCGTTTGAATAGCAATAGTCAAATACCATTTTTCGAGTTTGTGAATTATCTACTGCGATAATTATTAAATCGTATGGCTCTAACTCTGAAACGTCGCTGATTCGATTTTGTTTATCGACAAAGCAATATCTTTCTCCGATAACTTCGGCTTTATTTTTGAAAATGTCTGCCTTTGTGAAGTTCTGATATCTGATATTCTTTAACTCGACAATATCGTTATCTGCTACGCAAATTTCTACGTCGTCGATATCGATTTGGTCGTTGAGAATAAGTCTATTCAATTCTCGAGATAGATAACTCCCAATTCCACCAACGCCGATAATAAGGATTCGTTTCATTTTAACAACCCTCCCGAATAGCCGATTCTCGTCTCGCTTCGGTCTCTAAGTGTTTCTCTAAGAGTTCGCTTAGTTTATCGTTCAAAGCCACCAAAATAGTGTCTTTATTCGCTAATGTGTTGAAAAGTAAGCCTCCATTTAAGACTACTTTAACCATACCCTTTTCTGCCTCTACGACAATATTAGGTGTGTTTGGTTCGCCGTGTTCTATCACGATTTCATATTGTTTTTGTTCTTTTATGTTCATTTTTAGCCCCTCGCTATTTTTGGCGTTTATGTATCGCCTTATTATATGGGAATACACCCACATATATAAACCTTTCGGTTTATTCTGCCGTTGCCTCCTCTGGCTTAAGCGTGTAAATGTGCTTTGCCGTTCTGCTATCATTCGCCAACGCATAAATACGATTAACGATTTTGTCGTTCTTGAAGCCGTCGCCTAAGTCTTTATCGACAACACAAATATATCTCATTTGTGGGTAAGCGAAAATCTGTAAGTCGTGAGTGAGCATATATTGATTCCCACTACTACCCTTTACAAGATAACCACTTTTGCCGTCTTTGTCGATTTCACTAACCTTAAAGAGTTCCAAAGTCTCTTTAAGAAACTGCTCTGATTTCTCTTCGGCTTCTTCGTATTCTCTGATTCCCTCGCTAAACAAATCGATTAACTCGTCGTCGCTTAAGTTGTAGTCCTCACGGAAAAAACTCATAAGTTCGTTAAAGTAAGGTGTCTCTCTTTGCCGTGTGTTAAGTGTGCTTCGAGTAAGTAATTTCCCCGTGTTCTTGATAGGATATTCTCGTTCATTTACTTTAATAAAATTTCTGTTGCCGTGTCTAACGATAATTAACTTAAGGAATTTATTATCTCCAAACCTATGCCCGTGTGAGCCAAAGTTTAGTGTGGTGTCCTTAAACTTCATACGTAAGCCGTTGTTGATTATGTCGTGGAATTTGAGATTACACTTTGAGACTTTAGTAAGCAAAGCCGTAAAGTCGCTCTCATTGTCGAAACAAATCGCTCTCTTGATAACCTCGACAACTTCGTCTTTATTGATTCTGATATCATTAACAAACCAACGTGTGAGTATATCGCCGTTTATGTTTTCCTTTTCTACTTTCTTGATTTTTACTTTAATGTCTCCCAAAACGCCGTCAAATTCTCGCTCTTGCAAGATATCGCATACTTGCTCGTATATGGTGTTAAAGTTCAAATTGTCGGGGTTTCTGAAATAATTAAGTTTGTCTTTGTAAAAACCTGCCCAATTATTTATTGGTCTGTAACCTCTGTCGGTGTAGCCAAATTCTCCCGTAATTTCTTGCCCGTCGTAATAGATTCCACTCTTCTTAAAGAGTATTCCATTGACTACGATTTTAGTATCGTCGTTTATGTCGTCCAAACGCTTCTCTGCCTCTTCTCTCATAAGGTTCTTAAGGTCTGATTCCTCTTTCTCCTTTTGAATTTTGAGACGGAATTTTCTCTTGACTAAGTTATACTCGTTTGCTTTAACTACGCTAAATTTGTATTTTGAGCCACATTTTTGTAAAAACGCTTCTTCTAATTCCTCTTTATTTAGGTCGTCCCAAATATACATTTTCCCGAAAAACCAACGCCCTTTGTCGATATAGTTATACTCTTCGTCGTCGGGTTGAAACATTTTAAGAGAAAACTCACTATTAGAGTAATGTCCGAAAGCCAAAGAGAGCCTTTTGTTGTCCTCTTCAAAAATATGTAAGATTTGTCTTAAGCCCCCCTCGTTGTCGCTTCTGATAAAGGCGTTTCCCGTCTCTTCTGTTTGGTCGAATAACCAAAACAAAGCCCTAACATAATCTCGAGAGAGTTCGTTAAACTCCCGTCTATCGCTCTTAGAAGCCTTTAGTTTATTATAGAGATAAGTCTTAAGTTGCACTTTGATATCGTTAATATGGTTCGCCGTGTGGTTTGTCTTCTCCTCTTCGTCGTCGTAATAACTTCGTCTGTGCCGTTTGTTGTGGTCTATAATAATTTGAATATTCTTAATTTCCTCTTTTGTCGGTGTGAAAAGTAGTTTCCAATCACTAATTAGAATAGTCGGCAATACCTTTACATTTTCTGCAAGATTCAAAACAATATCGCCTTTGTTGTAATAGTCGTCCCACTTTACGCCAAACGCATATTTTCTTGTCTTCTTTAGGTATTTAACCCCAAACTCGCCTTTGCTCTCAATAAGAGCCTCTTCGAGTTCCTTTATGTCCGTGTCTGAAAGCCCAAAGTTATACACTTTGTTCTTAATCTTTAGTTCGTCTATTTTCATTTTTTTTAGCCCCTCGCTATTTTGTTTTTTGTGTTCGGCTTTTGTATCGCCGTAATATAGGGGAATACCCCCTAATATATAAATGTTTCGTTTTTACACTACGTCCCAATACCCCGTTTTTTCGTTATACTGCTCTGTAATGGTGTTGCCGTCTTCGTCTTTCCAAACTCGTGTCCCAAACTCGCCTCGTGTCTCTTCGTCCTCAATAAGCGTATAAACACGTTGTTTTGGTGTGTCCTCTATCTTAGCCCCTAAAATTCTTAGTTGATTCTTAGGCGTTAAATTGGCTCTAATAAAGTCTTGCTCGTATTGGTCTAAAGGTGTCTCTCTGTTCGGGATATCGAAAAAGTCGCATAACCACGTCTCGATATCTTTCTTAAGTTGCTCGTTGTCCTCGTTGCAATACTCGAGAAAGTCCTCGAATAGAGTTGATTCCTCGCTCATTGTTTCGCCCTCTTGCATTTCCACTTTTGGCTCTTCTGATTCAATTCAAAAGTATAGCCTTGTGATTCTGCTTCGGTCTCCAAAGCCGTAAGTAAGTCTTTGAATTTGTAACTGAAAGCACTATCTAAGTCGTATAATTTATCATACGCTTCGCCCATAAGTTTTTCTTGTCTTTTATCCATTTTTTTAGCCCCTCGCTATTTGTGTGTTTTTGTGGCGTTTGTATCGCCGTAATATAGGGGAATACCCCTTAATATATAAACCTTTCGGTTTTATAATCGTTGTATCGCCTCTTTGAGTTTCTTAATATGTTTGGTCTCCTCGTCGATTATTCTTTGGCTCTCTCGTCCCTCAAATTGATATCTATAATAAGAGCCGTGTATAATCACTTCTTTGTCGGGTTCTCTTCGCTTCTCCTCGTTGTATCTGTCGATTTTGCTTTGCTCTCTGTCGATTCGTTTTTGCCTCTGTTCGATTTCCTCGAGTATTAGCCTTTCGGCTCTCTCTTTGGTCTCCTTAGAGTGTAAAATTTTCAAAACTAAATCGTCGTCCATTTCTATTTCTTGCCCCCTTTCTTGTGCGTGTGTCCGTGATATTGCATACTGCATTTATGACTACAAATATAAATTTCTCCGTCGTCGCCCTCGTTAAAAACGCTTCTCTTGTCGTCGGTGTGTCTCCCACAAATCATACAATACGGGGAATTAAAAGAGCCGTGCATATTTCGAGACTTCTGCCGTCTTCGTCCTTTGTGGTCTAAATAATAGCCGTCTTCTTTGATTAAGCCCCGTTTGAATTGATTATATGCTTTTAAGCCGTCTCGCTTAGTATCATAAACCCCGTCGGTCTCTAAAATCTTGTCGTCGTCGCTATATTGCACTTCGTAACCTTTCGCCGTCTCGAGATATACCAAACTTAAATTAAACGTCTCGCAAATTCTCGCCGTCCTTATGATTTGTAACATTTTAGTCGCCCCACTCCAAAGTATTAACGCCGTATTTCAAAGCCAAAGCCTTTAATTTTTCGGTGTATTGGTCGTATTCCTCTTTGGTCTCCCAATTATCTACGTCGTGGATTTCTGCCTCTCGCTCTATACTGCTTTGAATAAAACCGATTTCAAAATCGCTTAAGCCGTCCTCGTGCCGTGTGTCAAATTGTCGGCTCTCCATTTCTCTTTTATGTATAAAGAATTGGCTCTTAAGTTGCTCGTCTGTAACGTCTTCGATATCGCCCAAACTCTCGCCCAAACGCTTAAGAAGTTCGTCGCAAAGGTTCGCCATTTCCAAAATTAAAAAGTCTCTGTCGGTCTCGTTTAAATCGATTCTGTTCAGAAGTTCCTCGTTTAGCGTTGCCGTCTCTAAAACTTTGCTATCGCTATCTTTGTCAATACTCCATAAAACAATATTGCCCCCGTCCTCTTCGAGTTTATAGGCTTTCATTTTGTCGCCTCTCTGATTTGCTTCGCCTCTGAAAGTTTAAGGTTTATGCTCTGTTGCTCTCGTTGTATCGTCTCGTTTGTGATTCGTTTGAAAACCTTTAACTCTGCTCTCTGTGTGTCGATTTCCTTAGAGAGTTCTTTAGCCCGTTCCTTTAGAGTTTTCGGGATTTGTGCCTCTATTTGCTTAATGGTCTCCCGTGTCTCTTTGTCGGTCTCTGTGGTGTCTTTAAACCAATTAAAAACGTCTCTGTGAAACGCCTCGAAATACGCCATTAAAAGCATTTCCTCGTCGATATTATAAAGCATATTGCCCTCGATATCTTCGAGTAAATCTTTAAACGTGTCGTAATATTTCGCCTCGTCCTCGACGTTTATATGCACGTCCTCGTCTGTGATATTGATATAAATATCACTATAAGAGTTTTTGAAATACTTAGAAATGTCCTTAGTATTGAATAAGGTGTTTAACGTCTCTAAATAATAATCGTCGTCGCCGTAATATTCAATATTAAAAATGTCTTTGTCCTCGTCGAAATTTAAAAGTTCGTCGGTGTCCTTTTCGTCGATATCTTCGAGATATCTTAAAGCCCTATTATAAGCCTCTTCGCAATAAAAATAATGGTCGCTTAGAATTGTCGGCGTTGAATTTTCAAACCCGTCTAAAATTAACTCTCTGATTCTCTCGCTAAATTCCTTAAAATCTTCGCCCTCAAAGAGTTTAACAAAGTCCCCCGAAACGTCCTTAAACCACTTCTCAAAAGTGTCTTTTGTCCATTGGTCTATAACTTTGTTGAGTTCCTTTTTTTGTGTTTTGGTTATGTTTTTAATCATTTTTTTAGCCCCTCGCTATTTTTCGGCTTTGTATCGCCGTGATATAAGGGAATACCCCTTAATATATAAATGTTTCGGTTTTTTCAATTCCTCTTAAAGTCCCCGTCTTTCAATTTCGGCGTTTAGTCTCTCAATTTCGTCGCTCTGAAAGTTGCCGTTTTTATGCTCGTCCTCGATTCGCTTTAAATCGTCCTTAAGTTGCTCGTCGCTTAAGTGATTAAAAAGCCCCTCGCTCTCGCTCTCGTTGTCCTCGTCCTTTTGCATAAGCCCCTTTAAGTGTTTGAGACAAATAAAACGGCTCTCGCTCTCGCTCTCGTGTAATTCAATTAAATCGCTTTGAGCGTTGCAATAATCACAAACCTTAAAGGCGTTCATTGTGTCGCCCCCTCGAGTTCGTCGGCTCTCTTTTGAAAGTCTAAAATAAGCCCCTCAATTTCAGAAGCCGAAAACCCGTTTAAGTCGTTTGCTCTCTCGAGTGTCGCCCTAAAATCTTCGGCGTTCTTTATGCCGTTGTCCCGTCCTATAATATGCCTCGAATTATGGCTTATTTGAATAGTAACGGCGTAATTTAAACGCCCTTTCGAGAAGTGTGAAATAGTCGCCATTTTAATAAAACCCCTCGTCCTCGTCGTCGCTTTGAGCGTTGCCGTATCTCTGTAAAAAGTCCTTTTTGTATCGCTCAAACGCCTCGCCCCGTGCCTTTGTTATGGTCTTAAGTTGCTCTATAACTTTGTGGCTTAGTTCGTCCCTCTTTGAGCCGTCGGCTTTGGTGTAGTCGTAATAAACGCCCCAAACGTCTGTAAATGTCGGGATTTTAAAAGCGTCGTGGCTAAAAATAACCCGTCCCGATTCGTCGCAAATAAACTTAATAAAAACGCTAAAACTCCCCGTCTCGTCGCCGTCGCCGTCTTCGTATTTGTTGAAAACGTCGCTTAAATCGTCGGTCTGAATTTGCTCGAGTGTGGTCTTTGAGTGTTGAGAATAAACGGGGTTTTCCTCGTCGTCGTAACTCTCGCTTATGCTCGTCTCGTGCCGTTTCAAAAAAATAGTATAGAGAGCCATTTTAATAAGCCCCCTCAATAAGTCGAGTAAGTTCGGCTCTGTTTTCGTTGATAAAAGCATAAAGCCCCAAACGGCTCGATTTATACCACGAATAAAGCCCCTCGTCGTTTAAAACCCAAAGTCTTCGCTCTTCGTCGTTCATTTTAGCAAACCCCCTTAAGTAGTTCGTTTTGAGCCTCTAAAAAAGAAACGTGGCTTAAGTGTGCCTCTTTGGTGTGTTCTTTTCTCGCTCTCTCGCTCTTCGCTTTGCTTTGCTCGATTTCCTTAAGATTCTCCTCGATTTGCTCGAGTGGTTTAAAGTTGTCGGGGTTCTCGCAAAAAATTAGAGTAGCCCCACTTAAAGCCCGTCTTAAGTGGCTTAGGTGTTTCGCCGTTGAATTTGAATAGCCTCGAGTAGTAAATAAATAAGAGTTATACCCGTGCCGTTTAGCCATTGCGAAATGTCGCCCATAACTATAAATAGTGTCGCCCTCAATAAAGATATTTGAGCCTTTGCCTTTGGTGTGTCCTTGTGCGAATTTCTCGCATATTTGTGTGTTGTTCATTTTTTTAGCCCCTCGCTATTTTTCGGCGTTTTTCTATCGCCGTGATATAGGGGAATACCCCTTAATATATAAATGTTTCGGTTTCTGTTTGAAATTCAAAATTTAAACTCTTTGAGATTCGCTTAAAGAATTAGAACGCCCCCATATACCTATATAGAGCCGTTTAAAGTTTTGGCTAAATTTATGCACGTCTTTAAAGTAGTATTGAGAAGTTGAGCCACAAAACGCCCCACGCCCTCAAACCGATTTAAAGCCGATTTAAGCCCCTCTAATCTACTAAGAAGTAAGAAGTTTATATAAATGGTTCTCACCCCTTAGAAGTGACAAAACACGCCTTTAAGCCCGTCTCTTTCTTTTAGTGTTGGGGGGGTTCGCCCCTTAGTTCAGAAGTTCGGCGTTTAGTTCAGAAGTTCGCCCCTTAGTTCAAAAGTTCGGGGGTTCAGTAGTTCGCCAAAAAGTTCAGAAGTTCGGCGTTTAGTTCAGAAGTTCGCCCCGTTTGGCGTTTAGCCAAAATTAAGCCGTTTCAATACCCCTATTTATTCGATTTATTGAAATGGCTTAAATTGGCTAAATGCTTAAATTTAGCCATTTAAAGCCGTCTCTTTAAAAGATTTGAATTTTAAGCCCTTAAATTCAATTTGGAAATTTAACAATTTAAATGCATTTTAGCCCCAAACCCCCTAACGTCCCCCCCTTTGACCAATTTGCCCCCTTTCTCCAATTGAATTAGATACACGTAAATTCAAATTTCAATTGAAATTTCAATTCGATTTTTGCCCTTTTGGACCAGGAAGGATATGCAAGGACCTGCAAGGACCTGCTGCAACATTTAGCCAAAATATAGGGGGTCGGTATGTATAATAGAGTGGCAGCAAAAAAGCCATTTTTCAAAAAAACGTTTTTTCCCAGAAATGAAAATAGTGTGTCTATTTGAAAATGGAAATTTGGAATTAAAAAGTTATTTAATTCCAGTTCTGTAGGAAGCCCCCCACCACCCACTCAACATTGCTTAACTATTATAGAAACTTTTTTTGTATTTATTGGTATACCAAACCAGACAGGTATACCAAAAGAATTTGGTATACCAGATGAAGTTGGTATACCTACCTTTTTTGGTAAACCAAATCAGACAGGTATACCTGAAAGAGTTAGTATACCAGCTTGTAGAAGTAAACCAAAGGGGAGGGGTTTTCCAAAAGGTCTGAGTAAACCTATATATCGCTAAACTCGAAATGAAGTTGTGTGGAGAAAATAAATGTAAGACACGCCTTTCACGTGCCTCCTATATACTCAAGTATATTCTATTGTAGCCCATAGGCATTACGATAAGATTTATACTTATTAAGAGCCATTTCATACTCTTGGACCTTAGAGTTATAATCAGCTACACCAAGGTTGTAGTCATTAAGAAAGTCATCATAATCAGCCGTTATCTCTTCCCACTCCTCTCGTGAAGAAAATGCAGTGTTCTCAATATATTCCTTATATTCCATAAGTTCTTGGTTTGCATCATTAAGTATAGTGAGATGTTCTTCTAACCAAGAATCAAGGGATTCGATTGAATCTTCAATTTCAACTAACTCAAGGTATCGTTCATTATCCCACTCAGCATCAAAGACTTTATCTGTCTGTGATATCACCCAAGCATAATCTGGTTGGTCTGGAAGTGGCATCAAATAAGGACCATACTCTCCTTCTTTCTCAGTCACATAACTATGGCCATCTGTCACATCTACAAAACAGAACTCTTCCCAATACGCATACTCTTCATCACAACCGATTCCAAGAACCATATGGTCTTCATCAACAAACCCCATAATAGCAACTGAGTAACCCATCTCCTCAACTATTGCTGCAGCAAGAAACGTCTTGTCTGCACATACACCTGAGTCAAGATAAAGAGTTTCATATGGGTAGGTCCAATGCTCAAGTGTTCTGTTGAATGGTATGGACCTGACGAATTGCAAGGCCACTCTAACGGTCTCATCGTCTGAGTCGCCGTAGGATTCGAGCTGTTGCACTATCTCTTGGATAGTGTCTTCCTGCCACTCGTGATTAACTAATTGATTAGCGTAGCTTGTGTTGACTCTTGAAGGGCGTTCTTGCTCAGTGAAGAACTGAAATTCTTCAGTAAAAAGTTGTATGTCCAAATTTTTTTCTTGACTCCTATATACCCAAGTATATAGAACATCAACATTTGTAATTTCAAAATCAGATTCAGAAAGGGAAGGCTCAGGTTCCGAAGAAATGTTTAAGGGTGGAGTGGTGTCCGAAGAAATATTCTCATTAGGAACCTGAGAGCATCCCGTAATGATTAGCACCAAGATTAAAAGATATATATACTTTTTCATTTTATATCACCATTTATCGTTATCTTTTCCCCACCAAAACAAATCTGCAATTAAACGAATCAACCACAACAAAACTAATATTCCTACAACAATCCAAAATATTCTTTTGAAAAATGAAAGGGTCAACCCAATCACTATCATCACTGCAAGGAATCTTCTTATCATTATGCGTCCAACTCGTTTCCGTCTGTGTCTGTTACAGTATAGTTATTCCAGATATCTATAAAGTATGTGTTTTCTCCTAACATAAATTCTATGACTAAATCGTCCCAAGAAGTAAAACTAAATTCTGGTAACTCTTTTGATATTGATTTAATTTGAATAACAACACGACTGACCCAATCAACATTGAGTGCATAATTTATCTTCCCATAAATATCTGCTTCTTGTTGCAAGAATAATTTCTTAAATTCTTCCTTCTGTTCATCCGTTAATGGTTTAGCCAAAATTGTCTCAACAACTTTGATAGCCTCATTGTAGGATTCTTTAAGTTGTTCTGTTTGTGTATACTCTACAACCATATCAGCATTCTCCTGGTCATAACATCTGACACCTTTTATCTCTATCAAAAAAGTGTCATCAGGTCCTCCAGGATTTATCACACGGAATAAGTTTGTGAGCTTAGCAATAATAAGGATACTTAACTCAGTTGTGTTTGTAAAAATATCTCTAAAGATGTTCCGTATGACCTTTAGTTTTTCTGCATTCTCCATCTTATCCTCAAAACTTTCTTTCGAACTCCGACTGTCTACGCTTCTTATTGCTAAGATGCATAATCATATTTTGCATCAATTCTATTTCTTCACGTTTCTGATGATATAAAATTTCTAACTTTCGTAACGCTTCTTGATGTTTAGCTCCTTCTATCTTGAGCTTCTCTTCATCATCATAAAGAGCATCCAGCTTCTTGAGCATATCAGGAACATCTATGTTAGATTTATTCCTGTTAAATTGATTGTCGGCGTTGTCTCCCATTGTCCCATTCCATATCCTATTTGTTCTTCTTGCAGCCGACCTTCGGTGCATAAATCTGAGACTAAAATTGTATTTTCAAAAGTCTCCACACACCCATCAGGATATGTTATCGTTACACGATTGTTAAAAAGGTCGTCTCTATTATTATAGACAAAGATGCCCATAATAATTATGATAGCTAATAATCCAAGTGCTATCCATTTTCTATTTTTCTTAATCAAGTCATTGCTTTCCATAATGCATACCCTATGAGAGCAACAAATATTACTCCAAAAATTATTGCTACTGTCGTTATCATAACTGATGGGTCAGCAAATCCTGTTGCAACTTCTTGTCCTGAAACATTCATTTCTTCCACCACCAATTTATTTTTGCCTTTACTATATTGACATCTTTTGCTGATTTATCATATAGCCAAAACGCTAACAAAGAAAACGCTATAGGTAATGCGTAAAATATAGTTATGAATTGACTATATCCTTGAATTTTTTCTGCATCACTTAATGCTGCAGCTCTTTCAACTATTACAGGGTTTAATATACCAAGAATGTTTCCATAAACTGCAAGACCAATAGCAAAAGTTCCAAGGACTAATACTAAAAGGAATCCAAAATAAGTTATATTATTTGGATAAATATTCTTTCTGTAAATCATAAAGATAGCAATCAACAGTGCTGCTTTCAAAACAAAAAGACTCCACGGTGTTTTTGTTAGAATAACAAGTGGGTTGGCTTCACCTGGCATTATAAAAAAAGTTGTTATAATGTCAGCTACATTAACCAATCCAAATACTACTACTAACCAAAACATCACGGGATTCTTCATATCAAATCCCCTATGTTAGAGCAAACAAAACGAAGCCAACTGATAGTAACGCCCCCATAAAAGCTCCTGCAACAGCAACTCTTACGACGAACCATCTATCAACATATCGTTCTTCGCTCATAAAATCTGTAAATGATTTCCTCATTTTGTTTTACCTCCAAGACTTCTTTTTATCTCCATTACTTAATTCCCAATCTCATAAAAGATTACGTGGAATCCGTTAATGAATCTATCCCCAAGTTGGAATGTTTGTTGATTATTTATTGCTTCTTGTAATTCTTTCACAAAAATAATCAGTTCTTCTTCAGGAATCTGCGTTGTAAGTTTCTTATTCTCAACCAAATAAATTGTTACAGGAATAACTGCACCAGGGTCATTACTCTCTTGTTGTGGAGCATACTGTTGAGCTTGTTGTGCTCTTGCTGCTTCTGCCTGTGCTCTTGCCTGTGCCATAGCTTGTGCTCTTTGCTGCATATTGTATTGAGCTTGTGCTCTTTGTTGTGCCTCTTGAGCCTTTAGTGCTTCAAGATATGGGTCTGGTTGTTGTGGTTGTTGTGGCGGTGCCTGTGGCGGTGCCTGTCTCATTTGTGCATTTAATGCGGGTTCTCCTACCATTGTATTTCCTCCTTGTTGTGTTGGTTGTTCTGGGAAGCCTGGCGGTAATGGTGCCTGTGGCATTTCCTGTCGTGGCGGTGCCTGTGGCGGTGCCTGTGTTTGTTGTGGTGCTGGAGCACCCTGTTGTTCTGTCTTATCTACTTTTTCAAGCCGTCCATTCTTAATAATCAATTCTTTTGCCATTTTAACATTAGCCTCCTTTAGTTTAATATATTTTTTAGTTTTGCCTTTAGATAAAGGCATCATCTGTGCTTCAGCTTCGAGCTTGTTAATCTCGAGCTTATTCTTCTTAATCTTATCAATAATCTTTGCTTTCTTTTTCTCCGACATTGGTTTCGGTTTTCCTAAATTGAACAGTCCCATTTTATTTTCCTCCCTTAGCGAATTGTTTTTTCAATCGTTCCCTCGCTTCAGGAGTTACGATTGTAAGTCGTTCAGTTGTTTTTGTCTGTAACACCTGAGCATATTGAGCTTCATTGAGCATTAACTTTAGCTGCTTTTTGTCTATGCTCTCACTTTTGTATGATGAAATATTTACACTTATGTCACTCTCATCATCTTTGTATTTTGTCCAGTGTCGTTCCTTAAGGTAAGCTCTAACCTTTGCACGAAGCATAATATCTATCT
>Ga0102958_1000002_pt1 | contig 43043 bp, 41 predicted proteins | sample SalPonF2_B_D1_MG_FD_84513 | JGI IMG/M metagenome (GOLD analysis project Ga0102958, IMG submission 84513) | Salt pond soil microbial communities from South San Francisco under conditions of wetland restoration - Salt Pond MetaG SF2_B_D1_MG ...
CAGACCATCGACCATCTCGAGGCCCTGGTCGGATTCGACACGCGGAATCCGCCTCGTTCTATCGACGAGGGCGGCCTTTTCGCCTACCTGCGTGACAATCTGAGCGGATTCGATTTTCACAGCGAAGATCACGGCGATGGGTGTATCAGCCTGCTGGCCTCGCGCGGCTCGCCTGACACGGTCTTCAATTTCCATGTCGATACGGTTCCGGCCGCCGACGGCTGGCGCGATGATCCGTTGGCACTGCGGGTCACCCCGGATCGGGCGTACGGACTCGGTGCCTGCGACATAAAGGGCGCGGCGGCTTGCATGCTCTCGGCAGCGGCGCAGGGAGAGGGGCCGCTTGCCCTGCTTTTCACGTCCGACGAGGAAGCCGGGAACAGCCGATGCATCCGCCGCTTCCTCGGCACCAGCCATGGCTTTAAAAACGCTATTGTCGCGGAACCCACCGGCGCCAAAGCGGTACTGGCCCATCGCGGAATCGCTACGGCAACGATCGGTTTCGGCGGTATTGCGGGGCACGCTTCAGCCGCTCGCGCTCTCGAGGACAACGCGATCCACCGCGCCATCCGCTGGGGCACACGCGCGCTGGAGTTCGCGCAACAGCGGCAGCACAGGGAATACGAAGGGCTGAAAGGCATCCCGCTTAACATCGGGACTATCGCTGGCGGAGTAAAACCCAACGTAATCGCAGCCGAGGCCGTAGTGCGATTCGGCATAAGACCATTGCCGGACCAGGACGGACGGCGGCTGCTGGAACAACTACGGCAACTCGCGCCCGATGCGCACGTTGCCGGATGGCAAGAGGGATTTGTCGGACCGGCCCTGCCAGGGCCCGGCGTGGACCGCGAGCGCGCGGCACACCGACTCGCCGAGCACTACGCGCTTCCGACAACCGATGCAGTGAACTTCTGGACCGAAGCGTCGCTTTTTTCGGCGGCCGGACTTGCGGCACTGGTGTTCGGGCCGGGCGATATCGAACAGGCACACTGCGCCAACGAATGGGTTGCGCTCGAGCAACTGGACGCGGTCACACAGCATTACATCAGGCTAATCGATCATGACAACAGATAAGCAAACCAGACAAATAATCGTTCGACTTCTTGGCAACTTCGGCAGCCAAAAGGAAATCCAGCAGTACCTGCGCAGGTTCTCCAGCATCGAGAGCGAGAAATTTGCCGTGGTCAAAGTCGGCGGCGCAACGCTGCACAAACAGCTTGGCGGACTCAGTTCGTCGCTCGCATTCCTGCAGCAGGTCGGGCTCACACCAATCGTCGTCCACGGCGGCGGGCCACAACTCGACCTGGCGCTTGAGGCGGAAGGAATTGAAACCGAACGGGCGGACGGATTGCGGGTAACGCCACCAGCGGTCCTGAAAATCGCGAGAAAGGTGTTTCAACGCGAAAATCTGCGCCTGGTCGAAGCGTTGCGCGAAACCGGGACCCGCGCGACATCCATCACCAATGGCGTGTTCGAGGCGGAATTACTGGATCGCGACCGGCTGGGGCTTGTCGGCGCGGTCCGGCAGGTCCACCTCGAGGCGGTTCGAGCCTCGCTCCGCTCGAACATCATCCCGGTGATATCGCCATTCGGAGAGACCGCGGACGGGCAGATACTGAACATCAACGCGGATGTTGCGACCAACGAACTGGTTCGCTCGGTTCAGCCGTTCAAAATCATTTTTCTGACCGGTACCGGCGGAATTCTCGACCGCGAGGGTGGCGTCATCTCTTCGATAAACCTGAGCACCGACTACAAAATGCTGATGGAGCAGGACTGGCTGCATTCGGGTATGCGGCTGAAGCTCGAGCAAATCCACGACCTGTTGAAAGACCTGCCGTTGTCGACCTCGATATCAATAACCAAACCGACACTTCTGGCCAAAGAGTTGTTTACCTACCGTGGCTCGGGAACGCTGGTGCGCTTCGGCGAGAGCATTCACATGCATCGCAACTGGGATGAAGTCGATCTGGGACGGCTGAAACAGTTGCTCGAGACGAGCTTCCAGAAAACCTTGAGTCAGGACTATTTCGCAAACGCCGCCGTCGAGGCTGTCTACATCAGCGACAGCTACCGGGCCGGCGCAGTCATCACCCGAATCGGAGAAGTGGCCTATCTCGACAAATTTGCGGTCACCGAAGAAGCGCAGGGTGAGGGTCTGGGGCGTGCGGTATGGAACCGGTTCCGCCAGGACTATCCCAGCATTTTCTGGCGGGCGCGCCCGAATAATCCGGTCAATACTTTCTACTTCCAACACGCTGACGGATGCATCAAGGGCGATGAGTGGCACGTGTTCTGGTGCGGTATCGATGACTTCGGGCAGATCAGCCAATGTGTCGAAACGGCAATGCGAGCACGCGCAACTCTGAGGTGACCCTATGAGCGAAAGGCAGAAAACCGTTGCGCTGATCGGCGCCCGCGGCCATGTGGGCGCGGAGCTAATGCGCCTGTTGTTCGCCCATCGCGGTTTCGATCTGGTACTGGTCAGCTCGCGGGAATATGCCGGGGAGGCAGTTGCCAGGCACGTCGCCGGCGCGCCCGCCGGTCTGCATTTCGAGGCAGCCACGGCGGCACAGGTGGCAGAACGCGAACCCGACGCCTGTATCCTGGCATTACCCAACGGTCTGGCGGATGCGTGGGTCGGGGAAATTGCCGCCCGGCGGCCACAAACCGTGATAGTCGACGTCTCCGCAGACTACCGCTTCGACCCGGGCTGGCATTACGGCTTGCCCGAACTGCGCCCTACTCCGCCAGGAACAACCCGGATAGCGAATCCCGGTTGCTATGCAACGGCAATGCAACTGGCAATCGCACCGGTGGCGGGCATCATCGCCAGCCCGCCGCACTGTTTTGGCGTTTCCGGATACAGTGGCGCAGGCACGACACCATCGCCGCGAAACGACCCGGCCCGCCTGCAAGACAACCTGATGCCTTACCAGCCCACCGGGCACTTACATGAACGCGAAGTCAGTTTCCAGTTGCCGACCGCGGTCCGTTTTACCCCGCATGTCGCCGCCTTTTTTCGCGGCATTTCGATGACGGTTGGCATGGAACTCGACAGCAGTTACGAACTCGCGGCAATCGTACAGAAATACGAAGAAGCCTACGCCGGGGCGCCATTGCTGCGAGTGTCGACGGAAATTCCGGAAGTCGCCGCCAATGCGGGGCACCATCATGCCTGTGTCGGCGGCTTTCAACTCGATGCGGCCGGCCGTTATCTGGTGGCTTTTGCCACGCTCGATAATCTGTTGAAGGGTGCCGCAACACAGGCGCTGCAAAACCTGAACCTGACTTGTGGTTACGCGGAACTCGAAGGAATCCCTCATGCCTGATTTCCTATGGCAGAAGCCTGGCACTCACGTCGACGAACGGATCATGCGCTTCATGGCCGGCGCCGACGTGGAACTCGATCGTCATCTTTTTCTGTACGATATTCGGGCCTCGCGCGTGCACAGCGCCGGGCTGGCAAGAATCGGCGTCCTGAGCGAGGCCGAGGCCAACGCGATTTGCGCGGAACTCGATCGGCTCGCGCTGGGATTCCAGGACGGCACCTTTGTGCTCGATCAGCGCTACGAGGATGGCCACTCAGCCATCGAGGCATGGTTGACCGAGCGCCTCGGCGAAGTCGGCAAAAAGGTGCATACGGGACGCAGTCGCAACGACCAGGTGCTTGTCGCCAGCCGACTACTGCTGCGCGACAGCCTCGCGACACTCGTCGGCTTGTGCGAACAAACCGCAGCCGCCTGTCTCGAGCAAGCACATGCATGTGGCGATACACCGATGCCAGGCTATACCCATCTGCAGCGCGCGGTCGTCTCATCGGTTGCCACCTGGTTCGCTGCGTTTGCCGAGAGTTTTGTCGATAACGGCGAACTGGCTCTCAGCAGCGCGCGCTGGATCGACGCCAACCCACTCGGCACCGCTGCGGGATTCGGAGTCAATCTGCCGCTCGATCGCGCTTATGCCACCTCCGAGCTCGGGTTTTCGCGAATCCAGCTCAACCCGATCTATGCCCAGAACAGCCGCGGAAAATTCGAACTACAGGCACTGACCGCGGTGGCCCAGGCATTGCTCGATGTGCGGCGTTATGCCTGGGATCTTTCGCTGTTCACGACGGCCGAATTCGGTTTCGTCAGCCTGCCGGATGCGTTTACGACCGGGTCTTCAATCATGCCCAACAAGCGCAATCCCGATCTTGTGGAACTACTAAGGGCCAGCTATCCCACCGTGCAGGGTGCCATGACCGAACTACAAAGCCTGTTGTCCCTGCCCTCCGGCTATCACCGCGATTTGCAGAACACGAAAGGACCGCTGATTCGCGCGCTGGTCCATGGTCTCGATGCGATGGCGCTGATGCCGGATCTGGTACGCGGAACGCAATTTGTGGCCGAACGCCTCGAAGCCGCGACAGAGCCATCGATGCACGCCACCGACCGGGCGATCGAGATGACTGCCTCGGGGGTTCCGTTTCGCGAAGCCTACCGTCGCGTTCGCGAGGAATACGACGACCTTGCGGCTCGCAGCGCCGCCGACAGCATCGCAGCACGCGTCTCGCCTGGCGCCCCCGGCGATCTGCAACTGGCGATTCTGCAGGGAAGACTCGAGCAACTGCGCCAGGCACAGAAGGAGGCAGGTTTGTGACCACGCCCGGCGCTGAGTCGGAGAACTGCTTTGTCTGCGGCAGCCGCAACCCAATCGGGCTGGGGATCAAATTTCGTCTTGTCAACGGTTTGTGCCGTGCCGAGTTCACCCCGGATCAGAACCACACCGGCTGGGACACCGTGGTGCATGGTGGAATCCTGTTCGCCGCACTCGACGATGTCATGGCCAACTGGTTGTACCTGCAAGGACTGCACGGCTACACGGCGCGTTGCGATTTGCGTTTCCGGAAACCGGCCCGGGTAGGCGGCACACTCGCGCTGGTCGGCCGGGCGCTGCAACAACGCGGACAACTGATTACGATGCAGGGACGAATCGAGGATGCGAATGACGGCACGTTATTTGCCGAGTGCGAGGCAGGCTTTATGATTCCGCGCGATGCGGTGGCAAAAGCTGCCTCGTTGCTGGCAGACGCGAAAGCGGGAAGCACTGAAGACCGGTCCGCAGTTTAGCGCCGGCGGCGGCGCGATATTCGCAAATGCTCCGGCGCATGGGCAGCGACAGCGCCAACGAAACGGCTGAAAACCGGGCGTGCCGGCAAGTGTACGAGATGACTCTCGCAACTACAGTCACTCGACCCGAATCCCCGCACCGGGCGCTTCGCACCGGGCAATTCGGCCGCGACCGCGGCCCAGAGGTGCTCGCGCCGTTGCGGATCATGACTGAACCAGAACTCGGTTATCGCAATGTGGCTGCGCAGATAGTCGATGTGCCAGTGCGCCCGCCCACCCGAGCCTAGATGACGACGCAACCGAGCCGCCAGACCACCAGCCCCGAACGCGCTGCCGGCGTAACCGGTCCAGCCTGTGTCGAGTCGCCGCGTTCCGAGCGCACCGCAGTCGAACTCGAGAGGTTCGGCGACGCGGAACCAGACAAGATAACTGCCCTTGCCGGCCGGCAGTCCGTGCACGGCAGCCGGCTTCGCGCTCATCCGCGCCTGTCCTCGATCTCAGGAACCAGCGGCCACCCTAAGGCGCATCGCCGCGGTAGTCGATGACACCGCCGGCAACGGCCGGAGCCGGCCCGATCGGACTGCGTCGCCATTGGTCATCGACCCGGCGCAATTCGTAGGCAGGCCAATATCTGTGGTCGGTCTTTAGCGTCAGCACTTCTACCTGATCGTTCCAGGTGACGGTTTTGATGCGCACGGATTCGCGATCCGACTTGTTCGCTACCGCGGCAACAAACGTATCGAGGTCGGGAGTTGGCTGACCGTCAATTTCAATGATCCGGCGCCCGGCCCAAAGACTGTAGCGACTGGCCGGCGATCCGTAAGCGAAATACGCGACATAGACGCCTTCCGGCAGGATCCCGCGTTGCGCCGGCAGCGCGCGGTGCGGCGTTTGCAGTACCGCCCCCGCCCAGTACACAATGCGGTCAACGCCATGACCGGTAAGCGTCTGGGTCCGCAAGGTCTCGGTGAGTTCTTCGCCGTTACGCCACAAGGTCACGCTGACCTCGTCCTGTTGCACACGGCGTTCCACCTCGCGGTACGTATTCACCAGCTCACCGTCGATGGCGAGCAGAAGATCCCCGGGGCGCAATACGCCTGCCGCCGGGGAACCCGCCACAGTGCGAACTACCTGTAAGGCCTGGCGCCGCTGCGGACTGTGTTTCTCGAGGCCCTTTATCCGCTCGGCAGGCAGGCCGAGGTCCCGTGCAGTCGCCAGCGGCAGCAGACGCAATTCAGTTTCGAGCGAGTGCAGGTCGCGGCCCTCCCGTACGAAACCGACCATCTCCTCGACGAGGTCTCCGGCAATTCCGAATGTCACCTGCTCGAGTTTCTTATTGGCCCCTTCGAACGCAAAACTCGACCACGTCGCCATTACCCGTCCCTTGGAATCGAGCAGCACGCCATCGACGTTGCCGGGCGCATTTACGACCGCGATTGTCTCGAGGTTGGTATCGCGGAAGCGCAGAGTTCTCGACAACGGAAAACCGACCGCATCGACCGCTGCGACCTGGCTTTTCTGGATGAACGGATTGCTGTTGCCCTTCAGCCCCGCCACCCATATCTCGTCGCCTTCCTCGGCAACTTGCGGACTGAAAACTGCCGATCGGACCGGCGTATCGCCCACCAGTTCCGGGTTATAGGAAATAACGGCGAGGTTGTGCAACGGATGGATATATTCGACCCGTCCCGGAACTTCTACCGTTCCGGCAAACGTGATTTTCACGTCTCCCATCGCGACCGGCACGGTGTTGCGGTCGGTAACGATCAGCCCGCGCTCCGCATCGACCACGAGCCCGGTTCCGTGGTAGTGACGCTCGGAGACACCGGAAATAATGTACGGCATATCGAAATTCACCAGCACCAGCGACGGCGCAATCTTGCGCGCCCGCGAGTCGCCATTGGTGACAAATTCGGTCGAGGCCGGCGCCGGCGGAGCCGCGCTTCCCACTTCCGGAAGCGGCTCACATGGCCAGTAACCGAGGGTGTCATCGCGGCGGCAGTGACGAGCCGGATACCAGCGCCGGTCGATGTTTACGCTGCGCAGTTTCGTGGTTTGCGGATCGTCGAATGTGAAATAGCGGATCGTTGCCTGTTGGCCGTCGGCAAGCTCCCGAATTTTGCCGACAAATGTGTCCAGGTCGGGAACCGGCCGGCCATTCAACTGAGCGATTACCGCGCCGCGTGGGATCCCGGAAGCGCTGAACATGTAACCGGGATTGGCAACGAAAACACCCATGACCGGCATATTCAGGTGCCGCGCCTGCTGGTAGGAAACGGTGTGCAGAACCGCATCGCTGATTTCGAGAAAGGCCGCCGGCGTGATCGCATGCAAATCGATGACGTCGAGAGTAAAACCGAAGCGCTCCCCGCCGCGCTGCACTTCGACCGTCACGTTGTCGCCGACAGCATCGTCGAGCAGCGCCTCGAGCGCGGCGAACCGGGTGATCAATCCGCCGTTGACCGCTATCAGGATATCGCCGGGTTCGAGCTTGTTCTGTGCCGGCGAGCCGGGAACGACCTGTTGCACCACGAGCATACCGGTCTGGTCGGGCTGTGCCGCGCGCGCCCGCGCCTCTATGTCCTCGGTCAGACCGAGACGGCGCAATTCGCCGTACGAGGTATGCGCGAATATCGTCATCAGCGTACCGCGGGTAACCAATCCGTCGCCGCGAATGATGTCCACCACGCGCCGCACCCGCTCCAGCGGCAGGAAAAAGCTCGAGGCTGCCTGCGCACTGCCACCGGCGTTCAGCGCCACGGCATTACCGTCGACATCGACCACTGGCGACCCCGACGAGCCACCGGACGTTCCGGATGCCGCCTGAATGTAAAAGGTATTGAAATCGTTGTATTTTCCACGTCCGTAGTTGGGCGCGCTGCGATCGAGTTTGGCAATCGTTCCGGCCAGGATCGAAAGCTGCTCGCCGGCATCGTTGCCGACCACCCGGATTTCCCGCCCGACCTGGGCGCGATCGGGCCGCAATGGAAACTCGTAGGGTTCGATAAACCGCAGCGCAGACGGATCGAAGCGATACAACCCGAAGTCGTGCACGGGATCGCGGTAGACCGGCTTCAGATCGACCTCTTCGTTATTCAGGAACACCGCCTGGGCGGTCACCGGACCCGAGGTCACGACATGGCGATTGGTCAGAATAAGGCCGCGCTCGCGGTCGACCACGAAACCGGTCGCCTGGGTCGTCTGGTTCCACTCGGTGTCGAAGGCGCGGACACCGTCTACTTTGATGGAGACAACGCCGGTCGAGATTTCCTCGAGCGTACGGCGCCAGGCACCGGTTTCCTCGGCGAAGCCCGCAGCGGTGAAAAACAGCAGAAAAATCGTGACAATCGGTCGCATCATGTCCCTTTGAGTCAGAATCATATGTGCAGTTCCCTGGCAAAGCTCTCCCGGTAACGTTCGCGGAATGCCTCAAAGGTGAATTTGTGGTTTTGCGTCCCGTGCGACTCTATCTTTATCGCACCCATCAACGACGCGATGCGCCCGGTCGTCTCCCAGTCGCAGTCGTTCATCAGTCCGAATAACAGGCCCGCCCGGTACGCATCACCGCACCCGGTCGGATCCAGCGCTTCCGCGATGGGGGCAACCGGTATGTCATGGCGGTTACCCTGCAAATACACGACCGAACCCTTGTGACCTCGGGTAATCAGCAACGCTTCAACCCGTTCCGAGATTTGCGCCGGTGCCAACCCGGTGCGTTGTGACAATAGTTCGCCCTCATAGTCGTTTACTGTGACCCACGTCGCGAGCTCGATGAATCGACGCAGTTCCGGACCGTCGAACATCGGCAGGCCCTGGCCGGGATCGAACATAAACGGGATCCGGGCGTCCGCGAATTCCTCGGCGTGCGCAAGCATGCCGTCACGGCCATCCGGCGATATCAGTCCGATTCTGATGCCGGCGTCGGTGGGAACATGGTTCAGTTCGGACCGATTCATCGCGCCCGGATGAAAGGCCGTGATCTGGTTGTCATCCAGATCCGTCGTGATGTACGCCTGGGCGGTATATTCGTCGTCGAACCTGCGGATGTACCTGCGATCCACGCCGCAACTTTTCATCCAGTCCGCGTAGCTCGAAAAGTCCTTGCCCACGGTCGCCATCGGGTAGCAGTCGCCGCCCAACTGTTTCAGGTTGTACGCAATGTTTCCGGCACATCCGCCGAACTCGCGCCGCATTTTGGGAACGAGGAACGCGACATTCAGCATGTGAATCTTGTCCGCAAGGATGTGCTCGCTGAAGCGCCCGGGGAAAACCATGATCGTGTCATATGCGACGGAGCCGCAGATTAGTGCCGTCATTGGAGTTACTCTCAGGTGAGACTAGAACAGAACGATGATGGCCCAGACCGATCCGGCGAGGATCGCGGCAAACATCACCGACGTCGACGCAACATCTTTCGCCAGGCCTGACAAAGGATCGATTTCCGTGCCGATGCGATCGACTACCACCTCGATTGCAGTATTGAGCATTTCGACGATAAGAAGTAGCAGCAAACTGGATATCAGCAACGCCCGCTCGACCTTGCTGACATCGAGCCAGAACGCCAGCGGTATCAGGATCATCGAAGCGATCGCTTCCATCCGGAAAGCCTCCTCGCTGCGAAATATCGCTTTCAACCCGCGCACCGAATTGCGGGTCGCCGAGACCAGCCGCGACATACCCCGGCGATTATGGGGGACCGGCCTCACTGTTCAGCCTGTGGGCCCCATGCCAGGTCCAGGTGGCGTGCCGCCCGGACATCATCGAGACGGCGCACCGGGGTCGAGTACGGCGCACCCTTTACGAGGTCGGGATCGGTGCTCGCCTCTTCTCGTATCGCCGTCAAAGCGGCAACGAAACCGTCCAGGTCTTCTTTGGCTTCGGTCTCTGTTGGTTCTATCAGCAGGCACTCGGGAATCAACAGCGGGAAATACGTCGTCGGAGCGTGATAACCATAGTCGAGCAGCCGTTTCGCAAAGTCCATCGCCGTGACTCCGAGTTCGCGCGCCTCGCTTTTTAGCGTGACAATGAACTCGTGACTGGCGCGACGCTCGGGTACCGCCAGAGTGAAACCGGCTCTCTCCAGCCGCCTGGCCAGGTAGTTGGCATTGAGCGTCGCAAACTCACCAACGCGGCGCATCCCGTCACGCCCGAGCATGCGCATGTAGACATAGGCTCGCAGTAGCACGCCGGCGTTACCCATGAACGCCGAAAGCGGACCGATACTATCGGGACGCTCGGATTCAGTAAGCCAGTGGAAGCCGTCATCGTCACGCCCGACAATCGGGACCGGCAAATACGGCAACAGACGTTCACCGACGCCGACCGCGCCAGAGCCCGGACCGCCGCCGCCGTGCGGGGTGGAAAAAGTCTTGTGCAGGTTCATATGAATGACATCGAACCCCATGTCGCCGGGCCTGGCCTTGCCGAGAATCGCATTGAGATTGGCGCCGTCGTAATAGAGCAGTCCCCCGGCGTCATGGACGATTTCGGAAACCTCGACGATGTGCCGCTCGAAAACGCCGAGAGTCGACGGATTGGTCAGCATGATTCCGGCGGTACGCGGTCCGACCGCCGCCCGCAGGGCGTCGAGATCGACGTCGCCGTCCGCCAGCGTCGGCAACTCCTTGACCTTGCAGCCACACATTACCGCCGTCGCGGGGTTGGTGCCGTGCGCCGCTTCCGGAACCAGTATCTCGTCACGCTCATGATCGCCGCGAGCATGATGATAGGCCTTGATCATCGCAACCCCGGCGAATTCGCCCTGGGCACCCGCCATCGGCGTAAGAGAGACGCCGCGCATGCCGGTGACGTCCTTCAGCATTTCCTGCAACTCCCACAGGATCTGCATAAAGCCCTGGCCGTGGCTCGAGGGCCCGAGCGGATGGCGCGACAGGAACTCCGGCAGCATTGCCAGCGTGTTACAGGCACGCGGGTTGTACTTCATCGTACAGGACCCAAGCGGATAAAAATGGGTGTCGATGGAGAAGTTCTTTTGCGATACGCGGGTGTAGTGACGCACCGCCTGCAACTCGGAAACAGCAGGCAATGCCGGGGGCGTCTGGCGCCTCAGGTGCACCGGCACGTCCGCCTCGGCAAGCGTCAGCGGAGCCTGCGCGTGGGCACTTCGGCCCTCGCGCGAGTATTCGAAAATCAGTTTCGCGTCACTCATCTCATTTGCATCCTGATCGTCCGACCAACGTCTAGCCAAGCGCCTTCAGTGCCGCTTCATAATCGGGTTCGTCACCGATCTCGGCGACGAGTTGTGTATGTACCACGGTGTCATGCTCGTCTATCACGACGATTGCCCGGGCGCACAATCCGCGCAGCGGACCTTCTTCGATCCGCACACCGTAGTTGACCCCGAACTCGGGCGCCCGAAACGTCGAGAGATTCCTGACGTCTGCAAGGCCCTCCGACGCGCAATAACGATTCTGGGCAAAAGGCAGATCCGCTGACACGTTCAGCATCACTGTGTCGGCGTACCGGCTCGCTTCCTCGTTGAACCTGCGCGCTGACGCGGCGCAAACCGGGGTATCGACACTCGGAAAAATATTCAACAACTTGCGCTGACCCGACCATTGCCCAAGCGTGTACTGAGCGAGATCTGTACCGGTCAATTCGAAATCTGGCGCCTTACTGCCGATCGCCGGCAGCGAGCCGGCGGTGCGCGTCGGTTGACCCTTGAAAGTGATTCCTGCCATCGGTTTTTTCTCCTGCCTCTTCAGGCTACTTGCGCTTGTTGCAGGATATCGGCCAGCGCCCGGGCATAGTGCCGGATATCCTCGTCGGTTTTGGTTTCGGTCGCGCAAATCAGCATGCAGTGACCCAGTTCCGGAAACTCCGGGCCGAGATCTATTCCACCGAGAATGTCGCGTTGCGCCAACGCATCCAGCACCGGCTGTACCGGCCGGTCGAGGCGCAATACCGCCTCATGGAAGCCGGCACCGCTAAACACGGACTCGACGCCGTCCAGCGCGGACAACGCGTCAACCAGTGCACTGGTGTTGGAACAACTCGCCGCGGCGACCCGCGCCAGCCCGCTGGCGCCCAGCAGACTCATATAGATAGTCGCCGCCGTCATCACCAGGCCCTGGTTGGTGCAGATATTGGATGTCGCCTTGGAACGGCGAATGTGTTGCTCGCGCGCCTGCAGCGTCAGCGTAAATCCGGATTTCCCATCGAGATCGACAGTGCGGCCGACGATGCGTCCCGGCATCTGTCTCACAAACGCTTTCTTGCAGGCCATGAACCCGAGATAGGGCCCGCCGGAAGACAGCGGCACACCGAGCGGTTGACCTTCGCCACAGGCGATATCGGCCCCTTGGCCGCCCCATTCGCCCGGGGGTTTGAGCAGAGCCAGCGAAGTCGGATTGACCAGCCCGATCGCCAGCGCGCCATGCGCATGCGCCCAATCGGTCAACCCATCGACATCTTCGTAACGGCCAAAGAAATTCGGTTGCGGAACTACCAGGGCGGTCACGTCCTTGTCCGCCCAGGATGCCAGCGCGGAGAGAGGTGTCGTGCCGGTTTCGGGGTCGAAATCTATTGGTGCAAAGGTCACTCCCTGATTGCCCGCAATGCTCTCGGCAACCCGGAGGTAGCGCGGGTTGACCGACCGCGGCACCAGAACCGTAGCGGACTTGGATTTGCGGTTGGCGCGAATCGCCATCAGGCTCGCCTCCGCCAGTGCCGACGCACCGTCGTAGAGCGACGCGTTCGACACATCGAGCGCGGTTAGCGCAGTGATCATGCTCTGGAACTCGTAGATCAGCTGCAGCGTACCCTGGCTCGCCTCCGCCTGGTAGGGCGTGTAAGCGGAGTAAAACTCACCACGGGTGGTTACCTCCCAGACCGCCGCCGGGATATGGTGCTCATAGGCGCCGCCGCCAAGAAAGCTCAACGGACTGCCATCGCGCGCGGCCAGTTGGCGCATCGTCCGGGTGATTGCCATCTCGGGTACCGCCGCGGGAACACCCTCCAGCGCAGCCGCCTTGAGGCCGGCCGGTATTTCACTGAACAGGTCCTCGATGTCATCGACGCCAATCTCGGCGAGCATCTGCGCGATGTCTTCTTCGGTGTGTGGTATGAATGCCATACCCTCTCTCCCCGGGCTCGTCAGCCCTCTTCGTCCAGCAGTGCCTGGTAGGCATCGGCATCCATCAACGCGTCCAGTTCCGCGTTGTCGTCAGGCCGCACCGCGAACAACCATCCGTCGCCATACGGATCCTGATTGACCGTTTCCGGGGCGTCGGCCAGCAATTCATTGGCAGCGGTGATCTCGCCACCGATCGGGCTGTAAACGTCCGAGGCCGCCTTCACCGACTCGACCACGGCACAGCTGTCGCCCGCGGCCACCGTGCTGCCAATTTCCGGCGGCTCGATATAGACCAGGTCGCCCAGCGCCGTCTGCGCGTGATCGGTAATACCGATTTTCACGGTGCCATCGTCCTCGACACGCGCCCATTCGTGGTCCTTCGTGTATTTCAGATCGCCCGGCAATTCGCTCATGATCAACTACTCCAGATAGATAGAATCAGTAAAGCCCTGACGCCATTACAGTTCAATGCGGATCTTTCCGTTGCGTACAAATGGCGGTGCCACGATTTTTGCGGGCAATTTCTTGCCTCGTATCTCGATATGGCATTCGCCACTGGCCGCGGCCGGAACCCGCCCCATGCCTATCGCACGTCCGAGCGTCGGCGAAAAAGTACCGCTTGTCACTTCGCCTTCGTGTCCGCCGAACAGGATCTTCTGATGACCGCGCACGACACCGCGGCCCTCCAGCAACAGCCCGACGAATTTTCTCGGGACGCCGTGTTCGCGCTGCGCGTCGAGTGCCGCGCGCCCGATAAAGGACCGCTCGGCCGGCTCCCAGGCTACGGTCCAGTCGAGGCCGGACTCCAGCGGGCTGGTGGTCTCATCCATGTCGGTACCGTAAAGGTTCATCCCCGCCTCGAGGCGCAAGGTGTCACGGGCGCCGAGACCGCAGGGACGCACGCCGTGCTCAACCAGCCGTAGCCACGCATCCGCTGCCGCATCTCCCGGCAATGTAATCTCCCAGCCGTCTTCGCCGGTGTAGCCGGTTCGCGCAACCAGCCAGTCGCCGACTTCGAGCGCATGAAACGGTTTCGCGGCGAGTGCGGCCTCACGCGCGTCTTCGGGCAGCACCTGCGCCGCCCGCTCGCGCGCCGTCGGACCCTGAACCGCAATCATCGCCAGTTCTGCGCGTTCGGTCAGCGCCACATCGAAACCGGCGCTATGCTGCCGCATCCAGGCCAGATCCTTGTCCCGCGTGGCCGCATTGACCACCGCACGGAATCTCCCGGGCCCGAGAAAGTAGACGATCAGGTCATCGATGATCCCGCCCGCGTCGTTCAGCATGCAAGTGTAGAGTGCACGACCCGGCGTTTTCAGCTTGGCAACGTCATTGGCCAGCAGATTCTGCAAATACGGCAGCGCGCCGGCACCCTCGAGATCGACAACCGTCATGTGCGAGACATCAAACATACCGGCATCGCGACGGACGGCATGATGCTCATCGATCTGCGACCCGTAATGCAGCGGCATGTCCCAGCCACCGAAATCGACAATGCGCGCATTGGCGGCGACGTGACATTCATATAGTGGAGTACGCTGTTGCATGCTGGCCTCGCTCTTTTATGGCAGGTCTGCGTCGGACGAATACAGGTGGCAGGTCAACACCTGCCGCCCCTCTGTCCTGAAACCTGAGAGATTGGATGCTGCGTCAGCGCCATCCGGCCCCTTCGGTGGACCGCTTTTGCGGCCGCTCTCCAGAGCCAACCAGCCTCTCCCGGTCCGTTTGCCTGAGCGTTTCCGGGCGGGTTGCGCCTTCGGCGCCCCGGTCGGTCGTTCCGGGGTCTCTCCCAGGGGAGGCTATAGGTTGGAGCGACAGATAATAGCCGATCGTCCGGCCCGCCTCCAACCAACATGCTTGCGGCCCTGCTATTTGGCGGCGACAATTGTGCGCCTTCAAAATCCGGAGTATTCGGAGAATGAATCCGATCCGCCTTGCCCCCCTGTTCCTGGTCGTCCTTGCCGGCCTCGTTCCCGCGCCGGCCCGCGCCGACGAAGCCACTGCCGTCGCCGAACTTCACGCGCTGTTTGCGGACGCGTGGGAACTCGATCTGGAAAACAACCCGTTGTACGCGAGTTATCTCGGCGACAGTCGTTATAACGACCGCTGGCCGGACTTACGCCTGGAGGAACTCGAACGCCAATATCTCGAGGACGGCGAAGTCCTGGTGAGGCTGTCTGAAATCAGTTTCAGTGATTTGCCCGAGGCAGAGAAGCTCAACTACGAGCTTTTCAAGCGCGAGTACCAGGAACGTCTCGAGTCCTTCAAGTACATGACGTACCTGCAGCCACTCAACCAGCGTGGTGGCGTCCAGACGGCGAACGAAGTCTCCCAGGCACTGACTTTTGATTCTCTCGAAGACTATGCGGACTGGATTGCGCGGCTCGCGTCGCTCGGCCTCTACGTTGACCAGACGATCGAATTGCTGCGCCAGGGGATCAGCCGTGGCATGACCCATCCACGCGTCATCATGGAACGGGTGCCCGCACAGATCGAAAGCCAGCTGGTCGGGACGGCCGAGGACAGTCCGTTTTTCGAGCCATTCCGGAATTTCCCCGACTCGATCGGGGAGCAGGATCGTGAGCGGTTGAGCGAACTCGGTGCGCGCACCATCCGCGAGGTGGTGGTGCCTGCCTATCAGCGGCTTTACACCTTTTTTACGGATACCTATTTACCGGCCTGCCGCGAAACCGTAGGCGCGTGGGACCTGCCGGCAGGCCGGGAATTCTACGAGTTTCGGGCCCGTTCCTACACGACCACCGCGTTGACCCCCGATGAGATTCACGAAATCGGCGTGGCCGAAGTCCAGCGAATCCGAGAAGAAATGCTGGCGGTGATCGAGGAGGTCGGATTTTCGGGCAGCTTCGATGAATTCCTGCAGTTTCTTCGCACCGACAGCCAGTTTTACTTCGACAACCCGGATGATCTGCTACAGGCTTACCGTGCGACGAGCAAACGCATCGACCCCGAACTGGTCAGGTTGTTTGGCCGGCTTCCGCGTATGCCATATGGGGTAAAGCCGATTCCAGCGGCCTCGGCGCCGGACACGACGACTGCCTATTACAGTCGTCCGGCCGCGGACGGCAGTCGCGCGGGCTTCTATTACGTAAACCTGTACCGGCCCGAGGTTCGACCGAAATACGAAATCGAAGTCCTGACCGTGCACGAGGCGATGCCCGGCCATCATCTGCAAATAGCACTCGCGCAGGAACTCGGCGACCTGCCGAATTTTCGCCGCTATTCGGGTTTCACCGCGTTTGTCGAAGGCTGGGCCCTGTACAGCGAGAGTCTCGGCCCCGAACTGGGCTTGTATCAGGATCCCTATTCGCGATTCGGCCAGCTTACCTATGACATGTGGCGCGCGGTCCGCCTGGTCGTCGACACCGGCATTCATTTTCGCGGTTGGAGCCGCGACCAGGCGATCGACTTTTTCCGCAGCAATGCGGCAAAAACCGAACATGACATCATCAATGAAATCGACCGTTACATTGCCTGGCCGGGCCAGGCGCTGGCTTACAAAATCGGCCAGCTGAAAATCCTGGAACTGCGCGAACGCAGTGAACTCAGGCTCGGCGAACACTTCGACATCAAGGCGTTCCATGACACCGTGCTGGGCAGCGGCGCTGTGCCGCTGGACGTACTCGAGTCAAATGTCGGCAAATGGATAATGGACACTCGCGCCGCGACCCAATGACGCGAGCGAGGATGAACCAGGGAGCGAAGTGACTAATAGACGCAACACGACCGCGGTTCCCGTCGGCGCCGTCGTAATCGGCGGCGGCGCTCCGATCGTTGTTCAATCGATGACCAATACCGACACCGCCGATGCGCGGGCCACAGCTGACCAGGTCGCAAGCCTCGCCAGAGCCGGTTCCGAACTCGTCCGGATCACGGTCAACAACGAGGACGCCGCCCGACAGGTACCGCATATCCGCGACCTGCTGGCACGCGAGGGCGTCGATGTTCCGCTGGTCGGCGACTTCCATTTCAACGGCCACAAACTGCTTACCCGCTTCCCCGAATGCGCGGAAGCGCTGGCAAAATACCGGATCAATCCCGGTAATGTCGGACGCGGCAGCAAACGCGACTCGCAATATGGCGCAATGATCGAAGTCGCCTGCCGCCACGACAAGCCCATCAGAATCGGGGTCAACTGGGGCAGCCTTGACCAGGAACTGTTGACCCGGCTCATGGACCGGAATTCGGAATTGCCGACACCGCGCGAGGCCCGGGCCATCGTCCACGAGGCGATGATCCAATCTGCCGTCGCCAGCGCGGATCGGGCGCGTCAGCTGGGACTTGGCGCCGACCGGATTGTCCTCTCCTGCAAGATGAGCGGAGTGCAGGACCTTATTAGCGTTTACACGGAACTGGCGCAGCGCTGCGACTATGCGCTGCACCTCGGCCTGACCGAGGCCGGCATGGGCTCCAAGGGAATCGTCGCCTCGACCGCAGCACTTGCCGTGCTGTTGCAACAGGGGATAGGCGATACGATTCGCATCTCATTGACCCCGGAACCGGGCGGCGACCGCAGCCGCGAAGTCATAGTTGCTCAGGAAATACTGCAGACGATGGGATTGCGCGCGTTCACGCCGATGGTCATCGCCTGCCCCGGCTGCGGGCGAACCACCAGCACGTATTTTCAGGAACTGGCGCGCGACATTCAGACTCATGTGCGCGAGCGGATGCCGCAATGGCGGCGCGAATACCGTGGCGTCGAGGAGATGACCGTCGCGGTCATGGGCTGTGTGGTGAACGGCCCGGGAGAAAGTAAACACGCAAACCTCGGCATAAGCCTGCCGGGAACCGGCGAGGTTCCGGTCGCGCCGGTGTACGAGGATGGCAAAAAGACGGTAACTTTGAAGGGTCAGGGTATCGCAGATCAGTTCCAGCAACTGGTAGAGGACTATGTCGTCAGACGCTACCCGCGGCGTGAATCCTGACGCCTACGGCAATCTGCGTTGCCTGCCGCCGGCCGCGCCGGGAGAAAAATCATGACCGATTTCAGAGACAAGCGATGCAAACCCTGTGAGGGCGGCGTCGAACCATTGGAACGGCCCCAGGCCGAGGACTATCTGGACAAATTGGCCAACGGTTGGACGATTGACGCGGCAGGAAAAGCCATCGAGAAGGAGTTTCGATTCAGCGACTTTCACCGCACGATGGCTTTCGTCAATGCAGTGGCCTGGATCGCCCACGGCGAAGACCATCACCCGGATCTGGAACTGGGCTACGGCCGCTGTTTTGTGCGCTACACCACCCATGCCATTTCCGGACTGTCCGAGAACGATTTTATCTGCGCCGCCAAAATAGACGCGCTCGGCGCCTGAGTCAGCCCGTCACCAGCGCGCCGTCAGGCCGAAATACCAGCCGTCGGCGGCAATTTTCGCAGTCACGTCGACATTGCCGATGTGCGGCGTCACGAACGCGTGAGTCAGCGCGGTCGCGAGGGCGGCGCCTGCCAGTACATCCCAACCATCGTGTTTGTCGGCATCGATCCGGGTCCAGCCGACATAGCCGGCAACGGCATAAGCCGGCGCACCCATGCGCCAACCGTAGCGGCGCTGGATGAACGATGCACCGGAAAAAGCAGTGGCTGCATGCCCCGAGGGAAACGCATCGTCCTCGCCATCGTCGTCGGGACGTTCCTTGTCGATGACCGTCTTCAGCATGAGTGTTCCGGCCACCGTTGCCCCAAACGCCTTGTAAAACTGCAGGCGCCCCGGCTGATCGTCGCGCTGAAAGGTCATGCCCCACGCCGCCAGCGGCAGGGCGACTCGCAGGATGTCACCGGACGTTTCGACCGTGTCGGCCGCATGTGCGGGGCCAGGGCCGGTACCGGCGCACAACAACAACGCCAGCAGCGGCAGCCAACGCCTCGGCATATCCGGGTCAGATCCCGAGTTTGTTCAGGACATCCATGATGCGACCGAGCGTCAGCGTCAGCGTCGGGTGGGAATCTTCGAATTCGTCGATGGCCTGGCGCACGGGTTCGACCAGGCTGCCCGGACCGGATTGCGTTTCGGCCTCACCGAGGCGCGACTCGATGGTGGTTTGCAATTGCTCCAGCCTTTGTTTCAGATCGCCGTCCAGGCTGTCGGCGCCGGCAATCTGCTGGTCAAGTTCCGCAAGCAGTTCTTCGAGTCTGTTCCGCGGCATCGTCTCTCCACTTCGGCTTTGATAATCGGTCAGGGACTAGTTTACGCCGTTGCCGCGACCGTTGCGTACCTGGTCATTGGCTCCCGGGTCATTGCGCGCCCAGCGTGGCAGATCGCCCCCCACGCCTGTCGCTCGCAGCATAAAAAACCGTTTGATCAACGCGCTCTTGTCGACCAGCCCAAGCCCTGTTGCGCGCAGGCGACCCAACGGCTTGGCCTGCGCCGAAAACAACCGGTGCAGCAAATCGATCGAACCGGCCATCGCCAGATTTTCACCCTTGCGCCACCGCTCGTAGCGGCGTAAGGGCCGACTGTCGCCCGGGTCGCCGCCGCGCTCAAGCGACTCCGCCAACACCTCGGCCAGCGCAGCGGCATCAAGAAAACCCAGATTTACGCCCTGTCCCGCCATCGGGTGCACTGCGTGCGCCGCGTCGCCGATCAGGGCCAGACGCTTGCCGGTGTAGCGACGCGCATGTAGAGCGCGAAGCGGAAAACTGGCGCGGTTGGAGACACCGACAATCGATCCAAGAATGCTATCGCTTGCCTTTTGCAGCGCAGCAATAAATTCCTCTTCGGAACATTGCAGCAGGCTTTCCGCCGCCGCCGGCGTTGTCGACCAGACGATCGAGCACCGACCGTCCGCGAGCGGCAAGAACGCGAGCGGACCCTCGGGCAAAAACCGCTGCCACGCGGTTTGCGCATGGTCACGCTCGGTGGCGACGGTGGCAACGAGCGCATGCTGGTGATAGTCGCGGTGCCGGACCTCGATTCCGGCGATCCGGCGTACGGATGAGTTCGCCCCATCCGCACCGACCAGCAACCGTGTCGAGATTGTGTTGTTACGTGACAGCGACACTATGACCTGGCTCGCTTCGGCATCGAAAGCCTCGACCCTGTCGGGACACAGCCATTCAATCTGCGAACAGCGGGCCAGCGCGCCAAACAATCCGGCCTGAATCGAACGATTCTCGACAATATGCCCGAGCTCCGAAACTCCCAGCTCGGCACTGTCGAATCGCAACGACGACTCACTGTCCGCAGCGCCCGAAGAATCCCACACCACCATTCGCCGGTACGGTGACAGGCGTGCGGGGTCAATGCCCTGCCAAGCCCCGGCTGCATGCAAAATGTGGCGCGATGCACCGGATACGGCGGATACCCTGTTACTCCATTCGGCATCGGCGGCGGGCATTGACTCGGGTTGGCGGCCCTCTACCACGGCAACTCTGAGTTCGGGTAGTGCAACCGCAAGCAGGTTGGCGAGCGTGGCGCCAACCATGCCTCCACCAGCTATGACGGCATCATAGTCACTCATACCAGCGGGACCCCGCGTGCCAGCCGCGGCAGCTTCCCCGCACGCCCCATTGTGTGACGCGCAAACAAACGTTTCGCTCCGGGCAAGAGCTCGAACATGATCAAACCGGCATTGCGGGCGCCGCGTACGGGTGCCAGCGGATTGGTGAAAAGACGCACCAGTCCATCGGTAAACGCGATCACCTTTTTCTGATCGGCGCGGCGCCAGTCGTCGTATTGGGCGAGCATTCTCGGGCCGCCGGGATCGTCGACATGCTCCGCAAGCGTCTCAGCCAACGCCGCCACATCACGCAAACTGAGATTGAACCCCTGGCCTGCGACCGGGTGTAAACCGTGTGCCGCATTCCCGAGCAGCACCGCGCGCGGGCGGGTTTGTTGTTGCGCCTGCACCAGGTACAACGGGTATGCGGCACGCCGGGCAACACGCTCGATCTCGCCGAGGCGAAACCCGAACTGTTCCTGCAGCTTTGCCATGAAAGCGTCGTCGTCCCAGCCAAGCACGGTATCGCAGGTTTCGCGCGCCACGGTCCAGACCACACTGCAACGATCGTCGTTCAGCGGCAGCACCGCAAGCGGCCCGGTGTCGGTGAAGCGTTCGTAAGCAGTGTTGCGATGCGGCCGCGCCGTCGCAATCGTCGTCACCACAGCATTCTGGCGGTAATCGGAGACACTCGCGTCCACTCCCAGTGCCTCACGTAAACGCGACCGGGCTCCGTCTGCCGCGATCAGCAGGCCCGCGGTAATACGCCTTATACCATCGCCAATTGCAACGGAAAGCATCGCCTCGCCTGCATCGATCTCGACACCTTCTACCGAAGCCGGCGTCAGCAATTCGATATTCGAGGCACTTTCTAGCAACGGCCAAACAGCGTGACCGATCACCCGATTTGGCACGACGTAACCGAGAGCCGGCACGCCCTGTTCGCGCGCCGCAATCCGCGAAATACCGGGGCGCCCGCGTTCCGAGATATGAATCGTGTCAATCGGAGTTGCCTGGGGCGAGATCGCCTCCCAGCACCCGATCGTTTCCAGAATGACCCGGCTGCCATAGGCGACAGCCGTAGAGCGCTCGTCGAAACTCGGCTGTTCGGCCGCGTCCGGCAGGTGAGTTTCGACCACGGCTATTCGCAGATCCAGCGGCGCCAGCGCCGCAGCGAGACTGGCGCCGACCATGCCGCCGCCGGCAATAACCAAGTCGTAATCCCAACTCATACCTGCATCACGCCGCCATTAGCGCCTCGATTTCTGCAGCGGTTTTGGGAACATCCCGGCTCAATACGTCGGGCCCTTTCGCAGTCACCAACACGTCGTCCTCGATCCGGACTCCGATGTCCCACCATTTGCGCGCAATATTTTTTCGCCCACCCGCAATATAAATACCCGGCTCCACCGTCAACACCATGCCCGGCTCGAGAACCCGCCATTCATCGCCGACTTTGTAATCGCCGACATCGTGGACATCCATGCCGAGCCAGTGTCCGGTGCGATGCATGAAAAATTCGCGATATTTCCCGTCACGAATGAGTTGCGCCGGTGTCCCCTTGAGAATTCCCAGCTTTTTCAAACCCTTCGTGATTACCCGAACCGCCGCGTCGTGCGGATCGTTCCAGTGATTACCGACCCGGACCTGTTCGATAGCAGCAAGCTGAGCTTCGAGAACGATATCGTAAATCAAGCGTTGCTCCTTCGAGAATTTCCCGCCAACAGGAAACGTACGGGTTATGTCGGAGGCGTAGTAGTCGTATTCGCAACCGGCGTCGATCAGCAGCAACTCGCCCCCCCGCAGCTCGGCATCGTTGCTCGTGTAATGCAGCGTACAGGCATTGCGCCCGCCACCGACGATCGGTGCGTAAGAGATATCGGTTCCGTGACGGCGAAATTCGTGAATCAGTTCGGCCTCGACTTCAAACTCCTTCATGCCGGGGCGGCAGGCCCGCATCGCGCGGCGGTGGCCGTTGGCCGCAATACGCGCCGCCCGGCGCATGGCGGCGACCTCGGCGCGACTCTTGTAGAGCCGCATGTCATGCAGAAGATGATCCAAAGCGACAAACTCGTGCGGAGTGTGCATACCCTTCAGCGACTGGGAGCGCAGTTGCCTTACCCATCCGAGTACCTGCTGATCGAAGTCGGGATGTACACCGAGTGTGTGATAAATGCGATCGGATTGCTCGATCAGTCCGGGCAGGATTTCATCCATGTCCGAAATAGGAAACGCGTCGTCGGCACCGAAATCGGCTACCGCGCCATCCGGTCCGGCGCGAACGCCGTCCCAGGTTTCGCGCTCCGGGTTGCGTTCGCGGCAAAACAGGATGTACTCGGCCTGTTTGCGCCCGGGAACCAGCACCGCAACCGCCTCCGGCTCGGCGAAACCGGTCAGGTAGTAAAAATCACTGTCCTGCCGGTAGCCGTACTCGACATCGCGGTTACGCAGTTTGACCGGCGCCGCCGGCAGGACCGCGATTCCTCCCGGCCCCATCATGCGCATGATCTGACGCCGTCTCCTGGCAAATTCCTTAATGTTCAAGTCCGATCCTCAATGCAAACGGCCGGGCGACAAACCGAGCCGGCCGGAGTCCATACCCTCATAGATTGTCTGCACACCGACGCGCACATACTCGACAATTTCCGTCAGCGCCGCGTCCGCTTCGTCTTCATCGCCGGCACTGTCCGGATCCGCACGGGTAATCTCGGCAAAATCGTTCAGCAACTCACGCACATCGTCCGGCAACGGCTTGTCGGCGGCCAATTGGCCACGGCCGAGGCCGTGCAGGAAACCCTCGCACCACTGTGCGAGCGCCTCCACCCGAAGATACTCGTCCCAATCGTCGTCCGGTAACAGCAATCGAAACGCCAATTGCCCCGATTCAAGATCCCTGCCGGCATCGCGGTCAAGGCCCGCAAGCAGGTTGTGAAGACGATCGTCGCCTGCGTTGCGCTCGCCCGACGGGTAAAGATAATCGAGCAAACAATGAAATCGATTCTCGACGCCGCCGCATACAAGGCCGACCACCACGCCATGCAGCTCGGCGGGGCTGGCCTCGGCGCCGGCGTTTTGGAGGAGCGCGACAATTTCGCTGTAATCGGGTAATTCCATGGGATGACCCATGCTCCAGGCGGGTGCTTATGCTAACACTCGATATCAGCTTAACCCAGACGTCAGATCCTGACCGATTGACCGTCTCACAGGCGGGTTCTATAGTTGCGCAATGACTGATACCAGCCCCCAGCATGAATTCGAGATCGAACTAAAACGTCTCGAGAGCCGCCTCGACGATCTGGTCGATATTTGCTCGCAACTCAAGGAAGAGAATCGATCGCTAAAACAACGGCAGGACGCCCTGACCGCCGATCGCGCATCCCTTCTGCAAAAGAACGAGCAGGTCAGAGCCCGTGTAGAGGCAATGATCAGCCGACTCAAAGCCATGGAGAACGGCTAATGTCCTCAGATGTAGTTCGTGTCACAATCCGCATCCTGGAGAAGGAGTACCAAATCTCCTGTCCAGCTGATGAAAAACAGGCTTTGCTCGATTCGGCTGACCTGCTGAATAGCAAGATGCGCGAGATTCGCGACAGCGGTCGAATCGTCGGCCTCGACCGGATAGCGGTCATGGCCGCCCTCAATCTTGCCCATGAAGTAATAAATTCCGGTGGCGGCGGTGGCGGGGAAATTGACGGTTCTTTCGGCCAGCGCCTGAAAAACATGCGCGAGCGAGTCGAGACGGCACTGGAACACGGCCAGCAACTCGAATTCTGAGCGGCCGCACGCGTGCTCACGTATACTGAGTACAAATAAGACTGGCGCTTCCTGCGGTGTTCGGCAGCAGATCGGGATCCCTTCGAGCCTAATCTGTAACATCGGGACATTACGGCCGCGTGGGTCGTTGAGCAAACCCGCTTTTGGCGGGTAGCCTGAGACTAACCGCCGCGTCCCACCTATCGCTCTGGTTCGAGAGCGATGATCTGCACCGGCACAGGCGGGAAGCGCCTCCTTCTAATATCTGATCGTTGATCCCATGGACAAATCCGAGTTGCGGCAGCGCTTGCGCCGGACCCGCCGGGCGCTGGACGAAGCCACCCGCGTTGAACTGTCTGCGCGCTGCTGCGAGTTCGCCCGAGGCAGTCGCTTCTACCGGCGAGCGACAAATATTGCGTGCTACGTTCCTTTTGACGGAGAAGCCAGCCCCGAACCACTGGTAGCGCAGGCATTGGCCGACGGCAAGAACGTATTTTTGCCGCTCGTCGGTAGCCGCAAACCGCAACCGCTGCGCTTCGCGCGCCTCGACGCCAAAACCGAGTTGCGGATAAATCGATACGGGATCCCGGAACCCGACCCGACCCATGCCCAGCTGATCGAGCCACGCTGGCTCGACCTCGTCATAGTTCCACTGGTTGCGTTCGACGTTGCAGGCAACCGCCTGGGGATGGGATCGGGTTTTTACGATCGGACGTTTCAGTTTTTGGCGCACCGGCGCAAGTGGATCAAACCGAGACTGGTCGGATTCGCATTCGATGTTCAGCAGGTTCCGGCGTTACAGCCGTCAGCCTGGGACATACCCTTGCACGCAGTGGCAACGGAAACCGGTCTCGTATCGTGCGCGCCAAATCGTAGCAACGACCAACCACGGAGTGACAAGTGAAATTCTGGCTTATGAAATCCGAACCCGAAGAATTCGGCATTGAAGATCTGAAACGTGTTCGTACGGAACCCTGGGATGGCGTGCGTAACTACCAGGCACGAAACATGATGCGCGACGAAATGAAGAAAGGCGACAAAGTGTTTTTCTACCATTCAAATTGCGACGAGCCCGGCGTTTACGGCGTGATGCGTATCAAACGCGAGGCATATCCGGACCACACTGCATTCGACCCCGATGACAAGCACTACGATCCGAAAAGTGATCCTGATAATCCGCGCTGGTTCATGGTCGATGTCGGTTACGTGCGCAAATTCAAACAACCTGTAACGCTAAGAACAATGCGCGAATACACAGAGACTGAACTAAGGGACCTTGCACTTCTACGCAGAGGCAATCGATTGTCCATCATGCCAGTCACTCCTGCGCAGTGGGAGTTCATACTTGGACTGGCAAAGTAAAACCCTTTATTTATAGTGTTTAGACATCATTCACTTTAAACCCGTATGTGCTGTGCGTTTCAACATGAAGACACAAATGCTAGTGTCCACGCGACGCCAAGATGCATGCAACGATGTGACGTGCATCGCAAAAAACCCTTGTGTCTAAAGTAGTTGCTGGAATTTTGAATACTCTTGTATATACTCGTTCGCGGACACCCTGACACGGAGACACACATGGCTACGAGAAAGAAAGCCGTTTCGAAGAAGAAAGCTTCGACGAAACGAAAGACCACTGCGAAGAAGCGCGCGACCAAGAAAAAAGTTGCAACGAAGAAAAGAGCCGTTGCACGCAAAGTCGCTAAGAAAAGAGTAGTGAAGAAAAAAGCGGCAACTGCCAAGCGCAAAGTGAAGAAGAAAGTCGCCAAGCGTAAGGTCAAAAAGAAAGCTGCCGCTGCCAAACGCAAGGTGAAGAAGAAAGTCGCAAAACGCAAGGTGAAGAAGAAAGTCGCCAAGCGTAAAGTCAAAAAGAAAGCTGCCGCTGCCAAACGCAAGGTGAAGAAGAAAGTCGCCAAGCGTAAAGTGAAAAAGAAGGTTGCCAAGAAGGCCGCGGCCCGGAAGAAAACAACGGCCCGGAAGAAAGTTGCGAGCGCCAAGAAACGCGCTGCAAGCAAAAAGCGAGCTGTTTCCAAGAAGCGCTGATACCTTTTCGCTTCGCGAGTCGGGGCAGAGCCCCAACCCGCGCACCGAAAGTGCCCGCATCGACGGGCACTTTTTTTTGCCTGCCGTCTGGCACTGGAGTCAGGAGTAATCTCAGGCTATTGTTGCCGCTGCAGTGCAACACAACCGGCGAACGGGGAAGCGAATGGACCAGAACGAAAAGAAGCGGCTCGCGGCCACGGCGGCAATCGATCATGTGGAGGAAGGCATGTTGATTGGAGTCGGCACCGGGTCGACAGTGAATTTCTTTATCGATGCGCTGGGGGCGATGAAACGGAGCATTCGCGGCGCCGTATCCAGCTCCGAGGCCTCGACCAGCCGTCTTGCAGGGCTGGGAATCGAAGTCGTCGAACTGAACGATGCCGGCACACTGGACATATATGTCGACGGCGCCGATGAGGCAGATCCCAACCTGCACCTGATAAAAGGCGGCGGTGGTGCGTTGACGCGGGAGAAAATAGTCGCGGCCGCATCGCAGAAATTCGTCTGCATCATCGATGACAGCAAGCTGGTCGATGTGCTCGGCCAATTCCCGCTACCCGTCGAGGTCATTCCAATGGCGCGTAGCTATGTCGGGCGCCAGCTGGTCGCAGCGGGAGGCCAGCCCGAACTGCGCACCGGGTTCGTTACCGACAACGGCAACCAGATCATCGATGTCCACAACTTGCGGCTCAGCGACGCCGCGGCCATGGAAACGAGACTGAACCAGATCGCCGGGGTCGTCAGTGTCGGAATCTTTGCACAACGTCCAGCGGACTTGTTGTTGATAGGCGCCGACAACGGGGTTCGCAGCATGGGACCGACCAGCACTTAAGTCGCGCCTGACTCACCCCTGGCTCGAACCGAATGAATTCGCATACCCGGCGAGGACGCTGACGACGCGCCACAGCAGAAACGTGCCACACCAGGCCAGGCCGATACGCAGCCATGACTGGCGGCCGACCTCACGCATGAAATATCCCGTCACACCAGCGCAGGCATATGCCTGCAACGCAACATAGGCCGACATTGCCAGCGGCCGATCAAATCCCGCGGTGATCGTATAGATCAGAACGGCGATAACCAGCAACGTGGCGAACACTGCGGCCCTCGCCATGGCGCGCAATGAATTGGGTGCTGCCTTCGCGCAATTCATGTTTACGTCAACGGTCGCCGGGAGCAATCGCACGCCACCACTTTTGATGGGCGACAGCGCTGGCTTCGCGCGCGACGAGCATCTCGATCAACATTGGACCAGGCCTGCACAGGGCGCTCTCGAGCACGGCGAATGGATCGTCAGCGCTGTCGATTCGCTGATAGTCGAGCCCGAACGCTTCCGCAACCGCGCCCAGATTCAGCCCGGGCGGCGTGAGCCAGCCCTGTTCGAACTCGGGCAACTGGCACTGTGCCAGGTAACCGAAAATAGCCCCGCCACCGTTATTCACTACGAGCAGTTTCAATCCATGCCGGGCCGCAAGTGCCAATCCGTTCAAATCGTGAAACAGCGCCACATCGCCCACGATCGCAATCGTCGCGTCGGTGCCGCCGGCGGCAATTCCAGCGGCGGTGGAGACATTGCCGTCGACCCCGCTGACGCCGCGATTACCGAAAATTGCAAGCGCCTTATCGCAACCGCTCAGAAACGAATCCGCATCGCGGATGACCATTGAGTTCCCAAGAAACAGCGAGCCGTTTTCGGCAATCGCGGCGCTGGCTGCCTGCATTAATGCAGCCTCGCGTGGAAGTATGGTCGTATCCGCGCAATGCGTCTCGTCGTCACTGTGGCGCCAGGTATCCGTCCAGTCTGCATGCGATACGGCTGAGACTATGTCGCATAGCATTGCGATAACGCGTCCGGGATCGGCATGCACGACCAGGCTGGCCCGCAACGCCGGATCGGGCCACGGCGCACAGGCTGCGACGACCATCGGGCGCGGCATCCGCGGCTGCGCCAGCCAGCGCTGCAAAGTAGCCGAGACAGGCGTACCGCCGAACTGCAATACCCAGTCGGGATACGCCGGTGCCTGACCACGCAGGAAAGCATCGTACCCGCTGACAACAAAGCGTTTCGGCCAAGGCCCGCAGCGCAGCCCGGACAATGGGTCGGCCAGGATCGGCGCATCGCACTTTTCGGCCAGCCTGACTAACGCGGGCGGATCGATTTCGCCACTGTGGCAGGGACCGCAAACGATAATGCCGCGTCCGCGCGACACTACTTCGTCTATCTGACCGAGCGCCCACTCATCGGGTTCGAGAACGGGCCGCGCGACCCTGACCGGCTCCGCCGCCCCGGGCACCTCGGCATCCGCAACCCGGGCGCCGCCTGCGAGCAACGGTTCGCGGAAAGGCACATTTACATGCACCGGCCCGGGACATGGCCATTGCGCAAGGTCTGCGGCACGCGCACCGGCACTGCCGGCATGTGCAAAGTCAACAGCCAGGCCGCTGGCCGGCCCGAGCGCCAGAAATCCACGAACCCGCTCGCCGAACAATGCGCTCTGACTCGTGGTCTGGTTGGCACCGCAATCGAGCAGCTCCGGCGGGCGGTCGGCACTGACGAAAACGAGTGGAACCCTGTCTTCGTGCGCTTCGATCAGGGCCGGATACCAGTTGGCCGGTGCAGAACCGGATGTTGCAATCACGACAACCGGCCGGCGCGTTTTACGGGCAAGGCCAAGCGCGAAAAACGCGGCCGAGCGCTCGTCGATGACAACCTCGGTCTCGAGCCGTTCATGGCGCAGGCACGCCAGTGCCAGCGGAGTCGAGCGCGAGCCGGGCGATATCACAGCCCGCTTTACCCCGCCCTGCACAAGGCCCGAAATCAGCGACCGCGCCTGAGCCAGCCCCGCAAGCGCCTGATCGTCAGCCAATGGCTAGCGCCTCACGCAATGCATCCAGCTTCCAGCGCGTCTCGTCCAACTCGGTCTCCGGCACCGACCCCGCGACAATTCCCGCACCCGCAAACAGATCGGCGGTGGCGCCATTGAGAAGACCGCAGCGCAACACCACCGAAACCTCGGCACCGTTTCCATCGAGCCAGCCAACCCCGCCAGTGTACCAGCCCCATCGGGTTTCACCGTGGTCTTGCAACCACGTCAGAGCCTGTTCGCGCGGCATACCGCCCACTGCGGGCGTCGGGTGCAGGCGGGAAATCAGCGCCAGCGGCCGCACACCCTCGCGCAACTGACCGTGCACCTGGCTCCAAAGGTGTTGCACGGTTGGGAGCTTTAGCAGGCTTGGCGCCTGGCATGCGCTGACGCTTACGCAATCCGGCCGAAGCGCGCCGATAATGTCGTCTACAACCACTGCATGTTCGTGTTGGGCCTTGATCTCTTTGAGCAGCATTTCGCCGGCGATGCGGTCCTCTTCCGGCGGGGTCAGTCGCGGCGCCGAACCGGCCAGCGCATCCGCCAGTACCGCGCCATCGCGAATACTCAGCAAACGCTCCGGCGAAACCCCGACCAGCGCCATGTCGGACTCGCGGAAAGAAAACAATGTGCAGTCGTTGTAGCGGTCGCCCAGCCACGCCAGCACCGCGCCCGGGCGCAATGGTCGCGAAGTCAGCATCCTGATTCGACGGGTCAAAACGAGCTTGTCTAACTTGCCGCTGCGAATTTCGTCCAACGCTCTTCTGACCCGCGCGAGCCAGTCCGCCTCGGCACCCGGAATTTCGCGCAGCACGATCGGAGCCGAATTGGCAATAACTGTATCCGGATCGAATGCGCGGACGATGGCTCCCGCGCCGTCAAGCCAGTGGGCCATCACATCGTCGCGGTCTTCGTCGGCACGGCAGGAGAAAGTCAGGCGGCAACCGAGCGGCCCGCGATCGATAACGACCCGCGGCACCAGCGCCAGCGTATTCGCAAGCGGGGCCCAGTCGCGTTGCACCTCCTGGACCGGGCTGAAGGCAAACCCCAGAAATACCCCAGGAACATCGTCGCCGCGCGACCAGTCCGACTCGAGTTCGCGCAATCGCTGGTCGAGCTGTTCGAATCGGTCGACACCTGCGAACGCAAGCCGCAGCGCTCGCCCCACTCCTAGCCGGAAGTGGCCCTGGGCAGGGCGCGACCAGAAAATCGATTCGTCCGGCAGCTCGACGGGCGTCGGAAAATCCGGCATCGGCACATCAAGAGTAACGCTCGTCAGGTAGCCCCGTTCGGTCGACGCGAGCGCAGCCTCCAGTCGGGCCGGCAACTGGTCAAGAAAATGGTTGAACACGGGACGTTTGGCTGGGTGCGGGGTCACTAATCGCCTGAGGGAAACTGCACTTCCGAAGTGTATCACGCAGGCAGCCCGGATCGCCCGGCTCGGTCACTGCGGTTGATGCGGGCAAACGCGCGCGTACAATAGCTCCGCCCTTTCGCCGGAGACCTCCCGATGCAGTTCAAGCCAGTGCCGAACAAGAACTTTGAGGAAATCCTCTACGACCATGCCGGAGGAATCGCCCGAATTACGATAAACAGGCCCGAGGTTCGCAATGCCTTTACCCCTGAGACCATCGTGGAACTACGCGAGGCTTTCCACCACGCTCATATGGCCCAGGACATTGGTGCGATCATTCTTACCGGGGCCGGGGACAAAGCCTTCTGCTCCGGCGGCGATCAGCGAGTACGCGGTGAAGACGGCGGCTACGCCGACAAGAGTGGCGTGAATCACCTCAATGTTCTGGATCTGCAAATGCAGATCCGGCGCCTGCCAAAACCGGTGATTGCTATGGTTGCCGGATACGCAATTGGCGGCGGTCATGTGCTGCATCTTGTTTGCGACCTCACTATCGCCGCGGACAATGCGGTGTTTGGCCAGACCGGTCCCATGGTCGGCAGTTTCGACGCCGGACTCGGCTCCGGGCTGCTCGCGCGCACGGTAGGAATGAAAAAAGCGAAGGAAATCTGGTTCCTGTGTCGCCAGTATGGCGCCGATGAGGCACTGCACATGGGGCTGGTCAACAAAGTCGTACCGCTTGCCAAGCTCGAGGCGGAAACTATCGAATGGTGTCAACGAATGCTCGAATTGAGCCCGATGGCCCTGCGCTGCCTGAAGTCTGCTTTCAATGCCGACACCGACGGACTCGCGGGCATCCAGGAACTGGCCGGCAATGCAACCGGTCTGTTCTACCTTAGCGACGAGGCGCGCGAGGGCCGCAACGCGTTTATGGAGAAACGTCGACCCGATTTTGGCAAGTTCCCGCGCCGCTCCTGAACCGGAGACCCCAACGAGTGCTGCAACACTGGATCGCCGCGGTTCGGCCACGCACGCTGCCGGTCGCAGTGGCACCGGTAATTGTAGGTACCTGCCTGGCATGGGCCGACGGTTATGCGATTTCGCTCGCAGTAATGCTCGCGGCAATGCTCGCGGCGACCACGATCCAGATTGGCACGAACCTGCACAATGATGTGGCCGACTTCGAACGCGGCGGAGACGACCCGTCGACCCGCCTCGGACCGAGGCGCGCGACTGCCGAAGGGTGGCTGGCGCCGGCGGCTGTACGTAGCGCAGCGCGACTGAGTTTTTCCCTGGCGGCGCTGTGCGGGGCCTATCTGGTCTTCACCGGAGGCTGGCCAATCCTGGTGGTCGGCGTGTTGTCGATCGTCGCGGGATATTCCTACAGCGGTGGCCCGCGCCCGATCTCCTACACGCCGCTGGGCGAACTGTTCGTGTGGCTGTTCTTCGGCGTGGTCGCGGTTGCGGGCAGTTATTACCTTCACGCTCTGGATCTTACACCGCGCGCTGTTATTGCCGGCGCGATCCTGGGGCTACCCGCGGCTGCGGTTCTCGCAGTCAACAACTATCGCGATCTCGACAATGACCGGAGTGTCGGGAGATCGACATTTGCCGTGGCGTTCGGGCGCAGGGCCAGTTGTATCGAATATGCGCTGCTGATGCTGCTTCCATTCGTTGCGCTGCCGGCGCTCGCAACATTGTCATCAGTCTGGGGCTGGTTGCCGTTCGCTGTGCTGCCCTGGGCGCTGCTGCTGGTGCGGCGGTTTTGGAGCGATGAGCCCGGGCCGCGATTCAACGTACTGCTTGCCAGCACCGCAAAATTCCAGCTGGCCCTGAGCGCGCTGGTCGGCGCGGCGGTAACCGCGGGGGCCAATCCGGTTGCCTGAGCGACAGACAGTGATACTCGATGCCAGCTGGCACGCTTACACTTTGACGCTGCGTCAGCCCTGGACCTCGGCGCGCGGCATCACCTCGGAGCGCAACGGCTGGTTACTGCGGCTGCGCGACGATCGTGGCAGGCTCGGGCTTGGCGACTGTGCGCCGCTGCCCGGCGCCGGAACCGAAACCGACGATGCGGCAAAACGGGCACTCGACGACGCGGCCGCCAGGATCCGCGGAAAACCGCTCATAGCCGCGTTTGAATCATTGCCGGACGCGCCCTCCCCGACCCCCGCTGTGCGCTGCGCCTGTGAAACTGCATTGCTCGACCTCCAGGCCCGCGCACGCGATTTACCGCTGCACTCGCTGCTGGCGCCTGACAGCAGTCCGCAAGTTCGGGTCAACGCCATGATCGGCGCATACCGCGACTGGCCTGTCCTTGCGCGACGTGCGATCGATTCCGGTTTTACAGTGATGAAACTCAAAGTCGGCACCGCCGCGCCCGCGACGGAACTGGCCGCGCTGCGCTCGCTGCTGGCGGAGCTGCCCGCGAACGTGCGGCTGCGGCTCGATGTCAATCGCGGCTGGTCGCTGGCTACCGCGCGCGAAATTCTGCCCGGCCTCGACGGTACCCGGATCGAAGCAGTCGAGGAACCGGCCTGTGACGCCAGCAACGATCAATTGCGTGCGCTCCAGGCGGCGGTTCCGTTCGCAATCGCGCTCGACGAATCGCTGCACACTGACAGCATGGAGTCGCTGCCGGTCAGACGCCAGGTTCTAAAACCGATGGCGGCGGGTGGGCTGCTGCCGATCCTGGCGCTTGCGGCCGGCAACGGGCGTGAGACTGTCGTCACTACCAGTGTCGACTCGGCGATCGGCGTGCGCGCGGCATGCCATGTCGCTGCTGCGCTCGGAAACGATCTTGCACACGGCCTGGCGACCAGCGACTGGCTACAGACCGATTTTGCGCCGCCGCTGCCGATCTCCCGCGGATTGTTGCATTTGCCGGCGGCAGCGGGGCTCGGGCTCGATTTCAGCCGGACGCCTCATGTTTCAGTTACTGCTATTGGCGGCGAGGCGCCGTAGGATTTCGCGATCGATCTTGCCGCCCGCATTACGCGGCAACAGCGCCACGCGCAGGAAGCGGCGCGGTCTTTGTCTCGATTCAAGGTGATCGCGGCACCATTTCTCGAATTGCGGCTCGTCGATGTCACCACAGAAGATCGCGACCAGCAGATCCCCCCAGCGCGGATCGTCAACTGCGGTGACGGCGATATCGGTAACTCCCGGGCATTCGCCGAGTAAACGCTCGATGCTCGCGGGGTGGAGATTCACGCCGCCACTGATCAATACGTCGTCCGCTCGTCCAAGCACGTGCAGATTGCCCGCGCCATCTATGCGGCCGAGATCGCCACTCTCGAAAACTCCGTCGATACTTGCTGTTGCGCCGGACGCCTGCAGGTATCCATCCATCACGACCGGACCTTCAATGCGTATTGGTCCGGTACCGGCAATGCCAGCGCCGGCTTCGCTATCGACGGCAATGCGAATGTCCCGCAACGGTTTGCCGACTCGTCCCGCTTCCCACCCCTCTTCGATCGCCTCGACGGTCACATGTGAACCGGTTTCGGTCATACCGTAGGCAACCCATAACGGCCAGCCCGCGGCACGCGCTCGCTCGGCGATTGCGGGATGCAGAGCCGCGCCGCCGATCAGCACGCGCCGCAGTCGCGACGGCGGTGCCCGGCCGCCCGCACACTCCAAAACCCGATCGAGCATCGCGGGTACCAGCGACAGATGTGAAACCTCCTCCGCCATCACTGCCTCGACAATGCGATGCGGATTGAAGGTCTCATGCAACAGCGCGCAGGCACCGGCAAGGGCGCAGCGTGACAGGACGGCGAGACCACCAATATGTTGCAGCGAGACAGGGGTGAGCCAGGCATCACCCTTACCAAGCCCGGTCGCTGCGTTGCTCGCACGTGCATGAGCGAGAATGGCGGCTTGTGAGAGTCGCGCGATCCGGGCCGGCCCTTCTGTTCCACTGCTCGCCACCAGCCATCCGCCCGATTCGGCCCCCTGTGTCAGGCGCTGTTGCCCAACCTCCGCACCGGCGTCGTCGAGCCACGCGGATGGCACTGTCGCCCATGGCTCATGGCCTTCAACCCGGTCGCCAATGACCAGCGCGGGCGCAATAGTCTGCAGAACCGTCTCAAGGTCACCCCGGGTGGAATCGAGAATTGCGACATCGCGGCCGCTGGCCGCACCCAGCCAGACCGTCAATGCACTTTTCAATGGGTCGCGGCTGACTATTGCGACAGGGCCGTGTTCCAGACCTGGCAGCGCGGCGAGTCTGCTGGTCAGGTGGCGCATACGCAAGCGCAGATCGGCATAGCGAAGGACCTTCTGCCCATCGTCCAGCGCCGTGGCCGAGGGTGCGGCCGCCCCGATCAATTCCGCGAGAGAGGTGGTCTCAACCGGCATTGCCCGGTCTGGAGGCAACATGAAGACACGCAATGCCAAAACTGTAGTTGCGGTAATACACGTCAGTGAAACGCTGCGCCTCAAGCAGTCGCTTCATCTCCTCCTGGTCGGGGAACCGGCGAATCGATTCGATGAGGTAGTGATACGCATCGGGATGGCGTGCGACCATCGCGCCGAGACGCGGTATTACATGGCGATTGTAAGCCTCGTAAAAAGGCCGCAACGGCGCCGCCGGTGTCGAAAATTCGAGACAAAGCAGACGCCCGCCCGGTTTCAGCACTCGCCAGATTTCAGCCAGTGCGGTATCGATGTCGGTAACATTGCGAATCCCGAACGAAATCGTCAGAGTGTCGACGCAGGCATCCGGAAGCGGCATCGCTTCAGCTGTGCCGGCGGACCAGTCCACAAGTGATTTGCGACTGCCCCGACCCGCCTGCATCATCTCTACGCTCGGATCGATCACGACGACCCGCCGGTCGGCACCCATCACCAGCCGCGCCACGTCGCCAGTGCCGCCCGCGAGATCGACGATTAGCTGCCCCGGACGCGGGTCCACGGCCCAGGCAAGGCTGCGCTTCCACAGCCGATGGATGCCAAAGCTCATCAGATCGTTCATCAGGTCATAGCGATCGGCTACCCGCCGGAATACGCTGCGCACCAGCGCCTCGCGTTCGGGTGGTGCGACCTCTCGCTCGCCAAATGTTTTGGACAAATTTGCCACGCACTACCTCCGCAACGCGCCAGTTTACAATAGGATCCGCTCGCGGCGCTGCCTTAGTGCGTCCGCTCGCGCCATGCGGACGAACCTATGCATATGAAAACGACGATGTACTACGACAGCGGTTGCCCCGTCTGCATGCGCGGTGTCCGTCATTACCGGAGGGTAGACTGGGCGCGGCGACTCGCATGGTCCGACCTGATGGCCAATCCGGATGCGCTTGCTGACGAGGGCGTTTCATTTGCCGATGCAATGGAGCATCTGCATGTGCGTGACCGCCGTGGCCGCCTCCACGCCGGTGGCTATGCGTTTCTAACACTGTGGGACGAATTACCTGGCTACCGCCGCATCGCATGGTTGATAAGAACGCTCAGGCTGTCCGCGCCATTCGATCGCATTTACCGCCGCCTCAGCCGCGGCCGTTATCTGAAACGCTGCGAGGCCGGGGTCTGCTTCGTCGAGGGAAAAAACCCTTGAGTAAGGCGCGCCGCCGTCCCCGCTCGCCACGTATCAGGCTGCCTTGGCTGCCACCGCAACCGGCAACAGCAGCTTTGAAATACGTTTCGACAGCGAATAAATACGCTTGAGCGCATCGATGACTTCGTCCTCGAGGCGAAATGCCCTGATCAGATCCGGATCCGTCGGCGACACCCGCTCCGCCTGGTAATTCAGCGCGTCGTCTATCAACCCGTTTATCTCGCCCTTCATGTTGATCACGTTGTTTGCCCGGCCGGCGTCGAGTTCGGCAATCGCGGTTATCGCTTCCTCGACCGAATCGCAAACCCGCCGGTAAAGCGCATCGAGCGTGTGGCGGGTCGTTTCGCTGGCCTTGAGGTCGCTTGCGATCAAAGCCCGACCGACCGGAATAATCTCGGCCTCGACGACCTCACCGATGCGCTCTACTTCATCCGCACCTCGCATCAGGCGCAGGAATGCGTCCCTCTGCCCGTCAGTGAGCTCATGCCGCCGGACCTCACCGAGATAGTCGATAATGTGTGCGTGCAATAAGTCCACCTGGTCGCCGAGACGCTCGAGCACTTCGAGCTCTTCGTTGCTGCGATTGCGGATCGCGGGCCCTACCTGGTGCACCATCTGCATCGCGATCTCGCCGAGATGCTGGACCTCCATACGCGCCGCATTCAACGCGAGCGTCGGCGTATCGAGCAACGCCTCCTCGATGTACTTCGGTCGAATAATCTCTTTCATTGTCTCAGGTTGCTCGGGAACGATACGCTCCACCGCCTTCGCAAACCACCCGGCGAAGCCGATGAAAAGGACGGTATTGATCACATTGAAAGTGGTGTGGGCATTTGCAATCTGCCGCGGCACCTCGGCCGCCATCCGCGCGGCACCCTCGAGCTGCGGCGCCGCGGGCGAGATATCGACGACTATTCCGGCCAGCAGGCCGATAAACGGTATCCAGATCAACACACCGAGGACATTGAATAAGACATGCGCCGCCGCTGCCCGGCGCGCCGCGACCGGTTTGCCGATCGCCGCGAGCACCGCCGTCATGCAGGTACCAATATTGGCGCCGAGCGCAAGCGCAATACCCGCGGGAAGCGACAGGAGTCCTTCCGCAGCCATCACGATGGCAATACCGGTAGTGGCCGCGGATGACTGCACGAGCGCGGTAAAAGCTGCGCCCACCAGGATGCCCAGCACCGGGTTTTCCATTCTCGCCATCAGGTCGAGGAATGGCTGATAGCTGCGCAGCGGGTACATGCCCTCGCTCATGATGCCCATCCCGCCGAACAGCAGGCCGAGACCGAACAACATTTCCCCCGAATGCTTCATGCGATCGGTTTTGCCGAAAAAAATCATCGCAAACCCGATCGTTACCGGGATCAAAGCGTACTGGGTGACATTGAAGGCGACGATTTGTGCCGTCATGGTACTGCCGATATTCGCCCCCATGATCACGCCGATTGACTGCTGCAAGCTCATAATCCCGGCGGTAATAAAGCTCACGACGAGGACCGTGGTCACGGAGGATGAGTTGAGCACGGCGGTGACGATCGCACCGGTCAGCGCGCCGAGAAAACGATTCCGGGTCATGCCGCCGAGAAGTCCAGCCATGCGCTGACCGGCAACCGCTTTCAGCCCTTCGGACATCTGGTCGATTCCGAAGAGAAAAAGCGCCAATCCGCCAAACAGACTCATCAGCAGAGTGAACCAGTCGATTTCCGCGACTTCCCCGGTCTCGGCCCCAATTGCGGTTGCGGCCACCAGGCCAATGGCCAGAACCCAGAATGCGCGACCGGCCCTGAACCGCGAGAATCTCTTGGCGATATAACTCATTAAACGAACCCCTTACGTTTTCCGGCGGGTCTGCCCGACCCGGCAACGACCAGCCATTTACACTAATTGGCGAGCGCTCACCGGTCGTCATTGTAAACCCCGGAAGTCATATCCGGCGGCGGGATTCGACATTTCGCGAACATCGGGCACGCCGTGGCCGCGATGGTTCAGACTCGCGGCCCGTAGCCGCCAAGTCTCGATCACAGATCCCTGATGTTCCACGGCCCGCCCCGATCCGATGCATTTCGTTCAATATCGGCGGCACGCAATTTCCGTTCGCGGAGGCCATCGCATCGACCGGCATGGCGCAGAATTTCCGGGCAGAAAATCGAAATCGAGGTTAATTCAGCCTGGCTATCACGGGCAGGTTCGATGATATGATCGGCGCCTTTCCCGGATCACCGAATCAGGTATCAACTTTTGAAACGTCTAATTGCGCTATCTATTTTGTGTTCGAGCATTGCCGGATGTGGCAATCCGGCGGATGAACCGTCGAGCCAGGCCACCTTGCCCCCGGCCGCCGATGCCATTGACGGCGGCCTCGCCGCAATCAACCGGGAGAATCTCCAGGCCCATCTGAATTTTCTTGCTGACGACGCCCGCAAAGGCCGGATGAGCGGCGAACCGGGTTACGACCAGGCAGCTGAATATGTGGCCGCCCAATTCGAGGCGCTCGGACTGGAACCGGGAGGACGCGACGGCTGGTTTCAACCGGTGCCGTTACTGACACGGCGCATCGATATCGAAAGCGCGGCGGTCACGGTCCACGGCGATCTCGGCGATGGTAATCTCGAATGGAAAAAAGACTTCGTCATGGGCGGCGACCCGGTCCGCGACGAAACCAGCGTAAGAGCCGAAGTCGTCTACGCGGGCTTCGGCGTGCATGCGCCGGAACTTGGCTACTCGGACTACGATGATATCGATGTCAACGGCAAAATCGTCGCGATCTTTGGCGGCGCACCGGCCACCTTTCCGCACAACCAGCGTGCGTTTTATTCGTCGGGCCGGACCAAACGCGACGAGATGGTTGAGCGTGGCGCGGTCGGTTATATCTCGATGCGTTCGCGGACCGACCAGAAACGCTATGAGTGGGAGGTGGTAACGCTGAATGCCGGGGTCACTGCCGGCATGTCGTGGATCAATCTTTCCGGAAAGGCGGCGGATCACCATCCCGAACTCGAAGGAAGCGCGGCGATCAGTGAAATGGTCGCTCCGGACATCTTCGAACTCACGCCTATCAGTTTCGAAGAGGCGCTGGACGCGGCGGACTCGGGCAAACCCATGTCGACACCTCTCGGTATCGAGGTGACGCTGAGCCAGAAGAGCGATCACACCGAGGTCACCAGCCCCAATGTCATCGGAATTATCCGCGGCAGCGATCCCGAACTTGCCGACGAGTATGTGGTTTATTCCGCGCATCTCGATCATGTCGGCATCGGCACGCCGGTCAATGGCGACGATATCTACAATGGGTTTTACGATAACGCTGTCGGCGTGTCGTTGTTGATCGAGGCGGCACGGGCATTCGCGACCATGGACAAGCGGCCGCGGCGTTCGATACTGATCGTGGCGGTCACCGGTGAGGAACGCGGCCTGCTCGGCTCTGACTACTTCGCCCATTATCCGACGGTGCCGTCGAATTCCATCGTCGCCAATATCAATCTCGACATGCCGTTGCTGCTATACCCGTTGGCCGACGTCATCGCATTCGGCGCGCAGCACTCGTCAATGCAAGCGCCGATCGAGAAGGCAGTTGCGGCGGAGGGTTTCGCGCTGACGCCTGATCCGATACCGGAGGAGGTGCTGTTCATTCGCAGCGACCAGTACTCGTTCGTGCGCCAGGGCATTCCATCGGTGTTTCTGGTGCCCGGGTTCACTTCCACCGATCCCGGGATCGACGGTCAGGCACTGTTTCGCGACCATCTCGCCAAACACTATCACCGGCCAAGCGACGATCTTTCCCGCCCGTTCGACTGGGATTCAGCGCTCAGGTTTGCCCGCGCGAACGTGCGAATCGGCCAGGAGATCGCAGATGCCGCCGCTCGCCCGACCTGGAACGAGGGCGACTTTTTCGGCGACAAATTTGGCAAGCGCTAACCGCGGCCGATAATCCAGGATCGATGACGCGGCGCAAACACAGCATCACATTGATGGAAGTGCGGTCGAGCGATTGCTAGGTCGGCCTGCTCGAGGCTTATATTGACGACAATGGCGACCTCGTACTCGCGGGTTACGATCCCGGCGTATCGGTCAGGGAGGTTTGGGGCGACTCTGACTACGAGTATTGGCGGCGGGTCAAGGCGCAGCACGTGCCCGAGGTATTGATGCAGTTGCTGCAGGAGCGCTTTTCAGACGACACGGCATTTCGCCAGTGGCTTGAGACAAACGGCATCGAGGCCGAGTTTCGAAGCTGGATCTGATCGGCTGCCCGCCGGTCTGGCCGTACCCTGGCCCGTTGAAGCAACGTCTCCGCATATCACTGCTCGGGCCGCAAACTGGCAAACGACGCTAGTGGGCTCGGTTGGTTGGCGCCGTTTGTACGGCACAGGGAAGGCACAAACGCACGACGAGTCCCGGATTCGCGTCTGCGAATTCGAGCAGCGCATCGTGGCGTTGCGCCACTGCTGCAACCAGGCTGAGACCCAGCCCGTTGCCCTTCTCGCCACGCGCGCCATCAATGCGGTAGAAACGCCGGGTCACCTTTTCCTTGTGTGCATCCGCAATCCCCGGCCCCGTGTCGCGAACTTCCACGCAACAGTCATCGCCATCGACGGCGACAGCCAGCGTTACCGAGCCACCCGGCGGCGTGTACTTGATGCCGTTATCGACCAGGTTGACCAGCGCCTGAAACAACAGGTCGCGGTCGCCCGCGACTGTTACCGGGACCACGTCCGCCTCCAGTGCGACGTTCTTCTCCTCGGCAACGGCCTGATACATGTCGACCACGTCGCCGGCAATCTGGTCGAGCGCGACGGAAGCCGATTTCGTCGGTCCATGTGATTCGATGCGTGCGATTCGCAACAGCGCATTGAATGTCTGCAAAAGCTGGTCTGACTCGGCGATGCACTCGGCCACACCTGCACCGTCCAGATCCTCGCCCGCGGCCGACTGCAGCATTTCCAACCGCGTGCGCAGACGGGTCAGCGGTGTGCGCAGATCATGCGCAATATTGTCCGTGACGTGACGCACGCCCTCCATCAACTCCTCGATTCGATCGAGCATCGCGTTGAGCTGCTCGCTCAATTTGTCGAATTCGTCACCGCTGCCGCGATCGGGTATGCGCCGCGAGAGATCGCCATTCATGATTTCGCGGCTGGTTTCGTTGATCGCCTCGATGCGGCGGTTGATGCGCCGGCTCATCAGCAATCCTCCGAGGAGACCCAGCGCTACGCTCAGACCGAGTCCCCAGATCAATCCGCGCCGGATCATTGCCTCGGTGCGAACGAGGTCGCGAATGTCGCGCCCCACCAGCAAATGCAAACCGTCACGTAACACGAATAACCGCGCACGCGCCGGAACCTCGCCGGCCTCGGTATCCTGGCGCGGGAAGTTCAGCCAGCCGTCGGCATCCGCGACCAGCGGTGGCCACTGATCGAGATTGCCGGCAAGCGGCTTGTAATCGGGTGTCGCAAAAAGGTAAATCGCCGAACCATCCGGGTCCGCCCGCATCCGTTCGCCGATGACCTGACCGAGACCGTTCAGGCCGCGCCGCCGGTACTGCTCGGCGAGGCCCATGATTTCGGTTTCAATCGTCTCGTCGGTCTGGCGCGCCATGAATCCGGCCGTCATCCAGTAGACCAGCCCCAGCAGCAAAACGACGGAGATGGCGAACAGCACCATGTACAGCGCCGCAAAACGGAACGTCGAGGTACGCCAGATCCTCGCCGGCATCGGTTTGCCGCCACCGCGCGGGCGCACTCCGCTCGCCTCAGCCGTCACCGAGCTTGTATCCGGCACCGCGAATGGTGTGCAGCAGCGGCCGCTGGAAACCCTTGTCTATTTTGGAGCGAAGGCGGCTGATATGAACGTCGATGACGTTCGTTTGCGGATCGAAATGGTAGTCCCAGACTCCCTCGAGCAACATCGTGCGGGTGACTACCTGACCGCGATGACGCATCAGGTATTCCAGCAACCGAAACTCTGTCGGTTTGATCTCCAGCAGCCTGCCACCGCGCCTGACCTCACGCTTCAGAAGATCGATTTCGAGATCGGCAATAGTCAGCGTGGTGGCATCGGTTGTTTCCGGGTGGGCCCGCCGTACCAGCGCTTCGAGGCGCGCCACCAGCTCGCTGAATGCGAACGGTTTGACGAGGTAGTCGTCGCCGCCAGCCTGCAGGCCGGCGACCCGGTCATCGACTTCGCCGAGCGCGCTCAGGATCAGCGCCGGAGTACGATTGTCGGAGGCGCGAAGCGTACGGATGATCGAAAGACCGTCCAGACCGGGCAGCATGCGATCGACGATCATGGCGTCGTAGGATTCGCTTGCGGCCATGAACAGTCCGTCCTTGCCATTCGCGGCATGGTCGCTGGTGTGTCCCGCCTCGCGCAGTCCCTTACCGATGTAGCTGGCGACGTCCTGATCGTCCTCGATAACTAACACTCGCATGACGGAACTCTAGCAGACGACCCGCGCGCCCGGGAAACATGAAAATTGTTTAACCCGTCCGCAATCCTCGGGCAAGACGGGGTTGGGTAGGGTGGTTTCCAAGCCGAACAGGCCACTGCACAGTAACAGGAGAATACTGTATGACGATTCGTCACTCGATCCCGTCCCGGCGCCTGCCCGTTGTTGCACTTGTAGCCACGATGGTGCTGGCTCCGCTGGCCGGAACAATGAGCGCGCAAGCCGCAAACGAGCGGCCGCAGTTTGCCGACCTGATCGAGTCCAACATTCCGGCAGTCGTCAACATCCGGACCGCCATGGCCGCCACTGCCGGCGGGCCGCGGATGCAGTCCCCGCACGGAAACATGCAGGGCACACCGTTCGACG
>Ga0102958_1000003_pt1 | contig 37417 bp, 33 predicted proteins | sample SalPonF2_B_D1_MG_FD_84513 | JGI IMG/M metagenome (GOLD analysis project Ga0102958, IMG submission 84513) | Salt pond soil microbial communities from South San Francisco under conditions of wetland restoration - Salt Pond MetaG SF2_B_D1_MG ...
CGCTGTCGGTCATCCTGGTGGACATCGACTTCTTCAAGGCCATCAACGACACCGGCGGCCACCAGCTCGGCGACGACCTGCTCAAGGTGGTGGCGCGGGCCATCGAGAAGGCCTCCCGCAAGGCGGACCTGCCGGCGCGGTTCGGCGGAGACGAGTTCGCCATTCTCCTGCCGGAGACGCCCTCCCAGGACGCCGGCGCCGTGGCGGACCGCATCGGCACGCTCGTGCGGCAGGAGGCCATCGACGCCAAGGGGCTGGAGCTGAACATCACCTGCTCGATCGGCGTGGCGGACCTGAACGCCGGAGAGATCGACTCCCCGGCCGGGATGGTCGCCCTGGCCGACAGGGCGCTGTACGCCGCCAAAGAGAACGGCCGCAACCATTGGGTGCAGGCCCACGACCTGACGGGCGTCTCGTGGAAGAAGGACTCCAAGGAAAGCGGCAACGTAGCCGTGCTGTGCAAGAAGCTCGCCGGCTTGGACACGCAGTTCAAGGACCTGTTCCTGCGGGCCATCGAGGAGGTGGTGGAGATCCTCGAGCGCCGCGACCCGAACATGGCGGACCACGCCCGCAAGGTGCAGCACTACGCGGAGTTGATCTCCAAGGAAATGGAGTTGCCGGACCGCGTCATCAAGCGCATCCGCATCGCCGCCACGCTGCACGATATCGGCATGATCGCCATGCCGGACTCCATCCTCCTGTGCCCCACCCGCCTCGACGATCGGCAGACCGAGGCCATGCGCAAGCACCCGCTGCTGAGCGTGCGGATCATGGAGGGCATGGAGTTCCTGGAGCAGGAAATCCCGGCCGTGCGGTACCACCACGAGCGCTACGACGGCCGCGGGTATCCGGAGGGCCTCTCCGGAGCGACGATCCCGCTGACGGCCCGCATTCTGGCCGTGGCCGACGCCTTCGACGCGATGACCACCCCCCGCACCTACCGCGGCGCCATGACCGTGACGGAGGCCATGCGCGAGATGAAGCGCGGCGGCGGCTCCCAGTTCGACCCGGCCGTGGTGGAGGCCCTGTTGTCCGTCGGCGCCCGCATGGGCCAGGACATCCTTTCCACGCCGGAGACGGGCACGTCGATCCTGGACATGATCGACGAGCCGGCGACGGCCCCGCTCGAGTAGCCGCCCGCGGCGGCCTGCCCGTAAGAGCCGATCCGCGCGCATCTTCCCCGGCCGCAAAACGGTTGCAAATCCGCCGCGCCACCTCTAGAGTAAAGCCCGGCTGTCCGGTTGACACACGACCCACCCGGCCCGCAAGCGGAGGCCGGAAGGGTTCGCGCCCGGCTTCGAGGACCCCGACGTGACGCCCCCAACGGCACATGCCGATGACAAGGCCCGGCGGTTCGTGGAGACCCTCTCCAGCGAGGAACGGATGCTGATCGTCCTCAAGCGGGAGTTGTACGAAGGGTCTTGGGCGGACATGCTCTGCGACCTGCAGGCCCGCCTGGAAGGGCGTCCCTATATCTTCAAGCTGGCGCATCGGATCGTGGACGACATCCAGCGGATCGAGAAGCTGCGGTCGTTCGAGAAGCAGGCCGACGTGGACCTGAGCGATTACATTCACCTGGAGTCCTCCGAGCAGGACACGAAGTAGGGCCGAGCCCCGGCCCGATGGGACCGGCGGCGGGCCGCACAGAGGAGAAACGTATGCGGACGGCGGCAATGTGTCTGATGGCGGCCTGTTGGGGCCTGGTGCTTCTCGGCTGCGCCGGACCGGAGGCGGATGACCTGTCTGCCGGACTCAAGCCCGGCGTGCTGGAGCGGGCGGACCTGCTGTACTACTGGCGGTTGCCGCTCCGCCTGGAAGAGGGAGAATCGCTCCAGCGGATGCACCTGCTGGATGAGAACCTCTACTGCGTCACCTCGGCCAATCGCGTGATCGTCGTGGACGCCTCCTCGGGGCTGCGGAAGTGGACCCACACCTTCGGCGAGCCGGACGAGCCGCTGTTCGCCCCCAGCCACCATACCGGGGCCCTGCTGCCGCCGGAGCCTATCCAGCCGGAAAGCATGCGCTCGCGGACCGCCCTGATTACCCGCGAGCGGTACGACCTGGTCTGCTTCAACACGCTTCGCCATGCCTTTGTGATGGACCGCTCCAACGGACAGATCGTCCGGGAGCTGTCGCTCTCGCAGACCGCCAACACCGGCGGCGCCTGCGACGGAAGCTATTTCTACTTCGCCTCGACCGAGGGCCTCTACCACGCCATTTCGCTGGATGAGGCCATCGAGGTCTGGCGGCTCGGAATGGACGGCTTCATCAGCGCCCGGCCGAAGGCCTACGGGGGCAACGTATACGTGGCCGCGGAGAACGGCTGGCTGACGGCCGCCGCGCCCGGCGGGCGGGGGCGGCGCATCTGGGATATCCGCGTGTCCGGGCCGATCACGGCGGACTTCCACGTGGACGACCGGGGCCTGTTCGTGGGCTGCGAGGACAGCCGCCTGTACGCCATGGAGCCCGGAACCGGGCTGCCGCTCTGGGAGCCGTTCATCACCAACGGGCCGCTGCGCACGCCCGTTCAGGTGGGCGACAACACCCTCTTCCAGTACGCCGAGGCGGACCGCTTCTACGCCCTGGGCGTCTCCGACGGCAAGCAGCGCTGGACCCACGACCGCGCCCGCACGGTGCTGGCCTCCATGAACCAGCACGTCTACGTGCGAGACGCGGCTAATCGCTTGCTGGTGATCAACGAGTTCACCGGCTCGGTGCGGCACATCGTGCCGCTGACCGGGCTGACGATCTTCGCGCCGAATGTCAAGGCGCCGGCCATCTACGCCGCCACGGACGACGGGCGCGTCGTGTGCATTCGCCACGCCCGCGCCGGCCACCTGAAGCCCGAAATGCTGTCCCTCGGGGCCCGGTAGCGCCGCGGACGACCGCGCGGGGCTTGCCGGGTTGCCGCTCGCCCCGCTTCCTTTCGCCTCGCCCCGGCGGGGCGCAGCCGAAGCCGGCCGCGGCCCGCCCGCACTTGCCGGACAAGGAGAAACCGGATGAATCAGCCCATTCAGCGGGCTCTGCTGAGCGTCTTTGACAAAACGGGCATCGCCGAATTCGCCAAGGCGTTGGCGGAGTTCGGCGTGGAGATCATTTCTTCCGGCGGCACGGCCAAGGCCATCGAGGCCGCCGGCGTGAAGGTGCGCCACGTGCGGGAATGGACCGGCTTCCCGGAGATGCTCGGCCATCGTGTGGTCACGCTGCACCCGAAGGTGCATGGAGGCATCCTGGCCCTGCGGGACGACCCGGCCCACCAGGCCGACATGGAGGAGCACGACATCGAGCCGGTGGACCTGGTCTGTGTGGGGCTGTACCCCTTCGAGCAGGCCATCGCGAAGGAAGGCTGCACCCTCGCCGACGCCGTGGAGATGATCGACATCGGCGGGCCGACGATGGTCCGCGCCGCGGCCAAGAACCACCGCTACGTCACCGTGGTGACCGAGGCGGTGCAGTACAACCTCGTGCTGGACGAGATGCGGGCCAACGCCGCGCAGGTGAGCTTCGAGCTTCGCCAGAAGCTCGCCCGCCAGGCCTTCGCCCTGACGGCCCACTACGACAGCGCCATCTCCGGCTACCTCGCCGCGCAGCTCGGGGAGAAGTTCCCCGAGCGCATCACGCTGAGCTACCGCAAGGCCGGCGAGCTGCGCTACGGAGAGAACCCGCACCAGGCCGGCGCCTTCTACACCAGCGGCCAGGCGTGCGAGCCGTGCGTGGGCACGGCGCGGCTGCTGGGCGGCAAGGAAATCTCCTACAACAACTACTTCGACGCCAACGGGGCGCTGGAGCTGGTCAAGGAGTTCGATCGCCCGGCCGTGGCGATCATCAAGCACGCCAACCCGGCCGGCTGCGCGATCGACGAAGACATCGTCGAAGCCTACCGCAAGGCGTACTTCGGCGACGTCAACGCCGCGATGGGCGGCATCATCGCCGTCAACCGCCCCGTCACGGCGGACCTGGCCCGCGCCATCACCGAAACCTACCAGCGCTGGGGCAAGCAGGCCGGCGCGGGCGGGTTCTTCGCGGAGATCGTCATGGCGCCTTGCTTCGAGGATGAGGCGATCGAAATCCTCCGCGCCAAGCAGAGTTGGGGGCCGAACGTGCGCCTACTGGAAACCGGAGACCTGTCCGGCGCCCGCAACGCCGAGAAGGCCCTGAAGTATGTCGTCGGCGGCCTGCTGGTGCAGGACCGCGACCTGCTGGGCCTCAACGAGGATTCCTGGAAGGTCGTCACCCGTCGGCAGCCCACCGAGCAGGAAATGAAGGACCTCCGCTTCGCCTGGCTCGTGTGCAAGCACGTCAAGTCCAACGCCATCGCCCTGGCCAAGGGCGAGGCGCTGCTGGGCGCCGGCGCCGGGCAGATGAGCCGCGTGAACTCCGCCCGCCTGGCCGGGCAGATCGCCCGGGACTACGGCGGCGGCGACGTGGTGGACACGCAAGGCTCGGCCCTGGCCTCCGACGCGTTCTTCCCCTTCCCCGACAGCCTGGACTGGGCGGTGGACGTGGGCGCCACGGCCGTCATCGAACCGGGCGGCGCCAAAAAGGATGAAGACGTGATCGCCCGGGCCGACGAACTGGGCCTGGCGATGGTCTTCACCGGCACGCGGCATTTCAACCATTAGAAGCGGAAGCGGAACGCCCCCCACCGCCGGAGACCCGCCGGCAGAGCGGCCTGCCGGGGCGGGCGCGGCCGGCTGGAGGATTGCCCTTGGCCGATGAGCAAGAGCCGGAGTTCTGGATGCGGGCGGCCGTCGAGCAGGCCCGCCGGGCCGAGCGGCTGGGCGACGTGCCCATCGGCGCGGTGGTTGTGTGCGAGGGGCGATTGATCGCCGCGGCTCACAACCGGCGCATCGTCGACGCGGACCCCACGGCCCACGCGGAGATACTCGCCATCCGCGCCGCGGCCGCGGCCCGGGCGGACTGGCGGCTGGGCGGCTGCTCGCTGTACGTCACCCTCGAGCCGTGCGCCATGTGCGCGGGGGCCATCGTGCTGGCCCGGCTCGACCGGCTCGTCTACGGCGCGGCCGACCCGAAGGCCGGGGCCGTGGACACGCTCTACTCCCTCTGCACCGACGAGCGGCTCAACCACCGCGTGGAGGTGACCCGCGGCGTGCTGGCCGAGGAGTGCGGCCGACTGCTGACGGACTTCTTCCGCGCCCAGCGGGCGCTGGGCAAGAAGTAGCCCGCGCGTGTGGCGGATGCCCCCGCGAGATTCCTTCCATGTACGGCGCCGCCTCCGGAGCCGGCCCGCGCAAAGCCAAAGTTGCCTTGTCAGATCGCCCGGAGGCACTAAGATACCCCCAGACGCCTCCGGGGCGTCGTGCCGTTGGCGCGGGAATCGCGGCTTCCCCCGCCCGCCGGCGAATGTTCGGCCCCGGATGTGCGGTGGAGCCGCCGCGATAGGAGCGAACGCCAAAGTGAGTCCTCTTCTCTGGGTCGTTATCCTCTGCACGGCCCTGTCGTGTTTCTTCGCCCTGACGGGCTACTCGCTGCGGGGATACCGCCGGGCCCAACTGGACGAAAAAATCAACGGCTCGACCCGGCGCCAGCGGCTGGACCGCCTCGAACCCCATCTGCCGGCCCTGCGGCTGACGGCCTCCTTCTGCCGCGGCGCCACGAACATCGTGCTGGCCGTCTGCACCGTCTACCTCTACGACGCCGTGCCGGGCGACTGGCCGCGAACGCTGGCGGCCATCGGAACGGTGGCCGGACTGGTGGCCGTCTTCGGCGTGGCGATCCCCCATGCCTGGAGCAACTACGCCGGGGAGAGAATCTTCCTGGCCGTGGCCCCGGCCATGCTCGCCCTGCGCTACGCCCTGTACCCGATCGTCTGGTTCATGCAGGCGTTCGACGTGCCGATCCGCCGGCTGTCCGGCTTCCGCGACGAGGAAGATGAGAATGGAGAGGCGGCCAAGGAGGAGATCCTCCAGGCGGCCGAGGATGGCCGCGCCGAGGGCGCGGTGGACGCCGACGAACTGGAGATGATCGAGTCTGTCATGGAGTTCGGCGACACCCGCGCCGGGCAGATCATGACGCCGCGGACGGACATCTTCGCCCTGCCGGCCGATACCGAGTGGCGCGACGCGTGCCGGCGGATCATGGAGGCCGGGCACACCCGCGTGCCGGTCTACACGGGCGATATCGACAACATCGTCGGCGTGCTCTACGCCAAGGACCTGCTCGGGCAGGTGGCCCAGGAGCAGCCCGGACAACTGAAGGCCCTCATGCGCAAGCCGTTCTTCGTGCCGGAAACCAAGCCGCTGGACGACCTGCTGCGGGAGTTCAAGGCCCGCAAGGTCCATATGGCGGTGGTGCTGGACGAATACGGCGGCACGGCCGGGCTGGTAACCATCGAAGACCTGCTGGAGGAGATCGTCGGGGAGATTTCCGACGAGTACGACCGCCCGGAAGAAGCCCTGCTGCACCGCGTGGACGAGATCACCATAGAGGTGGATGGGCGGCTGTACGTGGACGAGTTGAACGACGCCCTGGAGTTGGACCTGCCCGAGGACGAAGACTACGACACCGTCGCGGGCATGGTGTTCTCCGAACTGGGCTACGTGCCCAGCGTGGGCGAGGAACTCACCACCCACGGCGCGAAGTTCACCGTGCTGGAGGCCGATGACCGCAAGATCACCCGCCTGCGGGTGCAGCTTGCCGCGGCGGAAGACGCCGGCCGGGCGGACTGACCGCCGCGGGCGGCCGCAGGGCCTGCGCCGCGGTTCGGTTGGCGGCAAGGCGCCGCGGTTGCCGATAAAGAGGCGGTGATTGCGCCCATTCTCAATGACGAGCACCTCGGCCGCGTGCTGAACGACATGCTGCGGACGTGTCGCTACCGGCTGTTCATCGCCACGGCCGACGTAAAGGACGTGCATCTGCCCCAGTCCGGCGGCCGGCGGGCCCGGAGCATCCTTCAGGAGATCGAAGCCCTCGGCCGGCGAGGCGTCCAGGTGCACCTGCTGCATGCGGGCGTGCCTTCGGGGCCGTTTCTCGAGCGGCTCAAGCAGGGCGTTCCGGCCGCGCTGACGATGCGCCGCTGCCCGCGCACGCACGCCAAGGCGGTGGTGGCCGACGGCCGGCGGATGTACCTGGGCTCGGCCAATCTCACCGGGGCCGGGCTCGGGGCCAAGAGCCCGCGGCGGAGAAACTTCGAGGCGGGGATCTGGACGGACGAGACGGCCCTGATCGATCCGGTCCTCGACATGCTCCAGGAAGTGTGGCGAGGGGAGCATTGCCGCGACTGCGGCCGGAAGGACTACTGCCCCGTGCCGCTGGAAGAACCGTGCCTGTGACAACCGGCCTGGCGCCCGCCCTGCCGAGCAAGCTGTTCCAGGCAAGCGCCCCCCGCCCCGGGTGACGGGGCCTTTTCAGACGGAGGTGTTCGTGGTGTTCGGTGTTTCGCTCATTCCGGCCGGGGTGGAAGACGCCTGGCGCTTCGTGCTGCTGGGTTCCGTCTCGGCGATGCTCTTTTCCATGGCCAAGAGCGGCTTCGGCGGCAGCGTGGGGCTTCTGGGCGTGGCGGTGATGATCTACGCCTGTGGCGGCAGCGACCGCAGCGTGGACCTGGCCACCGGCATCATGCTGCCGATGCTGATCGCTGCAGACTACGTGGCGGTCATCGGCTGGTGGCGCAAGTGGAACACGCGGGCCGTCGGGCTGCTGCTGGGCGGTGCGGTGCTGGGCGTGGGGCTGGGCTGGCTGGCGATTCTGGCGGCCCGGAGCCTGGACGTGGACGAGAAGCACAACCTCGCCAACGCGCTGATGATGGCGTGCGTGGGCCTCATCGCCATCGGCTTCGTGGTGCTGGAGATCGTCCGCGCCCGTCGCGGCCGGCCGATCCCGTTCCGCCCGGTGCTCTGGCAGGGCACGGCGATGGGAGCGGTCGCCGGCGTCACCAGCACGTTCGCCCACGCGGCCGGGCCGGTGGCGGCCATGTACATGCTGCCGCAGCGGATGCACAAGAGCCGCTACGTGGCGTCCATGGCCGTGTTCTTCTGGATCGTCAACCAGGCCAAACTCGTTCCGTACTACTTCCTGGACCGCATCCGCTGGGACACGCTCGGCGCGACGGTGCTGCTGCTGCCGGCCATCGCGGCCGGAGCGGCCTTGGGCATCTTCCTGCACCGTCGCGTGGGCGCAAGGCGGTTCAATGCAATCATCTACGGCTTGCTGTTGCTGGCCGGGGCGGACCTCACCGCCCGGGGCGTGCGGGCCGTCATCGCGGCATGGTGACCGGGCCAACGGCCCGCCCAGACCGGACGCGAGCAAGTGGTTGACCCGCCGCGGCGCAGGCCGTACAACCAGTGCATGCATTGTGCAGCAGACAGACGCTCTCGTGGAGGCCGCGAACTATGAACCACAAGCAGACCGCCCTTGCCGCACTGGCTTTACTGGCCCTCACGGCGCCGGCCGCCGCGGAGTTGAGCTTCTTGGACTGGCTCAACCCGCGCAAGAACCCGCCGCTGTCGGCGAAGTTTGAAACCGACGGCCGGTGCAAACAGAATGCGGACCCCGGCTCAGAGGACATGGGCTGGATGGACTACGACCTCACCGCGTCCGTGCCGGTCTGGAGCAACGACCGCCAGGACGTGACCGTCCTCGGACGGTTCCGCGCCATCGACATCTGCTCGGACGCCCTGCTGCCGAAGACCGGCGAGCGGTTCCCCGACGCCCTGTACGACATCCAGCTCGGCGGGCTCTACCGCCACAAGTTCGATAACGGCTGGCTGGCCGGGCTGAAGGCCGGCTTCGGCTCCCGCTCGGACGAGCCGTTCGCCACGGCCGACGAATGGACCGTCGACGCGACGGCGTTTCTGCGCATCCCCGCCGGCGAGCACAACGCCTGGGTGGTGCTGCTGAGCTACGACAACACGCGGACGTTCCTCCGCCACGCCCCGCTGCCCGGCGGCGGCTATCTCTACTCCCCGGACCGCTCGCTGACGGTCTTGGCGGGCGTGCCGTTCTCCATGGTCCGCTGGGTTCCCGTCGAGCGGCTGACGCTCTCGGCCATGTACGGCTTCCCCCGCCGGCTGCACGCCGAGGCGGAGTACGAACTGGTGAAGGACGTGAAGGTCTTCGCGGCGTTCGACTGGACGAACATGAGCTTCCTGCGCCATGGACGGGGCGACTACCGCAACCGGCTGGCGTACCACGAGAAGCGCCTCGGCGGCGGGGTGCGGTGGCGGATCAGCGAGCAGGTCTCGCTGGAGGCGGCGGCGGAGGCGGCCTTCGACCGGTTCTGGTACGAGGCGAAGGAATACGACGACCGGCACGGAACGAAGATCGACCTGGACTGCGGGCCGTTCGCCAAGGTCAACGTGGCGGTGCGGTTCTGACGCGCCGGGCCGTCGGCGTGTGATCGACAACCTCCGGCTGCGGAAATATGGCGAAATACAGCGAGACCATCGAGAAACTGATCGAGGAGTTCGGCAAGCTGCCGGGCATCGGCGCCCGGACGGCCGAGCGGCTGGCGTTTCACATCCTCAAGGCCGGCCGGGAAGAGGCGATGGCCCTGGCCCGCACCATCCACGCCGTCAAGACGAAGATCCGCCCGTGCAGCCGCTGCTTCAACCTGACCGAGGGCGAGCTCTGCAACATCTGCGCCGACCCCGCGCGAGACCCATCCATCCTCTGCGTGGTCGAGCAGCCCAAGGACCTGCTGGCGATCGAGTCTACCGGGGCCTACCGCGGCGTGTACCACGTGCTGATGGGGCACATCGCCCCGCTGGAAGGCGCGGAGCCGGAAGACCTCACGCTGGACGCCCTGGCCGAGCGCGTCCGGGCCGGTGGCGTGAAGGAAGTGATTCTGGCGACCAACCCGGACGTGGCCGGCGACGGCACGGCCCTGCACATCACCAGCATGCTGGAAGGCGCCGGCGCCCGCGTGACGCGCCTGGCCCGCGGCCTGCCGACCGGCGGGACGATCGAGTACGCCAGCAAGTCGATCCTGTCCGACGCGATCGACGGCCGGAGAGACGTGTAGAATCAGACGGCCCACGGGCAAGCAGCCAACCGCCAACACTTGCACGCGGATGGCCGCCCGGCGGCTTCGCCGTCAGCGCTGTCGCCGCTCGCGATAGACCTCGTCGTAGTACAGGGCGCTGGCGACCGGCGTGTTGGCCGGGATGTGATTGCCCACCGCTAGGAAGAAGCCCGGGCAGTTCTTGCCGATGTCCATGCAGCGCTCGACTTCCGCGCGGATCTCGGCCTTCGTGTCCGACAGCAGAATCCGCGTGTCCGCGTTGCCGATGAAGAAATGCGTCCGCCCGTACTTTTCCGCGACGTACGCCATGTCCGTCATCGGCTCCATCAAGAAACCGTGCGCGCCGGCATCCGCCACGTCGTCAAGGAACATCGTGTAAGGTAGTGTCCAGACTTTTTCGCACATTCTCTGACGGGCAACCATTGGCCAGTCATTGAGCTTTACCCCTCGCCCTCGCCCCAAGCTGGGGTGAGGGGCAAAGCGATGCCTCAACTCGCCATCGCGGCCGCTACGCCGGCAGCCGTGTCCATCTCCCGCAGGGAGTCCATTCGCATGTACTTCCGAAGGCCCCAACGCGTACCCGCGATGTGACGCAGCCGCGCCGCGTGGTCTTGCCGGCCGAACGCCTCGATGGGGTCGAACGCCAGCACCTGCTCCGGGTCGGTGAACGGGCAGGAGATGGTGTCCCGCCGGTCGACGCCGCCGGCCGCGTATTCCCGTGGCCCATGTCCGTCCGCAGGTCGCCGAACTCCGCGCGGCTGATCAGGATGTTCCAGAAAAAGCTGTAGTCCCACGCTTGGGCAAAGGCTGCTCGGGCCTCGTCCTGCCGCCGGGGCGGCTGCACCTCTTTCCGGCCTACACGCCCGGCCGGTACTCCTGCCGGAGAAGCATGGTGCTGGCCTGGGTTCACTTCACGGCGAAGGCGTCCGGCATGCCCTGACGCCCGCGGGCGGAAGGGCCGACCTACCAAACGCCGCGCTGGGTCGGTATGATCTCAGCCCGCGGAAAGGGAGTATTGCCATGGCGACGAAATTCGAGCACGCCTACGTTCTGAACGTGCTGTCCGACGACCACCCCGGCATCGTAGCGGCCGTGTGCGAGGCCGTGGCCGACCTCGAAGGCAATATCGACTCGTGCAGCCAGACGGTCGTCGGCGGGTACTTCACGCTGATCATGATCGTCTCGCTGCCGGTGGAGATTCCGCCGGAACAGCTCGCCGAGCGCGTCCGCGCCGGCGGCACGGGGCTGCAGGTGGTGGCCCGGCGCCCGGCGGCGGCCGGTCGGCAGGGGCAGGCCGGCACGGGGCGGTTCATCGTGACGGTCGTCGGCCCGGACCGGCCGGGCATCGTCCGCGGCCTGAGCAACTACTTCGGCGGCAAGGACATCAACATCACGGACCTCTTCGGCCAGCGGCAGGGAGAAGACTTCGTGGTCATCTGCGAGGTGGAGATCCCGGATCGCTGCGAGATCGGCATGCTCCAGGCGGAACTGGCCGCCCTGGGCTCGGAGACCGGCGTCCGTATCCGCCTCCAGCACGAGAACGTGTTCGTGGCCACCAACCAGCTCCGGCTCAGCCGGCAGACATAGAGGGCCTCATGCTTCGCACGGACGAAATCCTCTCGACCATCGAGATGCTTCACACCGAGCACCTGGACGTGCGCGCGGTGACGCTGGCGCTGAACGTCAACGACTGCGCGGCGCCTTCGGCGGACCTGCTGTGCCGCAAGCTGCGAGAGAAGATTCTCACCCGCGCCGGGCGGCTGGTGGAGGTGTGCGACCGCGTCGGCGGCAAGTACGGCATTCCGGTGGTCAACAAGCGGCTGGCGCTTTCCCCCGCGGCCCACCTGCTGGCCGGGCACGGCCGGGGCGCGGCGCTGCGGGCCGCCCGCACCATGGACGAGGCGGCGGGCGACTGCGGCATCGACATCGTCGGCGGATTTTCCGCCCTCGTGCAGAAGGGCATGACGGCCGCCGACGCGGTGCTCATCGACTCCCTGCCGGACGTGCTGAGCGGCACGCGGCGGGTGTGCGCTTCGGTGAACGTGGCCAGCCGTAAGGCCGGCATCAACATGGACGCCGTGGCCCGCATGGGGCGCGTGCTGCGGAGCATCGCCGCGGCCACGGCCGAAAGCGGCGGCTTCGGCTGCGCCAAGCTCGTGACCTTCGCCAACATCCCGGAGGACAACCCCTTCATGGCCGGGGCGTACTGCGGCGCGGGCGAGCCGGAGGCCGCGGTGAACATCGGCGTATCCGGCCCCGGGGTGGTGTGCCGGGCCTTGAAGCGGCGCATCGCCACCGGCGAGCGGCTCACCCTGGGCGACCTGGCCGAGGAGATCAAGCTCACCAGCTTCCGCGTGACCCGCGTGGGCGAGTTGATCGGCCGGGAGGTGGCCGAGGAACTGGGCGTGGCGTTCGGCATTGTGGACCTGTCCCTGGCGCCCACGCCGGAGGTGGGAGACAGCGTGGGGGAAATCCTCCGCACGCTCGGGCTGGAGCGGATCGGCGCGCCCGGCAGCACGGCCGCCGTGGCGATGCTGAACGACGCGGTGAAGAAGGGCGGGGCGTTCGCCTCTTCCAGCGTGGGCGGGCTGAGCGGGGCGTTCATCCCGGTCAGCGAGGACGCCGAGCTGTCCGAGGCCGTCCGCGCCGGGCACCTGACGCTGGAGAAGCTGGAGGCCATGACGAGCGTCTGCTCGGTGGGGCTGGACATGATCGCCGTGCCAGGCGACACGCCGGCCGAGACGCTCTCGGCGATCATCGCCGACGAGATGGCCATCGGCGTGATCAACAACAAGACCACGGCCGTGCGGGTCATTCCCGTGCCGGGCAAGGCCGCCGGGGAGCACGTGGAGTTCGGCGGGCTGTTCGGGGCGGCGACGATCCTGGAAGTGAGGAATGCCGGGGCGAGCACGGCGTTCGTGCGCTTCGGCGGGCGGATCCCGGCGCCGATCCAGTCTCTCGGCAATTGACGGCGGAAAACCGTGGGGCCATCGCGCGGAGCGGCGACCATACGCCGCCGCAAGCCATCTCGTCCTACCGCGTTCGTCTGCGCAGCAGCACGGCGGCGCCGACCAGGAAAATCGCCATCGTGGCGGGCTCCGGCACGGCCGTCCACGCCAAGGCGTAGGTTTCCTGCTGCGGGTCGGTAATGAAGTCGAACAACTCGCTGCTCCACAGCACCCGCAGCACGTACTGCCCGTCGGCCGGAAGCGTGTAGTGCAGGTGCTCGACACTGTCCAGCCCCACAACATTGGCGTTCGGGTCGTTCGGGTCCCAGTTGCTGATGGACGCGGCCAGAGCGTCGCCCGTGGCCAGCCCGTCGGCGTCCGCGGCGAACAGCAGCAGGTCCAGGTCGTCGAAGCTCTGGTTGTGGAACGAGGTTCCGCTGAACGGGTCGGCGGCATTCGGGTCGAACCCGTTTACACCGCGCTCCATGAACCAACTGAGCGTGGCGGTCAGTTCCGTGCCGCCCAGCAGCGTCGCGTCGATGAAGTAGTCCCGCGGGTCGCCCTCGGATACGGTGTTCAGGTCCCAGCCGGTCAGGCCGACCGCCCCGTCGCCGCTGCCGGTTCCGGCCGAGGCGCTGTACTGCCGGTGCGCCTCGGTCAGGTTCATGCGCCCGGCGCCCTGGGCGCCATCCACGGGCGTGTAGTTGATGACGGCCCCGGTGGACGAGTCTATCGCGGTCTGCTGGCTCCAGCCTTCCAGCTTGGTGGCGGAGTTCATGAGCACGGCCTTGACCACGCGGGGGTCGGTGGAGCGGGCGGTATCCTGCCCGTAGTCGATCAGCAGGCCGGCCCCGGCCGCGACGATCGGCGCCGAGAAGCTCGTGCCGCTGCTGCTGGCGAAGGACGTCGAGCTGCTTTTGGTCGGCATCAGGATGCTCTGGCCCGGGGCCACGATATCCGGCTTGGTGCGCGTGCCGTCCAGGTTGAACGAGCCGGTCGGCCCGCCGCTGGAGAAGTTCGTCACCTGCTCGATGTCCAGATCGGAGGTGGTCGCCCCCACGGTAATCACGTTCCAGGAGTTTCCGGGGGCGGCCACGGTGCCGGCGCCCTGTCCGGCATTGCCGGCCGAGACCACCATCGAAACGCCCTGCAGGGCGAGGTAATCGTAGATGACATTGATGATCGTATTGCCGGTGTCGTCGGTGGCGCCCCAGCTCGAGTTGATCACGTTCACCTTCTGCCCGTCGAAGCCCACGTCGCCGAACATCATCAGCGGCCAGAGCAGCGAGTTGCCACTGATCGAGAAGCTGTTGCCGGAGATGCTCGTGGCGATCTGCCCGCTCCACAACTCCGCGCCGTAAGCGATGCCCGGGCCGGTGGAAGTGTCCGTGCCGTTGTTGAGCTTCGGCCCGGCGACCATCGTTCCGCCCACCTGCGTGGCGTGGGAAGACTCCAACAGCTCCAGCCCGGCGAATTGCTCCCGCCGGGTGATCTGCCCGTCGTCCAGCACTTCGTGCCCGTTCCACACGTGGCCGCCCTCGACATTGCCGAGGATCACGCCATTGCCGTCGTAGCCGAGATCGTAGAACGTGTTGGCGCCCACCAGCAGCGCGACATCCTGAAGGTTCGTCGCCGCCGCCGGCGCCGCCAAGGCGACTACAGTGAGGGCGCACAGCATAAAAATACGTTGAGTTCCAGAACGCATGAACGGTCTCCTTACTACTGAGAGGATCGGCTCTCCAAGGTGCAATCTTGAGCGCGCATCAGAGCGCCGAATTACTACTATGATATTATAGCAGAGGTTGGACTATTATCCATGCGGCCGTTGCGGCAATTCTTCGGCTCCCGCGGCCGTGCGGGCCGGCCGGGGATCGCCGGAAGGAGACACTTGTGAGCAAGCGCATCCTCATACTGGGCGGGGGGTTCGCCGGTATCCTGGCCGCCAGAAAGCTCCGCGGCCGGGGCGCGGAGGTGCGGCTGATCGACCGCGGCCCGTTCAGCGAGTTCGCCCCGCTTCTGCCGGACCTGCTCTCCGGGCGCGTCCGCGGCGACTGCATGCGGGCGGACCTGGCGTCTGTCTGCCGCGATGCCGGGGCGGAATTCGTGCGGGCGGAGGTGCTCGGGATTCGCCCGGAGAAGATGGCCGTGGAGACCGACGCGGGCGAGTTTTCCGCCGATGCAATGATTCTGGCGATCGGCTGCGAGACGAACTTCTTTGGCAGCAAGGAGATGGAAAACGGCTGTGCGGGGCTGAAGTCCGTGGCCGAGGGGCGTGGCATTCATCGGCGGGCGGTGAAGATGTTGGAGGGCGGCGGTGGAACCTTTCTGGTGGTGGGCGGCGGGTACACCGGCTTTGAGATCGCCACGCACATGGCGGTGCTGGCCCACCGGGTTACCGGCCTTCCTTACGGGCGGCTGGCAGACCTCGTGCGCATCGAGATCCTGGAATTGGGCGAGGAGCCGCTGGCAGGCATCCGTCCGAAGGCCAAAGAGTGGGCCGTGGCCGAGGTGCAGCGATACGGCATCCGCTTGCGGACGAGGGACACCGTCGAGGGCTTCGAGCCGGACGGCGCCGCCCGGCTGAAGAGCGGCCGCACTGTGCCGGACGCCCTGGTGGTCTGGACGGCCGGCGTGACGCCGGGGCCCGCGCTGGCCGCCTTCGAGCGGCGCGTCTCCCGTGGCCGGCTGGAAGTGGACGAGCACTTGCGAGTGGCCGGCTGCGAGCGCATCTTCGCCGCCGGAGACGTCGCCGGCCCCCGGCCGGGCGGCCGCGAACGCCCGCTGCGGATGAGCGTGCAGTTCTCGCGGGCTGGAGGCGCCTGCGCGGCCCGCAACGCGCTGGCCGCCCTGGAGGGCAGGCCGCCGCGGCGCTTCGACCCGCTGGACCCCGGCTACCTGGTGCCGCTGGCCACCGGCAAGGCCGCCGGCGTGGTGATGGGCCTACCGGTGCGCGGCCGGCTGGCGCTGGGGATGCACTACGGCCTGTGCGTATTCCGTACGTGGCGCTGGGCGGATCGGCTGGGAATCCTGCGGGACTTGGCCTGCGCAAAGAGGTGAAGTTTTTGCGCAATATCGCAAGTCTACACGGCGCCGCGGCCAATCGGAGAGACTGCCACGGGTAGAGGCGTCATGCGTCGGCGCCCAGCCGGTCGATCTTCGCCGCGAGGACGAAGTCGCTTTCGGTCAGCCCGTCGATCTTGTGCGTCCACAGGTCGATGCGGGCCCGGCCGTAGGTGAAGTGGATCATCGGGTGGTGGTTCTGCTCCTCGGCCAGCTGGCCCACCTGGTTGACGAAGTCCAGCGCGCCTTGGAAGTCTTCGAACTCGTAGGACTTGCCCAGGTGGCCGTCATCGCCGATTTCCCACCCGTCCAGCTCGGACAGCAGGTCCTGAGCCTTGTCTTCCTCGAGCGGGGGCGTGCCGCCCTGGCAGGGGATGCACTTTTTCTCGGCCAGTTGGGTTCCGCCGGTTTTCTCGTCAGCCGTCATGGGTCCGGTCCTTTCGCGTTGGGGTATCGCCGCACTCTTCATTGTATGGCGACATTCGCGCAGCGCCGCGAAAGGTCAGGGCCGCTCGGCCGGACAGGGCGCGGTGGCGTGGCGCGCAACGGCCTCGATGAGCGCCCGGCGGTCGATCGGCTTGGGCAGATAGTCCGAGCAGCCGGCCTCCATGCAGCGGGCGCGGTCTTCCGGCATGGCGTTGGCGGTGAGGGCGATGATCGGCCGGTCGTAGCCGCGGGCCCCCAGCCGCCGCGTGGCCTGGTAGCCGTCCACCCGCGGCATCTGCATGTCCATGAGCACCACGTCGTAGTCTCCGCCGGGGGCGGCGGCGAGGGCCTGCTCGCCGTCGGCGGCGATATCCACCTCCGCGCCGGCCTTCCGCAGGAGTTGGGAGATCAGCCGCTGGTTGACCGTCCCGTCCTCCGCCAGCAGCACCCGCACGCCGGCCAGGGCGTCGGGCGCGGGCGCCGAGGCGGCAGTCGTCTCGCTGTGGACGGCCTCCTGGGGGTTGTCCAGCATGTCCACGCCGTCGAGGCTGCCGGTGGGGATGGTGACGGCGAAGGTGCTGCCCGCGCCCTCGGTGCTCTCGATGGTCAACTCGCCGTCCATCATGGCCGCGAGCTTCTTGACGATGGCCAGCCCCAGCCCGGTGCCGCCGAAACGTCGGCTGGTGGAGGCGTCCGCCTGGGTGAACGCCTCGCCCAGTTGGTGAATCTTCTCGGCCGGGATGCCGATGCCCGTGTCGATCACCGCCACGCGAACGGCCGGCTTTCCGCGCCATTCCGGCAGGAATTCCGTGACGATGCGCACCGTTCCCTTCTCCGTGAACTTCACGGCGTTGCCCACAAGGTTCACCAGAATCTGCCGCAGACGAGAGACATCGCCCCGGATGGTCTTGGGCAGTTTGCCCGCATACTCCACGCGCAGGTCCACGGCGTGCTCGTTCGCGCGGACGCGCATCATGCTCGCCACGTCGGAGACCACCTGCGCCAGGTTCACCGGGCCGTGCTCCAACTCGCACTTGCCCGCCTCCATCTTGGACACGTCCAAAATGTCGTTGACCAGCGAGAGCAGGTGCTCGCTGCTGCGCCGCACCAGGCCGAGGCTCTCCCCTCGCTCCTCCTCCGATTGGTCGGCGTCGGTGGCGAGGTCGGAGTAGCCGAGGATCGCCGTCAGCGGCGTGCGGATCTCGTGACTCATGTTCGCTAGAAAATCGCTCTTGGCACGGGCGTACTCTTCCGCGGCGTCACGGGCCTTGCGCAGCTCTTGCTCCATGCGGACCTGGTCCGTCACGTCATGCATGATCGCCTGGAAGCCCACTTCTCCATCCACGTCGAGCCGGTTGAGCGAGACCTCCGCGTCGAATGGCTCGCCATCCTTGCGGGTATGGCGCCAGCGGAAGCGCTGCGGCTCGCCTCCCATCGCCCGCCGGCAGTATTCCCGGGCCATGTGGGCGGAGTCGGCGCCGTCCGGCTGCACAGGCGGAGAGAACTCCACCGGCCCGCCGCCGAGGAGCTCTTCCCGCGAGCAGCCGTACAGCGCGAGGGCCCGGGCGTTGCACTCGACGAATCGCCCGTCCCGCATCAGCACGATCGCGTCGCTGGCGTACTCGAACAGCAGCCGGTGGCGCTGCTCGCTTTGGCGCAGCTCGCGCTCGGCCTTGCGCAGGCCGGTGATGTCCAGAATCGTGCCGATCAGCCCCGCCACTTCCCCGTGGGAATCGCGGAAGACGGCCTTGCTGAACAGCACGTCGTGCCGCGTGCCGTCGCCGTGATGCACCTGCGACTCGTATCCCTGCGTGCCGCCCTGGCGCATCAATTTCTGGTCCATCTCGTGGTATTGGGCGGCCAGGTCCGGCGGGCACAGGTCAAAGGCGGTCGAGCCGATGATCCGCTCGCGCGGCAAGCCCAGGAACTCCTCGAACGGGAAGTTGCAGCCGAGGTAGCGGCCTTCGCGGTCCTTGTAGAACAAGGGCACGGGGATCGCTTCCATCAGCTCGTTCAGGAACGCCACGCTCCGCTCCAGGCGGCCCTCCACGGACTGCCGGTGGGCCACTTCCTGCTGAAGGTTTCGGTTGAACTCCGTGAGCCGGCCCGCCTTGGCGCGCAGGTCCGCATCCACCCGCCCGAGGTACCCGTACAGGCCGATCAGCAGCGCCGCGGCCACCGTCAGGCAGATCAGGATCACCGACCCGGTGGACTCCCATATGGCCGCGTTCCAGGAGGAGGCATCCCGGAGAAGAACCAGTTCGCCCACTTCCTCGCCGGCCGCGTCGCGCAGGTCCAGAAAGGCCGCGCGGTAGGGCGTGCCGTCGAGCGTGATGGAGGTCTCCGCCTCGCCATGGAGGTGTCGCCCCCGAGCCACCAGGCTCAGCAGCTCCTCGGACTCGACCGGCCGCGTGCTGAAGATTTCCACGTCCTCGGGCATCCGGTCCCATCGCGGCTGCCGGCCGAGCATCTTCATGCCGGCTTCCCAGCTTTCGCGCTGCACATGCTGCTTGCGGATCGTCAGCAGGAAGTCGATGCCGGTGGTGCGGTGCACCTGGTCGTATACGTGCTCGATTTCCTCGCCCAGCTCGATGTACCCGATCAATTCTCCGTTCCGCCGCCAGGGGCGGACCACCCGCAGCGTGAATGTGCCCAGCGGGCCCAGTTCGATGCCGTGGGAAGTGGCCGAGGTGCGTTCGGCCTCCAGCATCGTGTGGCGGTCGATCCGGTCGTCGAAGCGGCTTGGCTGATGGACTCGCAGCAGATTCACGCGGGACGGAGCGTGGAAGTAGAAGTGCGTAACGTTGTGGTCTTGCCGGAGTTGCTCGAAGAGCGGCTCTCCGCGGGCTTGCAGGGCCTGGCGGTCTTGCCGGGCGAGGGCCTCGGCGAGGGCGTCATCCCGCATAATCGAGCACATCGCCGCCTGGAGAATCGCCGCCTGGTTGTCGATGGCGGCCTGGAGCGCTTGCTCGGCGTGGGCGAACGCCAGCCGGCATTCCTCGCCGGACTCGTGCTTCTGGATGAAGTAGTGCGCGGCGGTCACCGAGGCGCCGAGCGCGAGAATGGCCACCATCACGCCGGTCAAGACGCGAGGCCGGCTGCCCCCTGTTCGGGAGCGGTCCCGCGCGTCGCCCTCGCCCGAGTGGGCGGCCCGTGAAGCATGGGCTTCCCTGGCCCCCGGAAGATTGTCCGCGTCTATCGGCATGGCTCGCCGTCGTCTTCCCGCGTGCAGTGCCGTGCCCTTTGAAGAAGTTGCTTCTGCAAAGGCGCACTGCCGCCGAAGCCCGATCCCACTATTGCGTATCGGCCTTGTGGGGACAGCGCTTAGGCAGGCGCGCCATCTTTTTTTTTCTGCCGAGGGTTGGAATGCGGTCGGGGCGCCGCCGCGAGTGGAGGGTCAGTACCGCCGCCGCTTGCGGGCCGGGGGTATGTCCAGCAGCCCGCGGTACTTGGCTACGGTGCGGCGGGCGATGTCGATCCCGTGCTTGCTGAGTTCTTCGGCGAGCTGGTCGTCGTTCAGCGGCTTGGACTTGTCTTCCGCGTCGACCACTTCCTTGAGCTTCGCCTTGACCGCGTCCCAGGCGACATCCTCCCCGGAGGCGGTCGTCGTGCCGCCGCTGAAGAACATCCGCAGCGGGTAGATGCCACGGGGGGTCTGCGCGTACTTGCCGGCCACGGCGCGGCTCACCGTGGCCACGTGCACGCCCACCTTGCCCGCCACGTCGGCCATGGGCAAGGGCTTCAGCGCCTCGGCCCCCTGGTCCAGGAAGTCTCTCTGCGCGGCGAAAACTTCTTCCGCCACGCGGCGGATGGTGTGCCGCCGCTGCTCGATGGCGCCCACCAGCCACTGGGCGGAGCGAATGTTGTTGCGGAGGAACTGCCGCGCCGGGCGGTCGGTGCGCTGGTCTTTGGCCATGCGGCGGTACTCCGGGGAAATGAACAGCCGCGGCACGTTGCCGTCGGCCATGTCCACCAGCACGTTGCCGTCCTCGTCGAGGTCCACGATCACGTCCGGCGTGATGATCGGCGCCGTCCGCCGGCCGATCAACAGCCCCGGCCGGGGGTTCAGGTGGGAGATATTCTCGATGGCGATCTTGATTTGCTCGATGGACTTTCCCATGCGCTTGGCGATCTGCGGCAGGCGGTTGCTCTCGATGTCCCGCAGATGGCGGGAGACGATCTCCATCTCCAGCGAGATATCGCGCCCGGTCGCCGCCTCGGCGAGAAGCTGGATCCGCAGGCACTCGCCCAGGTCCGCCGCGCCCACGCCGCACGGCTCCAGCGTCTTGACCAGCCGCCACGCCTCGCGGAGCGTCTCGATGGGAATGGGCGGCTCGGCCTTGGCGGATATCTCCTCCAGCGGGGTGCGGAGGTAGCCGTCCTCATCGAGGTGGTGGATGACCATGCGCCCGGCTTCGCGGACGGCGGGAGGCATTTCGACGAACATCCACTGGTCCATCAGGTACTCGTAGAGGCACTCCTCCGGCGCGGGGGTGTTGGCCATGGCGTCCATCTTGCGGTCTCGCCCGTCGGCGGACTCCACGGGCCGGGCCGGCGCGTCGGTGTTGAGCAGGTCCGGGCCGTATTCATCTTCCAGGTCGGCGAGGCGCTCGAAGTCTTCCTTGCCGCTCTCGTCGATGGCCATCTGCTCTTCGCCGCGATCGGTGGAATACTCCTCCTCGGACGGCTCCGGGCCCGGCGCGTCGGGGTCCGCCTCCTGCATCTCCAGCACGGGGTTGGACTGCAACTCCGCGTCGATGCGCTCCTGGAGGGCGAGCATGGGAAGCTGCAGGATCTCCATGGCCTGGATGATCCGGGGCGAGAGCTTCATCTGCTGCTCGATGCGAAGTTGTTGGCTGGTGTCGAGCCTCATGCCGCACGCATTGTACAAGAGGCTATCGGTTCCGCAACGCGGCGAATCCAACAGAAAGCCGGAAATGACCATCCGGAAGGTACTTATGAGAATGCAGTTACGTGTTCCGGCCCCGTATTTGCATTGCAAGTGCTTCGCTCGGCGAGGCTTGCGGCAGGTTTCCGCGGCGGCCGCGGGCGGGTGGTCATGCTCGCCCGGCGCGATTGTCCGTTGGTTGGGGATGGGCCGTTCGCCGCTGCTCCCAAAGCCTCACGGCTTCCGGACGGCGGGCGTAGATCGGCAGCAGGTGATGGTATTCGGAGAATTGCCCGGCTTCCGCCATGCGCCGCCCGACGCGCCACACGCCCTCGGCCGTCGGCGTCCATAGCTCTTGCGGCGCGAGGTCCACGCCCTCGGCGGCCACGGGGTGGTAGCCCAGCCCTTCGCCGGTCAGCAACAGCGGCTTGCAGCAGCCCGCCAGAAACTCCGGCAGCGCGGCCACGACCGGCTCGCCGGCCTGGCGCGGGGTGTCCGCCTCCCGCTCGAACGGCACGGCGTAGACGAGTTCGTCCCTGCAGTCGAACACCACGGCCAGGCGCCGCCAGTCCATCTGCCGCGCGTTCTCGGCCACGGCCGCGGCCGTGGGCACGCGAACGCACCGCACGCCGCCCAGGGCCTGCGCCAGCGTCCGCGCGACGGTCACCCCCACGCGGATGCCGGTAAAGCTGCCTGGCCCCGCCGAGACGTAGACCTCCGACAGGTCCGCCGGCCGCAGGTCGTGGCGGGTCAGCAGTTCGTCCATGCGCGCGACCACCTGCGTGGCGTGGCGGCGGCGGGCGTCGAAGGCGACGGCCTCCAGCAGCCGCCCGCCCCGGCCCAGGGCCAGGCCGCCCTCGCGGCAAGACGTTTCCAACGCGATGGATACGGGGGTTGTCTCGGTCATTGGGTGTTCCGGTGCGGGCATTCTATCGGCCGGGCGGCCCGCGGCCAAGCGCGGGCGGCGGAATGGCATTTGACACGTCCCGACGCCCGTCGCTAGCATACAGCGTTCTTCCACGGACGTGGGCCATGATAGCGATCATCAGCGACATACACTCGAACACCGCCGCCCTGCAGGCCGTACTGGACGACATCGCCCGGCGCGACGTGCGGCGCATCGTCTGCCTGGGCGACGTGGTGGGCTACGGCCCGGACCCCGGCGACTGCCTGGACATGGTCATGGCGGCCACGGAGCGCACGCTCATGGGCAACCACGACTACGCGGTGCTCTACGAGCCGAGCAAGTTCAACATCGGCGCGGAGGCCGCCTGCTACTGGACGCGGCAGAAGTTGGAAGACGAGCCGGACGCCGAGCGCCGCGCCGCCCGCTGGCGGTTTCTCGGGTCGCTCCAGGTCAAGCACGTGGAGGAAGACGGCCCGCTGGGCCTGGGCAACCTGGTGTTTCTGCACGGCAGCCCGCGCCGGCCGGTGAACGAATACGTTTTTCCGGACGACATCTACAACGCGCCGAACAAGGTGCAGGGGCTGTTCGACCGGTTCGATCATCTTTGCTTTGTCGGGCACACGCACCTGCCGGGCGTGTTTCTGGAAGCCCCGGACTTCTACACCCCGGACGAACTGGACGGCGTGTACGAGGTGGACCCGGCCCGCAAGGCGCTGGTGAACGTGGGGTCCGTCGGGCAGCCGCGAGACCACGACCCCCGGGCCGGCTACGTGCTGCTGGAGCCGGGGCTGGTGCGGTTTGTCCGCGTGGAGTACGACTACAAGCCCGTGATGAGTAAGGTGCGGGCCATTCCCGAACTGGACGACTACCTGGGGCTGCGGCTCCAGGAGGGTCGATAGGAGTCGCTGGTGGATTCTCGCAAGTTGGCCGTGGGCCTCGTGGTACTGACGATCGGCATCGGTGTGCTCTGGTACCTCCAGAAGCAGGCCGCCCCGCCCCAGGAGCAGGAGCAGCCGACCACGCGGCCGGCGGCCACGCGGCCGGCGGAGGAGGCCTCCACACAAATGGCCGACGCCTCCGGCGTGGCGACGCCTCCGGCCGAACCGCCCGCCGCCGCCGGCGAGCCCGAACCGGCGACCGATGGCGAACCGGACCGGATCGAGCGGCCGAAGGAAGAAGAACCCCGCGCGGCCGCGGACGGCGTCATTGCCTGGGGCATTCCGTCCGGCCCGGAGCGGAACGTGCCGCTCGGTTCGCTCGACAGCGAGACGGGCTTTCTGCTGGAGGCCCGGGTGCTGAGCCTCGGCGGGGGGCTCCAGACGGTCAAGCTGACGGACTACTACGCCACCGTCGCCGACAAGGAGCTTGCCGAAGAACTGAAGGACCACGCGGAGTACCTGCGCCGGGTGGGCAAGGGGGAAGGCGAGTACAAGGGGCATTACAGTGTCCTGAACCCCATATCGTACGAGGGCGTGACGCATCATTCGCTGACGACGAGCGGCGCGAAGATCCTGAACGCCGAGGGCGAGGAACTGTGGCGGGGAGACCTCTCGCGGCGGCACTGGATGGTGGGGCCGGCGGGCCCGCTCCAGGAGGAAGGCCGCGAGCAGCCCTCGCGGGCCATCACCTTGACCTGCACGATCTACCGCAACGTGCCCCGCGCGGCCGGCCCGGAGCAGTGGTCGGAATACCGGTTCGTCACGTTCCACAAAACGTTCATCGTGCGCCCGAAGGACTACACCATCCGGGTGCTGCTGTCGGTGGAGAACCATACCGACCAAAAACTGACGGTGGAGATCGACCAGGCGGGCCCCTCCGGCGTGCCCAAGGAGAGCTACCGGGAGGACCTGCGCCAGGCCGTCTACGGCAACGTGAACCTGGAAGACCAGACCGTGCAGGTTCGCCACAAGCCGGTCAAGGAGATGGACGGGTGGAAGTTGGGCGCCGTCCATCGCCTCGGCGGCAGCGATGACGCCAACCCGGTGGCGTGGCTGGGCGTGGTGAACCAGTTCTTCGGCTCGATGGTCTATCTCCGGCCGCGGCAGTCCGATCGCATCGAGGCGACCGGCTACCGGGCGGGCTTCGCGCTGGTGGCGGCGCGGGAGTCGGAGCAGTCTCGGGCGTTCCTGACGCGGGTGTCGCTGCCGGGGTTGTCGTCCCGGCCCGGCCGCGGCGAGCCGGTGGCGCTGGACCTGTTCGTCGGCCCCAAGAAGCGGGACATGTTCGTGGACGCCGGGGCGCCGTACTTCCGCGAGGAGTACAAGCGGCTGAACTACATTTCCACGATCGACTTCGGCTCGTGTTTCTGCGCGGTGGACTTCCTGGTGCTGGGGATGATGTGGCTGCTGCAGTGGTTCTCCGTGGTGGCGATGGGCAACTACGGCGTGGCGATCATCTTCCTGGTGGTGCTGGTGCGGGCGGCGCTGCACCCGCTGATGAAGAAGCAGCAGCTCTCCATGATGAAGATGCAGAAGCTCGGCCCGCAGATGGAGGAGTTGAAGAAGAAGTACGCCGACGACAAGGACACGCTCAACAAGGAGATGATGCGGTTCTACAAGCAGCAGGGCGCCACGCCGCTGCTGGGCTGCCTGCCGATGTTCCTGCAGATGCCGATCTGGATCGCGCTGTGGACGGCGTTGCGGGCGTCGGTGGAGTTGCGGCACGCGGCGTTCCTGCCGTTCTGGCTGACGGACCTGGCCGCGCCGGACACGGTGGTGGACTGGGGCACGCCGCTGCCGATCATCGGCTCCAGCCTGCACCTGCTGCCGATTCTGCTGACCGTGGCGATGTTCCTGCAGACGAAGTTCAACCCGCAGATGAGCGGCGCCGCGACCAGCGCGACCGCCACCCCCGAGCAGCAACAGCAGCAGAAAATGATGAAGTACATGATGCCCGTGATGATGCTGTTCATCTTCTACAGCATGCCGAGCGGGCTGAACCTGTACATCATGACCTCGACCTTCGCCGGCGTGGGCGAGCAGTACTTCATCCGCAAGCACATGAAGAAGAAGGAAGAGGAAGAGGCGCTGCGGGAAACGGTGGTCTCCGCACCCGGCAAGGCCCCCCGCGCCGCCCGGCAGAAGAAGCAGAAAGGGCCGTTCTGGGTGAAGCGGGGGTAGCGCCGACCGGGGGGGGCTTTTTCGATGGGCACGGGAATGGTCGCTGTCCCAGCCCCGTGGAATCGCTAAGCAGTTCGCGTCGGGTCGTCAATCCCCGCCGCGCGGAAGCCTTCGGCGCGGAGGCGGCAGGCGTCGCAGTGGCCGCAGGCGGCGCCCGCGGCGGCCGGGTCGTAGCAACTGTGCGTCAGCGAGTAATCCACGCCCAACTCCCTACCGCGGAGGATGATCTGTGCCTTGGTCCACTCGATGAGCGGGGCGTGAATGCGGTAGCGGCCGGCCCCCTCGGCCGCGGCGGCCGTGGCCAGGTTCGCCAGCGTCTCGAACGCCCGGATGAACGCCGGCCGGCAGTCCGGGTAGCCGCTGTAGTCCACCGCGTTGACGCCGAGGAAGATGTCGAACGCGCCCAGCACCTCCGCGTAGCCCAGCGCGATCGACAGGAAGATCGTGTTGCGCGCCGGGACGTAAGTGACCGGGATTTCGGATGGGGGATTTCGGAGTTCGGATTGCTCGGCGCGGAGGGCGCCGCGGTCTTTCGGCACGTCCAGGTTGTCCGTCAGCGCGCTATGGCCGAAGCCGCCCGCGGCGGAGAGGTCCAGCCGCACGATGCGATGGTCGGCCGCGCCCAGCGCGTCGGCCACGCGCCGGGCGGCGTCGAGCTCGTACTTGTGCCGCTGGCCGTAGTCGAACGACAGCGCGTGGCAGGCGAAGCCCTGTTCCCGCGCGATCGCCAGCACCGTGGCCGAGTCCAGCCCGCCCGACAGCAGCACCACCGCGTCCGCCTTCGCCTTGCCGTCCATGAAGCAGAACGTACAATCGCCCGGCATTCGCCGCAAGCCTGGTCGCACGGGCAGCAGGGCAAACGCATTCTCCATTGCCGGCCTTTCCGGGGCGTTGTCCGGCCCGGAGGGCCGGCAAGCGGGTAGCCGCCAGGGCGTAAGCCTTCGGGATTGGGCTTTGCGAATTCCCTGCCGCGGGCAGCCCGCCCATGGGTTTCACGGGCATCCCGCCCCTGCCGCGGCGATAGCCGTTTCTCCGCCGCCGCCCTCGGGTTACAATCTCCCCATGGCACAACTGGAAACGTTCGACAACCCGCACCCCGGCCGGGACTACGTCATCCGGCACGTCGCGCCGGAGTTTACCAGCGTCTGCCCGGTGACCGGCCAGCCGGACTTCGGCGCCATCGAGATCGAGTACGTCGCGGACAAGCTGTGCGTGGAGCTCAAGAGCCTCAAGTTCTACCTCCAGGGCTACCGCAACGAGGGCGTGTTCTACGAAGACCTCGTCAACCGCATCCTGGACGATCTGGCGGCGGCCCTGGCCCCGCGCCGCATGAAGGTCACCGGCCGCTTCACGCCGCGCGGCGGCATGCACTCGGTGGTGGTGGCCGAGCACCCCGGAGACGCCCGACCATGAGCGAGCGCGGGCGGCGCATCGTGGCCATCGCCATGTTCCTGGCCGTGGCGGGCCTGGCGGCGCTGGGGCTGTGGCGGACCACCCGCGAGGCCCCGCTGGTCTCGGCCAGCGCCGCACCGCCGGCCGTCATGGGCACGCGGACGCTGCTGACGGTCGTGATGCCCGTGCGGGAAGCGGATGTCGCGGGCGCCGCCCTCGCGGCCGCAGAGGGCGAGCTGCGGCGCGTCGAGGTGCTCATGAGCGCTCACATCGAGGCGTCCGAGCTGTCGCGGCTCAACCGCCTGCCGGTCGGCGGAAAGCAGCCGACGGACCCCGAGCTGCTGGCGATTCTGGACTTCTCGCGGCAAGTTCACGAACAGAGCGACGGCGCGTTCGACGTGACCGTCGGGCCGCTGATCGAGCTATGGAAGACGGCCGCCAAGGCCGGCGCGCCGCCGACGGAAGAGCAGATCCGCCAGGCCCGCGCGGCGTCCAACTGGGGCGCGCTGCATGTTCTGCCGGATGCCCCGGCCGTCGTTCGCGGCAAGCCCACGGTGCGGGTGGACCTCGGAGGCATCGCCAAGGGCTACGGCATCGACAAAGCGGTGGAGGCCATGCGCAACACGCCCGGCGTGGCCGGCGGGCTGGTGGATGTCGGCGGAGACGTCCGCTGCTTCGGCCGGCCGGCCGAGGGCGGCAAATGGCTGGTGGGTGTGCGGAGCCCGTTCGGAGGAGACTCACTGCTGGCCGTGCTGCAACTGGACGAGGGCGCCGTCTGCACGAGCGGCAACTACGAGCGATTCACGGAGATCGCCGGCCAGCGCTACAGCCACATCCTCGACCCGCGGACCGGCCGGCCGGTGGACTTCGCGCCGTCGGTGACGGTCTTCGCCGCGGACGCCACCACCGCCGACGCCTGGGCGACGGCCCTGAGCGTCCTCGGCCGGGCCGGGGCGGGCCGGCTGCCGGATGGGGCCGAGGCGCTGATCGTCGAGGGCGGCCCGGACAATCACACCATCTACGCCACGCCCGGAATGCGGAGGCTGCTTGCGCCGCCCGCACCGGACGTGGAGCATCTGCCGGTTGCGGAGCGGCCCTGATGGCGAAGGAAAAGAAGAAAGGCGTCGCCAAGCGGTTCAGCCGGGCGGCGTACGCCGCGCTGGGAGCGTTCGCGGCCGGGTTCTTCCCGAGCTACTGGAGCGGCAAGCCGGTCCTCTCCATCCTCATCGCGGCGTGCGCGGCCATGCCGATCGGCAGCCTGTCGGCGTCGGTGGTCGGCGGGTTGGTGCGGGGGCTGGGCATCGGGGTGGTGTTCACGGCCGGAATCATCGGCGGCCTGGCGATGGCCGGCGGCAACCGGCCGATCCCCGCCCACACCACCGAAACCCTCGCCGCCGGTGTGATCGGCATGTGCGCGGTGATCTCGGCCCTGTTCGCCTGGATGGCCCAGCGCCGCAAGGCGCGGGCGGAGGGGCGGTGGAAAGACGACGGACGGTAAACGACCAACCTACAAACAGCCAACCCTCAACCAAACGACAAACGCCAAACAGATAACGTCCATGTGCGCGGAGCGCTGTTTCTTGTCTGTTTGGCTTCTTGTTTGATTGTGGGTTGTGAGTGGGTTGTTCGAGGGTTGCCGTCAACCTCGGTATTCCGCATCATCGACCGTCGTCTTGAAGTCCGCCTCGACGATGGCCGGGGCCTTTTCGTCCGCGACGGCCGCGAGGTCCTTCTCCGACGGCTTGCCGACGTACTGCATCCGCTTCATGGGGCATTTGTCGAGCACCAGGTTCAGGTCGTGCTCCTCGCCCGGCTCGTACTTGTCGTAGTCGATATGCGGCAGGTTGTCCTTCATCACGAACAGGTCGCTGATGCGGGCGCACGCCTTGCAGCCGATGCAGCCCACCTTGCACACGGCCCGCACGTCTTTGCCGAAGTCTTTATTGGAGCACTTGACCACGAGCATCTGCTCGGCCTTGAACGGCGCCATGGAGATGATGTGCCGCGGGCAAACCTTCTCGCACTTGCCGCAGCCGGTGCACTTGTCGTAGTTCACGACGGCCAGCCCGTCGACCACGTGGATGGCGTCGAACGGGCAGGCGGCCTGGCAGTCTCCAAAGCCCAGGCATCCGTACGCGCAGCCCTGCACGCCGGCCACGAAGTTCGCCGCCTCGCAGGTGGGCTCGCCCTGGTAGTCGGTGCGGCCGAGGCGGTCTTCGTACGTCGCGCCGCAGTGCACCACGGGGCGGTACGGGGCGGACTCGTCCAGTTCGATGCCCAGCAGCCTCGCCAGCTTCGTGGCGCAGCCCTCACCGCCCACGGGGCAGGCGGTCGGCGGGGCCTTGCCCTCGACCACAGCCTCGGCGAAGTCCGCGCAGCCCATATACCCGCAGCCGCCGCAGTTCGCCCCGGGCAGCATGTCCAGGGCCCGCTCCACGAGCGGATTGACCTCCACGTGGAACGCCTTGTTCGCCCATCCGAGGATGAAGCCCATCACGATCGCCAGGGCGAGCATCGCCCCGGCCGCCAGTAGTACGATCAGCCAGGTCATGCCGGCAGCCTCACTTCTTGTCTTTCATCAGTTCGACGGACACGTTGTCGGCCTGGATCGTCGTCTGGGTCTGCTCGCCCTTGAAGACGGTCTCCAGCTTGCGGTCCATGCCGGTGAAGCCCAGAAACGCCAGGGCCAGGATGCCCGCCACGATCAGCGTGATGCCCGGCCCTTTGAGCGGCTCGGGCACGTCGGCGTGGTCCAGCTCCTCGCGGATGCCCGCCATGATGACGATGGCGATGGTGAAGCCGATGCCCGCGAAGAACGCCAGCACCAGGCTCTTGACCAGGCCCCACTGCTCGGCCGGGCCCACGCCCACCACGTTCTTCATGATGTACAGGCAGGCGAAGAGGATCGCGCAGTTCGTCGTGATCAGCGGCAAAAACACGCCCAGCGCCTTGTAGAGCGAGGGAAAGAACCGCCGCAGGTACATCTCCACGAACTGCACGCTCGATGCGATCACGAAGATGTAGACGATATAGCTCAGCACGCTCAAGTCGACGGACCGGGGGTTCTCGACGGTCATGAAGAGCTTCGCCGCCGCCACCGCCAGCGGCGCCCCCGGCTGGAGGATGAAGTACGTGAACATCCAACTCAACGCCGCCGCGATGGAGATGACGAACGTCACCGCGCAGCCCATGCCGAAGGCCGTGTCCACCCGCCGGCTGACGCCCAGGAACGGGCAGATGCCGACGAAGTAGTGCAGCACATAGTTGTTGATCAGCGCCGCGCCGATGGCGACCAGTACGAGTGATCCGATGGTGTCCATGGTCTTGTTCCGAAGGCCCTACGCCTTCACCAGTCCCTTCTTGCGGTTTTCCAGCGCCCGGCCGATCCACAGGGCCGCGCCCAGCAGCAGCCCCAGCGTGATGAACGCGCCCGGCGGCTGGCTCAGAATGCTCCAGCGGTACTGCTCGCCCGCGGTCCCCTCCGCCCAGAACAGTTGCACGCCGAACCACGAGCCGAAGCCCAGCAACTCCCGCACCGTGGCGATGCTCGCCAGCGCCAGGCCGAAGCCGATGGACTGGCCCACGGCGTCGGCGGCCGCCGCGGCCGCCTTCTGCTTGCTGGCGCACACCTCGCAGCGGCAGATGATGATGCAGTTGACGATGATCAGCGGGATGTACGGCCCGAGTTTCTCGCTCATGTCCGGCAGGAACGCGGCGAGGAATTTGTCCGCGATGGTCACGAACGTGGCGATGGTCAGCGTGAACACGAGAATCCGCAGGTGCGGCTTGAGCAGCCCGCGAATGAGGCTGATGATCACGTTCGCGCAGAGCAGCACGAACAGCACCGCGCCGCTCATGGTCATCGCCTGGGCCATGGTGCCGGTGATCGCCAGCGTCGGGCACATGCCCAGCAGTTGCCGGTACACCGGGTTCTCCGGGATGATGCCCCGCAGGAACCGCTCCAGGGGGGTCGGTCCGTCATTCGCCATCGGCGTTCACCTCGCTCAGTTGCTTGCGCAGGGCGGGCAGTCCGGCCCGCACGGCCTCGACGGCCTTGTTCACGATTTCGCTGACGGCCTCGCTGGAGATCGTCGCCCCGCTGATCGCCTGCACGCCGTTGGCGCCGGCGGGGGGCTTCTCCTTCGTCACGGTCACGGGCGTTTCGGCGTTCAGGCCGGCGAACTGCTCTTCGAACGGGGCGTTGGCGATCTTGTTGCCCAGCCCCGGTGTTTCGTTGTTGGCCAGCACGGCCATGCCGGTGATCTTCCGCCCGTCCGGGCTGAGGCCCACGAGAAGCTGGATTACGTCCGCGTAGCCGGAGCCTTTGGCCTTCACCACCCAGCCCGCCTCGCCGCCGGCGCCCTTGCGGCTCACGGCGTAGACCTCGTACGTCGTCTCGCCGCCGCCGGGCGTGGCGACGGAGAGCTTGAGCTTGCGGATGAGCAGGTTCTCCAGCGCGTCCGCGGCCTCCGCCGCGCTCAGGTCCGGCCGGCCGGCCAGGATGCCGGGGATCTGCATGCGGGCCTTCTGCTCGCGGTTGGCGTCGATCTTTGGCCCCCACGTGACCTGCACGCCCGCCAGCGCCGCGCCGAACGCGATCGCCAGCAGCAACACCAGCCATGCCTGTTTCAGGTATTTCATGCGCTACGCCTTCTTTGGCTCGGGCACGGGCCCGCCCACCGGCCGGGGCACCGTCCAGCGGTTGATCAAGGGCGCCACGGCGTTCATCAGCAGCACGCTGAACATCACGCCCTCCGGGTAGTTCGTCAGCAGGCGGATCAGCATCACCAGCACGCCGAAGCCAAGGCCGAAGAGGAACCGGCCCTTGCGGGTGACCGGGCTGGAGACCGGGTCGGTGAGGATGAACAGCGCCCCCAGCAGGAACGCCCCGCCGAAGAGGTGGTGCAGCACCGTCCACTGGGCGGAGGGGTTCAGGAGGTTCGCCAGGCCCGCCACCAGGCCCAGGCCGACGATCGCCCCGGCCGGGATGCGCCACGAGGCGGACCGGCGGACAAGCAGCCACGCCCCGCCGATCAGGCAGGCCAGGGCGCTGGTCTCGCCCAGGCAGCCGTTCGTGTTCCCCAGGAACAGCTTCAGCAGCAGGCCGCTTTCCACGGCGCCGCCCTTGAAGGCGTGCGTCATGGGCGTGGCCCGCGTGATGGCGTGGACGGACGAGGCGGGGTCCACGTAGGCCCCCGCGCCCAGCGCCCAGGCGAAGGCGATCATCACGAACGCCCGGCCGACCATGGCGGGGTTGAAGATGTTCATCCCCACGCCCCCGAAGACGACCTTGCCCAAGCCGATCGCCGCGAATGAGCCGATCACCGCCACCCACCACGGGCAGGTGGCCGGCAGGCTGAAGGCGAGGATCATGCCGGTGACCACGGCCGAGCCGTCGCGGATCGGCAACGGGCGGTTGCGCATCCGGGTGAAGATCGCCTCGGCCGCCACGCACGAGGCCACGCAGAGGGCGATGATCTTCACCGCGTGAAGCTGGAAGACCGCCACCGACGCGATGGTGACGGGGATCAGGCCGATCAGCACGTCGATCATCATCCGCCGCGTGCTGTCCGACTGGTTCACCACGTGCGGACCCGGCGCGACGTGGATCGTCGGCGGGGCTGAGTCTGGAGCCGTTGTTGAGTTAGTGGCCAATTCGAAATCCTAAACTCTAAACCCGAAACTCTAAGCAAACAGCAAACACCAATACGGCGACAACAAGCAACGGCAGCAACAACAAACGAAAGAACGCGCAGTGTGGCTGGCTGTTCACTCGCTGTTGCGGAGGATGGCGCCGAATAGGTGCGTCAGTTCCTTCGCCTCCAGCACGAGTTCTGCACGTTCGCGATCCAGTTCTTCACCGCCGCCGGTGTACAGCAGCCGCAGCCAGTAGCCGCTTTCCTTGGCTTCCTTGCGGGATATCTTGATCCGCATCCGGAAGTCCTTCTTGCCCAGCGACTCATTCGCTTCTATGTAGTTCGCGCCGACGGAACCGCTGGAGTCCAGCAATTACTTTCCGTCCCTTTGGTTCGCCAGCGTTCGCGGCAGCTTCCGAACAAGCGCACGGACTCTCCTGGCGAACTCGAATGTTCGATCTTCCAGGTCGTACCGCGTGCGGTTTGCCTCTTCGGTCATTGCCGTTTGTTTCGGGTTTGGGATTTCGTGTTTCGTGCTTGCTGTTCAGTCTCTTGGCATTTTCGCCTTCCCCATCCGCATGAGCTGCACCAGCGGAATCTGGGCCGGGCAGACGTACGCGCAGCAGCCGCACTCGCAGCAGGCGCGGAGGTAATATCGTTTGGCCAGGTCCCAGTCTTCGTGGCGGGAGGCGAGGGCCATCTTCACGGGCACCAGGTTCAGCGGGCAGGCGTCCACGCACTTGCCGCAGCGCACGCAGTTGGTCTGCTCGGCGTGCCGCACGTCGGCTTCCGTGAGCACCGTCACGCCGCTGGCGCCCTTGGTGACCGGGGCGGAGAGGTCCGAGAGCGTGAAGCCCATCATCGGCCCGCCGGACACCACGCGCGCGGCGTCGGCCTTCAGCCCGCCGCAGAAGTCGATCAGGTCCTGGTAGGCCGCGCCGACCGGCACGAGCAGGTTCTTCGGCTCGGCGATCCCCGCGCCCGTCACCGTCACCACGCGGTGCGTCACCGGCTTGCCGCGGAGCACCGCCCGGGCCACCGCGGCCGCCGTGCCCACGTTGACCACCACCACGCCCACTTCCAGCGGCAGGCCCGCAGTGGGAACCTCCCGGCCGAGGGCCGCCAGGATGGTCTGCCGCTCCCCGCCCATCGGGTACTTGGTGTGCAGCAGGGCGATCTCGATGTTCGTGCCTTGGGCGGCCTCGCGCATGGCGTCGGCGGCGTCCGGCTTGTTGTCTTCGATGGCGATGACGACGCGCGCCGCCCCGCACGCCCGCGCGGCCAGCAGCGCGCCGGTGATGATCGGCCGCGGCGCCTCCAGCATGAGGCGGTAGTCGGCCGTGAGATACGGTTCGCACTCGCAGCCGTTGACGAGGATCGTGTCGATCTTCTTGCCCTCGGGAGGCGTGAACTTGACGTAGGTGGGGAACGCCGCCCCGCCCATGCCCACGACGCCCGCGGCCTTCACCGCCTGCCGGATGGCCCGCGGATCGTGGGCATCTGCGTCGGTCGGCCACTCGCCGCCGAAGAGGTCCTCCAGGAGGGCGGCCCCGGCCAGCGGCTGGGCGTCGGCGGCCTTGATGGGCACGGTCTTCACGTGCCGGCCGTTGGGCAGCGTCGCCACGGAGGCCATCGCCACCGTGCCGGCGATCGACGCGTGCACCGGCGCGGAGATGAACGCCTCCGACGCGCCAACCACGTCTCCCGGCTGCACCTCGTCCTTGTTCTTGACCGTCGGCTCGCACGGCGCGCCGGTGTGCTGCAACAGGGCGATGGCCACCTGCTTCGGCGTGGGCAGGGCCTCGATGCCCGCCGCGGCCGAGAGCTGCTTGCTGTCATCCGGATGCACGCCCTTGGCGAACGTGCCTTTGCCGCCCGTGACTACCGCACTGCTCATTTGCTCTCTCCACCGCCCAGCCTCGCCAGGCGGACAATCAACATCGCCGCCGCAACGCCCGCCGCGCCGCCCGCCACCGCGCCGACGAGCTGCCCGACCGGCCCGGAGCCCACGAGCATCGCGCCCATGACGGCCGAGGCGATCGGCAACAGAAACGTCAGCATTGCCGGTACCGTCAGACGCCAGCCGCGCGTGGGGATGTCTGGGCAGGTGTGCGAGTGCCCGGCCTCGCAGCCGTCGCATTTGCCGCCGCAGGAGGGGGCGTCATTTGTCTTGGGGCCGCTCAATGGGCTTCTCCTGCCGCCCCGGCCGGCCGGTCAGGGCGGAAAAGGCGAATCATATCCAACGCTCCAAAGCCTGTAAAGCGCCTCTTCCGGACAGAATACCAAACTGTGATTAATTTCACAAAGCCGCACGCCCGCGGCAGACTTGCCGGTTCCGCCATATTGCCCGCGCCGCCTGCCGGCGGTACGATGGCGGCTGTCTTGCATGAGGGCGTCATGGCGCGAGTGGCGGTTATCCTGCCCGCGGCCGGCAGCGGCACGCGGTTCGGTTCCGAGCGGAACAAGATCTTCCAGCCGCTGGGCGGCAGGCCCCTCTTTCTGCGCACGCTGGAGTTGTTCACCGCCCGGCCGGACGTCTGCGCGGTGCGAATGGCCGTGTCCGAGGCGGATGAAGCGTACCTGCTGGATGAGTTCGGCGCCGTGCTGGACGAGATGGGCGTGGTGGTGGTCCGCGGCGGCGGCGTGCGGAGCGAGTCCGTCCGCAACGCCCTGGCAGACGTGACGGACGCGGCCGATCTGGTGGCCGTGCACGACGCCGTCCGCCCGTGCGTGAGCCAGTCGCTGCTGGACGCCGTGTTCTCCGAGGCCGAGGCGTGCGGGGCGGCCATCCTCGCCGAGCCGGTGCACGGGACGGTCAAGCGCGCGGGGCCGGGCGGGGCGATCCGCCAGACCGTCTGCCGAGAGGGCCTCTGGCAGGCCCAGACGCCGCAGGTGTTCCGGCGAGACCTTCTCCGCGCGGCCTACGAGCAGGAGGGGCTGGAGTCCGTCACGGACGACGCCCAACTCGTCGAGCGGCTCGGGCATGAAGTGCGGATCGTCCCCGGCGACCCGCGCAACATCAAGATCACCACCCCGGCCGACCTGGCCTACGCCGAGGCGGCCCTGACGACGATGGGGCCTTAGCGGAGATGGGGGGCGGAGAAGTACGACCGCCACGCGGGCCGTATCCTGATGTCAGCGTTCGCCGCTCGCCCCGCGCCGCAGGGCCTCGATGCGGGCGCGCTCCATCGGCCGCAGCAGTTGCAGGCTGCCGGGGTCGAAGGCCTTGAGCCTCGCGTTGATCTCCTCGGCCGCTTCGAGCTGTTGGAGGCAGCCCTCCTGCCGCCCGGCGGCGAGCAGCATCTCCGCGTAGTCGACGCGCAGCCGGGCCTCACGCGGATTGAGCCGCACGGCCCACGCCATGTGCTCGACGGCCGTCGCCGGGTCTCTCTGCCGCATGGCGATGCGGGCGGCGAGTTCCTGGTGGCCGTAGTCGGCCGGGTTACGGCGGATCGCCTCCTGGGCCCATCGCATGGCCTGGGACAATCGCACGGCGTCCGGCGGGGCCGTGAGGAGGAACCGCGCGAGGTCGTCGGCGGCGATATCGTCCAGCCGGTCGGCCGAGGCCGCCAGGCGCAGCAGCCGCTGGCGCTGGTCGAAGCCGGCCCGGCCCGGCGCGATCGCCCGCTCCTGCAAGACCGTGCGCCGCAGCACGGGCCCAAGCAGCAGAACTCCGGCGGCCAGCAGCCCCCCGCCCGCCACGGCCGCAAGGCCCCATCGCAGCCCCCCCAAAGCGCGCGGCCGCGATGGCGAGAGGGCCAATGCCGCCCCGGCGAGCATCCAGAACGGCATGGCCGCCCCGGGCGCCCACAGGCTGTAGGTGATGAGGTTGTGCAGCACGAAGCCCGCCAGCGCCGCGACCACAGCGATGCGGACGAGCGGGCCCGGCATGCCGCGCGGCTCGGCCCCCAGCAACCCGGCCGCCCACGCCCCGGCCATCAGGCCAATGGTGAAGACGGCCACCGGCAACACCGCGTCGAAGAACAGCAGCACCGGGCTGGACGCGGCGCCGGCGAAGTACATGCGCGCGAACGCGACCGACGCCAGGCATAACGCCAGGGCCGCCAGCGAGCGGAGGCGGCTCGACGGGGGCGCGGGCCGCGGCTCCCGCGGCCGCGGCCTGTGCGGGCGGCAAGACGCCACAAGCACCCACACCACCAGCCCCACGTACAGCAGCCCGCCCGGCAGGCCGTATTGCGCCAGCGCGTGGACGATGAAGTTATGCGGCGTCTTGACCGCTTCCTCCGCCTCCGGGCGTCGGTGGCGGAGGTACGCGTCGCCAAAGTTGCCGCCCCCCACGCCCTGCAACGGCTTCTCCGCGACGATCTTCGCCGAGGCGGTCCAGTAGAACCAGCGGTGGGTCATGCTCTTTTCCGGCAGGCGGTCGTTGGCCAGCCCGTAGCCGACGGCGCCGCCGATACCCAGCAGCACCAGCAGGGCCGCCGTCCCCACCGCCGTGCGCCATCGCCCGGCCAGCCGTCGGTGCAGCAGCGCTGCGCCGGCGCCGAATACCACGGCCGCCACGCAGGCAAGGATGCCGCCGCGGCTGGCCGTCAGCACGATGATGACGACCGTGCCCAGCGCTGCCAAGCCGGCCAGCCCGCCGGCCAGCAGCCGCGTGTCGATCTGGCCCGGGGGCGCGTCCTTCTTCGATCGCCGCAAGCGGGTGGCGCGGGCGGTGGCGATCCGATCCGCGGCCAGGGCCGCCGTCGCGCCCAGCAGCAGGATCAGCAACGAGGCGAAGTAGTTGGCCAGCGCGAAGAAGCCGAAGGGGGCGGGGTCGCGGATGCGGAATTCCAGCATCTCCGCCTGCGGGGTGCCGGCCGGCCAGCCGAACGCGCCCAGCCGTTCGTCGCGGTAGATCTCGAAGTCCGCCACGCGGTCCGGCGCTTCCACCAGAACCTGCCAGGCGGCCTTGGCCGCCAGCGTCAGCGCCACGGCCGCCAGGACGGCCAGCAGCAAGCGCAGGCGTCGCGGCTCGGCGCAGAGCTGCACCGCCAGGAAGCACGCGGCCAGCAGGGACGCCTGCTCCAACGCGGACAGTTGTGCGGACCTGCCG
>Ga0102958_1000005_pt1 | contig 33569 bp, 44 predicted proteins | sample SalPonF2_B_D1_MG_FD_84513 | JGI IMG/M metagenome (GOLD analysis project Ga0102958, IMG submission 84513) | Salt pond soil microbial communities from South San Francisco under conditions of wetland restoration - Salt Pond MetaG SF2_B_D1_MG ...
AAAAGTGGAATGCCGCGAACATATAAGCCGCAACTTGAAATGTATTGCCGTGGATATATGCAAAGAATGCTTATTGACAAAATGCACGTAGTTGAGCTTTATCCGCGAACACAGGCAAGCAAAAATTATGAAATAACTTTAGAGGAATGTGTAAAAAATAGTGATGAAATAATTGCGCGTGTTATGAATCCAGAGCTTGAAGCGAACCCAAATGAATACTGTAAATGGTGTTTAAACTTGCTGAAATGTGAAAAGCTTAATAGTGCAATCGGTGGATATTTAAAAACTTTTGATAAAGAATTTCCCGAAGATTTTTTGAAACAAATAAATTTAAAATCTTTGCAATCTCCGGACGTTCTGGGAAAATCTCTTAGTTTGTGGCGCACTTATATGAAGCCCTACGGCGAGTATTTGGAGATTCTTGCAAAGGAGGCGCTTGATAGTGGAGAGATTCCAACAGGATATAGAGTGCAGACCAGAAAGGGGAAAAGGCAAGTAAATAACATAATAGAGATTTTCCAAAATATGGATTTACCTCCAGAAACCTTTTTAAATTGCTGTACTCTTTCTTTAACACAATTGCACAAAAAAAGTAAAATGAAAAAAGCAGAATTTGATAATTTTGTTTTTAATTATGTGTCTGAAGGCAAAGAATCAAAATCTTTAGTGAAAGCAGAAGAAGAAAATGATTAAATTAAAATGTAAAATTCATGGAAACGATGCGAGAATTGCATTTCTGTAAAAAATGTTGTTTTAGATGAAACATAATATTATAATCATAATAAAGGGGCTTATTATGATTAATGATTTATTTGGCTACAAAATAAAAATTGAAAAAAACAAAGTTTGTAATGATTGTTTATATGTGTTTGTGGAAAGAGATTTATCAAATAAAAACAAATATTATTGTAAAGCTTTTAAAAATTCTTTAAACGAAAATGGTTTTAAAATGATAAAACCAGTAAATAGCGCTTGTGCTCTTTACGAGGAAAGAAAATAACCTTGAGAACAATAGCGAAGCTGATTCGATTTGAGAAAGTAAATACTTCTGTGTTTGGAGTTCTTAGAGTTCCTTACACAGAGGATATTTATTATACTTTAGAAGACTCAGAAAAAATCATCCCTGCTGGAGAATATGATTTATCTTTGCACGATTCCCCAACACATAAAAAAGTACTGGTAAGGCTAAACGATGTTTTACAAAATGGCGTTTGGAGAACATATATTTTAATACATGGAGGCAATACGATAAAAGATACGCTCGGTTGTATTCTTGCAGGAAGATGTATTGATATAAGTAAATTGAAAATTTCAGTTTGTGATAAAGTTATAAGGGGTTTAGTCGCAAGCGTAAAGATGAAAAGGCTGACCAATTTACACATTTATGATTGTTATTAGGAGGAAAAATTGTTTATTAAGCTTGTAAGGATTGATGAATATGGTAATGAATTTGATATGATTATAAAAAAAAGTCATGTTTCGTCAGCTTCCCGAATAAGGGAAGAATCTCTTTTTCTAATAACAACTTTTAACGATTTCCGCTTTACCATAAAAGGGAATTATGATAACTTTGCAAAGCTTTTTGATGTTGAGGAAATTAAATTTGCAGAGAAGGATAATGTACATACAGAACCAAATATTTCAAAATGCACTATTCAACGAATATCAAATAAAAAATATATAGATTCTATAAAAGAAGAAGATGTGAGTTTTTAAAACAATCAATCAATTAATAAATAAAAGAGATTGACCAAATGTCAAAAATAATATTCTTGGGAAACCATAAACGCTTAAAATAAAGCGTAAAACAAGCGTAAAACAAGCGTGGGAACTATGGCAGAAACAAAACCAAAAAAAAGAAAAGCTACGGGGAGACCTTTTGTTAAAGGCGACCCTCGAATTGGGCAAAAGAAAAAAGGATGTATTCATGCATCTACAGTCTTACGCAAACACATTAAAGACGAAGAAGTCGCAAAAATGGTTGTTGAACATGCAAGGGCAGGAGAAAGAGATTTTATTGTTTTGATTTGTCACTATCTGTGGGGAAAACCTGTGCAGTTAAATATAAATGAAAATAACGATAAAAGCGAAAAGCCTAAAGCTATTGAAGTAAATTTTGTTGAAGTAGAAAAAGAAATAATTGCAAATGTAAACATAAATAAAGAGAATGAAAATGATGGATAAAGAAAGAGAGTTTAAAATTGACAAAATAAAAAACAGTTTTGGTATTGAAGATGCTTATTTGTGCAAAAGGGAGGTTCTTGTTGACGCTCTGTGTCATCAGATTGACACTTCTACAATATTATTGACAGAACTATATAAAGCATTTCCCGATCATAGTGTTTTTGAAAGTGCTGACAAAGCGCAAACGGTAGCGATGGAAATGTTAATAAATGAACATTTATATAAATAATTAAACGTAAGGGTTGACAAATGACAAAAGGAGAAAAAAGAGATGTTATAATATCATTATATAATACATTTGTATTATATATGATGGTTTTAGATGGGGATCGCGCAACAAAAATAATGTTTCTGCGAACCCGAATAAATAATTTTAAAGAAGACCATTTGGAACTCTTAGATAGGTTTTTAAGATATAAAAATGAAAGACATCCTTACGACACAAAAGATTATGCACAATCTCTTTTAGATAAAGAAGCAAGCGAAAACACAAATAAGAAAACTCAACACACTAAAGTTCAAATAAGTTGTATTTTTAATTTTTTAGCAACAGATTCTTTCCTTGAGGTCTTAATAGAAAAAGAAAAAAAACCAGAAAACAAGAAAAAGGTTTATAATGAATTTTTTCTTGATCCTTTAAATGATTTTCTAGAAACAGATAAATAATAAATAATCAAATACAAAGGTTGAAAAAATGACAAAAGAACAAAAAAAAAGAATTATATTATCTACTCTCGATGCATTTATTAGTATTTCTGAATGTGCTGGGGAAGATCGCAGCGATAAAGTTTTGGCTTTGCTTAATACCATTCCTGCGTTTAAAAAAGAAGCTCTTGAGCTGGTATGGAAGTTTTTGGAAAGCAAGGGCGTGAACCCATCAAGTTTTACAAATGCTGTTTTTGAAGAATTTAAAGCTCAACTAAACGGTGATAGTGCAACATATCACGATTTGACAAAAATACAACTAGAGTGCGTTTTGGGGTTTATATCCCTAAGCTTGTTTACAATATCGGATGTTTTTAGCGAATGTGAGAGAGAAAAGGCTTATAAAGAATTTTTGCTTGATCCATTAAATAAATTTTTAGAATTAGACGAACCCGAAAACCAGTAATAAAATAAAAACCTTTTGAATCGTCTGGTGCACCTTTTTTTTGTGTTGTGTCAGGCGATTTTTTATATTCATTAATATGAGTATAATAAAACTAAAAATACCGAAAGCATTTCAGTTCCTATTTGAAGATTATAGGTATAAAGTCGCTTATGGCGGACGTGGAAGCGGGAAAAGTTGGACTATTGCACGTGTTTTAATACTTAAAGCAATGGAAGGAAAACATAGAATATTGTGTTCAAGAGAGCTGCAAAACAGTATTTCGGATTCAGTTCACCAGCTTTTAAGAGATCAAATTACAGAGTTGGACGCACGACACTGTTTTGACATAACGAACAAAGAAATTACCTGCAATGTTACCGGAAGTCAATTTAAATTTAAAGGGCTTCACCATAATATTGACGAAATAAAATCTTTTGAAGGCGTCACAATCTGCTGGGTAGAAGAGGCTGAAAAGGTTAGCGAAGATTCTTGGAAAAAGCTTATCCCGACTATTTTCCGCAGAGCAAACGCAGAACTTTGGATTAGTTTTAACACTGGCTATGAGGACGATCCAACATATGAAAGATTTGTTAAAAATCCACCAAAAAAAAGCATAACAAAACTTATAAATTATGACTCAAATCCATTTTTCCCAAAAGTTTTAAATGAGGTCCGTCTTGAAGATAAAAAATATAGGCCGCTTGAATATAAAAACATTTGGGAAGGCGCGCCAAAAGGCTATGGTGGCAAAGTTTGGCCGATGTTTAGACAAAAAGAAGCTCCTTTGGGACATGTTAAAATGTTTGACTGGGAACATGTAGAGAAAACCGCCAATATTGTAATGGCGTGTGATCCTGCTCAAAAATATTATCATGCATGCATTTGGATCGCAATTTTCCCAATAAATAAAAGAATGCAATGGCCCAACGATTTTGTAAAGTGGGTTTATGCAGAATATCCAGATTTTGAAACATTCGGAGATTATTTCTATCGACATAGAAAAAGGACTCTTTACACACATGGATTAAAAACATTTGCAAATACTATCAAAAGTAAAGACTCGAGTGGTCACCGATTAGAATGCACAAAAAGATTTATAGATACAAGATTTGCGACTGGGACGGGCGGCGGAAATGTTTGGAGTAGTCAAACTGTTGGACTTGTAGAAGAGTTCGCAAAGCCTGCAAACGGGAGTATCCTTTTTGAATTACCTCCAATTAAATTTATAGATTCTGCAAAACACGCAATAGAGAGTGACTTAAAATATGATTTTAATCTTCCGATTTCTCAAATTAACACACCGAGTTTTTTTGTTTCTCCTGCTTGCAAAAATGTTATTCATACGCTGTTTAATCATCGAGTTGAGGAAAATAGCGAAACGGAAACCGAAAAATTAAAAGATTTTTCCGACTGTTTAAAAATTGCTTATGCAGGACTAAGAGAATTTAAGTATAAAAAACCTGTTAATGTTACAGACAACCATACGTACGAAGGAATGTATCAAATGTTTAATAATCCGTCTTCGTGGATGGGTTAATTTTTTTGTTGCATAAAGTTAATATTAGATATATAATATAATTATGATATTTATTCTTTTCAGAAGGTATTATAATTATGCAAAGCACAAATCAAAATAATAATAATACTACTCAAAAAGAGCCAAGTTTTGACAAGACAAATGACGCTTTAAGACTTTTGAAAAAAATGAAAGATGCTCAAAAAAAGTGCAGGCTTGTTTTGCATTTTGACGGCACTTATGTAAAAGTTGTTGAAGTAAGTTATGTTTTGTAATAAGCAACAATGATCATTGAATTAATTTTTAGCTTGGAATAAAGCTTGAAATAAAGGTTATCTGATAAAAAGGAGCCGATAGACTACGCGATTAAATTCGTGTTAGTCTGTCGGCTTTTTTTTGTGCTTAAAACTTGACAAAGGGTAGTCATTATAATGCAAGAGAAACATACAAAAAAGGCAAAAAAACAATGAGTGCAGATTCTAACAAAAAAACAGAATTTGTAAAAACCGCTCTCGATAGATTTAAAATTTGCGTAGACTCTACAAAAGATATACGCAGTGCATATCTTGACGATTTGAAATTTTTAAATGGTGTGCAATGGAGTGAAGAAATATTGCAAGAGCGCACGAGAGAAAAAAGACCGGCATTAACAATCAATAAACTTCCTGCAATTCACAATATAATTGTAAATGACTTCCGGCAGAATCGGCCTGCAATAAAATTTAGGCCCGTAGATAATGACACAGATCCAGATAAAGCAGATGTTTTAAATGGCCTTTTAAGACGAATCCAAAACAATGGAGATAGTCGATCCGCGCTTGACACCGCATTTTTTTATGCTGTTGCTGGAGGCTTTGGGTTTGTTCGGGTTGTTGTAGATTATGCAAGTGATAACACATTTGACCAAGATGTTTATTTAGAAAAAATAGACAATCCATGTTCTGTTTATTTCCCACTTGAGCTTTGCAAAACATCCGATTATTCCGATGCTCCTTATTGTTTTGTCCGTGAAAAAATTTCTCTAGATGATTTTAAAGAAAGATATCCAAGCGCGGAGGTTTCTCAATTTAACAAAAGCGGTGAGGGCGACAGTATTGAGCTGTGGCAAACTGACGAAGGCTGTGTTTACATATGCGAATATTTTTATGTTGAGCCGCGCAAAGAATATTTAGTGCTTTTAAGCAATGGCGACTTTGTAAATGTGGAAGAAAGCCCAGAAATAGGCGAAATGCTGCCAAATACTGATCTTGTAGTGGAAAATGTCCGTGAAATAAATAGAAATGTTATTAAAAGAGCTGTTATAAACGAGTGTGAAATTCTTGAGGAGCCTGTTGACTTTCCGGGGAATTACATTCCAATAGTTCCAATGCTTGCGCAAGAAATTAATGTAGAAGGTCATAAAGAATACATTTCTTTAATAAGATATGCAAAAGATCCGCAAAAAATGTTTAACTTTTGGAATTCCGCATTCACCGAGCAGGTTGCACTTGCGCCAAAAAGTCCATGGTTAGTTGCTGCAGGACAAATTGAAGGATTTGAAAAATATTGGAACGCCGCGAATACAAAAAATCTTGCTTATCTTCCTTATCATCCTGTAAGTGCTGCAGGGGTTCCCATTCCGCCGCCAATTAGAACTCAGCCTCCTGCCGTTGGAAGCGCAATAATAACAGGTATTCAATATGCCAGCGATAACTTAAAAGCGACAACAAACATTTTTGATGCATCTCTTGGCGCAAGATCGAACGAAACTTCAGGGAAAGCTATTCTTGCACGCCAACGACAAGGCTCAACAGCAAACTATCACTTTACAGACAACGCGTCACGCTGTTTAAGACACATTGGACGCATTATAAAAGATTTGATTCCTATTGTTTACGATTCTCCTGACAGAGTTGTCAGAATTATTGGTGAAGACATGTCAGATAAAGTTTTCACATTAAACCGATCTTATCCAGATAAAAAAGGCAACTTGTACAATATGACAGTTGGAGAATATGACATATTTGTTGACACTGGGGCAAGCTATGAAACTAAAAGAATTGAAATGACTGAAACATTAACCGCGCTGTCACAGTCCGTTCCTGTTTTTGGACAAATAGCGCCGGATATTCTTGTTCAGGCTCTTGACTTTACAGGACGCGATGAGCTTTCAAAAAGAATGAAAAGATATTTAAAAATTCAAATGCCCGACCTTATCGATGATGATAGTGAAGACGAAGATGAACAAGAAAAAATAATACAACAATCCCAACAACAAATACAACAGCTAGGGACGCAATTGCAACAAGCACAAGAGCAGCTTTCAGTAGATCAACAGCAAATGCAGGCAATGAATGAAGCAATACAAAAAATGAGTGCAACGATTCAAAATTTACAAATAGTAACTAAAAATAAAGAAGCTGACCTTGCGGTAAAAGTCCAAATAGAACAAATGAAAGCAGATTTGGAAATAATGAAAATGCAAGCAGAAATAAAACAAACTTTAATTACAGAGCAAAACAAAAGAGATTTGAAAAAAATGGATATTGGAGGCACATTAGCCGCACAAGCTCAAAGCAAAGCATTAAAATTAAACCCTAATGCAAACATTAAAAAAACAGAAATAGAAATTGAATAATTATACAATTAAAATCACGTTAGTTTTTTTTCTAACGATAACAAGACGAGGTTAAAAAATGTCTATTGAAAACGATCTAAACAATGCGCAAGAATCACAAAATTCTTATGGTGTCATGGGTGGTATAAATGATTCTGGCAATAACAATTCTTCCGCTAATACTGCGACAGGTGATAATCCTGACTTTGAAGATGGCGATAATAACACAGATTCTTTTGAACCTAATGACGATGTTGACAATAAAGACTCTGATGCTGATACTGACGACAGTCAAAATGATTATGACGACGACGAGGATGACAATCGCATTGAAGATGATGAAGAAGAAGTAAAAAAAGACAATGAAAGACCACGTAAAAAAAAGAATTCCGCGCGAAGCAGAATAAATCAAATCACGCGCGAAAAATACGAGCTTAAAAAAAGGCTTGAGCAGTATGAATTAAAAGAAATGCAACAGAGGCAACAGCAACAAAATAATAGCAATGTTGCATACAATGCGCCGAATGTAAATAGTCAAATTGATTTAACAAAGCCCAATCCTGACGCCTACGAAGACTACGAAGGATATATTGACGCGTTGACAGATTGGAAAATAAATCAAAGAGAGCATAAAGCACGGCAACAACAAGAACAAAACGAATATCAAAGAAAAGTGTCTTCATACGAAGAGCAAGAAAAAAAAGCAATTGACGAAATTGATGATTACTTAGACGTGATCGAAAACAATAGAGCTATGGTAAACGACGCAGTTCCCGGGGCTATACTAGAAAGTCAGTACGGCGCTCGAATAAGATACTATCTATTGAAAAATCCAAATGAAGCGCAAAAAACTTTGCAAATGTCTCCAGTAGAAGCTATAAAATTTGTTGGTAAAATTGAGGCTAAAATAGAAAACGACCTTAACAATTCGCGAAAAAGAAGAGTTTCAAAAGCTCCCGCGCCAATTAAACCAATTCGTCCAAGCAGTGGAGGCAATACCCGTTTTGATCTGAATGATGAAAAAACATCTATTGAAGAATGGATGAGGCAACGAAACAGGCAATGATAAAGCCTGTTTTAATCGTTAACAGATTAAAAAAGGATTAAAATATTATGTCTAATACAATACTTACGCCTACCGCAATAACTCGCGAGGCTTTAAAAATTTTACACAACAACTTGACATTTACAAAAAATGCTAATCGTCAATATGATTCGCAGTTTGCAAATTCTGGTGCAACAATGAGCGGAAAAATTGGGCCTAACCTAACCGTTCGTATGCCTAATAAATATGTAGTTCGCACAGGTGCGACAATGAATGTGCAAGATACTGCAGAAACGTCAAAAACTATTTCGTGCTCTACTCAAAAAGGTGTTGATATGAGTTTTAGCGCTCAAGATCTAACACTTTCTATAGACGAATTTAGTCAAAGATTTATAAAGCCTGCAGCGCTTTTGCTTGCGTCTACGATAGATTATGACGGGTTGAGCCTTTATAAAGACGTGTATAATTATGTTGGAGATCCAACTGCAACGCCAAGTGCACTTTTAACATGGCTTCAAGGGTCTGCAAAAATGACTGATTTGTGCTGTCCGATTGATGACAGAATGGCAGTAATGACTCCGTTGACAAGTGCTACAATGGTTAACACTCTCGCCGGCCAATACAATCCACAGCAAAATATTAGTAAAATGTATATAAAAGGACAAATGAGCGAAGCCGCAGGATTAAAATGGGCTTATACTCAAAACATTGCAACTCATACATGTGGCAGTCGCACAGCGTCAGGGGATATTATTGTAGCAGGTGCAGGGACTGAAGGCATGAGCACAATTACATTTACTTGTACAACTACAGGTAAAACATTTACAGCAGGTGACGTTTTTTCTATCGCAAGTGTAAAATGGGTGAATCCGGAAACTAAAAACGCGACTGGCAGCACTGCATATTTTACAGTTTCCGCAAATGCAACTGATGTTGCAGGTACAACAACGCTTACTTTTACTCCTGCGATGTATGCAAGTGGAGCCGCTCAAAACGTGAGTGCATTACCTGCAGATAGTGCAGCGGTGACTTTTGTCGGCGCGGCAAGTGATACGTACAAAGGGAACATGATACATCATAAAGATGCGTTTGCCCTTGTTACTGCGGATTTAATTAATCCAAAAGATACGGGAGCCTGGGGAGCACGAGAAGTTTATGATGGGATTAGTTTGCGTATTGTAAAGCAGTACAATATAGTAAATGACCGTTTTGATACTCGTCTTGACGTTTTGTATGGATGGAAAACCTTATATCCAGAATGGGCTTGTAGAGTTGTCGGAGATTAAGAGTACTTCTATTCTTTGTTTTTTTTACTATGCCAACAATTTTTATAAAGGGGTTTAATATGGGTGTTGATTATATAGGAACAAATAAACCGGATGGGATGAGCTTAGGCTTGTCTACAACGGAAAAAATAAGTTTTTATGGTGTTACGCCAATTGTTCAAAGAAGTGGTGCAAGTCAAGCCGCTGTTTCTACGACTGCAAGTGTAAATACTACAGATGGCGCCGTTGCTGGATATGCTACAACGACACAAGCAAACGCTTTAGTAACATTGACAAACGAAATAAGGGCGGCGCTTGTTGCCGTTGGAATAATTAAAGGGAGTGCTTAATACATGCAACTTTTATTAGGGTGTGGCCACAGCCGATTTAAGAAGATGCATGCAAAAGATCGTGCAATATGGGTCGACCTTTGCACGGTCGATTTTTATCGTGAATGCGATCCGGATATAATTCACGATTTAAATAAAATGCCATTGCCATTTAAAGACAGCTCTGCGAATGAAATCCATATGTATGAAGTGCTTGAACACTTGGGAACGCAGGGCGATTATAAGTTTTTCTTTGAGCAGTTTTCTGAATATTGGCGAATATTAGAACCAAATGGCCTTTTTTTTGCGCAATGTCCGTCGTATAGATCTCTTTGGGCTTTTGGTGATCCGAGTCATACAAGAGTTCTTAATAAAGGATTGTTGCCTTTTTTGTCGCAGAAAGAATATAAAAGACAAATCGATGTAGAAAAAAGAGCAATGACAGATTTCAGGCGCATTTACAAAGCGGATTTTGATATAATGGATGTGTACGAGGATGAAAATACTTTTAATTTTGTTTTAAAAGCTGTAAAGGACAATTAAAATTATGAGTCAAAAAGGGAACAAAGTCTATATTGCAATTCTTGCATATGACGGCAGAATTGACGTTGGAACTTGTGGAGCGTTGTTTGACAACATAGAGAATCTTAAAAATAACGGCTATGAAGTTAAACATTATTTTGAAATTGGTTGTTGTTATTTGCCTCAAGCTAGAAATACATGTGTTGCCAATTTTCTTGAAACTGATTGCGATTATATGATTTTTGTTGACTCTGATTTGTGGTTTGACCAAACAGCAATGTTTAAACTGTTAAGTTTTAAAAAAGATTTAATTTGTGGCGCGTATCCGTTCCGAGCTGGAACAGATGGTTTCCCAATCAAAGTTTTTACAAACGAGGACGGCACTCCAAAAGTTGAAGAGGAAACCGGCTTGATTGAAATAGAAGGGGGCGCAACGGGCTTGATGTGTATTAAAAGAGAGCTTCTGGAAACTATGAAAAAAAATAATCCGACATGGGAAACAGCTCGAGAGACAACAAGAAAAAATAAAATATATGCAATTTTTGACACTGGTATGTTGTGGAAAAATGACAAACATTGGTACGGGGAAGATTTCTTATTTTGCTATAGAGTAATAGAAAATGGCTTTAAAATATTCTGTTACCCAAATATTAATTTTTTGCATATTGGAAGACAGGCAAGGGTTGGAAACTATCATGAATATTTAAGTAACTTGCCAAAGCCCGAGAAAGTGAATAAAAATGCAGAATAATAAAAAAATAGGCGTTTTTATTGCAGTTCTTGCATATGACGGCAGAGTTGATGCGCTTACAAGCCAAAGCTTAATGGCAAATGCTATTGATTTACAAAGTAGAGGTGACTATAATTTAGCATACACTTTTGAATCTGGTTGTTGTTATTTGCCAAGAGCCAGAAACAATTGCGTACAATCTTTTTTAGAAACGGGCCTTGATTATTTAATATTTGTAGATTCTGATTTGTATTTTCAAGATGACGCTATGCACAAACTTTTAAGCCACAAAAAAGATATCGTGGGCGGTGCTTATCCTTACAGAGGAGGTGCAGGCGGCTGGCCAGTTAGACCGATAAAAGACAAAAACGATAATGTTGTAATAGATAACTATAGTGGCCTTATTGAGTGCGAAGGTGTTCCAACTGGATTGATGTGTATACATAGAAATGTATTTATAAACATGCTTGCAAAGCATCCCGAATATATTAGCGATCAAATCGACAATGGGAAAAGAATTTTTTATATTTTTGATACTGGTATGCTGTGGGAAAATAAAAAACATTGGTATGGAGAAGATTATTTATTCTGTCTTCGCGCCAAAAAAGATGGATATAAAATTTATTGTGAACCGAATATAAATTTTGAGCATATAGGAAAAGAAGGCCGACAAGGAAATTATAAAAAATATCTTATAAGCCTAAAACACAAAAAAGAAGGGACAAATTAAAAATGGAAGATTATATTGATTTAATTGAAGACCGTGGCAAATATCCAACGACCCTTTACAACAAGAACAAATCAAAGCATATAATTGTAAAAGACTTTAAAGAGGTCGTTGAAAATGCTCCGGAATTTATGCATTATAATTTTGATTGGGAGTTGCTTGACAAAAAAGCAAAAGAAATAAAAGATCAAATTGATAGAATTGATGCAGAAATTGAAACGCTTGAAGTCAGTGCAGAGATAAAGGATGTCCAAAAACCAAAATCTAAAAGTAAAATACGCTCTAGAAAAAGGTAAAAAAACATGGCCACAGCTTTACAAGTAATAAAACGCAGCTTGCGGATGCTTGGAGCAATTGGAAGCGGAGAAACTCCAGACGGCTCAACTGGCGCAGACGCGCTATTTGTTTTAAATAGAATATTAGAAGAATGGAACACGCAAAAACTTTTAAATTATTATGTCGCTCATGCGAATTATCTTGTATTAAATGGGACTGCTCAATATTCTATCGGAAGTGGCGGGGATTATGATGGCGATAGGCCGGAAAAAATTGTATCTGCTTATCTTCGAGACAATGATTTAAAAGATCATGTCTTAGAAATAATTACCGACAAAAAGTATAGTTCTATTTATGATAAAACTCATTCTGGAGTGCCTCAATATTTGCAGTATGATGCACAATATCCGCTTGCATATATCAATCTTTACCCAAAGCCAAGCGTAAACGGAGTTTTAAACATTGGCTATTATATGCCGCTTACAACAATAAGCGCTCTTTCAACGTCATTTAGTTTACCAAACGGGTATGAATCCGCTCTTATTTATCAACTGGCCGCAGAACTTGCGCCGGAATATGGGAAGTCCATTGAGCCTTTTTACTCACAGTCTATTAAGAAAAAAGCGCATTTAAAATCAATAAATACAGAAATAGAGTGTTTAGGCGTAGACAATGCCCTTATTTATGATTTATCTGGGTATCAAATTTCAAACGATATTTTTGAAAGCATGATTTTCGAGGACGAATAAAAATGAACATTCCTTTTGTTGGTGGTGGCGTAAATGCAAGGCGTGCTTTAAGTGCAAATTCAGAATTTTGCCTTAACTTTTATCCTGAAATTGCGCAGAGCGGTGATAAATCACAAATGCGACTTGTCGGAACTCCAGGACTTGATCGATTTACTTATATAACCGATAATAGTTCTGCATGTCGTGGTTTTTTTGTGTCTAGTGCAGGAACTTTTTATGCTGTAATTGGTGGAACGCTTTACTCTATCGGAAGCGCTGGAATTTATAGCGAACTTGGAACGCTCTTGACTGGCGCGGGATATGTAAACTTTGCAGAGAATGTAAATATAACTACAAATACAACGCAAATAATGATTGTTGATAATAGCTACGGGTATATTTTTGATGTCGCAACATTAACGCTTACTAGAATTACAGATGGAGATTATACAACAGGAAGCCACGTAATATATAAAGACGGGTATTTTATACAGAATAAAAAAAGTACAAATCAATTTATTTATTCAAACCTATATGACGGGTTAAACTGGCAAGCTCTAAATTATTATGCAGCGGAGGGCAATTCTGATAATATAACTGCGACGGAAACTATAAATAATGACATTTGGCTTTTTGGGGAAAAAAGCATTGAAGCGTATTATCCTACTGGAGTTTCAACAAGTCCATTTGCTCGCTCAAACGGGAGTTACTCAGACATTGGGATAATTGCGCCATATAGCTTATCAAAAATTAACAATACTCTTTTTTGGCTCGGAAAAGGCAGAGAAGGCAACCATCAAATTTATGCACTAAATAGCTACTCACCTCAAAAAATTTCAAATCATAATATTGAATATTTCTTAAGTACTCTAACATCCCCATCTACAGCAAAAGGGTTTTGCTATCAACAAGAAGGACATGTTTTTTATATGCTATCCTTTCCAGACGATGATAAAACAATTTGTTTTGATATGAGTACCAACATGTGGCATGAAAGAGGGTATTATAATTCTCAAACAGGATATAACAATATACACCGCGCTATTTGTTGCGAAAATTTTAATAATAAGGTTGTTGTTGGAGATTACAACAATTCAAACATTTATTATTTAGACCTTGACACATACGATGATTATAACAATGAAATCGTTCGCATTCGTCAAACGAATCATATCGGACAAGACCGCAAAAGAGTTTTTTATAATAACTTTGAACTTGATATGGAAGTTGGACAAGGCTTGTTGTCTGGGCAAGGAAGCGATCCGCAAGTGATGCTTACATATAGCAACGATGGCGGAAATACTTGGAGCAATGAATATTTTAAAAGTGCTGGGAAGCTTGGAGAGTATAAAACCCGTGTTCGTTGGACAAGGCTAGGGCAAGCTCGTGATAGAGTTTTTAGAGTTAGAGTTTCCGATCCTGTAAAGTGGGTGATCAATAGTGCACATGCAGACATAACTGTTGAAGGAGTTTAGAAACAATGCCAATCTTAAGACCGCCACCAATAAAGTCAAAAATAACAGATGTTATAGGAATGCTTGCGCGGCCTTTCTCGGACTGGTTCCGTGACGTTCATTTTTATTTTATAAATACAAATAGTGCAAATCAATTTGTAAGTTTAGATTTAGATGCAAAGTTGCCAGCAATAGACGGAAGTCAGCTTACAAATATTGATCATGTCAATTTAGAAAATAAGGGAACTAATACACATGCGCAAATAGATTCACACATTTCAAGCATTTTTAATCCGCACAGTGTAACAAAAACGCAGGTTGGGCTTGGAAATGTTCCAGATGTTGATTGTACAAATGCAACAAATATTATAAGCGGCACTCTTGCGGATGCAAGATTAAGTTCAAATGTCGCATTAAAAAATCAAAACAATAATTTTAGCGAAACCCAAAATGTAACAGGGAACTTAGTTGCTACAGGTCAAATTAAAGGCGCAACTGGACAAATTGGAGGCGTTGCAAATTATTCTGAATTTGAGACTGATGGCACATTAGTTTTTAATGGAGATGCGACAACATGGGAAGATTTAAACTTTAGTCCTTTGGCTGCAGGAGGTCCAGCAGTAACTTTGCCCGACTATGTGACAATTAATAATGTTGTCCACCGTGAATTTACAAGTTCTAATAATCAATATTGCGGTGATTGCAGAGAAATTCCACATGAAGCAAAACTTGGACAAACATTAATCCCTCACGCACATATTTTTTTAAAAAGTGGTGAAAGTTCTGGGACAACAGGCGTAACTTTTACAATTTACTGGGAAATAAGAGATTCTACAGGAACGACAAGCGGAAGCGTTGCACTCTCTGCAACAAGCGCAGAACTTGCTGCGAATGGAAACAAAGTAAATATTTATGACGCAACTGGATTCACGGGTTCGAGTGAGCTTGGAGCACAGTTGAATTTTAAAATTGCAAGAACTGCAGGAGATGCAGGGGATGTAATTTTGATGACTTTTGGTGTACATTATGAAAAAGACGCAACTGGAAGCCGCGCAGCTTTGTCAAAATAATTATTGTTTAAAAGGTGTTTATGTTGTAATTTAATTATATAGAGTTCTTTCAATATTTTTCTTTTCTGCTCGTTTTTTTTTGAGCGTCTACACTGCGAATCTTCCCCGCAAATTTTAAAATCTAAAATTTAAAAACCTACATATTTGTAATAATAACCCCAAAAAGGACATTGGTATGCCTTCTTATTATGGTGGTACAAGTAGTGGCGGCGGTGGCGGCGGTAGTAGTAATAGAGGGGCTGACAGAAGGTCAAGCCCAAGGCGTGACGTGATGTCACAAGGAGGGGGGAGCCCTTCCAGACTAGAAAACGCAGGAACTCCAAGACCAGTCCCCGTGCCGACTCCAAACCCTGTGCAACAGACAAAACCCGTAAAAAGTAAAGAAGAATTAGCATCAGAAAAAGCTACACAGGCACAGCTAGATGCAATTGAAGAAGCAAAAGCCGCGCAAAAAAGCGGGTTTCAAACAGCGGCAGAAGGTTTGGCTCCATATGCTCAAATCGGAGGGCAAGGGTTTCAAAATTGGGCCAGCAATTTGTCAAGCGGGAAATACACTCCAGAAATTAAACCATTTCAATACCAAGAAGATCCTGGCTATCAATTCCGGATGCAACAGGGGCAAGACGCTTTACAGTCGAGTGCTGCGGTTCGAGGCGGAGCGCTAAGCGGGGCGGCACTAAAAGAGCTTGCAGGATATGGGCAACAAATGGCAAGCCAAGAATATGGACAGGCGTATAATCGATATATGCAAGGGCAGCAACTTGGAATGCAAGCAGGACAGCAGTCTTTTGCGCAAGATGCGGCTCTTGCAAATATTGGGCTTGGGACTCAGCAACAACTTGGCAATATAGGAATGGCACAAGGCGGAGCATTTTCGGACTTGGCCTTACAAAAAGGAAATGTCCAAGCTGCCGGCGCAATGGCCCCAATAGATATTCAATTCCAACAACAACAGTTAGCAAATCAAAAGCAGGCAATGCAAAATAAAAAGCAAAGTGGCCTTTTGGGTGCTCTTGGGACAGCTATTGGAGGGCTTGGCGGGTTTTTATTGGCAGGGCCGGCGGGCGCTGTTGCAGGGGCAGGCATTGGTAACAATTTGACAAGGGGATACTAAAATGGCTGTACAACTAGATTATTCAATCCCAAGAAGTGCAAAAATTGCGGCAAATGTTCCGGAACCTGTAGACTACTCGCGATTGACTGACGGGGTTGTTGGTGGAATGCGGAGTGGGGTTGAACTTGCCGGTATGATCGACAAAGTAAAAAATAACAGGATACTTGAGCAAAGACAGCAGGAATATTTTGAAGCAGAAAAGCAAAAGCAGGAATTGCAAAAACAAACTATGGAGCAAGATGCCCAACAAGCGCAAATAATGCAAAAATTTATACAAGATTCATTTGACCAAAACTCTGGGCTTTTTAATCCAAATAAATTCGCTGAAATTCAGGGCTTGATTGGTGAAGACAAATACTTTTCGACATTAAAAGAAATGCAAGGTTTCAATACGAACAAAAGAAATGCAGAATTAAATACAATAAAAAGACAAAGTGCAATGTTAGACAAACAAAAGGACCAATTTGAGTTTCAAAAACGTCTTTTTGATGACTATGCCGGAGCTTTAAACAATGAGGTTATGGCAAACAATCCAATTGGACAACAACAAGTTTTAAGCGAAATGATTGAGCAAGGGGTTGGGATAAGTCCAGAAGATGCACAACAATTTTTGCAGTTACAGCCTGATCAAAAGCAAGCGTGGCTAAACAATATGATAAATAGAGGGAAAAGTTTTACAGAGCAACAAGCACAAGCGCTTGAGCAACAAAAACAAAAAATGGAAGTTTTAAAAGAAAGGTATGGACTAGCAAAAGCAAAGGCCGGCCTTGAAACAGAGCAATTGAAACAAAAAGAGCTTAGCGGAAAAATTAGAAAAGGAGATGCTGAGTTTGAAAAGGATATTGACGAAAAGGTAAAAAACACCACTGGGCTATTAGGTTTAATCCAAGAACTTAAAACACATCCTGGCTTAAAAGGAGCAGTCGGGTTTAAGTCCCCAACAGCTTGGGGCGGTGGCATTGGTGGAACTAAAGCTGCAGGGGCAATTGCAAAACATGATGCGCTAATTAGCATGCTAACACTTGAAAACATGGGGAAAATGAAAGGCGTGCTTTCCGATGCAGATATAAAAATATTGCAAAGAGCTGGGACTTCTTTGTCTCGTCAGATGAGCGAAAAGGAGTATAACAGGGAGCTTAATAAAATCAAAGAAAGAGTAACCCAAGCTTTAAACACTACAAATAAAAGATATGGTTTAAAATCAAAACCTCCCATAGACAACGCCGATCCATTGGGGATTTTAGGGGATTAAAAAAATGACTAAAACCGAGCTTGCACAAAAGATTAAAAAAAAATATCCTCAATATGCGGATATTGAAGACATTCTGTTGGCTGATAAAATTATTGATGAATACCCAACGTATAAAAGTAAAATTACTGAGGCTGCGCAAATAAAACAAAAAGGGGAAGCTCCATTTAAAAAATTTCGTGAGCAAGATATAAAGTCATACCAGAATGTAATTGCACAAACAGCGGCAGGGGAAGCCATCGGGGTTGAACCGACTTCTTTCGCCGGTAGTATTGTTGGAGCTCCTGAAAGAGTTCCGCGCATATTTGGAGCTGTAGGTCGTGAGGCAGCAAGTGCCGCAGAGCTTGGAGGAGAATACATTTTTAAGGGGATTGACGAGTTGTCTGGGAATAGAGTAAGCAAAGTAATTGGGAAAAGCATTAAAAATATTGGTGGAACTAAAGCCGGAAGAAAAGTTTTTAAGACTATTGCAGACATTGGGAACGCGTATGCTCAATACAAAGAAGATTTGCCAGAATATGCAAGGGCAAATATTGAAGCGGCTGAGGGCATTGCAATGGGCGGGTCTGTCCTTCTGGGAGCTCCTTTTTTAAAATCTGCAGCAAAAACATTTGTTAAAAAACTTCCATCTAAAGTAAATAAAATAAACAAATCTCTTGATGAGGGTATAATGGGGGGCATAAAGCCAACAAGCGACAAAAAAACATTAAGTAGATACAAAAGTTATCAGGGTTTTATTAATGACCTTAAAAAAGGTGTGATTAGTATTGCAAAATACAAAGATAAAGTAAATTTAATTGACGATATTACCGGCGAACAGATAAAAAATCCGACCAATTTATTCCAAATGGCAGACGCGTTAAAACAGACAAAACAACAAATTTACAAAGAGTTTACAGACATTTCAAAAAAAGCCGGAAAAGAGGGTTTTCGCTTTGACATGTCTAAAATAAATACAAAGCTAGATGAGATTGCAAGCGGAGCCGGAAAGGAAAAATTTACACCTGCAGGCAGAATGCATATTGAAAAACTAAAAGATGACCTCACCGAGTTGCAAGGAATGCCGCCAGAAATAATTGAATCAAGAATCCGCGATTTAAATGAAAACTTAGTTTCTTTTTATGCCGGACGTGCAGACAAAGAAATCTCTCGTCTTGAAGGTTCTGTTGCAAAGCTTATGCGGAATGAACTCGATGAGCAAATTACAAAAGCTTTAGGGGAAAAAACTGAATACAAAAAACTTCGCACGGCATATGCAGATTTAAAAAAATTAGAGCCACAGGTACAGCATAGAGTAAAAGTTGACGCGCGAAAAGCGACAAAAGGCCTTGCCGACATGTCTGATATATTTACAGGTGGAGACTTGCTAAGCGGAGTTATAACAATGAACCCTGGTTTAATTGCAAAAGGTTTGACAGGCAGGGCAATTAAAGAATTCTATAAAAAGTTAAATGATCCAAACTCAAAAATTAAAAAAATGTTTAGAGCTTTGTATGGCCCTGACGTTTTAAAAAAAGAACAAAAGAAATTCTTAAAAACTAAGCCTATCCCCGATGTGCAAACAACAGAATATATAAAGAAATATTTAAGAAGATAAGGAGAAAAAAATGGCATTGCTCTCCCCATTTACATATACACAGTGGTTTGACGACAGTGGATCGCCGCTTTCGGCCGGCAAAATTTACACATACGAAGCAGGCACAAGCACGCCGAAAACAACTTATACAGACAGCACCGGCGCAACAGCACACCCGAATCCTGTTATATTAGACAGCGGCGGGCGTGCTATTATTTGGCTTGATTCTGGTGCATACAAACTTATTGCATATACAAGCGCGGACGCTTTGGTTCTCCCAGTTTATGACAATATTGTCGGTTCAAATCAAACTATTTTAAAAGGGTATGTTGGAACCATCGCAAGTTTAAAAAGCTTGGCAGCAGGGGCCTATTCTGCGGTTGACGTTGCGGGATATTCTACAACAGGGGACGGAGGCGAAGGCGTTTTTGAGTGGGACGCGGCAAGCTCTACAGCAGACAACACAGGTACAATAATTGTTCCAAATTCTGCGCCTGCAACAGGTCGATGGATTCGAACAGTTCCAAACAAAATTTACACGCCAGCAATGTTTGCAACAGCGGCAGATTTTTTTACTTGGTGTGCAGCCCAATCGACAAACAAAAGTATTGCAATAACTGCAGATGTTGACATGGACGCGGCAGATATTAACTTGACTTCTTATATAGATATTGTTGCGTTTGCAAACGGGGCAACAATAAGCAACGGGACTTTGACTATTGCCAAATTTTCTGCAATGCCAAATTACAAAGTATTTGCAGATGATCTTACAGTTGATTTTGCCGCTAATGCCTGTAATTATGCTCAAATAATTTGGTTCGGTTCTGCTGGAGCTGGGAAGACGCGACTTGAAACAGCGTTTACAAATGGTGGCGTAAAATATGAAGATACTACCGCAACAGATGAAAGAAATAAATTAAAATATATCGGTACTGATGGAAATACGTATGATTACGCAATGTTTAATTCTTCAGAAGTAAGGGCCTAAATCATGAAAAAAATACTTTTTTTTGTTGTTGCTTTACAAATGCTATGCCACGCATATATTATAAATTGGCCAAATGATACTATAAGAGTTGGACATTTAAGATTTTGGACAATATCAGATAGTTCCACTTTTGACAGTGCAACTTTTAATAAAATTCGTGTTTTAAACAAAATGTATTTGAACCAAGATTCTGCTTTACTTGCGGACACCTTTTTATTAGAATCTAGCGACTTTTTAATAGTAGATACTGCAGATAATTACAACGGGGATTATTCTGGTTCTACACAAATAAAATCAAACATAATTGTTAAGCAAGGATACAATACAAATTATCCTGCGTTCTCAATTACAAAAACTTTAAATCCTCCTATTTTGATGATTGGGCATGCGCAAATATCGGCAGGACAGCACTATAATTATTTTGGTAGCGGTATGTATTATGATGGTAGTAATTATGAATGGCGCACAACACATTCAAGCCCGTCGGTAATAATACAAGAGCCTAACGGGATTTATTTGTCAGTTCCGCAAGACGGGGCATTGTATTCTTGTGGTGACAGCATCGCAGACATGACAACAGATGCGCAATTACATGTTACTGACGTTGGCATTCTTTTTAAAGGAGATCACGACTTTCAAACAATTAACGCTGGTGACAATGTGACTTTTACATTGCCTGTTATTTTTGATTCTCTTGTTACCGCTGACACAATTGCAACAACAGGGTTAAGCTTGACAAATCTTACAGCTACAAATTCAAATGTTACAAATCTTACAACTACCGCAAGCGCAATTACTGCGGGGATTGACAATACTGGACAAATTGAAAGCGATACAATCCTATCACACAAAACAAATATAAGAGCAAGTTCGGAAGCGATTGTAAACAGTGGGACGCTATTAAATATAGAAGATTTTGGCGACTATAGGCAAAGTGTTGGGTTTTATATGTATGAGCCGACAACAAACAATGCCGGCGAAGCAAGCGCTTTTCTGGGCACTTGTTCGCAGCCGAGTTCTTTTGTTTTTAGTACAGGTGGGTTTGCAAATGGAAGCGGAACAACTCCAAACTTAACTAATGCCATGACTGCAACGGCAACAAGCTCAAGTATGTATTATATCTTTTCTGGGTATCATCTTTGGTTCGGAAACACTGGGTTGACGAAAGGAAACGATTTCACATCGAGCGAGCTCATGCGCGTCACTCCGACAGGCGATCTTGCCCTTGGCACGTCAAGCAGTAATTATAAATTTACAATGTATAAAGCGACTGGTACAAACGGGATGCAGTTTATAACGGGAGCAACTGGGGCAACTGCACTTGATGGGACGTTGCTTTATAACAATAATAAGGATTTTATAGTTAGTAATTTAGAAGATGCTTGCTTGACATTTTCTACCGACAACACACCGCGAATTGTTGTTACGGGTGGGGGGAGAATTGGCGTAAACACGCTAACAGACACGTCACATCAATTTACAGTTTCCGGAGGCATAAAGGGGGACACTTTGTATTCTGGTTCTACATCGCATGGTGTTACAATAGACAGCATACGCGGAGTAAAATTATATGGAGGAGCAAGACCTTTTGATATTGTCGGGGCAATGCCGTTTACTGCAGGAAAAGGCTCACCGACTTGGACAGCTACAGGGCGCGGGATGTCTCTATATCAATTTACAGTTGGCGATTCAATTCAGGCTTGTGCAGAAATTGGACACCGTTTTGCAGAAGATGACACAACTTTTTTTAATGTGCATTATGTTACAAACGGGACAGAAGGGAGCGACAAATATGTTAACTGGTCTTTACATTATTTTATTATTAATGTCGGCGATACTGTAACACACACAGGAACGCTTACAAAACAAGACACAATTACAGCAGGAACCGCAACTCTAACGCATAAAATGGTACAGTTTGCACCTGTTTATACTCCAGATCCAACAATTGACGCAGGCATTGCGGTCGTAATAAAAAGAATTGCATCTACAAGCGAGCCGGCCGCTGATCCTTTTGGCTCTGCTGTAAACGTTTTAAAAAGAGTTGACGGACTGGGAAGCACGACACTTTACACTAAATAATTTTTACATGTTGGAGGTTATTTTATGCCAAGTGTTAAAGCAAAAAAAGAGGAGTTTTTTTATATGAACAAAACATTTTTACAATGGGCAGGCGTGTTTTTATCTTTTGCAACAATATTAATCGCTGTGGGAGCGTTTAAAAGTGATGTGACAACAATGCAAGGGGGATTTGATAAGCATTGCACACAGCAAGAAAATAGAGAACTAAAAATAGATGAAGTTTTAAATAATATTGCAATTAGTGCCGAAAGACTAACAGTACATATTGAAATAATGACAAAAACAATTGACGAACTTAAAACAGAAATAAAAAAGAAAAAATAAAATGTCATGGGACGAAAAAAAAATTATAAAATTAATTATGATAATATTCCTGTTTTGGCTATTGGTTTTACTCGTGCGACTAATATCGTTGCTCGTGCAATACAACTTGTAAGAGGCATTTTAAACAAGCCTGATTTGCCTAATCATGCTTTTATTGTCACGTCTGATCGTGGACAAAAGTTTGCGACAGAACAAACAATCCGAGGCTTAGAAGTAAAAAGTTTAGAACAGTACGCATATAAAAACAATAAAATAGTAGCTGTTTACTTTTGGCAAAGTCGTGAAAATGAAACTTGGGTTAGCGAAGCACAAGATTTTCTTGCGCTTGTTCGCAGAAGAAGTTTAGAAAATAGCAAATATGATATTATTGGTTTACTTTCTTTTTTGCCGGTTTTAAATAAGTTTGTCAAACCCGATAAAAACAAAGAATGGTGTAGCGAAAACGTTGCAGGGATTTTAAAACATTTTGGGGCTACTTTTATAACAAAAAAAGAAATCGCTCCAGATGAACTTTTAATAAAAATGCAAAAATCTAATGAATGTATTGAGATTAGGGGTTATTATGAATAGTAGCAAATTTTTAAATTTAGATATTAAAGACATTGCAAAGAGCTTGTTAATAGCTGCAATTAGTAGCTTTCTAATAACAATTTACCCAATATTGCAAAGCGGTAGCTTGCCAACTACAACACAATTTAAAACAGCTATTATTACAGCCATTGCATGTTCTGTAAGTTATTTAATAAAAAATGTGTTTACAAATAGCAAAAACGAATTGTTTAAAAAGGAGAATATAAAAAAATGAATATTGATAATTTGCCAAGAGTAAGAGAGCTTGCAAACGAGTTGAAAACTTTAGAAACTCAAAAAGCAATGCTTGACAAAAAGGATGACAACATAAAAACAGACTACGACTTAAAACATTTTATTTTGAGCAATATTGACCTGATTGATGATGCACCGCAAACTATAGGTGCTTTATCTGTGCTAAGGAATGTAATCAAATCTAGCATAAACAACAAGATAGATGACATAAAAGATGAGATCGAAACTTTATAAATTTAATTATAAATTCAAAAATCAAAGACTTAGAAGATGAAATAACATTGCTCTAGCATTATACCTTATATATATTCACACATGTTTTTTTAAAGAAATAATGTTTTATCTATTATTTCGCTTACGACCACTTTGCAAAAAGTGGTTTTTTTTTAAAAAAAATCCCCTAAAATTCAAATGCTTATACGATTTGTGTATTTTTTACGTGACAAATACAATAAATTATTGTATATTGTAATTAAGGTAATAATTTATTGTATAACACAAAAAAAGGAAATAAAAATGATTAAGCAAGTGATCGAAACAAAAACTGTAAAAATGCAATCCCCTTACAATCCGATGTTACCAGAAAAGGCTAGAAAAATTGGCGGAGAGTGGGATGGAACTTATTGGGTTTTTAACATAAGAGTTTTGGGTGATGTAAATGATTTATATGACTTAATATATGGAGAACATGGGCAAGAAGATGTAAAAAGATGCGTTGTAACATTAAAGTTTGACAAATATTATGAAGCAAAATCAGGCGTTTATTTTTTTGGAAAATTAATTGCACGCGCGACAGGCAGAGATAGCGGGATTCGAGAATATGGCAAAGACGCTGTAATAAAAGGTAATGCTGATAGTTGCGGAAGTTTTAAAAATTGGGCGACAGAAGTTGACGGTGAAGTTGATCTCTATGACGTACCTGTTTTGATTGCGGAGAATTGGAAAGATTGGATTGAAAAAGAAGATCGCGTTGAAATTGTTAAAATCAAAGAACAAAACCCAGTTTAAAAAAAAGATGATTTGATAAAAGAAAAAGAACAATTATTAAAAAGAATCGCAGAAATAGACGAATTAATTAACAACTAGTTTAGAATCAAAAAAAACACAAAAAAAGGAACATTATGGATACATATATACAGTTCGTCAAGAACCAAAATCGTCAAAAATTAAACAGACCGCTTTTTAATAAACTATATGCAGAAATTAGAACGGAATATAAAAGCTATTTGAAAGAGTGCGAATTGGACGAAAGTTTTAAAGTCGCAATCCCATCTTTTTTTTATTGGCAGCACTGCACATATCGCAGATATAAAAATCATATAAAAGTTTTATTTTATTTTAAAGATTGCAAACTTAAAAAAGATAAGCTTGACATTTTTGCGACTAAATATTTAAACATAAAAAAAACATTGGCGAAAGAATTTTAAATGAACACAAAAGATAGAGAGATAATAAAAGAAAGAATAAAAAAAACAATTGGGTTTAGAACTCTTGCAGAGCGCTTAAATATTCCTTATCCCACTTTAAAAAATAAATTAAATGGATATGTCTCAATAGAAGATGCCCTTCCGGAAAAAATCCAAAAAGAGATTGAACAATATATGTACGAATTGACAAAAGAGCTTGATAGTCTATAACAAAAAAAAGGGGTCTGTTTTGAGATATATAATCACTTTGTCAATTTTGTTTTTTTTGGCTTCTGGGCAAGACTTTTCAAAAGGTTTTTTCTTGTATTATTTGGGGGGGTTTTTGATTGGGTACGCTATTTGGGAAATACTTAGATTTATTGCGGATAGAAAAGATTAGTTTTTTTTGTTTTTTTATATTTGATAGCAACTTTTTTTTGTGATATAAAAAATTAAAAAAAAATAAAATATCTGTACGATGTCGCATAATACACATTATGTAAACCAGAAAGGCATATATCAATTTTAAGATATATGCCTTTCTGACATTTCACAATAATCAAATTTAACTTAGGTTCTGTTTTAAATATAATTTAAAAATAATTCAAAACAAAATAAAAATTTGTCTTAAGCGAATTAAAAAAAACATAAAACATACTTGGTTTAAACACAAAACGCAATCGTTTTAGTATAAAACCACTTTTGTTTTTTGTTGCAATTATGTATATTGCATTATATCTGGCGTTATAAAGCAACAAAACAAAGGGGGTTCTATATTAAAACGATTGCGTTCCACTTGCAAAAGGGAGGCGTTGGTAAAACAACGATTGTCGGCACTATCGGGAATTTACTTAAAAAAAAATTTAAAGTTTTATTAATCGATGCTGATCCGCAGAGCAATTTATCAAGTTGGTTTTTTTCGAACGAAGCAAATGCTATAAAATTTGAACTTTCTGACGTTCTTTTAAATCCAAGTGTTTTAGACTCTGCTATTTTAGAAAAATTTGGATTGTATTTTTTAACTTCATACGGCCTCGATGGAGGCTTAAGGGTTTTTGCAGAAACAAAACTTCACGATAATCCTCTTGCATTCATGCATCTTTTAGAAGATTTAGAAAAATATTATTTTGATGTGGTTATTTTTGACCTGTCTCCTTCGCATTCTAGACTTGAAAAAGCTATACTTGCGGCGTGCAACGAGGTTATCACTCCAATCATTCCGGAAATGTTTGCAGTTGACGGGTTGGCAATATTTAATTCTGAATTAAAAAAAATAGAGCTTGCTTATAGGAAAAAAATAAGACACAATCGATTAATAATAAATGCGTATGATGCAAGAATAAATCAACACAAAATGATTGTAGAGCAAGCAGACAAATTGAAATATGAAAAATTTGTTTTTCCTGTTGATCCTATTTACAGAAAGTCGCAGGCCCTAAACATTTCCCCAGTTGACGGAATGAAAGAAACTTCTTTGGATAGCTACAAATTATTAATAAACTCATTGGCAAAAGGATAAAAAAATGGCTACAAAAAAAGTTAAAGATCCAGTTTTAAAAGATTTTTTTGAACAGACAAATGAAAAAGTAATAAATACTCGCAGTGCATCTATTACTATTAATAAAGAGTTTTACAAACTTGCGCAAAAACACTTCCGTGCAAAACAATTGACTTTTTCGTCGGGTGCAAAACTTGCGATAAGTGAATATTTAAAAAAAGACGGAATAGAATTATAATTTAAAAAAAAACGAAGGGGAATAAATTGGCTTCAGTAAATAAGGTGCTTTTAATTGGAAACCTTGGGCGTGATCCCGAGCTTAAAAAAACGCCAAATGGTAAAAGCGTCTGCACAATATCAATTGCAACGACAAAAAAAAGAAAAGATCAAAGCGGTCAGCTTTTAGAAAAAACAGAATGGCACTCTGTTGTTTTGTGGAACAAGCTTGCGGAAACTGTACATAGGTTTTTAAAAAAAGGGAGTTCCGTTTTTATTGAAGGAGAGTTGTCAACAAGGTCGTGGGAAAGTCCTGACGGCCAAAAGCACTATAAAACTGAAGTTGTCGCAAACAATATGCAATTTGTCGGAGGTGGTAATAATAGCAAACAAAGTAATCACCAAGAGCAAAACAATTATAAAAGTCAATATGCAGATGTGACTCCGGATTTAACAGCAACAGATACTCTTATCGAAGACGATTTGCCTTTTTAAAAGGATGGAAATATGGTTAGTTGGATTAATTTGACGCTGACAGTATTTTTTAGCTTTTCCTTTTTTGCCTTTCTGTCAATTAAATATCGTAGGCTTTTAAAAGAAAAAGGCGATTTAGAAAATAAATTTTATTTGTTAAGGCTAGCATACGAAAGCAGTATAATAATTAATATCACCTCTGAAATCGTAGGGGATAAAAACATCTTTTTTCTTTATGCGACAAGTCACGGCGTTTTCGGTAAGAATAAAACAGTTTGTGTTTTTTCTGGCGAAAAAAAAGATTGTGAAAAGGCAGAATATGCAATTTCAAATCTTAATAGTTTGTTTTTAGACAATAAAGATTTGCGTGATTTAAAATTCTGTTTTTCTCAAAAAAAACATAAAAAGGAGTAAAAAAATATGGAAGAAGAATGCCGTCTTCTTTATCATCCAAGCGATTATTTTAAGGATGAGATAAAGAACTTAATTACAAAAAACAAAAAAGTGTATATGGATACTAATTGCAGATGTAAACAAAAAAGAGCATTTGACGAGTCTGTCGCAAGTATTTTCTATATGGTGTTAGACAAAATAAAAAACAAAAAAGATCTTTTGCACTATGGTTTTTTTGATTTTGTTGAAGACACAAGCGGAAACGGGCATTTAGGGCATGCTTTTAGTACGCCACTTTGGGTTAATCACAAAAATTATAATTTTTCAAAAACATTATACGAAGATTTTTTTAAAAAATTACGCGAAGATCTTCAAGGCGCTATTGACGAATGCGCAGCTTCAATTATTACTGAACTTTTTGAGACTTACGAAGAATCGGGTGAAACTTTTCAAAATCCACACGCGATAATTTTTCGGCCAAATGTTACAGTGTTTTGTTTAGATGGTGGAGATGTAAAGGTAAATATCATGTATTTTATACATCTAAAATCGGGGAAAATACAGTTCGCAAGAAACTCAATTCCAGATTTTAACGAGGATGAAAACAACGGAAATATTGCTTTAAACTCTATCTATTGTAAAGGGCTTTATGGCGTTGACGAATGTTTTTTGTTTGATTCTATTAAAAGGTTTTATGAATCTGTTATGACTCCTGATTGGAATTCAATTTGTCTTGACCAGAAACAAGAACATTAAACCAGAAGACATAAAAAAAAATACATATTATGTCAAATTCAATTTATATTTATAACGACATTGTGGAAAAGAAAGGCGCATTTTTACTTTTCTTAGAAATGCGTAGGCGAATCGTTTTTTTTAAACATTCGCCTTTTTTAATTTTAAGCAAAGAAAGCACAATATGAAAAAACACAGGTATAAACTATATGATAAAAGTTTTAAAGATGCGGTTGTTGCTGAATATATAAAAACAAAAAACAAAAGCGAAATAATTAAAAAATATAGATTGTATGCATCTACGATTGATTATTGGTTAGTATCAGCAGGGATTAAAAACATTAAAACAAAAAAAACGCAGGCGACATTAAAACGTAAAAATAGTTGTAAAAAATATTCTGATGAAACTAAAAAACGCGTCTTAAAAGAATATTACAAAAAAGGGCTAAGGCGCGACATTGCTGAAAGGCTTGACATCCCTGAAGGAACAATTAATTCATGGATTAGACGCGACAAGTGGGAAAAAAGAGTTAAAGGGAAAATGTGAAACAAGAAAAATTGCATAGGCGTTTAAGCGTTTAAATAAAAAATTTAAACACTATGCAATTTTTTATTTGCAACTAAAAAACTATAAATTATATTAAATTTTGTACATGCTATTTATAGCATTTTTTTGTATTTATTGTGTGGACAGCGAAGGGTTTGCTTGTCCACGCCAAAACGGTACTTTTGTCCACCTGAAACGGTACTTTTGTCCACATGAGACGGTACTTTTGTCCACATGAGAGCCCGTAACCAGTTGATTGTTGGTCTGATGCATCGCGCTAAAGACTATAAAGAAGTATAAGAATAGAAGAAGAAAGAAAACATGCCAAATTTAATTGAAAAAAAAGATCAGTTCGCAGCTTTACACAATCTCATAATTAACTCAAACCTAGGGTTTCGAAGCGACATTGAAATTAAAATCTTTTTAGAGATGCTGTACAAAGTTTTAAGTGGGCAAGAAAAAGGAACAAAACTTTTTGAAGTTGAACTTTTTGAAGCAATAGATTTCACTGGAGGAAAGCAGTATAATTTAATTAAGCAAAAACTCATTGATATTAAAAAGATAGTTTTCACGCCTGTCGATGATGAAGCAAAGCAATGCTTCCACCAATATGTAATTATTCCAAATGCGAAAATTAAGAACAAAAAAATATACGCAAAATTTGAAAGTGACTTTGTTGATTTTATAAACGAAAACAGAATTAACTTTACAAAAGTTCCTCTGCTACATGTAATGCCGATGCAGTCGATTTACAGCATAAAGCTTTATACGATGTTTTTAAAAGAATTTTCTTATAGAGATATTTTTGAGATTAGCTTAGAAAAACTAAGAAAGCTTTTAAATTTAGACAATCATATTTTGTCAGATGTCAGAGATTTTAAAAAAAGAATTTTAAATCAAGCACAAAAGGAATTTTTGCTATACGCAAATATAAAATTTAGATACGAATCGATAAAAGATTGGCGTGTTATCACGGGCTTCAAATTCTATCTGTCAAAAAGTGCCCCTACGGACTCAAAAGTTTTAAGGCTGTTAGATAACTCGCGTCTAATTAAAGACAATCCAGAGCTGTTTGCGAGCGAAATAATGAAGAAACATATTCCTGCTGAAGTTGCAGCGCAAATAAAAGACGAAGACCCAGAAAAAATTATCTATTATTTCGAGAAAGCAAAAAAGACAAAAGATATAAATGATCACAATTTTGGTCGTTATCTTTTTGGTTTTATTTTTGCGGATTTAGACAATTTTAAATTAATAAAAAAAGAAGCTGTTTGCAAAAGCAAGGATGTTGAAAGTGAAAATAAAGCAGACGAGCTTATCAAAAAGCACTTGTTTAAAAAAAGCTGGAAGGACGCTTTTGAAATAAAAGAAAAAATGGGGGATGATTATATAATCGCGTGTTATGAATACACCGCAAGCAGAAAAAGAGTTAAAAATTTTGAAGATTATTTTTATAAGCTAATTTTAAAAGCTGTAAAAAATCCAGATTTGATAAAACAGAAACAAAAGAAAACCTCTGTTTTTATACAAACTGTAACACAAAAAGCAGAAAGCTCAAAAGCATTAAACGACGAATTTGATGCAGAAATAGAGCAGATTAAAAAGCGCGTAGAAGAAGAAAGCAAAAAATGGATATAACTTTTGACCTAAAAAAATTGTGCAAAAAAGAAAAAATGCTCTTAAACAATTTTCCGACTTGTACAAAACATTGCCCTGTTGTTTCGATACACAAAACAAAGTTAGAAGACGCAGAGAAAGAAGTTAACCGTTTAAATAGAGAAAATTTAAAAATGCAAGATGGATTAAAAGCGTTTTCTTGCAACGTGAGCGAATCTGAGCGACAGGAGAGCAAAAAACAAGGGCAGGCTATAAAAACGCACGCCGAGATAATAGACCGCCTTAAAACGGCCTTAAACAAAGCGAGAGCGGATAACGATTTGCTCAGAAAAAATATCGTTGAAATTTCAAACGCAAAAAATTCTTGTGCAAAGAAACGCAAGCACAAATATAACGCAATTGCAACTGTGATTCATGGTCACAAATTTCCGTCAAAAAGAGAAGGTCGGCGTTACCTCCAGCTTTTCTATGAAAAAAAAGCAGGGCTAATAAAAGATTTTTGGCTGCAGCCAAAATTTGTATTGACAAGCGGCAAAGAGAAGGTTACGTATATAGCAGATTTTAAAGTTTTGCATCTAGATAATAAAATTGTGATTGAAGATGTAAAAGGAAAAAAAACTGCTGTCTATAATCTTAAAAAAAAATTAATGAAAAATTGCTACGGAATAGACATAAAAGAAGTATAAAACATGTTTTGTTTTGTGTTTATTTGTGTGCAGAACGTATATTAAAGCGTACAAAACATAATTATTATAACATAAAAAAAGGGTTGTTTCATGAACGATTTGCAGAGTTTTAACACAGAACAAACACAAAACAGCGTGGCAAAAGCAAGCGGAGAGACTGCTAGTCAAGTGCTGGCCGCTCAAACGAAGGCTATGGTAGAAAGCCGATTTGTAGTAGCAAAAAAGTGTACTCGCGATATGGATGTCGTACGAGAAAAATTGACAAAAGAGTGTAAAAGACCTTACGCCTGCGAAACTTTTATTTATTCAAAGCCTATCGGAAATACAAAAACTGAAGGCCCGAGCATCCGCTTTGCTGAGTCTGCAATTAGATGCATGGGCAATATTGCTATTGAAAATAATGCGATTTATGATGACGAAAATAAAAAAATAATTCGTGTTATGGCAATTGATATTGAAAGCAACACATCTTACTATCTCGATGCAGAAATTGAAAAAACTGTTGAAAGAAAAAACATTAAAAAAGGTGATGTTGTTATTTCTAAAAGATACAATTCTTACAATCAAATTGTGTATACAATTCGCGCTAGAGAAGACGAATTAATCACAAAACAAAATGCTGTAATAAGCAAAGCTATTAGAACAATTGGGCTAAGATTAATTCCTGGGGACATAATTGATGAGTGCATGGACATAATTAAAAACACTCTCAAAAGCAAAGATAAAAACGATCCGGAAGCAGCAAAAAGAAAGGTTTTTGACGCTTTTGGAACGATTGGCGTAGGAGTTGAAGATTTAAAATTCTATTTAGGACACGATGCAAAACTTTTATCTTTCGCGGAACTGCAAGAGTTGCGCGGAATATATCAAGCCATAAAAGATGGAGACGTGACCTGGCGTACAGTTGTAGCAGAAATAGACGACAACAAAAAGCCAGAGCCGAAAAATAAAGACAAAGACCTTTTGAAAAAAGAAGAAAAAAAAACAGATTCTAAACGCAAAGAAGACGCAAACCTTTCAAGCACGCAAATAGAATTGTCCGAAAAACAAATGGCAATTGCGGAAGAAATTGGGGAAGACAATGTTGAATATCTTGAACGTCTTTTAAAAGATCGGAAAACAATAAAAGGGGAAGAAGGCTTACAGCACCTAAATGACATGCAATGCACAACAATTCTTGCAAGCATTGGCGGTTTTAAACAAAAAATAATAGAGCTAAAAAATGATGAACAATAAGAAAGAATACGACTCTCGAGAAGAATGGGAAGCAGAAGGACGAAAATATTTTGGCGAAGATGTATTAAACTGGACATTTAAATGTCCAGTTTGTGGCCATGTTGCAAGTGTTAAGGATTATGTAGATCTTGGCGCAAGTCCTGGGATGGTTGGATTTAGTTGTATCGGCAGGTTGATGGATAATCCGAAAAAGGCATTTGGCGAAAAGAATGATAAAGATGGCCCTTGTGATTATGCGGGAGGTGGGCTATTTCTTTTGAATCCGATTAAAATTTGTCTTGATAAGGAAAATGATAAGTATATAAATTGTTTTGAATTCGCAAAAAAGGCTAAAAATGACTAATAGTGACACAAAACAGCAAAGAATAGATAAAAAACAATGTAGCATTTCGTATTTTAAAAGAGTTCGAGATGATATAAAAGATTGTCTAGAAAAAAACTTTTTACCTGAAATTTATATTGAAACTATTGACAATGTGTATAATATCGATGTCGCGCTTGAAGATGACGATATTTGCGACTTTGCAAACATATTTAAAGATAAAATTAGCGAGAAAATAGAAAAGTTAATACAAGAAAAAGGACTGTTAGAAAATGGAGAATGAAAAATTGTCGCATCATCCGACTTTGCCGCCGTCTTCTTTCCCTGCATTCAAAAAATGTCCGCGGTTTAAATCAAGTGCAAGGAGCACGGCCGCCGCAGATGAAGGAACGAGGCAGCACAAAGAGCTTGAGAACGCAATAATAAAAAATATAGAGCCGGAAGAAGAAGGGCTCGCATGGGCATTTAATCACATAAAAGATACATTCGAGATCTTAAAGCCAGATGAAGATTTTGAAAAAGCTGAAAAACTTGCTGAAGAAAGAATTGTTATTTATGACAAATATTTTAATGAATTGTCTTTCGGAAGTGCAGACTTAATAATATCTAATATTTTATTTGATCTTAAAAGTGGAATGCCGCGAACATATAAGCCGCAACTTGAAATGTATTGCCGTGGATATATGCAAAGAATGCTTATTGACAAAATGCACGTAGTTGAGCTTTATCCGCGAACACAGGCAAGCAAA
>Ga0102958_1000006_pt1 | contig 33113 bp, 23 predicted proteins | sample SalPonF2_B_D1_MG_FD_84513 | JGI IMG/M metagenome (GOLD analysis project Ga0102958, IMG submission 84513) | Salt pond soil microbial communities from South San Francisco under conditions of wetland restoration - Salt Pond MetaG SF2_B_D1_MG ...
CTCGTCTTCCTCCTCGTCCTCGTCGTCGAACTCGTCGTCCGTGTCCGCCAGGGAGAAGCCCTCGGTCTCCTCACGATCGGCGATCACCTCGCTGGCCTCGTCCAGCATGGCCTCCGGCACGAGCACGGCCACGCCGCGCGTCATGCCCGGGCGGCGGGCGGCGTCCTTCTGGACCTTGTCCAGCACCTCGTCGTCGCCGATGAGGGCGGGAATATCGTGGTCCTCCAGCAGTTGGCGGTACAGGTCCGCCTCGTCCGCGTTCCGGCCGAACACGGCCGGCACAAAATCGCTGCGGTCTTTACGGTCGGGTGCATCGTCCTTGCCTGGCATGGGAACTCTCCACGGCTGGTGGTGAACGGAGCACGGCTTGACGGGCCCTGCGTGTTCATCTTCTCGGGCATCCGCCAGGAAATGCAACAGAAATTGCGGGGCAAACAATGACGGGACCGGCGAAGCCCCACGCCGGCGCGCATACCGACACAGATGGACATCGGCCCGCGGGCGGCCAACCCCCGCCCAGTCCTCCGGATGCGGGAACCGTCAAGTTTCCACGCCCATTCAGTCGAGTTTGGTGTAGAATGCGGCCCGTTTGGACATACGCCGATGGGTCCGGCCGCCGGAGCCGGCCCTCGCGGCGCAGGGAGAGCTTATGTCAATGCCGTATCGTGTCACTTCGCTGGGGTTGCTCGTCGCGGCCGTTCTGGTCGCGGGCGGGTGCGGCGCGTCCAATCAGGAATTCATGACCGAAGACCGCAAGGCCAACGGCCTGGTGATCATCCTGCCGGGCATCGAGGGCGAAAGCGGCTTCAACCACGACATCCGCCGCGGCCTGGTGGCGGCCGGCGTGCGGCGGGCCATGCCCATCTACTCCTGGGGTCGGCCGGTGCCGATCGCCGGGCCGATCCTCAATCAGGTGGACGTGCTGGGCAACCGCGCCGCCGGGCGGCGCATCGCCCAGATGATCGAGGCGTACCAGGACACCTACCCCGGCCGACCGGTGCACCTGATCGGCCACAGCGGCGGGGGCGGCGTGGCGGTCTTCGCCGCGGAGGCCATGGGCCCCGGGCGGAGCGTGACCGGCTGCATCCTGCTTTCGGCGAGCATCTCGCGCGGGTACGACCTCTCTTTGGCGCTGAGCAAGTGCGACCGGGGCATCGTGAACTTCTACAGCCGCCAGGACGTGGGGCTGCTGGTCATCGGCACCTCGCTGCTGAGCAACGTGGACGGCGTGAAGGGCCCGGCCGCCGGCAACAGCGGCTTCACCCGCTCGTGGCCGCGGCTCTACCAGGTGGAGCTCGGACCCGCGCTCTCCGCCGGCGACGCCCACTCCGCGGCGACCAAGGCGAGCTTTGTGGCGGCCTACGTGGCGCCGTGGGTCACGGCCGGCGCCTGGCCGGCCGGCAGCAGCTACGCCAACCGTCCCATCCCGCTGGAAGAAACCCTCGCCGCCGTCCGGCGGAGGAACGTTGACCTGCTGAAGGAAATGGACGTGCTGGTCATCCGCCCGGAAAACCTGATCTCCATCGACTCCGGCGAAGCGGCCCGCCTGGCCGCCGAGCAGGACCTGGAGGAACTGCTGGCGCTGACCGTCCGCACGGAGCGGCCCGACGAGCCGGACGCCGAGCCGGCGACGCGCGAAGCCTCGCTGCCGGTTCCGGCCGAGCCTGAGGCGCAAGCCCCGGCGATGCCCGTGAAGCAGGCCCCGGCGGAGGATGCCGCGGCCGTGGCCGAGGCCCCCGCAAAGGCCGCGGCCCCCGCCGAAGCGGCGCCGATGGCCGTCGTGGCCGAGGCGGAGTTCCGCAAGCCCGGCGCGGAGGCCGCTTCCGACCGGCCGCCCCATGTCTTCATCTCCATCCGCCGTCCGGCCGAGGAGAAGGAAACCGTCGCCCGCTGGACGCCCCGCCCGAGCCGGCCCGTGCCGGTGCGCGTGCGGCCGTAACGGCGGCCCCGCTCATGCCGGCGCGGCCTGTGGCATGGGGGGCGTTCCCCTTTCAGCATCCTGCATGGTTCGTGTGCGATTCACCCCCGAAATTGAAACGCATCCGCGCCGGAAAGGCAATGCCCGCGCATGCCGGAGGCGCCCGGTGGCCGGCGGCGGATATCGCGACCGGCCCGAGCCGCCGGGGCGGCGCCGTCCGCCCGGCCTTCGCTCAAATCGCCATCACGCTCTGCATCTCGTTCTGCATGCGGAGGAGTTTGGCGTAGATGCCGTCTTCCAGGCCGGCGAGGTCTTCGTGGGTTCCCTCTTCCATCTTCTCTCCGTTTTCCAGAATCACCAGCCGGTCGGCCTTGCGCAGCGTGCTGAGCCGGTGGGCGATGGCGATGGTCGTGCGGTTGGCGATCAGCCGGTCCAGCGCCTCCTGGATGAGCTTCTCGGTCTCGGTGTCCACGGAGCTGGTCGCCTCGTCGAGGATCAGGATGGCCGGGTCGTTCAGGATGGCCCGGGCGATGCTCACCCGCTGCCGCTCGCCGCCGGAGAGCGTCTGCCCGCGCTCGCCGACGATCGTGTCGTACCCGTCCGGGAAGCCCACGATGAAGTCGTGCGCGTTGGCCGCCTTCGCGGCGCGGATCACCTGGTCGACCGTGACCGACGGGTTGCCGTAGGCGATATTCTCCGCCACGGTGCCGTGGAAGAGGAACGGCTCCTGGAGCACCACGCCGATGCGCCGCCGCAGCTTCTCCACGTCGTAGTCCCGCACGTCCACGTCGTCGATGAGGATCTGCCCGTCCAGCACGTCGTAGAACCGGCAGATCAGGTTCACCAGTGTGGTCTTGCCGCCGCCGGAGGGGCCCGCCAGGCCGATCATTTGCCCCGGCTCGATGACCAGGTCGATGCCCTTCAGCACGCTGCGCACGCCGTCGTAGCTGAACGTGACGTTGCGCAGCTCGATCTTGCCGCGGAGGTTTGAGGGGTCCGCGGCGCCCTGGCGGGAGTAGATCGTCGGCTCCGTGTCCAGCACCTCGAAGACGCGCTGGGCGCTGGTGGCCGCGCGGTTCAGCCGCTGGTCCATGTGGGCGATCATGTGGATCGGCCGCATGAACATGCCCAGGTAGCCCGTGAACGCCACCAGCGTGCCGATGCCGACCTCGCCCTGCACCACCCACCAGCCGCCCAGCAGCCAGATGATCAGGCCGCTGATCTGGCTGCAGAACATCATCACCGGCCCGAAGACCGACATGAAGCTCGTGAAGCCCATCTCCTCGTGGAACACCGCGTCGCTGGCCTCGTGGAACCGGCTGACCTCCCGCTTCTCCTGGCTGAAGGCCTTGATAACCCGCACGCCCGGCAGGGCCCCGGCCACCACGGCCGTGAGCTGCGACCACTTGTGCCACCAGCGCCGGAACACGTGGTGCATCCGCTTGTGGAAGAAGATCGTCACGCCCACCAGCAGCGGAATCGGGATCAGCGTGAACAGCGCCAGCCTCCAGTTGATGATCAGCATCGCCACGCCCACGCCCACGATCGTCAGCAGGCTGAGGATCATGTCGATGGACACCCAGGCGACAAAGTCCCAGATGCGGTCCGTGTCGCTGGTGACCCGCGTGACCAGCGAGCCGGTCTGCTTGCGGGCGAAGAAGCTCAGCGAGAGCTTGTGCAGGTGCTCGTAGATTTGGTTGCGCAGGTCTCGCGCCACGCGCATGCCCAAGCCGGTGGTCAGCTTGCCCTGGGCGATCCGCAGCACCACCACGAACAGTTGAATGGCCGCCATCGCCCCGACGAACTGGAGCACCACGTTGTAGTCGCCGCCGCGCAGGCCGCGGTCGATCAGCGGCTTGGTGAGGCCCGGAATAATCATCCACATGCCGGTGGTGATGAGCCCCAGCAGGAACCCGCCGATGGCCCGGCCCTTGTACGGCCGCACGTAGTCCAGCAGCCGCCAGAGGATGCGCCGCCGGCTCATGCATGCCGGGCAGAACTCCGCCCACGGGGGGATGACGCGCCCGCACTTGTCGCAGCGGAGCTTCTTCTCGTCCGGACGGCGGCCGCGGTCGGCCTCCTCGTCGGCCGGGGCGTCGGACAACTGCCGCTCGATCTGCCGGTGCAGGCGGGCCATCGGCTTGGCGTGCCGCAGCGTGTAGCGGAACTCCCGCAATACCCGGCCGTCGGCCAGCAGCCGCAGCACGCTGAGGCCGAGCCCTTCGACGATCTTCGACTCGCCGAGGTCTTCCACCGCGCGCCACGTGTCGCGCCAGGCGCCGTCCTGCCGCGTGAACTCGCCCAGCCGGCCGTCGGCCAGCACGAGGTATCCATCGGCGTAGCGGCCGTGGTCGTCCAGGTCGAACTGGGCGACCGCGCGCACGTCCTCCTGGCGGACCTGGGCGGAAATCCGCGCCAGCAGGTCTTCCGGCAGATGGGCCAGCACGTCCTGGCTTCCGTTATCGCGGTTGTCTTCGTTGGAGATGCTGTCCATGGGCTTTTCTTCAAACGGGGCCGAAACCAGAATATTACAGCGTTTCGGGATGCATTGCCTTACGAAAACGCAAACAGCAGGGCAAGAAGGCAGGGAGCAATTGAAGATGGGAAATTGACCATTGACGATTGCACGGCCACGACGCTTCGCCTGCGGCAGGCATCAGGGACTTGGGACCAGGCAGTAGGCTACAGCAACGCCACAACGCTCCGCGATGCCGCGCGACAGAGCCGCAAGCCGTTCCAGGCCGAAGGCCTGGGATCCACCAGCCCAGGGCAACGCCCTGGGTTCCGGACCACCCACCACCGGAGCCCTGAAAGGGCGAGACGATACGCCGGCAGGGAGACGCCCGTGGCCGCCTGCCGCTGCCGTCCTGCCTTCCTGCCCTCTTGCCGCTTGCCTTGCCGCCCGCGGCATCAGTGCGTCAGCGCGTAGGCCAGCAGGTTCACGCCGATCCGCAGCGCGTCGGCGTCGCTGTAGCCGCGGTTGTAGGCGAAGCCCATCTGCTCCCAGCCGTTGGCCAGGCTCAGCGGCGAGTACACCACCGCCACCTGCCCGTCGACCTTCACGCCCATCAGCATCGGGGCGTTGAGCGAAGCATCCTGCGCCTTGACGAGATCCGTGTAGTCCACCGCCCGGATGCGGTAGGGCATCTGATAGACAGGGGACTTCAGATCCAGCCGCTCCAGCTCCCGGCCCGGCAGCACGCGGGCGATCTCCCGCCGGAACGCCTTGTCGAACGCCGCGCGCCCGGCCGCCGCGTCGGCGATCAGCACCCCGCCGCTACTGAGATACTTGCGGAGCTGCCCCACCTCCGCGTCCTTGAGCTGGAAGTCTCGCAGGCCGCTGAGGTACAGCACCGGGTGCTTGAACACGTCCACGTTCTCCAGGTCCACCACCTCCCGCTTGAACTGCACGTTCAGCGTGGTGTTCTTCTGGATGTACTTCATCAGGTTCGGCAGGGCGTGAGGGGTGGGGTCCCAGTCGCCGCCGTGGCGGATCTGCGCGATCACCAGCTCGTCGCGCGTCTTGTCGCCCTGCTCGTGATAGACCTTCTCCGTGCCCCAACTCCGGGCGTACTGGAAGTTCGCCAGCGTGGTGGTGACGATGTTCACGCCCAGCAGCAGCGCATCGTCCTGGTGGTACAGAATGCCGCCCTGGATCGGATGGTTCGCCACGTCCCAGCCGCAGTTCAGGTCGATCGGGGAGAAGATAATCGCCGGCCGGCAGCCCAGGTACACCGCCTCCAGGTACGGCGGGATGGACTGGAACGCCTCGGCGTCTTTGCGGAAGCGCATCCGCTTGATCGGGAAGTACGCGTTGAACAGCGGCGAGTCGCTGTCGACCGCGGCCAGTTGCCGGTCCGGGAAGATGCGGGCGATCTCCCGCCGCGCCGTCTCCACAAACTCCGCCCGGCCGCACTGCGCGTGGATCACCAGCGTGCCGCCGTCGTAGAGGTATCGCCGCAGTTGGGCGATCCTTCCTTCCGGCAGCCTGGGCATGGGCGTCCAGCCGGTGAGGTACAGCAGCGGGAGTTCCGTAGGGTCCCAGGAGAACTGCTCCAGCGTGGTCGGCACGTAGCGGTACTGTATCTTCAGCCGGTGATTGGCGTACTTGACCAGCCGCTCGATGTCGATCTGCGTGGTGGGGAACGCCTCCACCGCCTGGCGCTGCCCCTCGACCATCCGGAAGCCGCCCTCGGAGAAGGTGATCATGCCCACCAGCGCCGGCGGGGCGGGCTGGCGCTTCTTTTCGCTGCGCCGCAAAGGCGTAGCCGGCAGCGGCAGCGGAGGAAGCCCCTCGGCCGCGGAGCGACGCTGCGGCTTGGCGCGGGGGGGCGTCTTGGCCTTGGGGTTCTCGAACCCGCCCGACGCCGGCAAGGCATAGGCCAGCACCGCCAGAAGCACAGCCGCCACCACCGAGTATCGAACCGTGGACGTGCTCATGGTACGCCTGCCTTTCCGCGCTGGGGCGGCCGGAACCTTTGGCCGCACGGCGAAGGGCCCTTTCGCATGCCGCCTTGGCCCGCGCAGACACCTACCGCCTTCTACAAGTATAACGGATTGGAGGGGTGCGATGTTGCCCCCGACCGCAGAATTCTCGCCGGCAGCGCCAACGCGGCACGGCGGACCGGACGTTCCGAGCGGCGGCGGGCGGCGGCCGCAATGCACAGCAGGGAGCCCGGCGTCAGCCTGGCTCCCTGCCGCACGGAGAGGGTGGGATTCGAACCCACGGTACGCTTTCGCGCACACGGCATTTCCAGTGCCGCCCGATCGGCCGCTCCGGCACCTCTCCACGCGCTGAATCCCCTACTATACGGATTCCGCGCTGTCAGACAACCCCCGCGCCTTGCCGTGTCTTGCCGAAAGCTACTCCGCCGGCCGGTCGATGGTGATGGCCTGGAGTTGCTCTTCGCCCGTGGTCACGTCGCGCGTCACGGTCTTGCCTTCGGCGTAGCGGACGGTCAACTTGTGGGCGCCCGGCTCTCGCACGGCGAAGCTCACGCCGTCCGGACCGCGGCAGCCGGTGGCCACGTTCGAGCCGATCTGGTGCAGGCCGACGGTCCGGCCGTCCGGCTTCTCCAGCCGCACCACCGCGCCCAGCACGCCGAGTTTGCCCTTCACGTTCACTTGCAGCAAGTTCACGCCGGCCAGCAGCTTCTCGTCATCGGTGGGATGGGCGGCCTTGCCGCGCCTGGAGAGCGTGTCGTTGACAATCAGGACCACGTGCCCGTGCTCGTTGCCGATCAGCAAATCCACCGCGCCGTCGCCGTTGACATCTCCGGCCGCCACGCCCCGCCCGCCGGACATGTGCGTGGGGCCGCTGAACATGTGCTCGTAGGCCCGATTGGCCGCGCCCCACATGAACAGCCCGTAGCCGCGGTTGATGATGAAGCGGTCCTGGCCGTTCTTGCCGAGGGTGATGGTGTACGCGTCCGGGTAGCCGTCCACGTTCAGGTCCGCGGCGATCGTCGCCAGGTGCATGAATGAGCCTTCGGAAATCTCACCGCCGTATTCCGTCACATCCTTCGGCTTGCCGCCGGCGCCGCCGACCTTGTAGAACTTGTCCGCGGCCGGGAGCACGATGTCCGTGTCCTGGTCCGGCGGCCGGGTGGCGGGCTTGCCATTCTCCAGCCAACTGGCGGCATCGCCGAAGTTTCCTCCGCTGCCGGGCTTCGCCCAGGTGAGAGTGCGGGTCTTGGGCCAGGTTTCGCTCTTCCAGGGCGCCTCGCCCGCGCAGACGATGCCCGCAACCGCCAGAAGAACCATCGCAGACCAGACCGCCGCGGCCAGATAAGCAGACCAAAGGCGAACCGGTGCTCTCACACTGCGCCCTTTCCATAGCTATGCTTGCACACAAGACCCCCTCGAGCGGCATAAGCCCGATGCCTAAACGCTATCTTCAACAACCAGCCTGCCGGAGAGTTCCGCCCGAATCGGGGGGCAAAGGCTTCGGCCTCCGTGGCTATCCGTTCAGCCGCCAGAGCAGGAAGTTCAGCACGGACGCGAAGCTCACCCACGCCAAGTAAGGCGCCATCAGCAGCCCCGCCAGCAACCGGACCCGCCAGAATAGAAGAAGTGTCGCCAGAATGCCCGTCCAGAGGAAGACGATCTCGATCAGCGCCAGGTCGATGCGCTGTGCGCCGAAAAAGAGCGCGGACCACCCCGCGTTCAGCAGCAGATGCGCGCCGAAGACCGCCAGCGGCCACCCGACGGGCGAAGCGGCGCGCCGGCGGAACACCAGCCACGCCGCCACGCCCATCAGGATGTAGAGGACGGTCCACACCGGCCCGAAGACCCAGCCCGGCGGAGTGATGGCCGGCTTGTCCAGGCTTGCGTACCACGTGCCGACGGAACTGGACGTAAACAGCCCGCCCACGCCGGCCGTGCCGGCCACCGCCGCGGCGATGCCCGCCGCCGCCAGAATGTCCGCCGCCTTCGGGCCCATGCGCGATGCTCCGCGCCCACCCTCACCACGAAGCCCTTTGTTCAACGGGCCGCTGGGCGCCGGCGGGCGGGGGCCGCCGCTACTTGTTCACATACACGCCACGAGAGACGCGCTGGAATTTACTCGCGTCTTGCATGGCGGAGGCCACGATGCCGTAGAAGTCGTCACTGGCGCTGCGATAGCCGGCTTCCTGCACGGCCTCGGCGATTTCCTTCACCCGCATGCCCTCTTTGTTGGCGGCGAGCGCATCCTGAATGAATTCCGCCAGCGGCCTGCCGGTGTGGCGCTTCTTTACGCGACGCGCGGCGCTCTTGCCCTTGGCCTTCGGTTTGGCCTGGCTCTTGGCCGTGGCCTGGCTCTTGGCCTTGGCCTGGCTCTTGGCCTTGCTCTTGGTCTTCGGCGCGCCGACCGCCCCGCCTTCCAACTGGGCGATGCGGTCATCGATGGAACCCATCTCCTTGGCGATTTTGGCGCGCTGCTTCTTGAGTTTGCCGAGCTCGGTTTCGCGGGCCTTCAGTTCTCTACGCAATTCGGAAATAGACTTCTGCTTCGCGGGCATTCACGTCTCCTCTCTGAATAGGACAGACAGCACAGTTCGCAACGGGAGCAGGTCGGCTGATCATCCGAATCAACTTACCGCCAACGGCGACGGCATTGAGGTTCGATGTTCTATTCGGCGAACCGTGCTCACGTCAACAGTTTCGAACTGAAGTATAGACCTCCGCGCGATCACTGGCAATAGGCGGCCTTTCAGAAATATACTCCCCGCCGGCGGCATGGCCGCCCCGCCGCCGGAGGCTCTTGCTATTGCCCGGCGTCCGCCCCTACAATGGCGACGTATCCGTACCGACAAGAATGGAAGCCAGATCGGAGCCACAATGCCGGATTCGCCCGCACCAAGGAACCGAACGCCCGTCGCGTTCGTCAGCGACTATCCGCCGCGGCAATGCGGCATCGCCACGTTCACATTCGATCTGTGCAATGCCGTAACCGCCGCCGGGGGCGAGAAGTACGACGTGTTCACCGTGGCCATGAACGACGTGCCCGAGGGCTACCCGTACCCGGACCGCGTACGGTTCGAGGTCCGCCATGCCGTGCAGGCGGATTACCGCCTCGCCGCCGAGTACCTCAACATCCACCAGGTCAACGCCGTCTGCCTGCAGCACGAGTACGGCATCTTCGGCGGCACGTGCGGGGCGCACATTCTCGCGCTGCTGCGGCGGCTGCGCCGTCCGCTGGTGGTCACGCTGCACACCGTTCTGCGCGAGCCGAGCGACCAGCAGCAGCTTGTCCTGGAGGAAATCGGTCGGCTGTCGGACCGGATGATCGTGATGAGCGACATCGCCCACGGCATCCTGAACGACGTGTACGACGTGCCGAAGGAGAAGATCGTCACCATTCCGCACGGCATTCCGGACGTGCCGTTCGTCGATCCGCATTTCTACAAAGACCAGTTCGGCGTGGAGGGCCGCCGCGTGATCCTCACCTTCGGCCTGCTCTCGCCCGGCAAGGGGATCGAGTACGCCATCGAGGCGATGCCCGCCATCGTGGCCAAGCATCCGGACGTGGTCTACATCGTGCTGGGCGCCACCCACCCGCACATCAAGCGGGAAAGCGGAGAGGAATACCGCAACAGCCTGCTCCGCCGCGTCAGCGACCTGGGCCTCAAGGACCATGTCCAGTTCGTCAATCGCTTCGTGTCCATGGAGGAACTGTGCGAGTTCCTCGGCGCGACCGACATCTACGTAACCCCCTACCTCAACCCCGAGCAGATCACCTCCGGCACGCTGGCCTACGCCTTGGGCACCGGCAAGGCCACCGTGAGCACGCCGTACCTTTACGCCAAGGAAATGCTCGCCGACGGCCGGGGGCTGCTGGCGGACTTCCACTCGTCGGAGTCCATCGCCGAGAAGATCAACCATCTGCTGGACAACGAGGTGGAGCTGCACGCCATGCGCAAGCGGGCCTACACCCACTGCCGCAAGATGGTCTGGAAGCGAGTCGGCCAGGACTACCTGGACCTGTTCGCCGAAGCGCAGGAAGCCTGGCTGGAGAAGCGCCAGCACCACGCCGCGACGCGGAAGCCCGTCGCCGGCCGCAACGACGCCGAGAAAGACCCCGCCCGCGAGGACGAACTGCCGGAAGTGGACTTCCGCCACCTGCGCAATCTCACCGACGATACCGGCATCCTGCAGCATTGCCTCTACTCCACCCCGGACCGGCGGTACGGCTACTGCACGGATGACAACGCTCGCGGGCTGATCGCCGTGGCCCTGCACTGGGACCACACGCGCGACGAGAACATCCTGCCGCTCATGCAGACGTACCTGAGCTTTCTCGCTCATGCCATGGACGAGAAGACCGGCCGGTTCCGCAACTTCATGAACTACGACCGCACCTGGTCGGAAGTAATCGGCAGCGAGGACAGCCACGCCCGGGCCCTCTGGGGCCTGGGCAACAGCGTGGCCCTCTGCCCGTACGAGGCGCAGATCGCCCTGGCCACGCAGCTCTTCCGGCGCGGCATGGAGGCGGTGGAAGAGTTCGCCTCGCCCCGGGCGTGGGCCTTCACCATCGTGGGCATCCATGCCTACCTGCGGCGCTTCGGCGGCGACAGCCAGGTCCGCCGCGCCCGCGCGGTGCTTACCGACCGCCTGTCCGAGCACTTCACCCGGCACGCCGCCGCGGACTGGCCCTGGTGCGAGGACGTGGTCACCTACGCCAACGCCAAGCTGCCCCACGCCCTGCTGATGAGCGGCAAGTGGATGCAGCGCGGCGACCTGATCGACATCGGCAAGCGCTCGCTGGAGTGGCTGGTGAACATCCAGACCAACGAGGACGGCATGCTCTCGATCATCGGCACCGACGGCTGGTATGTCCGCGGGGGCGAGAAAGCCCAGTTCGACCAGCAGCCCGTTGAGGCCCAGGCCCTCGTCGAGGCGTGCATCGAGGCCTACCGCGTGACGCGCGAGAAGCACTGGCTCATCCGCGCCCGGCGCGTGTTCAACTGGTTCCTGGGAGACAACGACCTCCGCACGCCGGTGTACGACTTCACCACCGCCGGCTGCCGCGACGGCCTGCACCCCAACCGCATCAACGAAAACCAGGGCGCCGAGAGCACGCTCGCGTGGCTCTTGAGCCTGTTGCAGATGCACGACCTTCAGATGGAGCTAACATTAGGCGAGCCCCCGACCGATACAACAACGGACCAGCGGCCCGTAACCAAGCCGATCCGCCCCAGTGGCCCCGTAGTAGGAGCGAAAGCAAAAACCCATGCCGCAACCAATCGTGATGATCAGTAGTTACCCGCCCCGCCTGTGCGGCATCGGAACGTTCTGTGAAGAAGCACGCGAGTTCATCCGGAAGCACAACCCGGACCGCGACGTTCTGGTGATCAGCCACACCGACGGTGAGGGCGAGGGCGTGATTCCCCTCATCGACCTGTCCCAGCCGGGCTGGTGGAAGCCCGTCGCCGACAAGGTGCACGAACTGCAGCCGCACGCGGTGCACATCGAGCACGAGTACGGCCTGTACGAATACCGCGACGAACGCGGCCAGGGCGACGGCAACGAGGGGTTCCTCGACCTGCTGGACGCCATCAACGACGTGCCCACCATCGTCGAGCCACACACCGTCCACGGCCGGCTGACGGACTTCGAGGCGGATTTCATCTTCAAGATGGCCCGCCGCGCCGACCTGGTGCTGTTCAAGTGCCACTACCAGAAGTGGCGGCTGGACTGGAACTTCGCCGGCAAGGGCTGGCCGACGCCGCTGAACATCATGGTGGTGCCGCACGGCGCCCGGGCGGACAAACGCTACAGCCTGGCCGAGGTGGTCGAGCTGCGCAAGGAGCTCGGCCTCGACGACGTGCCGCACCTGTCCAAGCACCTGGTGGGGCTGATCGGCTGGATCCAGTCCAACAAGCGATGGGACATCCTCACCGACATGTGGGAGGAGATCCACGAGGAGGTGCGCAGACGCTCCGGCCAGGAGTGGGACTTGCTGGCGGCCGGCACCTGGCGAGACCCGAACCACAAACTCGACTACGACAAGTACCGCAACAGCGTCGAGGTGCTGGAGAAGAAGGGCCTGGCCCATTACTACGAGTTCGTGCCGCGCGGCGACGTGTACTACAAGATGATGGCCGTGTGCGACTTCATCGTGCTGCCCAGCACCGATGAAACGCAGTCCGGCACGCTGGCGCGGATCATCGCGCTCAACAAGCCCTACGTCACCACCGCCCCCATGGAGGGCCTCACCGCCCAGACGCTCGAAAGCCGCGGCGGCATGCTGTTCACCACCAAGGACATGCTCAAGCGGCACGTGATCGAGCTGGCCTGCAACGAAAACGCCCGCCTGCGGATGGGCGAAAACCTCAAGTACTACCTGGACACCACCGTAAGCTGGGACGTGGTGGCCGCCCAGTACAACGAGGCCTACGCCCTGGCCGAACAGGCCACCCGAACCGGCAAGCCGGTGCAACTGCCCAAGGAGTTCTAGGCGGCAGCGCGCGGCGGCGCGAAGCCGGGCGCCGGCCCGCGGCAACGACGCTTTGCGCGAAGGAACCTTCCGGATGGAACGGGCTGCTACAATTACGAGACGCCCGAGATCGCCAGGCATGGCCCGGAACCTTCGAATTATCCTGTCGTCCGCCTGCATTCTTCTGGCCGCGCTGGCGGCCGGCGGGCAGGAACTGCCTTTCTCCCAGGCGCCGCCGTTCCTGGAGCAGCCCGGTCAAGGCCCCTTCCGCGTTCGCGCGGTTCCCTCTCACAATCGGGTGACGCCCGGCCAGACGTTCCACGTGGCGCTCGTGGGCGAACTGGACGAGGGGTGGCTCTACTACAGCCCGCATCCGGGACCGGACGTGATCGCCGGCAGCGTCGCCGCGGACGCCGGGCCGCTGCGGCCGGGCGAGACGCTCTGGCCGAAGGACAAGTCCAAGGCCATCGACTACGGCGAAGGGCCGGTGGTCAATCACGGCTACACGGGCCGGTTCGCCGTGTACGTGCCGCTGACCGTGCCGGCGGAGGCCCCGGCCGGACCCGTCGCCGTCGAGCTTCGCCCGGAGGGGCAGATCTGCCTGGATGTGTGCATCAACCTGACAGGCCGCGGCGCCGTCTTCGCGCGCACGGAAGTGACGGTCGGCCCAGCCGCCGAGGCCAACCCGCAATGGACCGATGAACTTGCCGCGGGTCTGCGGCGAGCCATGCCCGCGGCGAGGCTCAAGGAGCTTCACGCTGAGGCCGGGCAGTCGGCGAAGGTGAGCTTTTTTTCCGACGAAGCGGCGCGGCTGACGGTGTGGGCGGGCCTCGGCCTGGCGCTGCTGGCCGGGCTTACGCTCAACATCATGCCGTGCGTGCTGCCGATCATCCCGCTGCGCATCTACTCGCTGGTGCGGATGGCCGGCGACACCCGCCGCCGCTACATCACGCTCGGGCTCGCCTTCGCGGGGGGCATCGTGCTGTTCTTCCTCGGACTGGCGGCGGTGAACGTCGCGTTGCGCCTGGCCGGGGCGGCCGCGTTCGACGTGAACGAGGCGTTCCAGTACGCCTGGGTCCGCATCGCCCTGGCGGCCGTGCTGCTGGCGATCGCCGCGAACCTCTTCGGCCTGTTCAACGTGACCGTTCCGGGCAAGGTCGCCTCGATGGAAGGCGGCGGCAAGAGCACCGGCCACGGCTCGGCCGTCGGCATGGGCGTCATGATGGCCATCATGTCCACGCCATGCAGTTTCGGCTTTATGGCGTTGGCGCTGGCGTGGGCGCAGGTGCAGCCGCTCTGGCTGGGCGCCGCGGCGATCTTCGCGATGGGCGTGGGCATGGCGGCGCCGCACATTCTGCTGGCGGCCATGCCGCAACTGGTGAAGGTGCTGCCCAAGCCCGGCCGCTGGATGGAGCTGTTCAAGCAGGCGATGGGCTTTCTGCTCCTGCCGGCCGTGCTGTACGTGCTGTCGACATTCGCCCCGGACACGGCCGCCGGCCGGTACCCCTTCCTGCTGGCCGGCTTCTGCGTGGTGCTGGCGATGGGGCTGTGGATGTGGGGCTCCTGGGTGCGCTATGACGCTCCAGCGGTCCGCAAGCTGATCGTGCGCGGCGTTGCCGTCGGCATCGTCGCCGTGGCGGGTTGGATGCTGCTGCCGGCCCCTTCCGGCCCGTTGGTGAAGTTCGAGCCGTTCGACGCGGCGCGGCTCAACCAGGCCCGGGAAGACGGGCGAATGGTCGTGCTGAAAGTGACGGCCTCCTGGTGCACGGAGTGCAAGATCCTCGACTACCAGGTGTTCAATACGCCGGAGACGGCCGAGGCCTTCCGGCGGCACGACGTGCTGGCGATGAAGGCGGACGTGACCAACGCCGACAGCCCCGCCGCCGTGTGGGTGAACAACACCTTCGGCGTCAGCCCGCCGCTGACGGTGGTCTACCCGCCCCGCGGAGAACCACAGGCCCGGGTGGGACGATTCGGCAAGCGGGAGTTCCTCGACTGGCTGGAGGCCGCTTCGGACGCCGCATCGGGCCTTGCCGCCGACCCGCCGCCCAAGTAGAGTGTGTTCTTGCGCTGCGTTCCCGCGGAAGCGAAAGGGCGGCTCCATGGCAAGACGAATCGTCGCGACACTTCTGGTGTGCCTCTGTGCCTGGGTTGGCGGCTCGCCGGTGCGGGGCCAGGAAGGCCAGCCGCTATCCATGCGGATTCTGGACGCCTGGAAGGAAATGCGGCGTCACGATCCCGGCTCGGCGGAGTTCACGCGGGCCGAAGACCGCCTCCGGCGGCACATCGGGCAGTTGGACGCGGCCGAGAAGCCGCTCGCCGCGGCCGTGCTGATGGACCGCCATGCCCCGGACCACGTCAACGCCGCGGCGCTGGCGTACTTCGGGCCGGACTTCCTGGACAGCGTGACCGTCAAGCGCATCCTTGCCGACGAAGACCGCACCTTCTCCCAGCGCGTGCTGCTCCGCACGTACTACCACAGCGGGCCCGTTTCGGACATGCTCCGCCCGCGCCTCACCGCCCTGCTTGCCGAGCGGATCGAGGGCCTTGCCGGCAAGGAGGCGCCCTACGGCGAACAACGGCTGCTGGTGCATCTGACCAGCGCGACGCTGACGCACACGAATGGCGCCGATGATACGCCGGAGAGGAAGCGCCTGCTCCAGGCGATGGAGGCCTGTGCCGCCCAGGGCAAGCCCGAAGAGCCGTTCGCCGCCAACTGCGCCGGCTGGCTGGAGGTGCGGGAGGGCTGTGGCGAGGAGCCCAGCTCCGTCGAGAACGCCCTGAAGTGCCTGGGCCACTGGGATGCCCTGAAGCGATGGAAGGCCGGGCGGCGCCTGGCCCGGCGGATCGAGGGGCAGTACGTGGAGGCCAGGCACGCCACGGGTGAGCCGTCGGTCTTCGAGCGGGTCTGGGAGAAGCTGTCCGACCCGCGGGACAACGTCCGCATGGCGGCGGTGGAGGTCTTCGGCCAGGCCGCGCTGAACCAGGCCGCGGCCGAAAAGGTCACCCCAGGCCTCGTGGGCATCCTGCTGTACGACCGCGGCGTGGTTGTTCAGGAGGCGGCCGCCAAGGCCCTCGCCGCCCATAGCCGGCACGCCGCCTGGGCGGCCGAGCCGTTGCTGAAGGTGCTGGCCACGCCCCGCCCGGGCCCGCGGCGCACGGGAAGCATCCTCACCGCCCTCGGCTATCTCGTGCCCCACGCGGATGAGGCCCGGCAGGAGAAGATGCTCGCCGCGGCGATGGACAAGATGCTCGTGGCGCCCCGCGGCGCCTTGACGCTCATGAAGGCCCTCGGGCCGACGGCCCAGGTCGCCGTGGGGATGATCCGGGCGTACCGCAAGGGCGCCGACCAACTGGACCGCGTCTACATCGACCGGCACGTGCTGCCGGCCATCCTGCCCAACGGCGACAACGGCGAGGAATTGGGGATGTAGAGCCATAAGCGGAAATCTTGGCGGCCTGTCGTGTTTGGCGCAATGTGGCGGGCCGCAGCCCCCCCCCCTGAAGGGGGCACAGCAAACTCAGGATTTCGTGCTTCGGCCTTCGCATTCGGCCCCTCGCCAGCCGTCCTCAATTCCGCATCGGCGCCATCCCCGTCTTGCCTGGCGCCTCCCAACCGCTAGAATAGCGGGATGGAACAGAAGTACATGCGCAACTTCAGCATCATCGCCCACATTGACCACGGCAAGAGCACCCTGGCCGACCGCATGCTGCTGGCCACCGGCGCGATCACCCAGCGCGAGTTCCGCGCCCAGCTCCTGGACGACATGGACCTGGAGCGCGAGCGCGGCATCACCATCAAGGCCTCGGCCGTGACGATCGAGCATAAGCACAAGGGCCAAACCTACATGCTCAACCTGATCGACACGCCCGGCCACGTGGACTTCCATTACGAGGTGAGCCGGGCCCTGGCCGCCTGCGACGGGGCGCTGCTGGTGGTCGACGCCGCCCAGGGCGTCGAGGCGCAGACCGTCGCCAACGCCCACCTCGCCCAGAAGAGCAACCTGCCGGCCGTGCCCGTGGTCAACAAGATCGACCTGCCCGCCGCCCGTCCGGAAGACGTGGCCATGGAAATGGAGAGCCTGCTCGCCACGCCGGCCGAGGACTGCATCTTCACCTCCGCCAAAACCGGCGAGGGCGTCGATGACATGCTCACCGCCATCGTCGAGCAGCTTCCGCCGCCGACCGGGCAACTCGACGCGCCGACCCGCGCCCTGATCTTCGACAGCAACTACGACGACTATCGCGGCGTGGTGGTCTTCCTGCGCGTCTTCGACGGCGCGCTGTCCGTTGGCGACCGCATCAAGATGATGGGCACGGCCGACGAGTATCAGATTACCGAGCTGGGCAAACTCACGCCCGGCCCCACGAAGGTTCAGTCCATGGCCGCCGGCGAGGTGGGCTACCTCGTGGCGAACATCAAGACCGTCTCGGCCGTGCACGTGGGAGACACCATCACCCTGGTCAAGACCCCCCCCGCCGAGCCGCTGCCCGGCTACCGCCCGCCGCAGCAGATGGTCTTCTGCGACTTCTACCCCGGCGGCGGCACGCAGTTCCCCGAGCTGCGCGACGGGCTGGAGAAGCTCCAACTCAACGACAGCGCGCTGATCTTCCAGCCGATCAACTCCGAGGCGCTGGGCTTCGGCTTCCGCTGCGGATTCCTCGGCATGCTGCACATGGAGATCGTCCAGGAGCGGTTGGAGCGCGAGCACGACATCCACGTGGTGCAGACGGCCCCCACCGTGCCGTACCAGGTGCTGGGCAAGGACGGAAAGGTGATCGAGGTGGACTCCGCCGGCGAACTGCCGGAGCCGAACTACATCGAGGAAATCCGCGAGCCGTACGTGCGGGTGGACCTGATCGTGCCCAGCGAGGCCATCGGCAACGTGATGCAGCTCGCCGAGGAGCGCCGCGCCACGTACATGAAGACGGAGTACCTCTCGGCCGACCGGGTGATCCTGGAGTACGAGTTCCCGCTGGCGGAGATCATCTATGACTTCTACGACAAGCTCAAGTCCGCCAGCCGCGGCTACGGCACGATGGACTACGAGATGATCGGCTACCGTGCGGACAACCTGGTGAAGATGGACATCCTCGTGAACAACAACAAGGTCGAGGCGCTGTCGATCATCTGCCACCATACCCAGGCGCAGAAGCGCGGCCGGGCCGTTATCCAGAAGCTGCGGCAGGAGATTCCCCGCCACATGTTCGAGGTGCCGCTCCAGGCGGCCATCGGCAACAAGGTCATCGCGCGGGAAACCATCAAGGCCCTCCGCAAAAACGTGACGGCCAAGTGCTACGGCGGCGACGTGTCCCGCAAGCGCAAACTGCTGGAGAAGCAGAAGGAAGGCAAGAAGCGCATGAAGATGGTCGGCAATGTCGAGATTCCGCAGAAGGCGTTTATGTCCGTTCTGGAAGCGGGGGAATAGTCCCGCGCATACGACCTCGGCCTCGTCGCCCGAGTGGCAAGGAGATTCAGGCAAATGGCGCAACACGCTCCCGCCGACCCAAACGGCGACCTGGCCGCACTCAAAGCCAACCTTCAGAAGGTCATCCACGGCAAGCCGGACAGCATCGACATCCTGATCATCGCGCTGCTGGCCGGCGGGTCCGTCCTCATGGAAGACGTGCCCGGCGTCGGCAAGACCACGCTCGCCAAGGCCCTCGCCCGCAGCATCGAGGCGGAGTTCAGCCGCATCCAGTTCACGCCGGACCTGCTGCCGGCGGACATCCTCGGCTCCTCGGTCTACAACCCCGTCACCGGCGCGTTCGACTTCCGCAAGGGGCCGATCTTCTGCAACGTGCTGCTGGCCGACGAGATCAACCGCGCCAGCCCGCGCACGCAGTCGGCCCTGCTGGAGGCCATGAACGAGATGCAGGCCACCATCGAGGGCAAGCGGCACGCCCTGCCCAGCCCGTTTCTCGTGCTGGCCACGGAGAACCCGGTGGAGTTCCACGGCACCTACCCGCTGCCGGAGGCGCAGTTGGACCGCTTCCTCGTGCGGCTGGACCTGGGCTACCCGGAGGCCGACGTGGAGGTCGGCATCCTGCACGCCCAGGCCATCGAGCACCCGCTGGAGAGCCTCTCGCCCGTGCTCTCGCGCCAGCGCATCGCGGAAATGCAGCAGCAGGTCCGGCAGGTGTCCGTCGAGCCGAGCGTCTCGCGCTACGTGGTGGACCTCGTCCAGGCCACCCGCTCCGACCCGCAACTCAAGCTGGGCGCCAGCCCCCGCGGCAGCCTGATGCTCTTCCGCGCCGCCCAGGCCGCCGCCTACGCGGCCGGGCGAGACTACGTGCTGCCCGACGACGTGCAGCGCCTCGCCCCCTTCGTGCTGGCCCACCGGCTCATGCTGACCTCCAAGACGCGCTACAGCGGCGCCGGCAAGGAGGAGATCATCCGCGGCATCCTGCGGCAGGTTCGCGTGCCGACATGAACCACCGGGCCAAGCCCAACCTGAGCCGCCTCGGGCGGGATGTCCTGTTCTTCAACCTCACCGACCCGGGCAAGTACGTCCTGACGGCCTTGGCCATGGCCACGCTCACCGGCTCGCTCACGCTCTCCATCCCCGTGTATCACGTGTTCGTGGGAATGGTCTGCCTGTGGCTGATTTCCTTTCTGGCTTCGGTCCCGTTCCGCCCGAAGGTGAGCGTCGAGGGCGACTTCCCGCCGCGCGTCATCGCCGGGCGGGCGTTCACTGGCGAGTTCCGCGTGACGAACGAATCCCGCCGCCCCGCGCTGGACCTCTCGCTCGGCGTGTATCCGCTGCCGGTGGGCATGCGGCAGGTCGAGCCGGTCGCCAGCGTGCCGCAACTCGCCCGCGGCCAGACGGTCCGGCTGAGCATGAAGCTCCAGGCCCGCCGCCGGGGCGTGTACAGCATCGACGGCCCCCGGCCGTTCACCACGTTCCCGTTCAACCTCCGCCGCAACGGCCCGCCGCCCCGCCGCGGCCGAAGCGTCATCGCCCTGCCGGAGTTCCACCCGCTTCTACATGTGGACATCCCCGCCCAAGCGCGCCACCAGCCGGGCGGCATCGCCCTGACCAGCAACATCGGCGAAAGCCCGGAGTACATCGGCAACCGCGAGTACCGCCCCGGCGACTCGACGCGACGGATCGACTTCCGCGCGTGGGCCCGCCTCGCGCAGCCGGCCGTCAAGGAGTACCAGGAGGAGTACTACTGCCGGATCGCGCTGGTGCTGGACACGTTCATCGATTCGCCATGGTGGCGCCCGCGGCGGCTGATCTACCCGAACCTGGAGGCGGCGGTGAGCCTCTCGGCCGCCGTGGCCGACGCGCTGTCGCGCGGGGAATACATCATCGACATCTTCGCCGCCGGGCCGGAGCTGTACGTCTTCCGCGCCGGGCGGCACACCACGCACTTCGAAAACGTGCTGGAGATCCTCGCCGGCGTGGGCCCCTGCCGGCGGAACCCGTTCGAGATCGTCACGCCGGCTTTGGCCGATGAGCTGAGTAACATCTCGTCGGTCATCTGCGTGCTGCTGGACTGGGACGCCCCGCGCGAGCAGCTCGTGCGGCGCGCCGCGGAGGCCGGCTGCGCGCCGAAGGTGTTGATCGTACGCGACGGACCGACCTCGCTGCCCATCGCCGGCGCCGAGCTATGGGGATATTCCGTGACGCAACTGACCCCAGCCGACGTGCGGCGCGGCGCGCTGGAGGTGTTGTGAAGCGGCAGCAGATCATGGCGTTGGCGATGACGGCGCTGGCGGCGGGCGTGTTCGCATGGAGCGGCCGCTCGTACGCCTATGCCCTGTCCATCGTCGCCGTGGCGGCTATCGGCGCGCCCGGCAAGTTCACGCTCCACCTCTCCGCCGCCCGACGGAGCATCCTCGTGCTGGCGCTGGGGTTGGTCTTCGCGGCGGTGTGGCGATACGCCCCCCACGACGATCCCGCCGTGCAGGGCTTCCTGGGCTATGACATGGCCCACGCCTTCGCGATGTACTTCCTCTCGCTGATGGCGCTGCACTTCTACCTTCCGGAAAACCTCTCGCTGCGGCTGGAGTTGCCGCTGCTGGCCGTGACCGTGCTGATCTGCTCCGGCGACGTGCTGGCCGACATGGCCGCGGACCGGAGCTACCAGATGTTCGCCTTGGCCATGGCCGTGGCGGTGGCGCTGTACTGTGCGTCGCTGCGCAAGCGCCCGGCCGAGCGGACGGGCCGCCGGCCCCTGCTGCGCGGCGTGCTTGCCGGGACGGTGCTGGTGCTTACGGTGGCGGTCTCCGCCTGGTCCAGCCGCATGCTGCTGCGCCACCAGAGCACGATCGCCTCCACGCTCAATCGCGGGGTGCAGATGCCCCCCGGGCCCATGATCCGCTTCGACCGCACCGCCGAGCTGACCAGCATCACCCAAATGCGGCAGAAGGACCAAAACCGCATCATCCTCCGGGCGTTCTGCGACGAGCCGCCCGGCTACCTGCGGGCGCGGGCGTTCGACGCCTACGGGAACGGACAATGGGCTGCCTCCGGCGGCTCAAGCGAGATCGACCCAACCCACCAGGAAGCGCTAGCCTTTACGGCCGGTACGGGCAATGCGTTCCTGCTGCCGCATGGGCCCAGCGTCCGGCCGGAGAAGGTGGTGGAGGTCTGGCCGTCGCCGGACATCCTGGACGGCATGTTCACGCCGCTGGGTACGGTGCAGATGCGGGCCGCGGCCGACAAGATCCGCGTGGACCCGCACGGCGTCGTGGACGCCGCGGACATCGATGCCGGCCAGAACTACGCCGCCGGCGCCGCGCCGGCCGGGGCGACTGTGCCGCCGCCCTACCTGGACGACGTGCGCCGACGCTTGACCGCCGCCGACACGCTCGGACCGGAGGTGCGGACGCTGGCGGACGATATCTTCGCCGGATGCCGCACCAGCCGAGAGAAGATGCTCGCGGTGGAGAACTACTTCCGCGAGCGCTATGAATACCGCATCGGCATCACTATTCCGCCGGGGGAGGACCCGCTGGTCTACTTCCTCACGGCCGAGCCGAAGCCCGCCGCCCACTGCGAGTACTTCGCATCCGGCGCGGCGGTCCTGCTGCGGCTGGGCGGCGTGCCAACGCGGTACGTCACGGGCGTGGTGGCGGCCGAGCGGAACGACGCCGGGGGGTATTGGGTGGCCCGACGCCGCGACGCCCACGCCTGGGTGGAAGCCTGGGACGAGGAGGCCGGGCGATGGGTGCTCGTGGAGGCCACCCCGCCGGGCGGCGTGCCGGCCCCCACGGAGCCAAGCGCCCTGAGCCAGTGGTGGGACGTGCTGAAGCTGCGCTGGCAGGAATTCCGGGCCCTGCTGGACCGCGAGGGGCCCCTGGCGCTGCTGAAGTGGATCGGCCGGGGGCTGTTGGCCCTGGGCGTGTGGCTGGCGACCACGCCGCCGGGCTGGGCGGCGAGCGCGGCGATTGTTCTACTGGCGGCGTGGCGGCTGCGCAAGCGGCTGCACAAGCGCCGCCGGCAGCACCCGGAACCGGGCCTGGCCGAACTGCGGCGGCTGCTGACGCTAATGGACCGGCGGATGAAGCGCCTTGGCTTCGTTCGGCGGCCGAGTGAAACGCTGCATCAGTTCGCCTCTCGCGTGGAGCGGGCCCAGGGCCCGGCCGTCGAGCCCCTTCAGGCCGAGACGCCGGAAGCGGCGCGGAAGGCGGCGCGGTGGTATGTGGCGTACGCCGCCGTTCGCTATGGTCGCGCCGACCGCACCGAGGCCGCCGCCGCCCTGCGGGCCGCCCTGCCCAAACGCGGACCCCAGCGCGCCGCAAGTGACAGGCAGGCCCGGATGCCGTGAGACCGCCATGCCCCCAACGGCAGTCGCCGGGGGCTAATAACTACGGTATTTTGCGACGGCGGCAGCAACGTTGTCAGAACATCGCGGCGTATAGAAGAGACGCGAACCCGCCCAGGATTCCCACCGAAAGCAGGATCCCGAGGCCGACCCACATCATTCGTTCTTTGTTCGATTCGCCCATGCTTCGCTTCCTCTCCAACTCCACGAATGAAACCATCGACCGACCGGAAGGTGGCGTGGGAATCGGCGCGGAATATCCGCTCTGCGCGAATCTTGCTTCCCCCCGGGCGAGCGCCGCGGCTGGCGGCGTCTCTGAGAGCCGGCGCAAGCGCGCTATTTCCGCGAATCGTCGCCCTCAGCCCGTCTGCCCGGCAGAACGTAGTGCAGCAGCAGCCCCGCCAGCGCCGCCGCCGGCCAGGTGAGCCACGCCCACAGCGGACGCGGCAGGAACTCCGTGGACCGAGCCGCGGCATTCTCCCAGGCGAACGTCACCGGCCCCAGATGCCACAGCCACGCCGCGCGCGGCCCGGCCGCGAAGAACTCCAGCGCGATATAGTACATCGCCGGCAGCCCAAGCGCCGCGGCCGCCAGGAACAGCACCACCGCCGAGCCAGCCTTCCGCCGCGCCGGCAGCAGCGCCCCGGCCGCCCACGCCACCGGCCACGTCGCCGCCACGGCCAGCACCCCCCGCGCCACATCCGCGGCGGAGGCATCTCCCAGCCACGCCCCGGCCGCGTGGAACGGCGCCGCCGCCAGCATCAGCAAGACGGATTCACCCACCACGCCGCCCGGCCGCATCGGCCTTCCGCCGCGCCGCGAGCGGTGCATGAGCACCAACGGGTAGACCAGGAAGATGAACACCGCCTGCGCTGCCGCCACGGCCGGGAGAACCGGCAGCGGAGCGGGACGGAGGTCCGCGCGAGGCGGGTAGATCGCATCCGGCCAGAGACCCGCCGCCAGGCCCGCCGTCAGCAGCGCCAGCCAGCCCAGGGCCGCCGGCCGCCACCACGGCCGCCGCCGCGGCGTGTCAGTGGATGCTTTCATAGCCCCAATCATAGCGGAGGTCGATGTACTCCTTCACGCCCGCCAGCCGTCCGTGACGGCGGAAGAAGTCGTCCAGGTAAGACAGCTTCCGCTCCGGCGACACCACCCAGTCGCCGTCGGGCGTGGGGAAGCGCCCCCAGCGGATGTCCGTCACCGGCCCGCGGCCGACCTGGGCGTACATGCGGATGTGCGGCTCGTTGCGGGCCACGCGACCGTCGTGGTTCTCCACGCTGACGGCGGAGATCTGCCAGGCCCACTCGCGCCGGGCCTCGATGAGTTTCACCAGGCGCAGGGCCGCCGCGAGAGCCTCGCTGCTCCATTGCCGCCCCGGCGCCGGCGGAGGCGGATCGTAGGCGTAGTGCACCAGCACTTCCACATAGTGAATGCGCTGCAGGCGCAGGTGCGGGGGGGCGTCTTCCCGCTGGAGGAAGTACACCCGGCGCGCCCGGCCGTCCACGGTCAGCTCGGCCGTGAACTTCGGCGTCTGCTCGGCCGGCAGGACCACGCCTTGCTCGTCCACATACACGTGGCGGACGCCGTCCGGCCGAGGAACCCGCGCCGAGGGACGCCGGAACTCGGCTTCGATCAGGATTTCGCCCGACTGCCCGTCCGCGGCCATGCGGCGGCGCACGGAGCGCACCCGGCGCACCCAGGGGTTGGCCTCGCTGCGCTTCCAGAGCTCTTCCGTGAGCCGCGGATCGGTGAATCGTAGTTTCACCGGACACAAAGAGGAGATGATCTCCCGCTCCAGTTGGGGCGGCATCCATTCCGGCCGGTCGAGCAGCACGACCTTCGCCCGCGTCGGGGCGCTGTGGGCGTGGCGGTCCAGCACGTGGCCTTCCAGCAGCACCAGCGTGGCCGCGCCGACGCCGAAGAGCAGCCCCGCCACGAGCAGGACGATCGCCTTGCCCTTTCGCCCGCGGCGCGTTGGTTCCGCCGGGTTCGGCGCGTTGTCCGGGGGCGCCGCTCCGGCGGCCGCTCGCTTCTGTTTGCTCTTTCTCGCCATAACTCTCGCCGCCCGCCTCAACGGTTCATCGCCATCGCCAGCAGGCGGTCGCACAGGGTCACAAAGTCGATGCCCGCCTCCGCGGCCGCCTTCGGCAGCAGCGAGTGGCTCGTGAAGCCGGGGATCGTGTTGATTTCCAGGAACCAGTGCCGCCCTTCGCCGTCCAGCAGGAAGTCCACGCGGGACAGGTCGCGGCACTCCATCGCCCGGTGGGCCTTGAGCGCGTCGGCCTGGACGGCGCGGGTGAGCTCCTCCGGCAGGCCGTGGTCGAAGAGATACCGCGTGGCGGCGGCGTCGGAGTATTTGGCGGTGTAGTCGTAGAAGTCCCGATCCGGCACGATCTCCAGCACGGGCAGCGGCTCCTGGCCGAGGATGCCGACCGTCAGTTCCCGCCCGGGCACGTAGCGCTCGATCATAGCCCGGCCGTGGCGGTCCAGCAGGTCTTCCAGCGCCAGGTCCCGCGCCGACTCGCTTCGGGCGATGGTGATATCCACGCTCGACCCGCCGTCCACCGGCTTGAGCACCACCGGGACGGGCAGCTCGGCCAGCCAGCCGGCCACCTGCCGGGGCGTGTGGAAACTCTCGATGATCATCCAATCCGGCGTGGCGACGCCGGCGCGCTTGACGATCTGCTTGGTGGCCGCCTTGTCCATCGAGAGCTGGCTGGCGCGGATGCCGCTGCCCACGTACGGCAGCCTGCGGGCCTCGCACAGGGCCTGCACCTCGCCGGATTCGCCGAACGCTCCGTGCAGGGCGATGAACACCACGTCGATGCCCGGCGCGTCCAGCGCGGAGGGGTCGCTCGGGGTGATGTCCGCCCCGGTCACCTTGTGCCCGCCCTTGCGCAGCGCCTCGAACACGGCCGCCCCGCTCTGGAGAGAGACCTCCCGCTCGGCCGACGGGCCGCCCATCAGCAGCAGCACGTTCAGCGCTTTCGTCGTCCGCGGCGATGCGTCCCGCGTGCCATCCATGGCCGCCGAGTTCGCCTCCATGTCACCACACCTCCAACTCCAGCTCCAGGTACACTTCATTCTTCTTGTAGACTGTCTCGCGGATCAGGTTGATCAGCTTCAGCATGTCGGAGGCCTTGGCGCCCTCGTCGGCCAGGATGAAGTTCGCGTGCTTCTCCGACACGTACGCCCCGCCGACGCGCTTGCCCTTGAGCCCGGCGCGGTCGATCAAGGCCCCGGCCGACAGCCCGCGCGGGTTCTTGAACACGCACCCGGCGTTGCGGCGGCTCAGCGGCTGGGTGTTCTTCTTGTAGATCCAGATCTGCTTGACCTGCTTGAGGATGCGGTGCGGGTCGTCCTCTTCCAGCCGGAACTCCGCGGCCAGGATGAACCGCGCGGTGATGTTCGTGGACCGGTAGGCGAAGGCCAGGTCGTCCCGGTAGCGCGTGAACTGCTCTCCGGTGTCCGTCATCACCTCGACAGATTCCACCGCGTTGCCGATGTCGCCGAACTTGCCGCCGGCGTTCATCCGCACGCAGCCGCCCACGCTGCCGGGGATGCCCGTGAGGCCCTCCAGGCCGCTCAGCCCGGCCCGCACGCACTGGAGCACCAGGCGGCCCATGTCCGCACCGGCCGCGGCGCGAACGCCGGTGTCGGTGAACGCGGTCTCGACAAACTGCCCCTGCCTCAGGCGGATCACCGCCCCGGCGAAGCCCAGGTCGTCGATCAGCAGGTTCGCCCCGGACCCCAGCACGCGCAGGGGCACCTCGTTGTCCGCGCAGCGGCGGACCACCTCCCGCAGTTCATCGACCGTGCGCGGCGTTATGAAATACTTCGCCGGGCCGCCAATACCCAGCCAGGTGTATGGGCCCAACGGCTCATCACACTGAACGATCGGTTCCAAGCCAGCGAACAGCTTCATCGGCCACTTCCCATATGTTGCCCGCGCCCATCGTCACCACCAGGTCGCCCGGCTGGAGCGACGCGCGCAGATGTTCGGAGATTTCCTCAAACGTCCGGCGGTAGATCGCCGCCCCGCCGCACAGGCGAATCTGCGAGACGAGATCCTCGGCACAGATGTAGTCCTTCTCGCGGTCGCTGTCCCGCACGAAGTAGATCTCGGGAACCACCACCTCGTCGGCGAGCGCGAAACTCCGCGAAAAATCCTTCAGCAGGAACCGCGTGCGGCTGTGCTGGTGCGGCTGAAACACGCACACCAGCCGCCGCGGACGGTAGGCGTCTCGAATGGCCTTGAGCGTGGCCTGGACTTCCGTCGGGTGGTGGGCGTAGTCGTCCAGGACCGTGACGCCGCCCAGTTGGCCCTTGAGCGTCATCCGCCGCTGGGTGCCGGTGAAGCCCGCCAGCAGCGGGCCCGTCCGCTCGGCCGGAACGCCCGCGTGGTGCAGCAGCGCCGTGGCCGCCAGCGAATTGTACACATTGTGCAGCCCCGGCAGCGGCGTCCGCAGCCGGCAATACGGCTCGCCACCCAGCAGCACCTGCACCGCGTACTTGCCCGCGGCGGCCTGCAATTCCGCCCCCCGCCACGTGCAGCCGTCTTCCAGGCCGAACGTCTCCACCTCGCAGGCGGCGTCCTTCACCGCCTCCAGGGCGTTGCGGTCTTCGCCATTCACCACCAGCACGCCGCCCGGCGTCACCTGCCCGGCGAAGGCCCGGAACGCCTCAATGATCGCCTCCAGGTCCCGGTAGCAGTCCAGGTGGTCCTCTTCCACGTTCAGGATGGCCGCGTAGTGCGGGCGCAGGTTCAGGAAGCTGCGGTCGAACTCGCACGCCTCGGCCACGAAGTGCGGGCCGTCTCCCGCGCCGCTGGGCCCGCCGAGCTGCTCGACGGTGGCCCCCACGATGAAGCTCGGGTTCTTGCCCGCCACGGTCAGCACGTAGGAGACCATCGCGGTGGTGGTGCTCTTGCCGTGCGTGCCGGCGATGGCGATGCCGGTGCGCTCGTCCATCAACCGCCCGAGCATCTGGCTGTATTTGAGCACCTCCAGCCCGCGGTCCACCGCGGCGACGCGCTCGGGGTTCTGCTCGTGAATGGCCGCGGAATGCACCACCAGGTCGCACTCGGCGGGCAGGTTCTCGGCCTTCTGGCCGATGTGGACGGCCGCCCCGGCCTCCGCGAGGCGGCTGACCGCGCCGCCGGGGGCCATGTCCGAACCGCTGACCACCGCCCCGCGATCCAGCAGCATGCGAGCCAGGGCCCGCATGCCGGAGCCGCCAATGCCGATCAGGTGCACCCGCCGGCCGGCGAAGGCGCTGGTCTGTTGCGGCTGAAGCGTCGTCTGGCGTTCGGTTTCCATACCGTAATGCATCCTACATCCGTGTGCGGCGGCGTGTCAAAGGCCCCGCGGCCCGCGCAGAAGACAGCCCTGACCGCAAGGGCGCCTGTAACTTCTATCGCCCGAACGGGCTGCGAATCTTTAGACGTCGGCGAGCCAGCGGGCAACTTCCGCCGCGGCGTCGCCCGCGCCCAGGCTTTTCGCGGCGGAGGCCATCTCCGCCAGCCGCCCGGCATCGTCCATCAGCCCCAGCATGGCCGCCCGCAACGAGGCCACGTTCTCGGCCGGGGAGATTCGGTCGTCCACCAGCACGGCCGCCCCGCACTCCACCAGCGCCGCGGCATTGAGCTTCTGGTGCATGTCCTTGTGGTGCGGATAGGGCATCAGCACGGCCGGCGTGCCGGTGGCCGCCAGTTCCGCCACGGTGTTCGCCCCAGCCCGACCCAGGGCCAGGTCCGCCGCGGCGTAGGCCAGCGGCATCTCATGGCAATACTCCATGCGGCGGACATGGAGCTTGCCGTCCGCCTCGCCGTCGACGGCCTTCATACTGCTGCTTCCGGTAATGTGCAGCACCTGCCAGGCGCCCGCCAGCGGCTCCAGGTGGCCCAGCAGGGCCGCCACCGCCGCGTTGATGCTCGCGGCGCCCAGGCTGCCGCCGCAGACCAGCAGCGTCCGGCGATCCGGCCGGAGGCCGAATTGCGAGAGGGCCTGCGCGCGGTCCGCGGCGGCGAACTCCCGGCGGATCGGGCAGCCGACGGCCCGCACCTTGTCTCGCGCGCGGCCGAAGTGCGCCCGCGTGGTCTCGAACTGCGTGAAGATCGCCTCCGCGTGGCGGGCGATCCACCGGTTGGCGACGCCCGGCACGGCGTCCGGGTTCAGCAGGCCGGTCCGCACGCCGGCCCTGCCGGCCCGCGTCACCAGCGGCCCGGCCGCGAAGCCGCCCAGCCCAAGCACCGCCGCGGGCTTGAGGTCTCGCAGCATGTCCCTCGCCAGCCGGTGGGAGGCGGCCCACGCCTTCAGGAAGCCGCCCCACCCGCGGCCGCCGCGCGGCAGCGGCCGCACCGGCTGGGCGACCACGGCGTACGGCTCGTCGGCCAGCACCTTCGCGTCGATCGTGCGGTCGGAGCAGGCCATCACGATCACGGCCTCCGGCCGCAGCTCGCGCAGCTCCCGCGCCACGGCCAGGCCGGGGTACAAATGCCCGCCGGTGCCGCCCCCGGCCAGGATGTAGGTGGGATGACCCAAGGCGACCCTCAAGACTCCACTCTCAACTCACAACGAACAACGTCCCGGCAAGAGGACAAACGGCAACTCTCAAACCGAGGCGGCAGAACCGAGCGCCGTGCCTTCGTCGCTTGTCTGCTTGTCGTTTCGCCGTTTGGTTGCGAGTTGCCTGTTTGATGGTTTTGAGTCAGGGCCAAGGCATTCGCCGGCCGCCTCGGCCGGTGAGTGTGCGGAGACCGAAACAATCATCGCCGTCGCCAGCGCCGTCGCCAGCAGAGACGTTCCGCCGGCGGAGACAAACGGCAGGCTCATGCCGGTCGGCGGGGCGAGCACGAGGTCCACCGCGATGTGCAGCACCGCCTGCACCGCCACCAGGAAGCCCAGCCCGCCGGCCAGAACGCGGCCGAACGGCTCGCCGGCCTTCGCGGCCGTTTTGCGGGCCTGCAGCATCCACAGCACGAGAATCGCCATCAGCAGCACCGCACCGGCGAAGCCCCACTCCTCGCAGTAGGCGGAGAAGATGAAGTCCGTGGTGTCTTCCGGCAGGTAGCCGAGCTTCAGCACGCCGTTGCCCGGCCCCTGGCCGAACCACCCGCCGTTGAGGACCGCCAGCAAAGACTGCCGCGGCTGAAACGCGGCCGGGTTGGCCGTGCTCCACGGGTCCAGCAGGGCCTCGATCCGCGGCCAGCGGGCCGGATCGTTCACGATGAACTTCCACACGCCCCCCGCCGCCACGGGCAGGTACAGCAGCAGGTACCGCCCCGGCACGCCGGCCATCCAGAGCACCGCGACGGCCGTGAGGCCGAGGATGGCCGCGGAGCCGAAGTCGTTGCGGACGACCAGCCCCGCGCACAGGCCGATCAGCAGCGTCGCCGGCAGGAAGGTCTTGCCGAAGCTCCGCACGTTCACCCCCGGCCGGGCGAGCCACGCCGCCAGGAACACCAGCAGGGATATCTTCAGCAGCTCCGACGGCTGGAAGCCGATGGAGTACCGCTCCGGCCCCACCCGCAGCCAACGGGCCTTTCCGCCCATGCTGTGGCCCACGCCCGGCACGAACACCAGCACGCAGCAGAGGATGGCGAAGCCCAGCAGGCACGCGGCGCCGATGGGAACCGCCCGACCGCGGCCGAGCCGGCGGTAGTCGATCCGGGAGAATGTCAGCAGCACCCCCGCGGCGAGAATGGCGAAGAGGGTGTGGCGGGTATCCACCCGGCCATACCACGGCCCGCGCAGCGCCACCGACGCCGCGGCGCTGTGCACCATCACCACGCCCAGCGCCAACAGCGCGATGCTCGCCAGCACCAGGCGACGGCCGGTTGGGTTGTCCGCCAATGGAATCCGTTCCATTACAGCTTCCTACTCTAAGACAGCAAACCTGCAGCCAGCAACTCCCAACTACCAAGCAAGCCGCCAAACGCCAGACTACGAACGTGGGGCCTAGCGAAGCTTCAACGTCGCCAGCGCGATCGCCGCGAAGATCAGCCCGAGCACCCAGAACCGCACGACGACCTTCGTTTCCGCCCAGCCGCCGAGGTGGAAGTGATGGTGCAGCGGCGCGCAGCGGAAGAGCCGCTTGCCCTCCAGCCCACCGGCCGGCTTGGTGAGCTTGAACACGCCCACCTGGAGAATTACGCTCACCGCCTCCATCACGAACACGCCCCCGGCGATCAGCAGCATCAGTTCCTGCCGGGTGACCACCGCGACGTAGCCGATCAGCCCGCCCAGCGGCAGCGAGCCGGTATCGCCCATGAACACCTGCGCCGGGTGCGCGTTGAACCAGAGGAACCCCACGCACGCGCCCAGAATGGCCGCGCAGAGAACCGTCATCTCCGCCGAGCCCGCCACCAGCGGCATGTCGAACTGCCGGGCCCACGCCCCCACTCCCACCAGCCAGCTCAGCACGAGAAACACGCCCGCCACGATGATCGTGCAGCCGCTGGCCAGGCCGTCCATGCCGTCGGTCAGGTTCACCGCGTTGCAGGAGCCGACCATCGTCAGCACCACGATCAGGATGTAGAACACCGACGCGCCGGGCGAGGACAGGTCGATCGGGGCGGACTTGAACGGCAGGTAGAAGCTGTGCGCCGGGTTCAGGAAGTTGCCCGCCTCGTCCACGATAAAGCTCTGCCGGCCGGTGGCCCGGATGGACACCGCCAGCAGCACCGCCAGGCCGATCTGGAAGAGGATCTTCTCCCAGCTCTTCAGCCCGTCGCGAGAGCCGGCCCCCGAGGCGAAACGCAGCTTGAGCCAGTCGTCCACGCCGCCGAGGATGCCCAGCCACAGCAGCGCCAGCAGCCCCATCGTCACGTACGCGTTGCCGAGGTTCGCGAACAGCAGCGAACTGACGAGGATCGCCGCCACGATCATCACGCCGCCCATCGTGGGCGTGTTGGACTTGTGCCGCGTGAGCTGGTTCAGGTCCGCGTGGTCGAATTCCGGCCGGTCGCCCAGCTTGCGGCGGATCAGCAAGCGGATGGTCCGCGGCCCCACCAGCATGACGATGGCGAAGCTCAGCACGCCCGCCCCGGCCATCCGGAGCGTCAGCCCGCCGCTCTGGAAATAGTTTTCAAATAACCAGTAGATCAACGTTTCCGTCCTTCCCCGGCATTCTGCGCCGCGGCCGGCGCGGAGCACACCGGCTCCACGAGCCGCTCCATCCGCATGGACCGAGAGCCCTTCAGCAGCACCACGTCGCCCGGCTTCAGCAGCCCGCCCAAGCCGGCCGAGGCGTCTTCGACCGTGTCGAAGCACACCGTTTCCATGCCTTCGGCGGCCGCGCCCCGCGCGATATATCGTCCCAGCGGTCCGACGGCGACCAGCAAATCCAGTCCGCGTGCGGCCACGCGCCGCCCGGTGTCCTCGTGCAGGGCTTCGGCCCGCTCGCCAAGCTCCTTCATGTCTCCGACCACCAGCACGCGCCGGGCCGCGGGCGTCTCGGCCAGAACCGCCGCCGCGGCGAGCAGGCTGGCCGGATTGGCGTTGTACGCGTCGTTAAAGACCGTCACCGCGCCGCACTCGATCCGCTCCAGCCGCATCGGCCCGGCCGGGAGGTCCGCCAGGGCCGCCGCCGCCTCTTCCGCCGCCATGCCGAACCGCTGGGCGACGGCCATCGCCGCCAGTGCGTTCAGGGCATTATGCCGGCCGGGCAGAGGAAGTTCCGCCCACAGCCGCCCGTTCATCTCGAAGCGGCATCCGTCCGCCGCCGGCTCGTAGGCCGTCAGCCGCAGGGAGGCGTCGTCCGTATCGCCGAAGCGGATCACCCGCGCGTCGTAGCCGCGCAGGGCGCGGTCCAGCGGCTCGCAGCCGCCGCACACCACGCCCAGGCCTCCGCGGTCCAGGCCCAGAAGGATGGCCGCCTTCTCCATGGCCACGCCCTCCAGCGAACCCAGCCCCTCCAGGTGCGTCTCGGCGACGGAGGTGATCACCGCCACGTTGGGGGCGGCCATGCGGGAGAGGTTGGCGATCTCCCCCGATGCGTTGGCGCCGATCTCGCAGATCACGTAGTCGTCGCCCGGCTCGGCGGCCAGCAGCGTCAGCGGCACGCCGATCTCGTTGTTGAAGCTCTTGGGGCTGGCCGAGCCGCGCAGCCGGCGCGAGAGAATGTGGTGGATCATCCGCTTGACGGTGGTCTTGCCATTGGAGCCGGTCACGCCGATCACGCTGGCGGCGAGCTGCCGACGGCAGTATCCCGCCAACTCCCCCAGCGCCGCGCGGGTGTCTTCCACGCCGATGACGCCCGCGCCGAACATGCCGTCCAGGCCCTCCGGCAGCAGCGCCCCGCGGCAGACCACCGCGCCGATGCACCCGGCCTTCGCCGCGGCCGGCAGGAAGTAATGACCGTCGAAGTTCTCGCCGACAATCGCGAGAAACAGCTCGCCCGGCCGGGCGGTGCGGCTGTCGATGGACACGCCGGAGACCGCCACCGCCTCGTTGCCGGCCGTCATGCGCACGCCGTGGATGTTGCGGCGGATTTCCTCCA
>Ga0102958_1000007_pt1 | contig 32287 bp, 27 predicted proteins | sample SalPonF2_B_D1_MG_FD_84513 | JGI IMG/M metagenome (GOLD analysis project Ga0102958, IMG submission 84513) | Salt pond soil microbial communities from South San Francisco under conditions of wetland restoration - Salt Pond MetaG SF2_B_D1_MG ...
CGCCCCCGCAAACGGAAACGCGACTCCTCCCGCACCTGGTGCAGCCGCCTCCGTCGATTCCGCGGGTGGCACCGACGTGCTGCCGAAATATCTGCCGCAGAGCTGCCGCCTGTAAGCAGACTCTGGCCCGGGCCGGGGGCAACCCCGTCGACCCGGGCCAGGACTACGAAAAAGCCCCTCCCGGCGGGAGGGGCTTTTTCATTTGCAGGGGGGCCGGGCGCAGCCAATGGGTTATAGTGTTCGGCCCCGCGGGGTGCTCGGAGGCGTGCATGGGGCGTGGTTCGGCTGGATTTACGGCGATAGAACTGGTGCTGGCGATTTTCGTGCTGCTGGCGCTCGCGACCATTACCGTTTACGCCTATCAGACCTACTCGGTCCGCGACCAGGTCGGAGACGCATTGCGCGCCGTCGCTCCGGTGCAACGCCAGATCGAACACCGTTATCAGCAGGACCGGATGCTGCCCGTGGACCGGGTCGCCGCCGGCTTGTCGCCCGACCCGGCCGATACGGTGATTGAGGAAGTCGCGAGCATCGAAGTCGAGCGCGGACGCATCGTTCTGGTGTTCGGCCGCGAGGCGCTGGAGCGAATCGTGATGGACCGCCTCAGCCTGACACCCTTTGTGATGAATAACGGGGCGTTGGTCTGGCGTTGCGGCGACGGCCCGGTGCCCGATGGCGCCAAACCTCTGCGCGAGACCGAAAATGGCACTGAAGCCATTGATTTGGCAACAATTCCTGACAGATACCTGCCGCCACAGTGCCGTTCGCCGGACTGACGTGATCAGAAAGCTGTCGAAAATGTGATTCAGGTTCGATTTCGCTCTATGATCCTCTGCTAGCGTTATGTAAGCTAAATCGACACCGACAAAACGGACCAGAAAACACGATGGCGGTTACCGCAATCAAAGCCACCCTTAGCGGCCTGCCGCGGCGACTCGTCGCCGACGGCCTGATCGAAGAGGCAACCATTCTCGAAGCTGCCGATGCAGCCAAGAAGGAAGGTGCCTCTCTGGTGAGCTATCTGGTCGGCAAGCAGCAGCTTGCCGCGCGCGACGTGGCCATCGCCGCGGCCGAGGAGTTCGGCGTCCCGCTGATGGATCTGGACGCCCTCGAAATCGACCTCGGGATCGTCAAGCTGGTCAATGAGCGGCTGCTCAACAAGCACCAGGTTCTGCCGTTGGCCAAGCGCGGCAAACGGGTCTATATCGCGGTCACCGACCCGACCAATCTGCACGCGCTCGACGAAATCAAATTTCAAACCGGGCTGTCAGTCGATGCCGTCGTCGTCGACCAGGACAAACTCGTGGATCGCCTCGCCAAGGCGCTCGAGGCCGTCGATACGAGCATGTCGGCGCTCGCCGGCGAAAACGACTTCGATCTGGACAACCTCGAAGTCGGCGCCGGCGACGAAGATTCCGCCGCGGACCAGGTCACCCGCGACGATGTAGACGACGCGCCGGTCGTGCGATTCGTCAACAAGGTCCTGCTCGACGGAATCAAACGCGGCGCTTCCGATATTCACTTTGAGCCCTACGAGAAGGCGTTCAGGGTGCGGATGCGCTTCGATGGCGTGCTGAAAGAGATCGCGTTGCCACCGGTGGCGCTGTCGCCGAAGGTAGTCGCAAGGCTCAAGGTCATGAGCCGTCTCGACATCGCCGAACGGCGCGTCCCGCAGGACGGCCGAATAAAGATGCGGCTGTCGAAAAACCGCGCGATCGATTTTCGTGTCAGTACCTGCCCGACGCTGTTCGGCGAGAAAGTGGTGCTGCGTATCCTCGACCCGTCCAGCGCCAAGCTCGGCATCGAGGCGCTCGGCTACGAAGATCAGCAACGCCATCTCTATACCCATGCGTTGTCACAGCCTTACGGCATGATCCTCGTGACCGGGCCGACCGGCAGCGGCAAGACCGTGTCGCTGTACACCGGCCTCAACATCCTGAATACCGAGGACCGCAATATTTCGACCGCCGAGGATCCGGCTGAAATCAATCTCGAGGGAATCAACCAGGTCAACGTCAACCCGAAAGTCGGACTGACTTTCGCCTCCGCGCTGAAAGCGTTTCTGCGCCAGGATCCGGACGTGATCATGGTCGGCGAGATTCGCGACCTCGAAACCGCCGAGATCGCGATCAAGGCGGCCCAGACCGGTCACCTGGTGCTATCCACGGTGCATACCAACGATGCGCCGAAGACCCTGACCCGGCTGGTTGACATGGGCGTCAAACCCTATGCCATTGCCTCGACCCTGAGCCTGGTCATAGCGCAACGCCTGGCCCGCCGCCTGTGCGGTAATTGCAAGGAGGTCGTGGACATTCCGCGCGAGGCATTATTGAAAGAAGGGTTTACCGAGCAACAAATCGACGCAGGTCTGACCATCTACGGTCCGGTCGGTTGCAGTCAGTGCAACAGCGGCTACAAGGGCCGCGTCGGTGTTTACCAGGTGATGCCGGTCTCGGAAGATATCGGCCGCATCATCATGGAAGGCGGAAACGCCATGCAGATCGCGGAACAGGCGACAGTAGAAGGTGTATGGGACCTTCGCCGGGCCGGGCTGCAAAAGGTATTGGACGGTGTAACAGGCCTGGAAGAAATCAATCGCGTAACGATCGATTAGGACCTGTGCCGTTTTTTGGTTTTTTCGGGGAGTACCCATGGCTGAAGCAGCAGTAAAGCAATTTCCCTTCCAGTGGGAGGGCACCGACAACAAGGGCAACCGGGTCAAGGGCAAGAGCGTTGCCGTATCCGAGGCCGCAGTGCGCTCCGAGCTCAGGCGTCAGGGCCTGGTGCCGGTCAGGATTCGCAAGCAGAGCGCGCTGTTCCAGTCACGCGGCAAGGTCACGCCCGCCGACATCGCTATTTTCAGCCGCCAGCTGGCCACGATGATGTCCTCAGGTATCCCGCTGGTCCAGGCTTTCGAGATCATCGGCGCCGGCCATGACAACCCGGCGATGCGAAAACTGGTACTTGCGATCAAGCAGGACGTGGAAAGCGGCACGGCGCTGGCTAACGCACTCGCCAAGCACCCGCTGTATTTCGACGACCTGTACGTAAATCTGACTGCGGCCGGCGAACAGGCCGGCGCGCTCGAGACGCTGCTCGACAAAATCGCGACCTACAAAGAAAAGACCGAGGCGATAAAGAAGAAAATCAAGAAAGCGTTGTTCTATCCCGCCGCGGTTCTGGTCGTCGCGATCATTGTGACCGCGATTCTGCTGATCTTTGTGATTCCGCAGTTCGAATCCCTGTTCCAGGGGTTTGGCGCCGACCTGCCCGCATTTACCCGGATGGTGGTCGACCTGTCGGCTTTCGTGCGCGACAAGGGATGGTTGCTGGTGATCCTCGCGGGTGGTGTCGTCTTCGGGTTTCTGTGGCTGAAGAAACGCTCGCGGGCATTTCGCGAAATTCTGGACCGCATGGCGCTCAAGTTCCCGATCATCGGCCCGATTCTGCAAAAAGCCGCGATAGCCCGTTATGCGCGTACGCTGGCGACCACGTTTGCCGCCGGTGTGCCGCTGGTCGAGGCGCTCGAATCGGTCGCTGGCGCTACCGGCAACATCGTGTACGAAAATGGCGTGATGCGTATTCGCGACGAAGTCGCCACCGGCCAGCGCCTGCAGCGGGCGATGGAAAACACCGATCTTTTCCCGAACATGGTCAACCAGATGATCGCGGTCGGTGAAGAAGCCGGCTCGCTCGACGACATGGCCAGCAAGGTGGCCGACTTCTACGAAGAGGAAGTCGACAACGCCGTGGACAGCATGAGCAGCCTGCTGGAACCGCTGATCATGGCGATTCTGGGCGTTCTCGTCGGTGGCCTGGTTATCGCGATGTATCTGCCGATATTCAAGATGGGCTCGGTGATCTGATTACAGCCGCCGGGATTGATTTTGGTACAAGGAATGCCGCAAGCGTGCTTGCGGCATCTTTTTTGGGTTCAGGCGAAACATGAGCGTTATCGACCTTATGCAGCAGTCGTCGCTGTTTTTTCTCGGCTCGACGCTGGTATTCGGATTGATCGTCGGCAGTTTTCTGAACGTCGTGATCTACCGTCTGCCGATCATGCTCGAGCGCGAATGGCGCGCACAGTGTACGGAGTTGTTCGGCAACGACGCGGATGAAAACGTACCAACCGAACCCTTCAACCTGATCAGGCCGGGGTCCGCGTGCCCGCAATGCCGTACCCCGATCCGCGCATGGCAGAACATCCCGCTGCTCGGGTGGCTGCTGCTGCGCGGCCGTTGCGCCAATTGCAAAGCGTCAATTCCGCCACGCTATCCTGCGATAGAATTGTTGACCGGAATCTGTTTTCTCCTTGTCGCCTGGCGTTTCGGGGTGACCTGGGAGACAGCGGCGGCGCTGTTGCTGACCGCATTCCTGATCGGTCTGAGCTTTATTGACATCGACCACCAGATATTGCCCGACAACATGACGCTACCGTTGTTATGGGTGGGTCTCGCGCTGACCTTGTGGCATGGCGCGATTACCGGTCAGACACTTTTTATCGCTCCGAAAGAGGCAATTGTCGGGGCACTGGCAGGCTATCTCAGCCTGTGGAGCGTTTATTGGCTTTTCAAACTGATCACAGGCAAGGAAGGCATGGGGCACGGCGACTTCAAGCTGCTGGCCGCACTCGGCGCCTGGCTCGGCTGGAAATTACTGCCGCTGATTATCATTTTGTCGGCACTGGTGGGGGCCGTGATCGGAATTGCGATGATTGCAATTGCCGGCCGCGACCGCCAGGTGCCCATACCATTTGGTCCCTATCTCGCGGCAGCCGGATGGATTGCGCTGCTTTGGGGCGACGCGCTCGTCTCCGCCTATCTCAGAACCGCCGGCATGTAGCCCGGCGCCGGCTGGCCTGACGTGTCGAACCTGATCAGGGGCGTGCTTCGCGTCGGACTAACCGGCGGAATTGCCAGCGGCAAAAGCACCGTCGCGGATTTTTTCGCCGACCTCGGCGCACAAATCATCGATACCGATATCATTGCCCGCGAGGTCGTGGAGCCTGGCAGCGACGGCCTGGCCGCTGTCGTCGCGGCATTCGGGACCGGAGTCCTGCAGGAAAACGGCGAACTCGATCGCGCCAGACTGCGCGAGACGATCTTTGCCGACGAGAACGCGCGGGCCGAACTGGAGAGCATCCTCCACCCCCTGATCCGGCGTGGGATGCTGCGCCAGGCCAGAGATGTGAGATCCGCGGTCCAGGTCTTCGTGATCCCGTTGCTGGTCGAGTCCGGCCTCGCCGACCAGGTGGATCGGGTGCTGGTCGTCGATTGCCCGGAATCGGCACAGCTGGCGCGCTTGCTTCAGCGCGATGGAGGAAGCGAACAGACCGCGCGCAAGATACTTGCGGCGCAGGCCGGGCGCGAACAGCGTCTCGAGCTGGCGGACGACGTAATCGTCAACGATGCCTCCGTGGAGCAGCTGAAGGCGCGGGTTGAGGAGCTCTACGCTGTTTACCTGGCCGAAGCCGACACGACAATTTCCGCTCACGGATTGCCGAATTCCGCCGGGCTGAGCGAGAATAGCGATATGGCCGGACCCGCACTCGGAATTCGCAGCGCTCCGCAAAGCGTCACCTACGAGCAACCGCTAAGCGAGCGGATGCGAACTTTTCTTCGCCTGGAGTTCCTGTACCAGCAAGCCAATTATCATGCGGAGATCAGCGATTCCTGGAGCACCCGCGCGGCGGTTGCCAGTTTGCTGGAAATCCTGGCCATACTTTCCCGCGGCGATGTGCGCAGCGATGTTATGAAAGAGCTTGAGCGCCACAGCCAGTTGCTGGAAGCCTATCGCACCCGTCCGGGTGTCGATTCGAGCCGGTTGCAGGCGGTACTGGGAAATCTCCAGACCCTGCGCGCCCAGCTCGCCGAGGGGCGCACCCACCCCAGCCACAAACTCAAGGAAAACGAATTTCTGAACGCGATCAAGCATCGCAGCGCGATTCCTGGCGGCACCTGCGAATTCGATCTTCCCGACTATAGCCATTGGCTCCATCAGGAATACGCGACACGGGCGGAAGATCTCGAGTCCTGGCTGGTCACCCTGAGGCCGCTTTGCGATGGAGTTGCCGAGCTACTGTGGCTAACCCGGGCCGGCGCGGAGCATCAGGAGGAAATTGCAACTGGCGGGTTGTTCCAACACGGATTGCCACGCGGCAGCCACAAGGAACTGTTGCGCGTCACGCTGCCTGGCGATTCCGGGCTGTTCCCGGAGATCAGCGGCAATCAGCACCGCTTCACGATCCGCTTCCTGAGTTGGCAGGCTGTGGACAAACGGCCGGCGCAGATATCCAAAGACGTGCCTTTTGTGCTCGGCGTGTGCTGAATGACCAGCGCCAGGAAAATCGAGGTACGCTGTCCGAATTGCGAGCGCGCGGTCACATGGGACAGCGGCTCGCATTGGAAGCCATTTTGCAGCGAACGCTGCAAGCTGATCGACCTGGGTGCATGGTTTCAGGAAGAACGCGCCATCCCCGGTAACGAAGCGGCAGAGCAAATCCCGGCAGGCGACCACGATTAGCCTTGCGCCATGAACAACGGGCCGGACGAACGCCTGCACGGCGGTTTTCTTCAGCGCGTCCGCCATGGCGATCCGCATCACCCCACCCTGCTCTACCTCCATGGCCTCGGTGAATCAGGGCTGTGTTTCGAGGCATTGATGGACCACCCCGTACTGGCGGGTTGGCCTCAGGTCGCCGTCGATCTGCACGGCTACGGCAAGAGCGAGCGTGCTGCACTCGCGCTGGGGCTCGAAGCGCATGCGCGCGCGCTGGCGGCGACGCTGGCCCCTGGCCGCTACGTCCTGATCGGTCACTCCATGGGTGGAGTGGTGGCGACATTTCTTGCTGGCCTGCTGGACCAGCGGGTCGCGGGTTTCATCAATATCGAAGGCAACATTTCCGCCTCCGATTGCACGTTTAGCGCCCTGATTGCAGCCTGCGATCCGGAGGAATTCGCGGCAACCGGATTCGCGCGGTTATGCGAGACGGTCAAGCGCGACGGCGAATACGATCGGGCACTGGCGCTTTACGCGCAGAGCCTGCGGTTGGCCGAACCGGGGCAACTTTATCTGAACGCAACGGAACTGGTCGCGATGTCGGCGGCAGAGACGCTGGCAACAGCCATGGGCGCATTGACGATGCCGAAAACATACCTCCTGGGCTCACCGGGTGGCAGCGGCGCCCGAACCCGTGAATTGCTGGCTCTGGCAGACGTCGCATGGTCGGCGGTCCCGAATGCCGGGCACTGGCCTTTCATTGACCAAACCGACCTTTGCGCCGCGGAGATTGGCGGATTTCTGCAGCGCCTCGAGGTCTGACAGTCACCCTGAGATGACGATACCCTGTGCGCCCAGATTCCAGGCGGTAGAGAGGTTGTGACCGGCCCACGCCGCGGGCAGGAAAACGGGCATTGACCGCGCGGCGATCATCGCGCTCAGCTCCGCCGGCGCGGGCACGCCACAAGCGTTGTTCCCCGGCGTATCGTGCAAAATCGAGAAAGTAAATCCGGGCTGATCGCAAAGCGCCGCCTCGCTGACGCGAAAGCCGCGCTGTGACGAGTGGCCCGTAACCTCTGCAACCGCCATCTCGCGCGCCTGCGCCCGCGCGGCCAGGCTTGCCATACAGGCATCGCTTCCAGGCACCCGGTTATCTATACAGACCGTATCGATACCGCGCGCGCTCATTCGCTCCAGCCATTCCTCGATGCTGCGGTCATCGCGATAACCGGCGTCCGCAAATACGGCCCGCTGACCCAGATTGATCGCTGCAATAACCGGCCGGTCGGCCTCGAGAATCCCTTGTTGCGGGAGACTGGCGGGTGCTACCCAGCGCAGCGACTGCCCCTCCATCCCCGTGGGCTCGCCGCGGTAGCGCCCGACTGTCCATACATCGAGTTCGATATGCCTGTCAGGGTAATCGTGCTCTATCCGGATGAGCGGCCGCGCCGACTCGACATCTACACCGAGTTCTTCGCGCAATTCCCGCACGAGCCCGGGCAATCGCTGCTCATCGCGATGCAGCTTGCCACCAGGGAACTCCCATTCGCCACCCATGTGCAATCCCGGCGGGCGCTGTGCGATAAGCACATTGCCGCCGGAGTCGTACAGCACACCCGCAACGACGGCGATCCGCCGCGCAGTCAATGCACTGTCAGCCAAGCTTGCCGTGGCATTGCTTGTACTTTTTGCCGGAACCGCATGGGCAGGGCTCGTTGCGGCCTACCTTTGGTTGTTCGCGTACGAACGGCGTCTGCGGTTGAGCCGGAGCAGGCCGGCGTTGACCCATTACGGGGCCGGGCTGTGCGGCGGGCGCCGGCTCGGCCTGCCCCGCGACAACCGAATTCGGTTCCGCATGCCGAAATTGCATCTGGCTGGCATCGCTGCGCTCGCGGTTGACTGCCTCGACGTCTTCCTCGCTGCGCAGCTGAACGCGTGAGAGGATGCTGATAACGTCGCGCTTGACCTGGTCCAGCATCGTCGTGAACATGCCGAACGCTTCGCGCTTGTATTCCTGTTTCGGGTTTTTCTGCGCATAGCCGCGCAAGTGAATGCCCTGGCGAAGGTAGTCCATCGCCGCAATGTGCTCGCGCCAGTGCGAATCGAGCTGTTGCAGCATGATCGCCTTTTCGAAATGACGTATGACCGGCGCCCCGATCTGCGACACCTTGGTCTCGTAAAGGGTATCCATCTCGTCGAGAATCCGGCTACGCAGACCCGGCTCGCCGAGATTGTGATCTTCATCGAGCCACTGCTTTATTGGCACAGGTGCGCCGAATTCGCGCTCTAGCACCTGGGCCAGACCATCGACGTCCCATTGCTCCTCGACACTGCCGGGCGGAAGGAAGCGATCTATCTCGGCATCGATTACCTCGCGCCGGATACCCGCGATGTCATCACCGATTTCCTCCGCCGCCATAAGGTGTGCCCGTTCCTTGTAGACGACCTTGCGCTGATCGTTCGAAACATCATCGTATTCGAGCAGAGATTTACGGATATCGAAGTTGTGCGCCTCGACCTTGCGTTGCGCGCGCTCGATCTGGCGCGTCAGCATCTTGCTTTCTATCGCCTCGCCTTCGCGCATACCGACCCGCGAAAGCAGCGATTTGGTCCGCTCGGGGTCGCCAAAAATCCGCATCAGGTTGTCTTCCATCGACAGATAGAAGCGACTAGAGCCGGGATCACCCTGTCGGCCTGAACGGCCACGCAACTGGTTATCGATACGCCTGGATTCGTGGCGTTCCGTACCGATGATGTGCAACCCGCCGGCTTCGATCACCTGCTTGTGGCGCTCCTCCCATTCCTCGCGCAGCGGTGCCCGGGTCGCATCGTCTATCTCTTCGCCAAGCGCCGCCAGTTCGGCCTCGAAATTGCCACCCAGAACGATATCCGTGCCTCGACCGGCCATGTTGGTGGCAATCGTAATGGCGCCGGGCCGTCCGGCCTGGGCCACGATCGTCGCCTCGCGCTCGTGTTGCTTGGCGTTCAAAACCTCGTGCGGGAGCTTGTCCTTGGCGAGCAGTCCGGAGAGATACTCGGAAGTCTCGATTGAGGTCGTACCGACCAGCACCGGCTGACCGCGCTGCTGGCAATCGCGCATGTCCTCGAGGATGGCGTCGAACTTGTCCTTCTGGGTCAGGTAAACGAGGTCGGCGCGGTCGTCACGGACCATCGGTCTATGGGTCGGAATCACGACCACTTCGAGACCGTAGATCTGCTGGAATTCGAATGCCTCGGTATCGGCCGTACCGGTCATACCGGACAGCTTGTCGTACATCCGGAAGTAGTTCTGAAAAGTAATCGAGGCAACCGTCTGGTTCTCCTCCTTGACCCGGACACCCTCCTTCGCCTCGATCGACTGGTGCAGACCGTCCGACCAGCGTCGGCCGGGCATCGTACGCCCGGTAAACTCGTCGACGATCACAACTTCACCGTCCTTGACGATGTAATCGACATCACGATGGAACAGCGCGTGGGCGCGCAACGCAGCGGTCAGATGGTGCATCAGGCGGATGTGAGCCGCATCGTAAAGACTGTCGCCCTCTTCGAGCAGGCCGGCTTCCGCCAGCAGCCCCTCGACGCGTTCATGTCCGGCCTCGGTCAGGTAGGCCTGTTTCGACTTTTCGTCGACAGTATAGTCACCGGGGCCATCCTCCTCTTTTTGCGGCTCCAGCCTGGGCACGATCTTGTTCATCCGCGCATACAGATCGGTGCGCTCCTCTGACGGGCCGGAAATGATCAGTGGCGTTCGTGCCTCATCGATCAGAATCGAATCGACTTCGTCGACCACCGCAAAACCTAGCTCGCGTTGCGCCTTGTCCTCGACCTTGAAGGCGAGGTTGTCGCGCAGATAATCAAAGCCGAATTCGTTGTTGGTGCCGTAGGTAATATCCGCCGAGTACGCATCGCGTTTTTCGGCTGGACTCTGGCCACTGCGGATAACGCCAACCCGAAGACCGAGAAACTCGTAGACCGGCCCCATCCAGCCGGCATCGCGGGCGGCGAGATATTCGTTGACGGTAACGATGTGCACACCCTTGCCCGAAAGCGAGTTCAGGTAGGCCGCGAGCGTGGCGACCAGCGTCTTGCCCTCACCGGTCCGCATTTCGGCGATGTTGCCATCATGCAGCACCATGCCGCCGATCAACTGAACATCGAAATGACGCAATCCGAGGCTACGCCGCGCCGACTCGCGGACTGCCGCAAATGCCTCCGGCAGCAATTCCTCGAGAGTCGACCCTTTTTGCACGCGCTCGCGAAACTCGTCGGTCTTCTGCCGCAGTTGCTCGTCGCCGAGCGCCTGCATGGCTTCCTCAAGCGAATTGATTTTGTCTACGACCTTGCCGTAATTGCGCAACAACCGTTGATTACGGCTGCCGAAAAGCCTGGTGAAAATACTTGCCACCCGTTGCTACCTCTTGCGGATCCTGTGCGACCCATGGCGGCGGCCACAGCCGTTAACAGGCTGTCGCCACAAAAAAACCTCTATTTTACGTTTATCCGGGAGGGGTGGGAAATCCGGGGAGAATCAGTCTTTCGCGCGGATATACTCGAGCGGGTTGACCTTGTGACCGCCGCGCAAGACTTCGAAATGCAGATTGGGGCCGGTGGCTCTGCCGCTCGACCCCATCAACGCAATCGTCTGGCCCTTCTCGACCTTGTCGCCAACGGCGACCAGATTGATCTTGTTGTGCGCATAACGGGTCACAAACCCATTTCCGTGGTTAATTTCGACCAAATCCCCATAACCGTATCGATCCCCGGAGTAGGTCACCACACCCGCGCCCACCGCGAGAATCTCGGCACCGTCGCGCCCGGCGAAGTCCACACCTTTATGACTCGCCATCTTGCCGGTAAACGGGTCCGTGCGCTTGCCGTAGGTGGAAGAAATCCATCCCGACTTCACCGGCCGCCCCTGCGGCTGAACCTGCTCGCTCAGATTGCGATTCAGCAACAGATTTTCCAGAACATCCAGCTGCCGCTGCCGGTTCTCGACCTGGCTGGCAAGGTAACCCAGCCGTTCCGTCATTTCCGGCACGCCGAGCGATGCTGCGTCGGTGCCCGGTTCCGGGCCACCCATGGCAGGAACGCTGTCGAAATCGAATTCGCCATCTTCAAGACCGCCCATCTGGGTCAGTCTTCGCCCAAGCGCATTCAGCCTGACCACGTGGGCATTGAGTTCGGCCAGCCTGACGGCCAGCGCATCGATTGTGCGGACACCGTCCTCACGCGCCGCATCGACCTCGGTACGCTGCCGCCGAATCTCCGCCTGCATGCTGTCCAGGCGTTCGCTGGGCACCGCAAGCGTGACGTTTCGGCCCATCTTGTACCCGCCAACCATACCGGCCACGACGATTGCGGAAATTCCGGCGGTTATCCACGCCAGCACCACGGGATGAGTAATGTGCAGCTGGCGAGCGCGGCCGCGACGGCCGGTGATAAAAATGATATTCATACGAGCGAACCACGACAGGGGGTTGCAACCCAATCGGACGTAGACGCGAACCGCGTCCTCACAAGCAGCGCTGCTGCACTTTTCCGAATTGGATTAAACATAATCTGTACTTACAACTCCGCTTCCCGGGTCGCGCCGGCAAGCCGGCGGATTTGCCTCGCCGACGTGTGCCGGGTTAGCTTCTCGACTGTTGACTCGAATATGCCCAATTCACTGGTTCAGCTCAAGAATCAAACACGGTTTTCTAGACTTGCGTCACCTTTAATGAAACCACGCAAACTTTCGAACATACTCGCCGGCACGGGCGGCGACCTTGCAAAACTCCTTCATCGCGCCGAGGAGATCGCCGGCCTGACGGACACCGTCCGCGGAATTTTGCCCAAGAATGTGGCCGCGCATGTGGTGTCCGCGAGTCTGCGCGACGAGCGCATGATCATTCTCGCGGACTCACCAGTCTGGGCAGCGCGTCTGCGCTATCTCGACCCGGGAGTCGAAAAACGCCTGGCAGACCTCGGCATTCAGGCCAACCGCATTCAGATCAGGGTGCGCGCTCCGGCCGACGACCCCGGCCGGTAACTACATCAGGCCGAAGCCGGCGCCACGTACGATAACGGTGCCTCGACAGCCGATTCGTCGAAAGTCACCTCTTCCCACGCCGACTCGTCGGCAACCAGCGCCCGGATCAGACTCACATTGAGGTCATGTCCGGTCTTATAACCGCTGAATTTTGCCAACAGTCCGTGCGCAAACAGGTAAAGATCGCCAATAGCATCGAGAATTTTATGGCGAACGAACTCGTCCCGATAACGCAAACCTTCCTCGTTCAGGATGCGATAGTCGTCCAGAACGATGGCGTTGTCCAGCGTGCCGCCGAGGGTCAGCTTGCGCGCGCGCAGCGATTCTATGTCGCGCATAAAACCAAAAGTCCGGGCCCGGCTGACCTCTCGCAGAAACGTGGCTGACGAGAATTCGATACCGGCTGACTGAGCATTTCTTTTGAAAACAGGGTGATTGAAGTCGATTTCGAGATTGATGCTGTAGCCTTCGTGGGGCTCGATCTGGGCCCACTTGTCGCCGTCCTCGACACGCACCGTGCGCACGATGCGCACAACTCGCTTGGCCACATTCTGTTCGGCTATGCCCGCCGACTGCAGCAAAAAGACGAAGGGTCCCGCGCTACCGTCCATGATTGGCACCTCGGCGGCGCTCAACTCAACGATCGCGTTATCTACACCGAGGCCGGCACAGGCCGACAGCAGGTGTTCGACGGTGGCAACCCGAACCCCGTCGCGGACCAACGTCGTTCCGAGCGTCGTGTCACCGACGAATTCCGGGCGAGCCGGAACGTCCACAGGCACGTCCAGATCGACGCGGCGGAATATGATTCCGGTGTTCGGCGCAGCCGGCCGGAGCTTCAGAAATACCTTCTCCCCGGAATGGAGTCCCACCCCGGTGGCGCGTATTTCGTGCTTAAGCGTTCTTTGTTGCAACATGCAGCAGCCCTCTTCTCCCCCTTGTCACCGCACAGACCTTTACGCGTGCGTCCTGCGGCGATTCCCCCAAGTAAGGAGATAGTGCTGTTGATGGGACTCGCGTGCCGAAATAACGATGCCGGCAGTCGCGAGCGGCTTTCCCCTAGCGGATTGGCGCGGCAATTTAACACATCGACAACAAAACCGAAACAATCCGGCGGCGCCCTTGTCCGGGCGCCGCCGGTCCTCAGTCCGCCTGCCGCCGCAAAAACGCCGGGATATCCAACAGATCACCATGCTCGACCCGGTCCTCGGCCTGCACCACCGATTGCTGGCGCTTGCGCAAAACCGTGGGCCGATCGAGATCTTCGTAACCTGCGCCGTTGACCACCCGTTGCGGCTTTTCCACCAGCTGAATCGTCGGTTCCACGGCAGCTACCGGCCGGCCGAGCCCGGTCGCTACAACGGTGACCCGGATCTGGTTGCTCATCTCGGGATCGATCACGGTACCGACTACGACGGTGGCATCGTCGGACGAAAACTCCTCGACCGTCTGGCCGACTTCGTGAAAGTCGCCGATCGACATATCCGGACCCGCCGTTACGTTGACGAGAATCCCGTTGGCGCCGGTCAGGTCGATATCCTCCAGCAGAGGGCTCGACATCGCCGCCTCGGCCGCCTCGCGCGCGCGATTGTCGCCCGTTGCGGTACCGGTTCCCATCATCGCCATTCCCATCTCGGACATCACTGTCCTGACATCGGCGAAATCGACGTTGATCAGTCCCGGCCGGGTGATCAGGTCGGCAATGCCCTGCACTGCTCCCTGCAAAACCTGGTTCGCCGCCTTGAATGCATCCATCAACGATATCTGGGCACCGAGTACCGCCAGTAGTTTTTCGTTGGGGATGGTGATCAGCGAATCGACAGACTTGGCAAGTTCGCAGATACCGGTATCGGCAATCCGCATGCGTTTGCCGCCTTCCCAGACAAAAGGCTTGGTCACGACTGCCACGGTCAGGACACCGCATTCACGCGCAACCTGCGCTACAACCGGCGCGGCGCCGGTACCGGTGCCACCGCCCATGCCGGCGGTGATAAACAGCATGTCGCTGCCGTCGATCACTTCCATCAGGCGGTCGCGATCTTCCATTGCCGCCTGGCGGCCGACTTCCGGATCGGCTCCAGCGCCGAGACCCTTCGTAATATTCCCGCCAATCTGCAGGGCGGTTTTGATCTTCGTGTTGCTCAGCGCCTGTGCATCGGTATTGGCGCAAATGAAATCCACACCCTCTATGCCTGCGTTGATCATGTGAGTGACAGCGTTTCCGCCACCACCGCCGACGCCAATCACTTTAATGATTGCGTTTTGGTCCACCGAATCGACCAGTTCGAACATCGCTCTCTCTCCTCTGACAAAACGGCTAAAAAAAGCCTAAAAATTCCCCTGAAACCATGCTTTCATACGCTCCCAGATTTCCTTGATTCCGCTGCCGAGCGGCGGCTCCGCGCCGCGCCGGCTGATGGACTCCAGCCCGTACAGGAGCAAGCCCACACCCGTTGCGTGTATCGGATTGCGCACTACCTCGACGAGACCGTCGACATGCTGTGGCACACCGAGCCGCACCGGCATATGAAATACTTCTTCGGCGAGTTCGATAGCGCCTTCCATCTTGGCGCTGCCGCCGGTAATCACCACGCCCGCAGCGATCAACTCCTCGAACCCGGAGCGGCGCAATTCGTCGCGGATGAGACTGAACAGTTCCTCGTACCGCGGCTCGACCACTTCCGCGAGGGTCTGGCGGGCAAGCCGCCGCGGCGGCCGGTCGCCGACGCTGGGCACCTCGATCGTTTCGTCCGGATTGGCGAGCTGCGACAGCGCGCAGGCAAATTTGATCTTGATGTCCTCGGCATACTGGATCGGCGTGCGCATGCTTACGGCGATATCGTTGGTCACCTGGTCACCGGCAATCGGAATCACCGCCGTATGACGGATCGCACCGCCGACGAATACGGCGATATCGGTCGTGCCGCCACCGATATCGACCAGGCAGACACCGAGCTCTCTTTCGTCCTCGGTCAGTACCGCGTAACTGGAAGCGAGTTGCTCGAGAACGATGTCCTCGACCTGAAGACCGCAACGCTGCACGCACTTCACAATATTCTGCGCCGCCGCATCGGCACCGGTAACGATGTGGACCTTGGCTTCCATCCGCACGCCCGACATCCCGACCGGCTCGCGGATACCCTCCTGATGATCGATCAGGAATTCCTGTGGCAGGATGTGCAGGATTTTCTGGTCGGCCGGTATCGCAACGGCGCGCGCGGCGTCGATAACCCGGTCCACGTCACCCGGACTGACTTCTTTATCGCGAATCGCCACGATGCCGTGCGAGTTCAGACTTCTCACATGGCTTCCGGCTATTCCGGTATAGACCGCGTGAATCTCGCATCCCGCCATCAGCTCGGCTTCCTCGACCGCGCGCTGGATCGACTGCACCGTCGACTCAATGTTGACGACCACTCCCTTCTTCAATCCGCGGGAAGGATGTGACCCGATACCGACAACCTCGATTCCGTCCTCGGGAGTCACCTCGCCGACAATCGCCACCACCTTGGAGGTGCCGATATCCAGCCCGACGATGAGCTTTCTTTCGCTCTTCCTAGACATTTGCGTTCTTACCTTCCCCTTCCTCGTTCGGCGCCGGCTCGTCGCGCCAGCCAACCGCAAAACCATTGCTGTACCGCATATCGATGTAGCGGATGTTGTTGAACCGGTCTGCGAGCGGACCCGCAGCCAGTTGCAGAAATCTGTCGATACGGCCGTCGACGTCGCGGCGACCGAAACGCACCTCGGGCCCGTTTGCCAGGCGGATACTCCATGCTCCGCGCAGGTCGAGCCGAACCGCCTCCAGTTGCAGGCGCACGCCGCGCAAATCCGCGCCGAGCGCCTTGAAACGTTCTGTCACGCGGGCCTCGCTGCCGTCCGGCCCGTGCAGTAGCGGCAACTCCATAAATGCATCCGGCGCCACTTTGACGAAAACCTCGCCGTCGCTATTGAGCAGGTACTGGCCGTCCCAGCGCGCAATCGCATCCTGCTCGCGGACCCGAACGCGAACTCCGTCCGGCCAGCGCCGCCTGACATGAACCTCCGCAATCCACGGCAGTGCTTGCACGACCGCGCGGATTGCCTCGAGATCGACCGAGACGAATCCTCCGTTGAGCTGCGGGCGAATCGCCTCACCGATCTCCGCAGCGGACACGCGCCTGAAATCACCTTCGACCGACAGTCGTTGCAGCGGCCGATCGAGGACGAAGACCAGCCCGACACAGAACACCGCGATCAGCAGCGCGGCCGTTGTCGAAACCGCAATCTGCCGCCACGGAATGCGCCGCATACGCCGTGCAGTTTTGTGCCGCGTTTTGCGCGCCGCCATCTTGCGTCGCCGCGCCATCAGCAAGCCCTCCCGTCAGCGCCGCGAATGTCACCGCAGCTGGTTTCAAGAATGCGCCACACCAGTTCCTCGAAATCGATACCGGCCTGGCGGGCAGCCATCGGCACGAGGCTGTGATCGGTCATGCCCGGCACGGTATTGAGTTCCAGGATGTACGGCTTGCCGTACTCATCGAGCAGGAAATCGACTCTGCCCCAGCCGCTGCAATCGAGCGCCGAAAACGCCGCGGCGCACATGCCGGCAAATTCAGACTCGCGCTCGGGCGCGAGTCCGCTGGGGCAGAAATACCGGGTTGAATCGGAGAAGTACTTGGCTTCGTAGTCGTAGAAGCTGCGCGGCGTTTCGATCCGAATCATGGGCAACACCTGCCCCTGCAGAATTGCCGCCGTGTACTCGCCGCCGCTGATCCAGCGTTCCGCCAGCACGTTTTGATCGTGGCGCCGCGCCGTCTGCCATGCCGCCTCGAGATCCGTCGCCTGCTCGACTTTGCTCATTCCGACACTCGAACCCTCGCCTGCGGGCTTCACGACGACCGGCAGACCAAGCCGCTCGACCACTTCGTCGAGCCGGGAAGGCGCATCAATCATCATCCACTTCGGGGTAGGCAGACCCGCCGCCTCCAGCACCAGTTTGCTGCGGTACTTGTCCATTGCCAGCGCACAACCGAGCACGCCGCTACCGGTATAAGGCAGTCCCAGCGTGCTTAGCGCACCCTGAACCGTTCCGTCCTCTCCGCCGCCGCCGTGCAACGCTATCCATACCCGGTCGAAGCGTCCGTCGAGCAATTCATGCAGCGGCCCATCGGCGGGATCGACAGCGGTAGCGTCCACACCGCGCCGCACCAGCGCCGCGGTCACCGCCGCGCCGGTCAGCAGCGAAATCTCGCGCTCTGCCGACGTGCCTCCCTGGAGTACGGCAACGCGGCCGAATTCCTGCGCCGACTGCACGGCGATCCGGGTATCGCGCAAAATCATGCGGCCCTCCCCACGATGCGAACTTCGTGTACCAGCTCGATACCGAACTTTTGCGCGATACGCTCACGCACGGTTTCGATCAGCGTCTCTACATCAGCCGCCGTAGCGTCACCGGTATTGATAATGAAATTGGCGTGCATATCGGAAACCCGCGCACCGCCAATCTGCGTTCCTTTGAGCCCGGCCTGCTCGATCAGCCGAGCGGCGTGATCGCCCTGAGGATTGCGGAATACCGAACCGCAGCTGGGCAGACCTATCGGCTGGGTCGACTTGCGCCGCGCAAGCAGGTCGCGAATACCTTCCAGTGTTACGTCAGGGCGCTCCTCGAACACCAGTTCCGCGGAAATGAACCACTCGTCCACGGGGCCGTCGACATGGCGGTAGCCGATTTCGAAATCGTCTTTGCCGTGACGATGGACCCGGCCATTGCGATCGACGGTTTGCACCGCGCGAACCTGGTCCCAGGTCTCGCCGCCAAATGCGCCCGCGTTCATTGCCAGTGCCCCGCCAAGGGTTCCCGGAATTCCGGCGAAGAAATTCGCCGGACCCAGACCCCACAGCGCGCATTGCCGCGCGATACGGGCGCAGGCAATGCCCGCCTCCGCGTAGACCGCGCCATCGTCCATCCGGCGCAGGGCCTTGAATACGCCATGAGTGGCCACGACTGCACCGTCGATCCCGCCGTCACGAACCAGCAGATTGCTGCCGAGCCCGACCCACGTGAGTGGCGTCGCCGGATCAAGCCCGGCAAGGAAGGTCTGCAGATCGGCAAGGTCAGCCGGCTTGAAATAAATCTCGGCCGGGCCGCCCACCCGCCACGAGGTATGGCGATGCATCGGCTCATCGTGCAACAGCGTGCCGCGAACTCCACCGCCGAGGTCCATTGCAATCATGGCGCACCCCCGCCGTCACGCAGAGCGTCGCCGAGCTGCAGCGCGAGCGCACCGATACTCCCGGCGCCCAGCGTCATCACGACATCACCGTCTTCGATAACCCTGGACAATGCGGCGGGCAGTTGTTCGAGATCCGCCACGAAAATCGGTTCGACCTCGGCGCGACTGCGGATCGCGCGCGCCAAACTACGGCCGTCGGCTCCTGAAATTGGTGTTTCGCCGGCTGCATAGACTTCTGTCAGCAGCAGCACGTCCGCGGTCGACAACACCTCCGCGAAGTCGTCCATCAGGTCGCGGGTACGCGAAAAACGATGCGGCTGAAACGCGAGAACCTGGCGCCGGTCCGGCCATACCGCGCGCCCGGCCTGCAAGGTCGCGGCGATCTCCGCAGGATGGTGGCCGTAATCATCGACCAGGGTAATCGCGGCACCGGCTACCTCGACGTCGCCCAGGACCTGGAAACGCCGGTCGATCCCGGCGAACTCGGCGAGCGCCGCGGTAACCGCCGCATCGTCGATTTCCAGATCGCGTGCCACGGCGATTGCGGCCAGCGCATTCAGGACATTGTGCCGCCCGGGCAAATTCACGCGCATCGCCAACGGTGCGTCGCAATCGGGCCGCTCGACATCGAAGCGGGTGGCGAGTCCGTCGCTCTCGATATTCGTCGCGCGAATATCCGCCCCCTCACCGAAGCCATAGGTCACGACCGGGCGCGATACCTTGTCGAGAATCGCGACCACGTCCGGATCATCGGCACACATCACCGCAAGCCCGTAGAACGGCAGATTGTGCAGAAACTCGACGAATGCCTGGCGCAGTTTCTGGAAATCCTGGCCGTACGCGGCCAGGTGGTCCTCGTCTATGTTGGTCACCACCGCGACCATCGGCTGCAGGTGCATAAACGAGGCGTCGCTCTCGTCGGCTTCCGCAACCAGGTAGTTGCCGGCGCCGAGACGTGCGTTGGTATCCACGCTGTTCAGCCGGCCACCAATGACAAATGTCGGGTCCAGCCCGCCACGCGCGAGCACGCTCGCAATCAGGCTCGTGGTCGTCGTCTTGCCGTGGGTACCCGCGACCGCGATGCCAAAACGAAAACGCATCAGCTCGGCCAGCATTTCAGCACGCTTGACCACCGGCAGGCGCGCCTCGAGCGCCGCGCTTACTTCCGGGTTTTCCCGATTCACCGCACTCGAGACGACCACAACGTCCGCGCCTTCCAGGTTTTTCGGATCGTGACCGAGCGAAATTTTCGCTCCCAGGCCAGCCAGCCGCCGGGTCACCGAATTCGACCGCAGATCCGAACCCTGCACGAGGTAACCGAGATTGATAAGTACCTCGGCGATACCGCCCATGCCGACACCGCCGATACCGACCAGATGGATACAGTTGATCCGGCGCATCCGTTGCATCAGCGCCCACCCCGCACGGTGAGGCAGGCCTCGCTGAGCCGCGGCAGCGCCTCGGGCATTGCGAGCGCCCTGGCGGCCAGCGCCATATCCAGCAGTTTCGAACGCTCGCTCAACAACGGCTCGATCGCATCCGCCAGCGACGCTGCGTCAAGGTCCGCCTCCTGCATCAACAAGGCGGCGCCGGCGTCGCTCAGATAACGTGCATTGGCACTCTGATGATCGTCGACCGCGGCGGGGAACGGCACCAGTACCGAGGCGATACCGGCAGCAGCGAGTTCACCCACGGTCAGCGCACCGGACCGGCAAACCGCGATATCTGCCCACGCATACGCCGCCGCCATGTCATCGACGAAACTAACGATCCTTGCGGGGATACCGGCTTCACGGTACGCGGCCCTTGCGGTATCCATGGTTCGTTCGCCCGCCTGGTGCAGAATTTCAAACTCGCAGCGCTGCTTCAGCATTGCCAGCGCCGCGGGCAGCAGACGATTCAGAGCGAGCGCGCCCTGACTGCCGCCGAGAACCAGGATCCGGACCGGACCTTCGCGGCCGGCAAGGCGCTGCTCCGGCGGCGCCAGCTCCGCGATTTCCGGGCGGATGGGATTGCCAATCGTAATCGCCCGCCGCGACGGCGGAAAACTGCAGGGAAACGCCTCGAACACTTCGGTCGCGACCCGCGCCAGGACCCGGTTGGTCAGGCCCGCAACCGCATTCTGTTCGTGAATCAGCAACGGCCGGCGCAGCAACCACGCCGCGAGACCGCCCGGGCCGCTGACGAACCCACCCAGCCCGAGCACGACTTCAGGTTGCTGGCGGCGAATCGCGGCGATCGACTGCCACAGCGCTTTGAGCAACCGCACCGGGGCCAGCACCCAGGTGGACCAGCCCTTGCCACGCAGGCCTCCGACACTCACCCACTCCACCGGGATGCCAGCCGCGGGTACGATCTTCGCCTCCATGCCGTGGCGAGTACCGAGCCATACGATCCGCTGGCCGGCGGACGCAAGCTGGCGCGCAACCGCGAGCCCGGGGAAAACGTGGCCACCGGTACCGCCCGCCATGATCATCACGCAGCGCTGGCTCATTTGCGCCCCCGCCGGGCTCTGGCCGGTTTTTTCGCCCCGCGAGGCGACGCGGCGCTCAACGAATTGACGTTCTCGTGATGGATCCGAAACAGCAACGCGACCGCCATCAGAGACACCACGAGGCTGCTGCCACCGTAGCTGATCAGCGGCAGGGTCAGCCCCTTGGTCGGGAGCAGGCCCATATTGACGCCGATGTTGACGCTGGACTGAATGCCAAACCAGATCCCGATTCCTCCGGCCAGCAGAGCCTGAAAATACCGCGAACCGGCCTGGGCGGCCGCGCCTATCAACATCGCCCTCCAAACCAGTACCGCGTACAGGACGACGATCGTGACGACGCCCACCAGGCCAAACTCCTCGGCTAGCACGGCAAACACGAAATCGGTGTGCGCCTCGGGCAGGTAAAACAGTTTCTGCACACTTGCGCCGAGGCCGGCGCCACCGACATGCCCGCTACCGATGGCTATCAGCGACTGCGTCAGTTGAAAACCAGAATCGAACCGATCGGCCCAGGGATTGAGAAAACCCTTGAGTCGCGCAAGGCGATAATCCGAAGAAAATGCCAGCGCCGCCATCGCCAGCGCCGCTAAAACGAACAACAAAAGAAAGTGGCTGAAACGAACGCCGGCGAGGAACATGATGCCGAGGCAGGTCGCCAGCAATACGGTCGCCGCACCGAAATCCGGCTGCATTAGTAACAACGCACAGGCAAATGCAACGACCAGCAGCGGTTTGGCAAACCCGACCAGGCTCGCCCGCACCGCATCGCCGTGGCGCAACAGGTAACCGCAGAGATAAATCATGATCAACAGACGCGCCGGCTCCGACACCTGGAGATTGAGCGGACCAAGGCGAATCCAGCGCACGCTGCCGTTGACTTCATGCCCGACTCCGGGAAGCAGCACGACCAGCAACAGCGCTAACCCAAACATCAGTGCGACGGGACTGCCGGCCCGCCACCATTCGCTTGGAATGCCCAGCACCACCAGCCCCAGCAGCAGACCGACCACCAGGTGCGCCGCGTGGCGGTGCAGATAGAAAAACGCGGAACCGTATTCGCGCTCGGCCACCGACATCGACGCCGACGCAACCATGACCACGCCAAGCAGCAACAACGATGCGACCGCAAAAATCAGGAGAGGATCGGTCTCCAGCTGCCGCGGCCGGCTCATCGTACGGTCGAATTCGGTAGCCGCGACACTCATGCGTCGAGCGCTCCCACTGCAGCGGCAAAGTCGTCACCGCGTTCGGCAAAATTGCGGTACATATCGAGGCTGGCGCAGGACGGCGCAAGCAACACGGAGGCACCGGCGGGCGCGAGCCGCGCGGCAATTGCAACCGCGCTGTGCATGTCCGCCGCATATTCGACCTGGCAGACACCCTCGAGAGCGGCGCCGATGCGGCGTGAGTCCCGGCCGATCAGCACCACCGCGATCGCCCGACCCGCCAGCGCTTCGGCCAGCGGCGCAAAATCCGCCCCCTTTGCGTCGCCGCCGGCGATGAGCACGAATGGCGAATCCAGCCCCGCGATGGCAGCCACCGCGGCTCCGACATTAGTGGCTTTCGAGTCGTTGATGTAGGTCACGTCGCGGTGCCGGGCGACCACCTGCATGCGATGCGGCAACCCGCAAAACCCTTGCAGCGCTCCGAGCAGGGTCGCAACCGGCGCGCCGAGCGCATCGGCGATTGCCAGCGCCGCCAGCGCATTGGCGACGTTGGACAAACCGCGAACCGCCAGAGCGCTGACCGGCACCACCTTGTCGTCACCGCGAGCCAGCCATACATCGCCAGCGTGGCGGCGCAAACCCCAGTCGCCCGGGCCGGGAACATCGAGGCCGAAACTGATCCCGGGGCAGGTTTGCGGACGCAACTTCGTGACCACGGAGTCATCGCGGTTGAACACAGCGATGTCGCAGCCGCGAAAAATTTTCGCCTTGGCCGCGACATACGCGTCCATATCGCCATGGCGGTCGAGATGGTCGGCACTGATATTCAGCAAGGCAGCGACTCGCGGGCGCAGGCTGGCAGTCAGGTCGAGCTGAAAACTGGACAGCTCCAGCACGTAGGCATCCGGCTCGCCGTCGCCGAGAAGATCCAGCGCCGGGGTGCCGAGATTGCCACCGGCGCGAATCCGAATCCCGGCCGCTGGCAACATCTCCGCCAGCATGCTGCAAACGGTCGACTTGCCGTTGGAACCGGTTACGGCGATCACGGCAGAGGTGGCGACGCGGGCAAATAATTCGACGTCGCCGACAACCGGCACGCCGCGTTTGCGCGCGGCGGCGACAATCGGCTCCTGCGGCGACAGGCCGGGGGACAGCACAAGCATATCGGCGCCACCCAGCGCGTCCTCGTCCAAACCGCCGAGACTCAGATCGAACAGCGCGCGCTCGTCAGCCAGCTCGGCAAGACCGGGCGGATCCTCGCGGCTGTCCGTAATCCGGACGTGATGGCCGTGACGCGACAGGTACCGCGCCGCCGACACACCGCTGCGGCCGAGACCGGCAACAACGCAACACATGCCGCCGGCCCGAAGCTGTTGGCCCAGCACTGCGCGGTTTGTCTTGTCGGCGGATGCAATCATCATCGGATCTTCAGCGACGACAGGCCGACCAGCACGAGAATCACGGTAATAATCCAGAACCGGACGATGACCTTGGGCTCGGGCCAGCCTTTCAGCTCGAAGTGATGGTGAAGCGGAGCCATCCGGAAAATACGTTTGCCGGTAAGACGGAACGAAGCGACCTGCAGGATTACCGACACGGTCTCGATCACGAAGACGCCACCCATGATCACAAGCACAAGTTCCTGCTTTACGACGACAGCGACCGAGCCGAGAGCGGCGCCAATCCCCAGCGCCCCCACATCGCCCATGAAAACCTGGGCCGGGTAGGAGTTGAACCAAAGGAAACCGAGCCCGGCTCCGGCCAGCGTGGCGCAGAAAACCAGCATCTCGCCGGCGCCGTCGATGAACGGGATGCCGAGATAACTGGAGAAGTTCACGTTACTCGTGGCGTAGGCGAATATTCCGAGGCCGCCGGCCACCAGAACCGCGGGCATGATGGCGAGACCATCGAGTCCGTCGGTCAGGTTGACCGCGTTACTTGTCCCGACGATCACGAGGAACGCAAACAATGCATACAGGCCGCCGAGCGGCACCAGCAATTCCTTCGCGAACGGCACCAGCAACGTGTTCTGAACCTGCGGGTCCTGGGCGGTGAAGCTCAGCGCGGCGACGGCGAGCGCGGCCGCACCGCTCTGCAGCAACAGCTTGGTGCGCGGCAAGAGCCCCTCGGAATCGCTGACATAGAGCTTCAGGTAATCGTCGACGAAACCTATGATTCCGTACGCCAGAGTGGTTAACAGCACGATCCAGACATAGCTGTTGCTGAGGTCCGCCCACAGCAGCGTGCTGACCGCGACTGCAATCAGAATCAGGGTGCCCCCCATTGTCGGAGTGCCGGCCTTCAACAAATGGGTCTCGGGGCCGTGGGCGCGAATTTTCTCGCCGATCTGGCGGTGACTGAGATGGCGGATCATCAATGGCCCGACCACGAACGAAATAGCCAGCGCAGTGAGCGCGCCGAGAATGGCGCGCATCGTCAGATACCCGAACACATTGAAGCCGGGATCGAAACGCATCAGGTAGCGGGTCAGCTCGAGCAGCATTCAGACTTCCTCCGCCGTGTTGTCCGAACCAGCGACCTCGATCGCACGAACCACCGATTCCAGACCCATCGCGCGCGAGGCCTTGATCAGCACATTGACGCCATCGTGAATTTCCGCTCGCAGCTGCGCTGCCAGATCGTCCGGCGTTTCGAACCATTCGGCCGCCTGACCGAAAGACCGGGCCGCATGCCGCGCCAGATCACCGACCGCAAACATCCGGACCACCCCGGACTTTCGCGCCAGTTCTCCAACCTCTCGATGGATCGCTTCCCGATCCGCTCCCAACTCGCCCATATCGCCAAAAACCAGCCACGGCTCGCCGCCAAGACCGGTCAGATACTCGATACCGGCGCGCAAAGAGGCCGGATTGGCGTTGTAGCAATCGTCTATCAGCGTGGCGCCGTTCAGTGCCGAAGCAACGCGCAGGCGCCCCGATATTGCGGTAGCGCTTTCGAGCCCGGCGCGCACATCATCGAGACTGATCCCGGCCGCAAGGCAGGCCGCGGCTGCGGCCAGCGCATTCATGACGTTGTGGCGGCCCGGCAACGGCAGCCGCAGCGGCACGTCGCCGGCCGGCGTGCACAACTCGAACCCGGTCGCCGCCGGCCCCGCTGCGGCGATATCGCGAGCACGGACATCGGCGGGAGCGTCGATTCCGAAACTGACGATCCGGCGCTCGCCACTGAGTTGGCGCCAAAGCACGGCATACTGGTCGTCGGCGTTGACCACCGCCGTGCCGTCCGCGGCAAGCCCGGCAAACATCTCCCCCTTGGCGCGGGCCACTCCCTCGATGCTGCCGAACCCTTCGAGGTGAGCCGCACTTGCATTGGTGACCAGGCCAACGTCGGGCCGGGCGATGGCGGCGAGGTATGCGATCTCCCCCGGATGGTTCGCGCCCATCTCGCAGACTGCCGCACGGTGCTCCGGCTGCAGCCGAAAAAGCGTCAGCGGCACACCGATATCGTTGTTCAGGTTGCCGGCAGTGGCCAGCGCCGGCCCGCCGACAGTGAGGATTCGCGCAATCAGCTCCTTGACCGTGGTCTTGCCGTTACTGCCAGTGACTCCGATCACCGGGCCCTCGAAGCGGGAGCGCCACCATGCGGCAATCCGGCCAAGCGCGATCCGGGTATCCTCCACTCTGATATGCGGCAGGCGATCCGTCACTCGCTCAACGATCGCGGCAACGGCACCGGCGTCGAATGCCTGCGCGACAAATTCGTTGCCGTCAAACCGATCGCCCCGCAACGCCACGTAAAGCGCTCCATCGAGCGGGCGTCGCGTGTCGATACCGACACCGGCGAACGCCACCGGATCGCCATGCAGTTCGGCCCCCAGCAATGCAGCCATCTCGCCAAGATCGGAGGAAATCATGCCGTCCTCTCCAGCCAGCGCTGCACCGCGTCGCGGTCACTGAATTGGCGACTGCCGCCTGCTCCCAGCTGCGTTTGCTCATGGCCCTTTCCGGCGATCAGCACCAGATCGCCAGGTGCGGCGCCATCCAGCGCGGTCCGGATCGCCAGCTCGCGGTCATGGATAACCGTCACTTCGACATCGCCGCCGATGCCCGCGCGGATATCCGCCACGATCTGCGCCGGTGATTCCGACCGTGGATTGTCATCGGTCAGCACAATGCGGTCTGCCAGACGCGCCGCGACCTCGCCCATTTGCCGGCGTTTGCCGCGATCGCGATCGCCACCGGCGCCGAAAACGCACACCAGTCGCCCGCTGCCGTGGCCGCGCAGCGCGACGAGCACTTTCTCCAATGCATCCGGGGTGTGTGCGTAGTCGACTATGGCCGTCGTTCCCGCGTGACCGGCGAACGTTTCCATCCGCCCCGGCGGCGCGCCAACAGACGACAGCGCCGCGAGAGCATCGGGCAATGCGATTCCACGTTGCAGCAAAAGCGCGGCGACGATTAGCAGGTTTTCGGCGTTAAATGCCCCCAGCAACCGGCTCTCGAGGGTGGCCGCACCCCAACCGGATTCGAATTCGATGCGCAGTCCGCGATCATGCGAAGCGATACGAGTCGCATAGACATAACCAGAACCGTCTTCCGCGCGATGGCCATGGGCGGACACTGAAATTCGCTGCACCGACCGTGGCAGGCGCGCAAAAAGCGCGGCGCCATGGTCATCGTCAATATTGATTATCGCGGCCCCCGGGGACGCGCTCAGAAACAGCGCCGCCTTGGCCGCGCCATAGGATTCGAGGTCGCCGTGATAGTCGAGATGATCCCGGCTCAGGTTGGTAAAGGCGGCGGCGGCAAATCGAACCCCGTCGACACGGCCCTGGTCAAGCGCATGCGAGGACACTTCCATTACTACCGCGCTTGCACCGGCACTGCGCAGTTCGTCGAGACGACGATGGACGGCGACCACGTCCGGCGTGGTCAGGTCCTGCTGCTGCAAGTCGTCGCTAAAACCGTATCCGAGCGTACCCATCAGCCCGCACCGCTGCCCGAGCGCCTGCAGCGCGTTTGCAAAAAGCCAGGCGCAAGTCGTCTTGCCATTGGTGCCGGTGATACCGACGACCGACACATCGGCGGACGGTTTCGCATAGAAGCGGTCGGCCAGTTCGCCAAGACTCTGACGCAGCCCCGGCACCGCAAAACAGGTCACCGGCACGTCGCGCGGCGGCGCAATTCCGGGCACCGGCTCCCAGGCCACTGCCGCAGCACCGCGTGCCAACGCATCGTCGAGATAGTCCAGACCGTGCTTGCGCCCTCCCGCGCATGCAACAAACAACGCGCCACGTTGCAGCGTGCGGCTGTCGAGCCCGATTCCGGACACCCGCAGCGCACTGGCAGCGGATGGCGCCCGCTCACCGAACATTTCGCCGAGTGTCGATTCAGCCATGGTGAGCGCGCTCATCGGTGCGCCTCCATCGCCTGCAGAATGTGCGTGTCGTTGAGGGTTGCGACATCATCCGGCGGCACCGCCAGCATGCGCAAAGCGCCGGCGGCTACGCGTGAGAAAACCGGCGCCGCAACGATACCGCCATAAAATTCACCGGCCGACGGCTCGTCCATGACGACGACGACGGCAAGCCGTGGCGCGCCGGCCGGCGCAACCCCGGCGAACACGGCAAGGTAGCGGTCCTCGGAGTAACCGCCGGCCGTCGATTTCCATGCAGTGCCGGTTTTGCCGGCGACCCGGTATCCGGGCACCGCTGCCCGTCCGCCGGTTCCTTCGTCGGTAACAACCGTTTCCATCATGTCAATCAGCATGCGCGCGCTGTTTGCGGAGAGTGCACGCTCACCGGCTGGCCTTTCATCGAGCCGCAACAGGCTGACCGGGCGGCGCACACCGAGCGCGCCAATCGTCGCGTAAGCCTGAGCCAACTGCAGCGTTGTCACCGACAAGCCATAGCCATAGGACAACGTCGCGACACTGATGTCGCGCCAGGTCTGGAAATCGTTAACGAGCCCACCCGATTCGCCAGGGAAACCACTTGCGGTCGGGCTGCCGAAACCGAGACGGGCCAACACGCTCCATATTTCATCGCGCTGCAGCGACAATGCGAGCTTGCTCGCCCCGACATTGCTGGATTTGGTCAGGATAGTCGTCAGGTCGATGCGGCCGAGATTGCGCTTGTCGCGAATCGTCTTGCGCCCGACCTGGTAGTAACCCGGATTGGTATCGATCATGCTCGCGGGGCCGTAGCTTCCGCTTTCCAGCGCCGCCGCGACGATGAACGGCTTGATGCTCGAGCCCGGCTCGAAAACGTCCACCACCGCGCGGTTGCGCCGCGTGGCCGCCGCATAACGGCCCACGCTGTTGGGGTTGAATGCCGGCTGGTTGACCATTGCCAGCACCTCACCGCTGGCAACGTCGATGACCACCGCCGACGCCGACCTGGCTTTGTGCCGGGCCACCGCCGCCTTGAGCTCGCGGTAGGCCATGTACTGGATCCGCAGGTCGATGCTGATCGCCAGCGGGCGCCCGGAAATTGCCGGCTCGATTTGCTCGACATCCTCGACGATGTTGCCGCGGCGGTCCTTGATGACGCGTTTGCGCCCGGTCTGCTCCAGCAGCCAGTCGTCGTACGCCCATTCCAAACCCTCGATGCCCTCACCATCGATGTTCGTGAACCCCACGACATGCCCGGTCACCTCGGCCGCCGGGTAGAAACGCCGGTATTCGCGCTGCGAATTGACGCCGGGGACTTTAAGACGCATCACCCCGGCGGCCGTTTCCGGAGCCAGGTGGCGCTTCAGATACATGAACTCGCGGTTCTTGTAACGGCTCAGATCGCGCATGATCGATTCATCGCTGCGGCCCAGCGCTTCCGCGAGTTCCGGAATCCGTTCCCGCGCCTGCGCCAGCTTCGCAGGCACCGCAAAAATCGTATCGACGGGCGAACTCACCGCCAGCGGTTCATCGTTGCGATCGGTAATCGGGCCGCGCCGCGCCGCGATTTCCACGACGCGCAACTGCAACGCCTTGGCCTCTCCGTCATGGAAGTCGCGGCGCAGAATCTGCAGGTCGACCGCGCGCGCAATCAGCACCGAAAACACCAGCGCAAACACGATCAGCACGGTCGCGACTCTGAGCCGATACGGGTCACGGCGAGTGCGCGCTTTGGTTTTTTTCCGCGTCCGCTTCATGGCTCTACAATCACAACCTGCTCAGGCACGGGCGTGTACATCCCGAGACGGGTACGCGCCTCGCTCTCGACCCGCGCGTGCCCGGACCAGAAACTCTGCTCGATCTGCAACTTGCTCCATTCGTTTTCGAGTTCGTCGCGCTCGGTCAGCAACTGCTGCAACTCGACGAACATCCGCCGATTCTCGTGCCGTGCATAAACGACGCCCAGGGCCGATGCCAGCACCGCGAGCCAGAGAATGGCGACAAGCAGCCGTCCGCTGCTTTGCAGGAACCCCATCAGAGACGCTCCGCGACACGCAAAATGGCGCTGCGGGAACGCGGATTGGATTCGACTTCGGCGCTTTGAGCCTTACTCGGTTTTGCCACCAGTGCGAGACTCGGGCGAGCCGACGGTGGCATATCCGGCAGACCAGCGTAGACCGGGTCCGGCCGGGCGTGATCGCGCATAAACCGCTTTACGATGCGATCTTCGAGCGAATGGAAACTGATTACGACTAGGCGCCCGCCGCTACTGAGCAGATCGAGCGTAGCCGCCAGCGCATCCCGTAATTCGTCGAGCTCGCGGTTGATGAAGATACGCAATGCCTGGAAGGTCCGCGTGGCCGGATGATGGGCGCGCGGACGGCGCGGCACGACAGAGCAGACGATTTCGGCCAGCTGCCCGGTGCGCGTCAGTGCGGCGCCGCCGCGGAAGGCGGCAATGGCCGCGGCTATGCGCCGTGCACGCGGTTCCTCGCCGTAGCGTCGCAGCACCAGGGCGATCTCCCTTTCGTCGGCGTGCGCGAGCCATTCGGCGGCGGTTTGTCCAGTGCCGTTGTCCATCCTCATGTCCAGCGGACCATCGTGACTAAAGCTGAAGCCTCGCGACGGATCGTCGAACTGCGGCGAGGATACGCCGAGATCGAACAGGATCCCGTCAATGCGGCCGGCAACGCCGGCCTCACCCATGAAACGCGCAATATCGCTAAAGGGCCCGTAGAACACCTGAAAGCGGGGATCAGCATCCTCCAGCTCCCGGGCCACCGCGATCGCTTCCGGATCGCGGTCCATCGCATACAACCGCCCGGAAGACCCGAGCCGGCTCAGAATTTCGCGGGAATGTCCGCCACGACCGAACGTGGCGTCGAGATAAACGCCCTGCTCCCGAATCGCCAAGGCGTCCAGCACCTCGGCGGAAAGTACCGGCAGATGTCGGCCCAATTTCTTGCATCCTCACAGGGACAGAGAGTCCAGTTCTGCGGGCAGATCGACCTCATCGGACTCCTCTGCAGCCAGCCATTGATCGCGCTTCTCATTCCAGCGCAAATCGTCCCAGAGCTCGAATTTGTTGCCCTGACCAATCAGGATCGCCTGTTTTTCAAGGCCGGCGTAGTCGCGCAACTCGCGTGGCAACAGCACCCGGCCGTGCCCGTCCAGCTCGACTTCGGTCGCGTAACCGACCATCAGCCGCTGCAACCTTCGAACCTGACGATTGAGCGACGGCAGCCGCATCAGGCGCCGTTCGAGATCTTCCCAGTCGGGAAGCGGGTACAGCAGAAGGCAATAGTCGCGATCGACGGTGATGATCAGCTGACTTTCGCAACGCTCGGACAAGCGCTCGCGATAACGGGTCGGTATCGCAATACGACCCTTTGCATCGAGTGTAATTTTATTGGCGCCGCGAAACATGGGTTGATCCGAGGGAGAGTATGCTCTCCCATTAATTCCCACTTTTTACCACTTCACGACACTATAGGTACCCTCCGTACCCGCGTCAACTGATTATGTGAAAAAAATTCTTATCTGAGAGTGACTTAGAAACGTTTCCTGTGTCTCGAATTGGCGACATTATGTCATATCAAGAGCCCTAAATCAGCCACTTAAAGGACCTTCTTATCAGAGCACATTAGGAAAAACGGATAAAAAAGGAGACGGCCGATAAGCCGGGTTCTGTCTAGAACAGCCATTCATCTGGACCACGCGTCGCCGCGCGTCTCAAGCGACCTACCCGGGAACACGTGCGGGCAGCACGCAGCGGCACACGGCCGCGAGTTCCCCTATTTGGTCTTGCTCCGGGTGGGGTTTACCGTGCCGCGGCGTGTTGCCACCCGCGCGGTGCGCTCTTACCGCACCTTTTCACCCTTGCCGGCGCCGAAGCGCTTAGGCGGTATGTTTTCTGTGGCACTTTCCGTGGGCTCACGCCCCCCAGGCGTTACCTGGCACCCTGCCCTGCGGAGCCCGGACTTTCCTCCACGGCGAAGCCGCAGCGACTGTCTGGCCGTCTCCACCGGCTACGATAGGGACAAGTAAGCCATGACTCAAGCTTTGTCGGTTTTGAGTTCCAGCGTCCGCCGGTACGCCTCATTGCGCCCAATTCCCAGCAACCGGGCAGCGACCCGCGCCGCCTGCTTCGCCGGCATTTCCTCGAGCAAAACCGCCAGCGTTGCGTCAAGATCCGCCTGGTCGGCGGCCGGCGCCGACGTCACGCCCGCGACCACGATTACCAGCTCGCCGCGCGAAAAGTTCGGGTCGTCCCGGGCCAGCGCGCTGAGTTCGTCCAGCGTGCCACGATAACCGGTCTCGTGCAGCTTGGTCAGTTCGCGCGCAACGAACCCGCGACGTTCGCCACCGAATGCAACGCACAGGTCCTGCAAAAACGCGGCGACCCGGTGCGGTGACTCGTAAAAAATCAAAGTGCGCGCGTCTGCCGCAAGCTGCTGCAATCGCTCGCGGCGAGCGCCAGCCCGGTTGGCGACGAAACCCTCGAAAGCGAACCGGTCGGATGGCAGACCCG
>Ga0102958_1000008_pt1 | contig 32232 bp, 31 predicted proteins | sample SalPonF2_B_D1_MG_FD_84513 | JGI IMG/M metagenome (GOLD analysis project Ga0102958, IMG submission 84513) | Salt pond soil microbial communities from South San Francisco under conditions of wetland restoration - Salt Pond MetaG SF2_B_D1_MG ...
CCCTTGACCTCGGCCGAGGGTGAGTACACCCGCAACAACTCGGCGGGTAAATGGAAGCGCTTGCCATCGGCAAACGCGATTTCGAGCTCGCGTGAACGGCGATGCAGCTTGATTTCTGTCGGCTGCGGAAATTCCGTGGGCCTCATGGCGGTCTCGCTCGCATGCTTGAATCAAAGACCCCCGATTGTACCGTGCCGGCGCTCCCGGCGGCAGTTTGCGGCCTACAGGATGTAGCGCGACAGGTCCTCGTCGGCAGCCAGTTCGCCAAGATGCTCATCGACATATACGGCATCGATGCGGGTGCTGTGGCCGTTGCGATCGGCGGCTTCGAACGAAATCGACTCGAGCAGGCGCTCGAGGACCGTGTGCAGCCGGCGCGCGCCGATGTTCTCGGTACGCTCGTTGACGCTCGCGGCAATCTCCGCGATCCGGCGTACCCCGGTGTCGTCGAACGCAAGCTCCAGGCCTTCGGTCGCCATCAGGGCGCTGTACTGCTCCGTCAGTGAGGCGTCGGGCTCGGTCAGTATGCGTTCGAAATCCCCGGTGGTCAGGGCGTCCAGCTCGACCCTGATCGGCAAGCGTCCCTGCAGCTCCGGAATCAGGTCCGACGGTTTCGCGACATGAAACGCACCGGAGGCAATAAACAGGATGTGATCGGTCTTGAGCATGCCGTACTTGGTGCTGACCGTGCAGCCCTCGACCAGCGGTAGCAGGTCGCGCTGCACGCCCTCGCGAGAGACATCTGCGCCCATGGACTCCGACCGCCTCGCAACCTTGTCGATCTCGTCGATGAAGACGATGCCGTTCTGTTCGACCGAGTCCATCGCGCGCTGCTTGATTTCTTCCTCGTTGACCAGCTTGGCGGCCTCCTCGTCGACGAGCTGTTTCAACGCATCCTTGATTTTTACCCGCCGGCTGCGGGTGCGCGAGCCGGACAGGTTCTGGAACATGCCCTGCAACTGACTGGTCAGCTCTTCCATTCCCGGCGGCGCCATGATTTCCACGCCCATCGGCACGGCGCTCAGCTCGATCTCGATCTCGCGGTCGTCGAGCGTACCCTCGCGCAGCATCTTGCGGAACTTCTGCCGTGTATCGGCGGAATCGCCGGCCGCGGGCTCCTCGCTCGCGCCGTGGCGCGGCTGTGGCAGCAAGGCGTCGAGAACGCGGTCTTCGGCGGCATCCTCGGCGCGGAACCTGACCTTTTCCATTTCTTCCTCGCGCAGCATCTTGACCGCAACGTCGGCGAGATCGCGAATGATGCTGTCGACCTCGCGGCCGACATAGCCAACCTCGGTGAATTTGGTTGCCTCGACCTTGATGAAGGGAGCGCGAGCAAGCGTGGCAAGACGCCGCGCGATCTCGGTCTTGCCGACGCCGGTCGGGCCGATCATCAGGATGTTCTTGGGGGTGATTTCGCTGCGCAGTGGTTCGCCGATCTGGATCCGGCGCCAGCGGTTACGCAATGCGATGGCGACGGCGCGCTTGGCGTTCGCCTGCCCGATGATGTGCTTGTCCAGCTCCTGGACGATTTCTCGCGGTGTCATTTGCGACATGGGGGAGTCCTGTGGTTGACCGGCCGGCTCGGATCAGGCGCCGGGACGCAGTTCCTCGATAACGAGGTTGCGGTTGGTATAGACGCAGATATCGGCGGCGATTCCGAGCGATTTCTCGACGATTACGCGCGCATCGAGATCGCTGTTCTGCAGCAATGCAAGCGCGGCGGCCTGAGCAAAATTGCCACCGGAGCCGATTGCCATGATGTCGTTCTCGGGCTCGATCACATCGCCGTTGCCGGAGATTACGAACGAGCGTTCGGTGTCGGCAACGCATAGCAACGCCTCGAGGCGGCGCAACATCCGGTCCGTGCGCCAGTCCTTGGCGAGTTCGATCGCGGCCCGGGTCAGGTTGCCGTATTGCTCGAGTTTGCCCTCGAAGCGCTCGAACAGCGTGAACGCGTCAGCCGTTCCGCCGGCAAATCCGGCCAGTACCTTATCGTTGGAAAGCCGCCGCACTTTCCGCGCGTTGCCCTTCATGACGGTGTTGCCGAGGCTCACCTGGCCGTCTCCGCCCATCACGATGGTGTCACCACGCCGGACGGTGAGAATTGTCGTGCCACGATACTGCTGCATTGCTGATCTCCGGACCGCTGCCAACGCGGCGTCCCGGGTCAGTCTTCGTCGGACCGACGGCGACGGCGCGCTCGCGGATGTGAGTCGTCGTATATGCGGGCGAGGTGCTGGAAATCAAGGTGGGTGTAGACCTGGGTGGAACTGATATCCGCGTGGCCGAGCAATTCCTGGACCCCGCGCAAATCGCCACTCGACTCCAGCAGATGGCTGGCAAAGGAATGGCGGAACAAATGCGGGCTGACGCTCTGGGCCAGTCCCTGGCGGCGTGCCCAGAGCTGGACCCGGGACTGTACGCTGCGCGCAGAAATGCGATTGCCGCGAGCGCCGAGAAACAGGGCCTGATCGGTGTTGGGACGGGTCAGATGCCCCCGTTGCTTCAGCCATTTGGCGATGGCGGTTCGGGCGTGGCTGCCGACCGGCACGACCCGCGTCTTGTTGCCCTTGCCGGTGACCCGCACCGTCCCGTCGGCAAGGTCCACCGCGCCGATGTCGAGCCCGACCAGCTCCGCCAGGCGCAATCCGGAGGAATACAGCAGCTCCATCATGGCCCAGTCCCGTACCGCCAGCGGATCGGTTTGCGGCAGTTCCAGCAGGCGACCCATCTGGTCGGCGTCGAGCGTTTTAGGCAGACGTTTTGGCCCGCGTGGCGCGGGCACATCCGCGGCCGGATTGGCGTCAAGCAGGCCTTCGCGGATCAGGTAGCGGAAAAAACTTCGTACCGCTGACAGGCGGCGCTGGATACTGCGCGGCGCCAGGCCCGCGCGGTTGTCGGCCGCCGCGAACTGGCGAATATGAAAACTGTCGAGCTGGCGCCAGGCCGATACATCCTGTTTGTCGCAGAAGGCGATGAGAGCGGTCAGATCGCGCCGGTAGTTGACGACGGTATGGCGCGAGAGCCGCCGCTCGCTGCCCAGGTGGGCCAGGTATTTTTCGATCCAGGCGCGGAACTCATCCGCCATCAAGACTTGCCTGGAGAGCCGTTCCGGCAAGGGCGCCGACGCGTTCCAGAAAATCCGTGCTCATGCCGGGGTGAAAATGCTCCGAACTGGAACTCCCGATCGCGAGAATTCCGATCTCGCCGTTCGCGCCCAGCGGCAGGACCGCGGCCGATCCAACCTGGTCGTTGCCGGGGCCGAACAGGAAATCGCGCTGCGCATCGCGAATATGTCCACATCGCGGACGGCCCGATTCGAACAGTGTCTGGAATGCCTTGAGACCGGGATCGGCCGGATCGGCCAGGTGCAGGAAGCCGCTCTCGCTGGCAAGGGCTTCCAGAGCAGGTGCTGGCATACGCAGAACCAGTACGGCCGAGTCGGCCATGAAGTTCTCGCGCAGCGTCGTTCCCAATGCGTTGACCACCGCCGCCGGGTCCTCTGCGCCGAGCAGCCGCAATGCGAGCTGATGGACACCGTTGGACAGTCTGTCGTTGCGTCGCGCGGTCTCGATAAGATCGTTGAGGTTGCGCTCGAGCTTGGCATTGCCATCGCGCAGCACGGCCACCTGTCGCTCTATCAACGACACGGTCGTCGAACCGGCGGTATGGGGCAGCGAAAGATTGGCAAGGAGCCTCGGATTTAGCTCGAAGAAATCCGGGTGTTGCTGCAAGTAGTAGGCGACGGCCTCCGCGGAAATGCCATCGCTGGCGAGTGTGGTTTTACGCTGGATACTCATAAATTCAGTGTGCCCTCGAATGCTATCGCGGCCGCGCCGCTCATCCACAGCGGCTCCCCGGGTCCGGGCCATGATACGTGTAACTCGCCTCCGGGCAAGCAGACGTCGACTTCGGGTTCGAGCAGGCCAGCGAACCGTCCGGCCGCCACTGCGGCGCAAGCGCCGGTGCCGCATGCGCGGGTCTCACCCGCGCCGCGTTCGAAAACACGCAAGCGGATGCGTTTTTCTGAGACGCGCTGCATAAATCCGACGTTACAGCGCATGGGGAAAGCCGGATGTTCGCACAGTGCGGCGCCGATACCGGCAACGTCCACGGAATCGACATCTTCGACATCGATCACCGCATGCGGATTGCCCATGGACACGACCCGGAACCGGGTCGGAACGGTGTTGATATCAAGTGTGTACGGTGGCCCGTCAGCGGGAGCAACGAAGGGCAGTGCCTGCGGCCGGAAATCCGGCTCTCCCATTTCCACCGCGACATTATCGGCGCTCGTTACGCGCGCGCGGATCGTGCCAGTCGGGCTGTCGAGGGTCAGTTCGCATGGCAGGGCCTCGCGGCGCAGCGCCAGCAGCAATGCCAGGCACCGCGCGCCGTTGCCGCATTGCTCAACCTCGCTGCCGTCGGCATTGACGATCCGGTACGAGGCCGCACTGGCCGCATCGCGCGCTGCAGCCAGCATCAGGGCCTGATCGAAACCGATGCCGGTGCGGCGGTCCGCGAGGCGCCTCAGCAGGCCGGTGTCCGGGGTCGGCGCATCGTCGCGGCAATCGAAAACCGCGAAATCGTTGCCGAGCCCGTGCATCTTGACGAATTTGAGGATCATTCCGGGAAGCCTATTCAAGCCTGGGCCAGGCGTCGACTTTCATGACGCCAGGAGGCGTGCCCGCTCTTTCAAAATGCAGCGGTCCATAATCGTCGCGATACCTGCGGCGCGGGCGCGCGCGGCGGCGCCGGGATTGACGACACCCTCCTGCAGCCACAATGCCCGGGGGCGCAGCCGCAGGCACTCGGTGACGATGGCGTCTACATGCTGCGGCGCGCGGAATACGTCGACAATATCGACGCTTTCGCCGTCTTCGAGAACCGCGCCGATGCGGTCGAGGCCGGATACGGCGACCTCGCCCAGAATCTCGACCGCACCGGGGCGCACCGGGATGACGCGGTAGCCATAGCCCTGCATGGCAAATGCGACCCGGTGACTCGGCCGGAACGGGCGTGGCGACAGCCCTGGCATCGCGATGATGCGGGAGCGCAACAGCAACTCCTTGACGAAGTCGTCATCGGGGTTGTCCGGAAATTTTTTCGGCGCGGGCATGGCGGCTCATTTGCACACTGGGCGCGCGTCATTATAGTGGCTCGGCATCCCGTGGGCGGAGTCGCTGTCATGCAGTACAAGGATCTCAGGGAATTTCTCGCACATCTCGAGCGCCACGGGTTGCTCAAGCGGATTGGCGTGGCGGTCGATCCCAATCTTGAGATGACTGAAATCTGCGATCGCGTTTTGCGCCAGCGCGGCCCTGCGCTGTTGTTCGAGAATCCGACCGGCCACCGCATACCGGTGCTGGGGAACCTGTTCGGAACCCCCGAACGGGTGGCGCTTGCGATGGGGCAGGATGAAATCTCCGGTTTGCGCGAAGTTGGCCGTCTGCTCGCATTCCTTAAAGAGCCGGAGCCGCCGAAAGGCATGCGAGATGCATGGGAAAAACTCCCGGTCTTCCGCAAGGCGCTGACCATGGCGCCGCGCATACTGCGCAACGGTCCCTGTCAGCAGAATGTAGCGGAAGAATCCGACGTCGATCTCACGAAATTGCCACTGCAGACCTGCTGGCCGGGCGACGCGGGCCCGTTGCTGACCTGGGGTCTCGTCATTACCCGCGGACCGGGCAAGGAGCGGCAGAACCTCGGCATATACCGGCAACAACTGATCGGTCGCAATCGGCTGATTATGCGCTGGTTATCGCATCGCGGCGGCGCGCTGGATTTCCGCGAATGGCAACAGGCCCATAGCGGTGAGCCATTTCCGATCGCGGTGGCATTGGGTGCCGACCCGGCGACGATCCTGGCCGCGGTAACCCCTGTTCCCGATACCCTCTCGGAGTACGCGTTTGCCGGATTGCTGCGCGGGGCGCGCACCGAACTGGTTCGTTGCGCGAATTCGGAACTGATGGTTCCGGCCAACGCCGAGTTCGTACTCGAAGGTCACATCGTTCCGGGTGACGAGGCGCCGGAAGGACCGTTCGGGGATCACACCGGGTACTACAACGAGGTGGAGAATTTTCCGGTGTTCACGGTAACTCGCCTGACGCATCGCAATGATCCGATCTATCACAGCACCTACACCGGCCGTCCACCGGACGAGCCGGCGATTCTCGGCGTGGCGCTGAACGAGGTGTTTGTGCCGATCCTGCAGCGCCAGTTCCCCGAGATCGTTGATTTCTACCTGCCGCCGGAGGGTTGTTCGTACCGGGTGGCGATCGTCACGATCAAAAAGCAATACCCGGGTCACGCCAAGCGAGTGATGCTGGGAGTCTGGTCGTTCCTGCGCCAGTTCATGTACACAAAGTTCGTGATTGTCACCGATGACGATGTCAATGCACGTGACTGGAACGACGTGGTGTGGGCGGTGTCGACACGGGTCGACCCGAGCCGGGATACGGTCATGATCGATAACACGCCGATCGATTATCTCGATTTTGCCTCGCCGACCCCCGGACTCGGCAGCAAGATGGGAATCGACGCCACTGCCAAGTGGCCGGGCGAGACCAGCCGCGAATGGGGCCGGCCAATCACGATGAACGAGGACGTCAGGCAACGCGTCGACGATATCTGGACCAGTCTGGGTCTTGACTAGGTCGCCGTGGCGACTGGAAAAGTGAAAACCCCCAATAGACATTTACCGGATCGGAAACTACTTTACACAAGCTAAAAATTGGTTGGAAAAAAGGGACTGGAATGCGTCATATCACCGTTCTTAATTCGAAGGGAGGTTGTGGCAAAAGCACGATCGCCACGAATCTGGCCGTTTACTTCGCACTCGAAGGTGCGCAGGTCGTGTTGGCCGATTTCGATCCGCAACGTTCCTGCCTCGACTGGCTGGAGACGCGGCCCGCCAGTTGCGCTCCCATCACCGGGGTGGCGGCCTACAATGATGGGCTGCGCGGTGTGCCGCGCGGTACCGACATCGTCATTATCGATGCACCGGCACGCTGTCACGGCCGCGAACTGACCGATCTGGTGCGCCGTTCGGAGACGATTCTGGCGCCGGTGCTGCCATCCACGATCGATATGAAAGCGACCGGCAAATTCATTGCCGAGCTGATGCACGTCGGCAAAGTCGAGCGCAAGCAGGTCAAAATCGGTCTGCTCGCCAACCGTGTGCGCGAGCACACGTTGATATTCGAGGAGCTCAGCGACTACCTCAGGCGTTCGAAGGTGCCGTACATCGGCTCGTTGCGGGATGCGCAGAACTATGTTCGCGCCTACACCCGGGGTCTCGGCGTGCTCGAACTGCCGGAGTATCTCGCATGGCCAGACTGGGCCCAGTGGGAGCCGATCATCAGCTGGCTGGAGAGCAAGCGCAGTCAGCCCTGATCGTTGCTTGCGGCCGCATTCATTTCGGCGAGACTTGCCGCGATGCCGTTGGCCGGGTCGGGGTAGCGCAGGCGAACGCCCAGTTCGCTGATCATGCGCCGATTGTCGATACGGCGCGATTCGGCGATGAACGACCACGCCATGGGCGAAACCCGGGCCCGCACATCGGCGGCGGGGAGTTGCTCCGGCTCGGGCAAACCCGCAGTTTGTGCGATGCAGGCAAAAAACCTGGTCCGGCTCCAGTAGCAACCGTCGCCGACATTGTAGATGCCGGTCCGCATCGGCAGCCGGGCTGCGCGCAGACAGGCCGCCGCGAGATCGTCGACATGAATGCGGTTGCCCGGTCCTGCTTCCTGTTCGCGAATCACCGGGACCCGGTCTTCGAGGCTGCGCAGCGGTAACCGGTGTGGGCCGTAAATGCCCGGGACGCGCAGCACGATCCAGCCAACCCCGTGGTGTTCGGCCCATGAACGGGCCGTCCTTTCGGCGGCGAGTCGGCGTCGTCCGCGACCGGTCTGTGGCTGGGTCGGGGCGGTTTCGTCGGTCAATGCGCCGCCACGGTCGCCATAGACACCGGTCGTGCTGACATAGACAATGCCCGCCGGTGGCGGCCCCGCGAGCGCCGCCAGGAATCTCTCGAGACGCGGATCGGAATCGCCGTCCGCGGGTGGCGGCGCGAGATACACGATCACCGTGGGAGGCCCCGGCGGCAAGGTAATTGCCGGTATCACATCCGCATCGAGGTCGACAGCGAACGCCTTGTAGCCAGCCGCGGCCAGGTTTGCGGCACTTTCGGCACGGCTGGTGATGCAATGGCACGGAATTGCGTCCGCGCGCGCGAGCGCTGCGAGCCTTTGCCCGGTATAACCACATCCGGCGATCAACAATCCGTGCGCCGGTATGTCCATGGGACGCTCTCCGTTTCGGCGATCGCCCAATAATACGGAGTGTGTGCCAGAACCGCATGAAAGATTCGGTCAAACTGATGCCCTCGGGACAGTGCCTGTCGGTGCCGGCCGATGAGTCGATCCTCGACACGGCGCTGCATGCCGGCATCAATTTGCCGCACAGCTGCCGTGGCGGTAGTTGTGGTTCGTGCCGTGCGCGGCTGCTGCAGGGTGCGCTCGATTACCCGTTTCGGCCCCCGCTGGCACTGACCGCCGAGGAAATTGAGGAAGGGTTCGCCCTGTTGTGTCAGGCGCGGCCGATCGGCGAAGTTGTGATCGAGGCGAAGCCGATCGCGTCGCCGGAGGAGATCCGCATCAAGCGCGTACCGTGCCGGGTGCGCAAACTCGAGCGACTGGGCCACGACGTGATGGGCGTGACATTGCAACTCCCGGCGGTGGAACCGATGCCGTTCGAAGCCGGGCAGTACCTCGATGTCCTGCTGGACGGTGGCCATCGCCGAAGTTTTTCGATTGCCAGCGACCCTTCCGACCCGTATTTTCTCCAACTGCATATCCGCCGGGTTGCCGGTGGCGGTTTTTCGGAGCAGGTGTTCGGCGAGCTGCGCGAAGGCGCGCTGCTGACGATAGAAGGACCGTTTGGCGCTTTCCGTCTGCGCCCTGCCCAGGGTCGAACCCGGTTATTCGTCGCGGGGGGCACCGGTCTTGCGCCGATTCTGAGTATGTTGTCGCACGCAATCGCAAAGGGTCTTGAAGCGCCGGTCCACCTTTTCTGGGGCGTGCGCGGGCGCGCCGATCTTTACCATCACAGCGAGCTCGAACGCTGGCAGGACGAGCAGTCTCGTTTCCGCTATACGCCGGTTCTGTCTGAACCCGGTCCGGACGATCACTGGGAGGGCGCTGCCGGGTTCGTGCACGAGGCAGTAATTGCCGCTTACCCGGACCTGTCGCTAGCGGACGTATACATGGCGGGGCCACCGCCAATGATCGAAGCCGGGCAACGGCTGCTACCCGCCAACGGCTTGCCGCCGAAGCAGCTCTTCTTCGATTCGTTCGAATATTCCCCGGAGGCACTCCGGGCAATGGACCGCGAACAGCGGGCGCCCTAGGCGTTCTGGTCGTCGGGACGGTTTCGCGGTAATGCGGTATGGCCGCTACCGGCGCCGCTGGCGATGAGCAGGCCGGAGCGAAACGCTTCCGACGCATGCTGATCTTCGCCCAGCTTCTCGAGCAGGTTACCGTACAGCGCAAACCCTTCGGCGCTCGGCGCGATAGCCAGGCTGCTTTCGAGGTAGCTGCGCGCTTTTCCCCACAGCTCGTTGGCCATCGACAGCCGCGCGACCGCTAATAACAGCACCGGGTCTTCACCATGGTCGTGCAGCCACTGTTCGGCGTGACGCAGATGCGCGGGCTTGTCCACCACCTCCAGCCGGCCATAGATGGCGACCAGTTTCTGCCACCAGGTCTTGCGCAACGACTTGCGAATGAAAGTCTCGGTTTCCTGCTGGTGATCGTGACGCACTAGTGCCTGCAGGTAAGCGGCGGTGATATCTTCATTGTCGCGCAGGTCCTTGGGAAGGGCTCGCCACAGCTCCACGGCCCGGTCGTAGTCGGTTTCCGACGCCGCGAACAGACCGTCGTACGCGGCGATGCCGAGGCGCCGGTATTCAACATCATCGATTGCGTGACGGCGTTTCAGAACCGGTAGCACGGCTGACAAACGCTCCCAGTCGCCCAGGCCTTCGTACACCTGCGCTTGTAATTGCAGCAGCCTGCTGTTTATCGGGGCAGCCCTCGCCACCTGATCGAGAGTGGCCGCAGCGGTGCCGAGGTCGCCGCGTTCGACCTGTAACTCGGCCTCGGTCAAAAGTACCAGCGTCTGCGATTCCGGGTCGGACTCGGCCGCCAGCCTCAACCAGGACTCACAGCGCTCGGTGGCACCCTGCTGGTGCGCCGCACGCGCGGCGCCGAGGTATCCCAGCAGAGGATTGCTGGCCCTGCGGCTGGCACGGGACAGAAATTTCTCACCGCGGTTCCAGTCGCCCTCGGCGAGCAGGGTCAGCCCGCGTTCCATTTGCCGTTGCGCGCTCTGCTTGCGCCGGCGTGCCGCGGCGCGCCCGAGTTGGCGCGGGGTGTGCCAGATTCGTGCCAGCAGCCGCAGTGCAAGGTAGAGCGCAATCAAACCCGCGACCAGGATCGGTACCGACATCTCGATCAGGTAGCCGCGAAGATTGATCATCACGTAGCCGGGATCCTCGATCAGCGCTGCTGCCAGCAAGGCGCCGCCGAGCAAACTCAGCACGATAATCAGGCCGGTTTTCATATTGCGTCCGCGTCCGCTTCCCCGTCCGCGCCGGGTTCGACTTGCTGTAACTGCTGCAGAGAGCCGCTAATGTCGGGAAGCGTCGGCGCAATCTGCTTGCCTTCGAGATCCGCGATCTGGTTGAGTGCGTTTGCAACGCTGCCGTCCTGCGTGTCGAAATACGTGTTGAGCCAGCTACGCACGCCGCGCAGGCTGGTGCGGTAGACCTCCTGATTACGCTGTAACAGCGCCAGTCGCGCCACTTCGAGCTTGAGTTCGAGGTTGCGATAAAGAAAGTAGACTTCATCGGGAGGCAACAACGGTTCGACTGCGGAGTCGGTTCGGCGCACGGCGACCAGGCCCTTGAGCGCCGCCTGTACCGAAGCGACGAACCGATCCCAGCCGGACTGTGATCCGGCTGCGGCGTTGGTCTGGTCCGGCGCGGTGGCGGGTGCCACGCGTTCATGGCCCTTGAGTGCCAGGCCGGAGGCTTGCTCCGACAGTGCCGAAAGTGCAAGCGCTATTCCGGTCAGGTCGGGCTGTTCGACTCGTTGCAGTGCCGCGATCTCGTCCGCAATTTCGCTGCGCACGCCGAGAAACGCCGGATCGTCGAGCTGCGCCAGTCGCTCATCGGCAAGCCCCAGCGCCGTCTCCGCCGCGGCGAAATTGCCTGCGAGTTGCAGCTGGCGGTTGGCGACCCGCAGATACGACTCGATTTCTTCCAGCGCAAAGTCCTGGTTCACGGGAACCGCAACCGGTTGCGGCGCGGCGCTTGCGGCCGCTTCGGCCTGTTCGATGCGCTCGTTAAGATCGTCCAGCAGCGCCGGGTCGAAACCCTCCGCTGATTCGACCTGCGTGACCTGCTCGGCCAGCGCCTGCATTGCGGCCTCGGTGTCAGCCGAACTGTTCTCGAGCGCGTCGAGCCGTCCGATCAGATCCTCCAGCTCCAGCGGCATCTGGTCGGAGGTCTGGTTTTCCAGCGCGTCCAGTCGCCCGATCAGATCCTCCAGCTCAACCGGCATCTGATCGGAGCTGGCAGACGGTGCGACATTGGCCGCCTCATCGACACGTTGGTCAAGCCGGGTCAGCTGATCCGTGAATGCCGCGAGTTGCGATTGCTGATCGTCCCGCAGCGCCTCAATTGCGCTGCGCTGTTCGTCGGCGAGCGCGGCGAAACCTGGGTCCGGCGAACCAGACTCGCTGTCGAGGCGTTCGATCTCGAGCCACAGATAGGCGCATGCCGCGAGCGCGAGCAGGCTGAAAATAATCGCGACAGCAGTTCCGAACCCGGATTTGCGCTGCACGACGACCTGCGGTTCCGCAGCTGGCGGGGTGTCGCCATCTGGCGCCTGCCGCTCGGGTGCCGATTGCGGTTCGGTAGCGGGCACCGCTGCCTCGTCGTCGCGGATTTCGTCCGCGGGTTTTCCAGTATCGCTCATGTTTTCCCGGCATCAGTCGGAGTAGGTCGCCGCCCGAGTTGTCCTTGCCAGCTGTACTCAGGTCGTATCTTCGGCTGCCGGTTCGTTGGCGATGGTATCGACCAGCAGTGCGTCCTGTGGTCCGGATGCGAGCAAAATACGACGCCCAAGCCCCAGAGACTCTGCCTTTTTTACCACACGTTCGCTGGCGGTAACCAGCCGCGTCCGTGTCAACAGCGCCTTGGCCGGGGGGCCGAGGAGAGCAATTAGTGCGTCCAGAATCTCGACGCTTCCGACCATCACGAAGTCGATTGTGGCCGCCGCAAGCAGGCGCCGCATTTCGGCCAGCCGCGCGGCGCTCGGGCGAGCCCGGACCCGGCGGTAGACCTCCGCGTAGTCGATTTGCGCGCCACGTTCGCCCAGTGTAGTGGCAAGCAGTTCGCGGCCACCGTTGCCGCGAACTATCAATATTCGCTTGCCTGCGACGTCGTTGAGTTCCGCGCACTCGAGCAGGGCCTCCGACGTAAAACCGCTGGTCGGACGCAGAACTCCCTCCATCCCGTGCTGTTCCAGCTCGGTCGCGGTAGCAGCGCCAACGCCAGCGAGGCGCGGGAATGGCGGCGCTTGCAACAGCTGCGCCAGGCCATGCAAGACCGCGTTGCGGCTGACAAAAATGACCCAGTCATAGTCGGTAGCCGGTGCCCGCGCGGTCTGCGCCTCTATGACCAGCGTCGGCAGCGCAATGGCATCACCGCCTTCGTCGCGAATGCGCTCGCACGCCTCTTCGTTGAACGGACGCGGGCGGGTGACGAGAATGCGTTGACCCTTGAGTCGCCCGCTCACGGGTTCAATCCTGCAACGCGGCGAGGATCTGGTCGGCGCCCTGCGCCAGCGCCTGTTGCGCCAGTGCGGTTCCAATCGCTTCGGCCGCATCGCTGCGCCCTTCGAGTTCCGCCGCGACCAGTTTGCTTCCGTCCGGTGAGACGACACGGGCGCGCAGTGTCAGCGTCTCAGCGGCGATCATTGCATGGGCCGCAACCGGCGACTGGCAGCTCGCGCCAAGACCCGCGGCAAACGCCCGCTCGGATTCGACGCAGAGGGTGGTGGTAGTGTCGCCAAGTGCGCGCAGCAAGCCGGCGATTTTTTCGTCGCCTTCGCGACATTCGATGCCGACCGCTCCCTGGCCCACTGCCGGCAGGCACTGCTCGACCGACAGGTATTCGCGAATACGCTCGGTGAGACCCAGCCGTTTCAGCCCCGCCGCGGCCAGAATAGCCGCATCGCAAAAACCTTCGTCAATCCGTGACAGCCGGGTGCCGACATTGCCGCGCAGCGCAACGACCTCGAGATCGGGTCTCTGTGCCAGCAACTGGCTCTGCCGACGCAGGCTCGAGGTTCCGAGCCTGGCGCCGTGAGGCAACTCATCGAAACGCGAAAAATTGGTGGAGACGAATGCATCGCGCGGGTCCTCGCGATCCATGATTGCGGCAAGCATGAATCCGTCCGGCATTTGCGCCGGAACGTCTTTCATCGAATGCACGGCGATGTCGGCTCGCCCGTCCTGAATCGCGATTTCCAGTTCCTTGATGAAAAGCCCCTTGCCGCCAATCTTGGCCAGACTCTTGTCGAGGATACGGTCGCCCTCCGTGGACAGTGGGTACAGGGTCACGGTCAAGTGCGGGTGATGGCGCTGCAATGCCGCGGCGACATGTTCGGCCTGCCACAATGCCAGCGGACTCTTGCGGGTCGCGATGCGAATGGTGTCGGTCATTTCATCTTCTTTCGTTTTTATTGATGGCGCCGTCCGCAAGATACTTGCGCACGGTACTGAGGTGGCGGCGGCTCACTGCGAGGGTCTTGTCGCTGCCGCGTAGTCGCGCGAACCACTGACCCTCGCTATTCTTTTCCAGCGCGGCCAGATATGCCACTGCGACCAACGCATTACGATGGATGCGAACGAAGCCCGATGCAAATTCTTCCTCGAGCTCCCTGAGTGATTCGTCGATCAGGATTTCGCTATCGCAAGTTCTGACAACGACGTATTTCTGGTCAGCCTGAAAACAAAGTACGTCATCGACCGGTATCAGTTGCAGGCTGTCCTTGACCTTGGCGCAAATGTGTTTTCGCGCCGCGCTCGTGTCGGTGCCGTCGCTGCCGAGAGAGCGCAGTTGCGCCAGGGTCGGACGGCGCGCGTGTCTTACCGCGTCGAGCAGGCGCTCCCGCCGTACCGGTTTGACCAGATAGCCCACCGCGCGCGCCTCGAATGCGTCCATCGCGTACTCGCTGTAAGCGGTGGTAAAAATCACCGCCGGCGGAGTATCGAGCTGGGTCAGGTGGCGGGCCGCCTCTACCCCGTCCATGCCCGGCATGCGGATATCCATCAGCACCACGTCCGGATCGAGAGCTTCACACGCTTCGAGCGCGGCCCGGCCATCGCCCGCCTCGCCGATTACCTCGCATTCACTATCCTCCGCGAGCAGGCGTCGCAGCCGGTCACGCGCCGGTTGTTCATCATCAACGATGAGAATTTTCATCGCCGTTGCTCTCTTCGGGAAATTCAAGCGTTACATCGAAACGGTCATGCTCGGCATCGATCGTCAGCCGCGATCTGCCCGGGTAAGCGAGCTCGAGTCTTTCACGAATGTTGTCGAGCGCGATCCGGTTGCCCTGCTGCCGGCGCGGTGTCGGGTCGACAGGTAACGGGTTGCTGACCTTGATGGCAACCCGGCCATTTTTTACTTCGCCGGTAATATTGACCGTTCCGCCGTCCGGCGATGGCTCGATACCGTGATAAATCGCATTCTCCAGTAACGGTTGCACGATCAGGCTGGGTACGCGCACTCGCAACGGCAACGAATCGATTTGCCATTCGACCTCGAGCCGCGAACCGAGTCTCAGCTGCTCGATGCGCTGATAAATCCTTGCCAGTTCCAGTTCTTCCTTCAGCGGTATCCTGCTGCGCTCGTCGTGGAGCGTGGCCCGGAACAGGTCCGCCAGATCTTCCACCGCCTCCTCGGCGCGCTCCGGATCGCTGCGAGTAAGAGCGGCAATGGTGTTCAGGCTGTTGAACAGAAAGTGCGGGCGTATCCGCGCCTGAAGCGCATTGACGCGGGCGCGCGCCTCGCTTTGGACGTTGCGCTTCCATTCGAACGAGACATAGAAATAACGCAGCAGCAGCCCGCTGACAATTGCCGCGACGCCTGCCGTGCGCAGCACGAATTCACGGTGCGCATCAGGGAACAGTGTCGAGACTGCGCCGGTGCGGGCCGACCACCACTGACCCAGCCAGAACGCGGCTTCGGCAACCAGGACCGCGCATCCCGTCATGACGGCGAAGCTGACCAGCCCGGCGAACCGGGCCCGGACATTGGCCAATCGGGGCCGCAGCAGGCACAGCAGCGCCGCGCTGCCCAGGCCGACCCACAGCAGGAAAAGCGACGTGCGGCCAAGATCGATCCAGAATTGTTCGTGGGTCGATCTGCGTCCGAGGACAATAAGTATGGCGGTGAGTTCTGCGACCAGCACCACGGCGAGCGCCATGGACGGTTTGCAGAAATCAGGAAGGAAAATCGGTGAGGTTCGGGCCGGATCGCCGCGTTCGCGTGCCATCATCGGTCGGTGAACTCAGTCATTCGGGTCGCGGTCGGCGAACATCGCGTCCTTGATCCGGAACAGCGAGGAAATATCCTGTTCCTCGCGATCGCTCCGCGGAAGCCGCGAATAATGCACCAGCGTCATTTCCACAAGCGGCAGTTTGACTCCGTGCGCTTCGGCCATGACCCGGCAGATTTCCAGGTCTTTCTCGTGCAACGCTACCTTGAAGCCGAGCGGATACTCGCCCCGGATCATGTTCGGTGCGCGAAATTTCAGAAACCAGCTCGCCGCTGCGCCGTGCGACAGCGCTTCCGCAACCTTGTCGAGCGGCAACCCCTCGGCGCGCGCGAACGCCATTGCCTCGCTGACCGCCTGGTTTACTCCGGCAACCATTATCTGGTTGGTCGCCTTGGTGGCCTGGCCGCTGCCCACTGCGCCGATATGGGATACATGAGCCCCCATCACGTCCAGGATCGGCCGGGCCCGCGCGAAATCTGCCGCGCTGCCGCCGACCATGATCGACAGGCTGCCGGCGCGCGCGCCCTCGGTGCCACCACTGACCGGGCAGTCGCAAAATCCGATGGTGGCGGTGGCGAGGCGTGCCGCCGCTTCGCGCGCGGTTGCCGCGGCAACGGTGGAGCAGTCGAGCACGAGCGCCCCGGCGGGGCAGTTTTCGGTCAGTACGTCGACACACTGCAGCAGATCGGTGTCGGCCGAGACACACAGCACGACGACGTCGCAGCGGCCTGCAAGACTCGCGAGATCCTCCGCCACCGTTACCGCGTGACTGGCCGCGAAAGCGGCGCTGCGCCCCGGACTGCGATTCCACACCACATCCAGCATTCCAGCACGCTGCAGATTGGCAGCCATCGGCTCCCCCATGGCGCCCAGACCCACGAATCCGACTCGTTCCATTTTCAAAGCTTGATTCACGCTCCGCGCGGGGAGCGCGCTACCGAATATGCCCGCAGCGAAGTGTGCGTCGGCGGCTCTGGAATGACAAGCGGAGAGCGGTCGCGATCAGTCGCAGTACTGCTCGACAGCCTGCTCCGCGGCGGCCTTGGCTTCGGCCACTTCCTCTTCGGACATCCACTCGCGCTCGCCATTGGCCAGCGGTTTGTAGAAACGTCGGTGAGTGTTGTAGTTGGTGACCGCCTCGCGGGCGCGTTTGCAACCGTCTTCGCGGGCCGCCTGGTTCTTTGCGTCTATCCGGTTTCGTTCGGCGTCGATCTCCGCCTGCTCCCGACCGACGGCATTGTCGACCCGGCGCCGCGCCTGATCCTGAGTCACTTCTTCCTCGATCTGACGCGGGTTGGTTCGGCGCGATTCGATCGCGACCATTTCCGCCTCTTCGTCGTCAGGCATGTCGGCGTAGTGCACGATACCCTGCTCATCGGTCCAGGTGTAAACCTGTGCCGTCGCTGCGCCGGCCCAGATCAGGCCGCCCGCGAGTGCCAGTAACAGGTAGTTTCCAGACGTCTTTTTGTCGTTCACCGCTGTATTTCCTCCGGATTCCCGACCGCTAAACCCGTATGTCGTGGTGCTCCGATTCAGATCGCATCGCCGTCGGTCTCGCCGGTACGAATTCGTATCGCCTGTTCGAGCGTCGAAACGAAAATTTTGCCATCACCGATTTTACCGGTCCGCGCCGCGCTGACGATCGTTTCCAAAACGCGCTCCAGCAATTCGTCCTCTATTGCCAGTTCGATTTTCATTTTAGGCAGAAAATCAACAACATACTCTGCCCCACGATAAAGCTCAGTATGACCTTTCTGGCGTCCGAAACCTTTGACCTCGGTCACAGTTATTCCCTGGACGCCGAGCTCGGCCAGGGCCTCCCTGACGTCATCGAGGCGGAAGGGTTTGATGATCGCGGTGACCATTTTCATAAGGCTGATGTCCTCTGCGGGCGAACCGGTGTTGTTGCCGGCAGTCTACCGTGAGGACAGCGCAAAGAAAAAGAAAAGGCGGGCCATGATGGCCCGCCTTCCGTCAACGCCCGCTGCAGCTGCCCGAGGGCGAATTACCCGGATCGCGAGGGGGAGAATCCACGATGCCGGAATGCGGCGTTATGTTTTGCTGCAGCGGACGACAACACGGGTAACGACCTCAGTCCGATGCCTTGTTGAACTCCGGATACGCCTCGAGTCCGCACTCGGCCAGATCCGCGCCTTCATACTCGTCCTGCTCGGCGATGCGAATTCCGATCGTCGCCTTGATGATCGCCCACACCAGCAGGCTGGCGCCGAACACCCAGGCGAAAATCACGCCGATCCCGAGCAACTGGGCCATCAGGCTTGCGTCGGGGTTGGTGATGCAGACGGCGAGCAGGCCCCAGACGCCGACGACGCCATGTACCGAGATCGCGCCGACCGGGTCGTCGATCTTGATGCGATCCAGAAAGACGATCGAGAACACGACGATTACGCCACCGACGCCGCCGATCAGGGTTGCCATGCCGGGCGTGGGTGTCAAAGGTTCGGCGGTAATCGCGACCAGGCCGGCGAGCGCGCCGTTGAGCGCCATCGTCAGGTCGGCCTTGCCAAAACGGAAGCGCGCGGTAATCAGCGCTACCACCAGCCCGCCCGCGGCGGCCATGTTGGTATTGACGAAGATCCGCGCTACCGCGTTGGCCTCATCGACATTGGATATCTTCAGTTCCGAACCGCCGTTGAAACCGAACCACCCGAGCCACAAGACCCACGCACCGAGCGTGGCCAGCGGCAGGTTGCAACCCGGGATCGCGTTTATTTGCCCGCCCGGCCCGTATTTGCCCTTTCTCGCCCCTAACAGGATCACACCGGCCAACGCCGCCGCCGCGCCGCACATGTGGACGATTCCGGAACCGGCAAAGTCGAGAAAACCGGCCTGGTCGAGGAAACCGCCACCCCATTTCCAGAAGCCCTGAACCGGGTAGATGAAGCCGGTCAGTACCACTGAGAACAGGAAGAACGACCACAGTTTCATGCGTTCGGCAACCGCGCCCGAGACGATCGACATCGCGGTGGCGACGAACACCACCTGGAAGAAAAAGTCGGACAGGTTCGAGTAGTACGGCGCGTCGTCTCCACCGGCGGTCACCGCGGCAACGGTGTTATCGTCGGCCGACAGGAAGCCGATCGACGGCAGCCAGCTCGAAATACCGTCGCCGTACATGATGCCGTAACCGCACACCATGTACATGATGCAGGCGATCGAATATAGCCCGACGTTCTTGGTCAGGATTTCGGCAGTGTTTTTGGCCCTGACAAGACCGGCTTCGAGCATCGTAAAGCCGGCGGCCATCCACATCACCAGCGCGCCGGACATCAGAAAATAGAAAGTGTCCAGCGCGTAGCTGAGTTCCAGAAGTTTTTCCACGTTTGAGTCTCCTCTCTACCGGACGGGCTTCAGACAGCCTCGGGTCCGGTCTCCCCTGTACGGATGCGAATGACCTGCTCGAGGTCGCTGACAAATACCTTGCCGTCGCCGATTTTGCCGGTGCGTGCGGTGTTTACGACCGCCTCGATTACCTGCTCGACGATATCTGCGGGCACGGCCATCTCGATCTTTGCCTTGGGCAGAAAATCGACGACATACTCGGCGCCGCGATACAGCTCGGTGTGACCGCGCTGACGGCCAAAGCCCTTAACCTCGGTCACCGTGATTCCCTGTATGCCGATTTCCGCGACGGCCTGGCGCACGTCATCGAGCTTGAAGGGTTTGATGATTGCTGTGATCAGCTTCATTAATGTGTACTCCCTCTCGTTTTCTTCGGGATGATTTGTTCCGCTGCGCCGGCCTCGACGGGCCGGCTGCACCACGATCAGTCGATCAGGCCGAACGTTTTGCTTATCGTGAACATCAGGTTGCTGTTGTCTTCTGTTCCGACCAGATCATCGTCGCTATAGATGTAGGCCCCGGAGAGATCGAAACCGGCTATCTCGGTGCTGTAACCGACTTCGTAGTAAGTGCCGTCAAAATCGTCTTCGAAGGTCGCCGCCTTCAGGTGAAAGCCCTTGTATTCCCAGGTGAGCGCGTAGTGCTGGTAGTCCTGCTCGTCGCCGAAGCCGTCCCACTGGCCGATGTCGGCGTTCACGGTGAACCAGCGCCATCCGGCCGTGAGGTTCACTTCCTTGTAGTCGTCGTCGAAATTATCGGTGTACCAGTAATAGGTGCCGCCAATCCCGAGGTTGAACTCGCCAAGATCGAAGCCGTAGCCGCCGTAGAAGTCGATCTCGAGGCCCTTGTCGACATCGGCGGCCCAGGTGCCCAGGTAGAACCCGCTGTTTCCCCAGTCGAGACCGCCCATCGCCGACGAATCGTTCTGCTCGATGCCGCGGAACACGTAGTTGGACATGAAGCCGAGGTTGCCGGTGACTTCGGCTGAAGCCGCGGACGCGGCCAACATGGCGGTTGCTGCAAGGCTGGTGGTGATAATTCGCATCAGTATTTTCCTTCCCCATATCGTTGAGTTGACTTGGGCGCGCCGACCGCGCGCTCACTTCCTAACCGACCTGATACAGAGCAGGATTCGTGCCAGGTTTGGGTTCTCATTCGATTCAATGACTTAGCGTTTATCTCGGGCCCCGGAGTTTCGCTGCAGTGCACCATCCGAGTGCGGTTCCTGTGCCATGAAGTGGCAAATGCCCTCATTTCGGGCGATTTCGCGGCTTGCGCTGCAAGGCTGGCGCGCAGCAGAATGCGGCCAATGCGGCAACGGGTGGTTGAGATGGATGCAAAGCGCATCGACGAGTTGGCCAGGCGTCTGGCAGAGGCACTGCCAGAAGGCATCACTGATCTGCGTACCGACATGGAACGAAACTTCCGTTCGGTTTTGCAGGGAACGCTGGCGCGGATGGATGTCGTGACCCGCGAAGAGTTCGATGTCCAGGCGGGCGTGCTCGCACGTACCCGCGAACGTGTGGAGCAGTTACTCGAGCGGCTGGAAGAGCTGGAGCGCGGGTTGCAGAAGGCCGCGACCGGGAAGCCCGCCAGCGGCAAAAAAACTGCTGGTACCCCGGCCCGGAAAAAAAAATCCGCCGCGAAGCCTGACTGAGGCGCGAATGGCGCGAGGGCGCCGGCTGTGAGCCTGGCGACGGTTTTCAGCCGCGCGCAAAACGGGCTCCAGGCGCCGCAGGTGCGGGTCGAGGTTCACGTCGCGGGCGGGCTGCCCGCGTTTACTATCGTAGGTCTGGCCGAGACGGCGGTGCGGGAAAGCCGCGACCGCGTCAGGGCGGCGATTCAGAACGCCGGTCTCGAATTTCCGCAGCGCCGGATCACGGTCAACCTCGCCCCGGCCGATCTGCCCAAGGAAGGCGGGCGCTTCGACCTTGCCGTGGCGATCGGCATCCTGAGCGCCACCGCACAGGTACCGGCGCAGAAAACCGCCGATGTCGAGTTCTACGGTGAATTGTCGCTCGGCGGAGAATTGCGCCGGGTTCCCGACCTGTTTCCGGCCCTGCTGCAGTCGCGCCGCGGTGGGCGGCGCCTGGTTGTGCCGCGCGGCAACAGCGCCGAAGCAGCGCTGGTCCCGCGTATTCGGGTAGAGGTTGCCGAGCATCTGCTGGATGTCTGCCGCAGCCTGTGCGGCGGCGACCCGCTCGAGCCACCCCTGCGCTGCACTGACACCGAGCCCGGGGTGGAAGCGGACCTGGCTGACATCGCGGGCCAGGTGCAGGCACGGCGCGCACTGGAAATCGCGGCAGCCGGAGGCCATAACCTGATGTTTGTGGGTCTGCCCGGCACCGGTAAGAGCATGCTCGCCACGCGCCTGCCTGGCCTTTTGCCGCGTCTGGGCGAGGCCGAGGCGCTCGAAGTCGCGGCGATCGCGGCGCTGACCCGGCCTGGATTCGATCCGCGCCGGTGGCGCGCGAGGCCGTTTCGGAGCCCCCACCATACCGCCTCGACCGCCGCGCTGATCGGCGGTGGCGCCGCACCGCGCCCCGGAGAAGTATCGCTCGCACATCGCGGCGTGCTGTTTCTGGACGAGATGCCGGAGTTCGGGCGCGCGGCACTCGAGGCGTTGCGGGAGCCGCTGGAAACCGGTCAGGTTTGTCTTGCGCGCGCCGCACACCGTGCCGAGTACCCGGCGCAGTGTCAGCTGGTGGCGGCGATGAACCCGTGTCCGTGCGGTTATCTCGGCGATCCGGCCGGGCGTTGTCACTGCAGCCTCGAGCAGGTGCGCCGGTACCGGGGTCGGATATCCGGACCATTGCTCGACCGGATCGACCTGCAGGTGGAGATGGTTCCAGTCAGCGCCGAAGAGCTGTTGTCCCATCGTAGCTGCGGCGAGTCGTCGGGCGCGGTGCGGCAACGGGTGGTCCGTGCACGCCGCCGCCAGCTCGAACGCTGCACTCGGCTCAACGCCAGACTGGACGCTGCGCAGACCGGGCTTTTCTGCGAGCCCGGCACCGCGGGGCGGCGCCTGCTGACGCAAGCGCTGGATCGATTTGGTCTTTCGGCGCGCGCGGCGCACCGGGTGTTACGGGTCGCCAGGACCATTGCAGACCTCGCGGGCTCCCGCGACTGCGGCCGCGCAGATATCGCGGAGGCTCTTGCGCTCCGCGCGCTGGAGCTGAAACGGCCCGCTTGCTAGACTGCGCCGCCGCCACGTTCCCGAGTAGTTTTTCGCCACTGTGTCCCAGCTCAACACCGAGCAGCGCGCCGCTGTCACCCAGATCTCCGGGCCGATGCTCGTGCTGGCGGGCGCCGGTAGCGGCAAGACCCGGGTGATCACAGAAAAAATCGCCTATCTCATTCGCGGCCGTCATTTCCGCCCGACCCAGATATCTGCGGTCACGTTCACCAACAAGGCGGCGCGCGAAATGCGCGCGCGAGTCGCGGCACTTGGCAACGAGCAGACCGGAGACGGGCCGTTTATTTCCACTTTTCATCAACTCGGGTTGCGAATACTTCGCACCGAGTATCACCGTCTCGGCTATCGCCGCGGGTTCAGCATATTCGATGCCGCTGACAGCCTGTCTCAGGTCAAGGAGATTCTGAAGCAGGATGGTCATGCGATGAACGGCGCAGCGGAGGCTGCCGCGGCCAGGATCTCGGCGTGGAAGAGCGCGCTGGTAGGGCCGGACGCGGCGGCACAGAAGGCCGCCGACCCGCTCGAGTTGCAGGCCGCGCGAGTGTATGCGCGCTATGTCGAGAGCCTCAAGGCGTATAACGGGCTCGACTTCGATGACCTGATAACGGCACCGGTAACGCTGCTCCGCGACGACGCCGAGGTGCGCGGTCAGTGGCAGGCGAGGCTGGGCTACCTGCTCGTGGACGAATACCAGGATACGAACGGCGCCCAGTACGAGATGATGAGGCTGCTGGTGGGTGCCGAGCCGAATTTTACCGTGGTGGGCGACGACGATCAGTCAATCTATGCATGGCGCGGCGCCCAGCCGGAGAACCTGGTCCAGCTCAAACAGGACTACCCCGATCTCGCCGTGGTCAAGCTGGAGCAGAATTACCGTTCCAGCGGCCGCATTCTTTCGGCGGCCAATCGTTTGATCGCCAACAACCCGCATGTTTTCGCGAAACGGTTGTGGAGCGCGCTCGGGCCCGGAGCGGCTATTCGAGTCTGGTCCGCGGCCGACGCGACGGACGAGGCGCAGCGGGTTGTCGGGGAGATCCTTCACGCGCGGCGGGCGAAAGCGGCGGAGTGGGGAGAATTTGCGATCCTTTATCGCGGCAATCACCAGGCGCGGCCGTTCGAGGAGGCGTTGCGAACTCAGCAGATTCCGTATCACCTGAGCGGCGGGCTGTCGTTTTTCGATCGCGCCGAGGTCAAGGACACGCTGGCGTACCTGCGCCTCGTGGCCAACCCCGACGACGATACGGCGTTTTTGCGTATCGTGAACACGCCACGGCGCGAGATCGGTGCGGCGAGCCTGAAGGCACTGGCGAAATATGCCGGCAAACGCCAGTCAAGTCTGCTTACCGCGTCGCTGGAGCTCGGCCTTGCCTCGCACCTGGCGGAGCGGTCGGCGCGCCGTCTTCACAAGTTCGCGCGCTGGATTGTCGAAACAGCCGATCTGGCCGAGCGCGGCGATCCGGTCAAGGTCACACGCGAACTGGTCGAGGCGGCCGGGTATCGCGGCTGGCTCGAGGAGAATGCGCGCGACCCGGCTGCCGCCGAGCGGTGTTGGGACAACGTTTGCGAACTATTCTCATGGTTGTCCCGCATGGCGCGCAACCGCCCGGATGCAACGCTGGGGGATTTGATCGCACAACTATCGATTCTCGACAACGTTGACCGCGATGATGAGGACCGCAGCAAGATGGTCAGCCTGATGACGCTGCATGCCGCCAAGGGTCTCGAGTTCGACCAGGTGTTCCTGGTGGGAATGGAAGAGAATCTGCTGCCGCATCATGCGTGCCAGGAGGGCGCAGCGCTCGACGAGGAGCGGCGCCTTGCCTACGTCGGTATTACCCGGGCGCGACGGCGGTTGACGGTTACCCATGCGCGCAGCCGCAAGCGGTTTGGCGAAACGCTCGACTGCGTGCCAAGCCGGTTTCTCGAAGAACTTCCTCAGGACGAGGTCGAATGGGAAAAACGCGATGGCAACGTCAGCGCCGACGAGCGGCGCCAGCGCGGTCGCGCGGCGATCGCCGACTTGCGCAGCCTGCTCGGTGAAGGGTAGCGCTACCGGAGTTACTTGCTCTTTTCGATCATGTAATCGACAGCCGAACTGACTTCGTCATCGGTCAGATCGGCGCGCCCGCCCTTCGCGGGCATGTATCCGGCATTGCCCTGGAAGCCGTTGATCGCGTGCTGCACCAGCGTAGCCTGGCCCTGCGAGATGCGATCGGTCCACGCCGCGGCATCGCCAATCTTGGGTGCACCGCCGGCACCGGTGGTATGACAGGCCATGCAGGCCATGTCATAGACTTCGGGCCCGGTGCGCACCTGCGCAACAACCGTCTCGGCGGCGGCGGGGGCGGCGCTGACGTCTGCCTCTCCATCGAGGACGACACGTCCCACAGGAGCGATTCGCTCACTGGTTTTTGCCAATACCGCGGGATCCTCGAGGCGGTGTTGACCCTTGGTTTCGGCATGGATCTGCCGGGCCAGGAAAAACAGCGCGATGGTAATGGCGAACAACGCGCCGAGAATCAGCATGAAATTGTCGAAAAACTGGCGATCGTGACTCACTGGGTCGGTCCTTTGATTGCAACGGTATCGAGGCAGGCGAAATTATAGCCGTTTGCCGCCGCGAGGGCGACGCGGCAGGAAGGCGGTCGGGGAGTCAGACCTGGCCGGCGATATAGTGCTCCAGTTGCTCAATGATGAATTGCTGTTCGGCGATGATTTCTTTTACCAGGTCGCCGATAGAGACCAGCCCGACCACCTTGCCTCCGTCGGCCACCGGCAGATGGCGGATTCGCTTGTCGGTCATCAACGCCAGGCACTGCTCGACGCTCTGTTCGAGCTTGGCGCACAGCACTGCGGTCGTCATGATCTCCCTGACCGGGGTTTGCCGGGAGGATTTGCCGGCGAGGATGACCTTGCGCGCGTAATCGCGCTCCGAGATGATGCCGTGCAGCTGCTCGCCCTCCATGACAAGCAGCGCACCGATTCCTTTTTCCGCCATCATGCTGACCGCTTCGTAAATCGAGGCATCGGGTGCGATAGCCCAGATTTGCGAGCCTTTTTTCTTCAGCAGGTTATCAACCGTTTTCATCGACTTTCCCCAGTGTCGTTGTGGGTCCGTTGGCAGTCGCGCGTGTTGCCCCAAAAATAGCAGAACGTCGGCTCGCGTGCGTTCGGGCTGCGGACTAACGCCGGACGCGATCGCTAACGTCTGGCCGGTGTCGCGGCTGCGACGAACGGCTTGACCCCTAGCACCGTGTAGAGTTCGGCGGGCTTAAAGTAGTTTCGCCCTTTGACTACAAGCGCCACTTTGCGGATATCGGACATGTTCCTGGTCGGGTCGCCGTCGATCAGCAACACGTCCGCGTCTTTGCCGACCGCAATCGAACCCGAGCGATAGGCCGCACCGACCAGCTTTGCCGACTGCAGGGTCGCGATACCGAGCACGCTCATGTTCGGGATTCCCGCCTCAGAATACAGTTCCAGCTCCCGGTGCAGCGTAAATCCGGCAATGTGATCGGTGCCCGGTACGATCGGGATGCCGCGCTCGTAGAGTTTGCCGACCAGCGTTACCAGCGCATCCGCTCCGGCCTGGTAGTCGGCGATCTCGTCGTCGGCCACATCCATCGTCGCACCCTTGAGATTGCGCACGACCGCAGGCGGCAGGTGGTCGGCAACGTTGGCGAACTCGGGATCGATTTCCTTGTTCTTGCCAAGCAGCAGGCTGCAGAAGGTTGCAACGGTCGGGTCGACGACGATTTGTTTCTCCGCGAGCTTATCGAGAAACGCCGAAAACTCCGGGCTGTCCAGGTCGAGCGCGCCAGCTTGTTCACCGATCAGCGAGAAACGCAGTTGTTGCCGCGTATCGACCTCGGTGCCGGCCAGGAAATTGAGGAACAGCATGTTGATATGCTGGATCTCGTCATACCCGGCGTCGATCGCCTGCTCCGCGGTCATAAATGCAGGAATATGCCCACTGACCCGCATTCCGCGCCGGTGCGCGTGCTCGGCCAGCGGTTTGACCCATGTTGGATCGATCGAGCTGTAGAGCTTTAGCTGCAGATAACCATTGTCCGCGAACCAGTCGATTTTCTGATGCGCCTCTTCGACGGACTCGACCGACAGCCCCGCCGAGTACTGGCTCATCTTGTCCATGAACCCCGAGCGGTAGACACGGTTTCCGATCACTTTGTTTTCGTTGAACAGGCGTTCGATCTGGAGAATGTTGTCGTGATCGTTGCCGATATCGCGAACGCTGGTGACTCCGGCCGCGATATTGAGAAGTCCGTCGTTCTTCGACAGATGGCCGTGCATATCCCAGAGGCCGGGAATCAGTGTCTTGCCGCTGCCATCTACGATCTCGGTGTCCGAGCCGGCTTCGAGATCCTCACCGATCGCGGTGATCAGGCCGTTCTCCAGCATCACATCTGTGCTCCTCAGCACGGTTTCGTTTTCGACGTCCACCACGTTGACGTTGCGGATCAGCAGCGAGCTGTAGTCATTGCTGTAACGGCGCGCGACCTCCTCGAGATAGTCCTGCTCAGCCGTGTCCTGCATCTGCTTGAGTTTTTCGAAGTCATCGAGCGTCCAGCCATCGCGGATCACCCGCATCCAGCCGCCGATGTTCTGGGCGAACAGGTTCCCGTTCTCGTCGTACCAGGCAAAGCTGGGCGAAAAATCCATGCCGCTGATCGCCGTCAGGGTCACATCGGTCGACTCGTCATCGCGTGTCAGCGTGACCGTTCGCAGTTCCTGCAGGCGTGCAGTGCCGCTCGGGTAAAGATCGATTGTCTTCGTTTCGGTTGCCTTGAGAGCACGCACCATCAGCGTCTCGGTCGCTCCGGCGCTGTCGGCCGGAACGTAAAAGCGGTCACCTTCGCCGCGGATGCTGCCGTCGTCGCGATTGCTCTCCCACGAGGCAACTCCGTTCTCCCACTCGAAGCGCTCCTCGATGGGCGCGCCAAAGGCAGACAGCCCGCTTGCTTCGAACCGGACCGGTATGCCGTCCTCGTTCACACGCACGTTTTCCTCAATTTTGACGACCCGGTTGTTCCAGCCCAGATCGAGTTGTCCGCTGTACTCGGTGTCGCTCTTGCGGGTTATTACCTGTTTTCCGGCAAGCCCTTTCTGGCTGAAGATCTGGTTGGTGATCGTCTCGGCGCTGAGCCCGGAGCTCGCAACGGCCGCGAGCAGCAGCGCGGGCAATAATTTTCTCGGTGTCACAGGTGTAATCTCCCCTCGGTGAAACAAACATGCGGCGGACGAAGGCGTGGTCTTGTTGTTGTTTCGCACCGCCGGAAAGCGCCTAGTCTCTGCTATCGGTAACGCCCGGGCAAATACTTCAGAGTCGACCGGGCGCGGCGATTTTTGCGCCTGGTCGTCTGTTCGCAGCAAAATCCAACCCAGAATGCAGGCACTTCTCGCGGTTTTTGCAGTCAGTAATGCTAGCGCTGATCGCGTAAACTCAGCGCGCCGGGCGGTCGGCCCCATGCAAACCAGCCCGCAAATGGCGTATGGGCGAAACGCCTGAGGCCGATAAGCTTACAAACAGGGGACATTCATGAATTTCAAAAACACGCTGGGTGCGGTTGCCGGGTTTGCATTGCTCGCGTCGGCGCCGCTCGCTGTGGCTCAGGACGACGCTCAAACCACTCGTTACTACTGGGACCTGACCGACATTTTCCCGTCGGAACAGGCCTGGGAAGAGGCACGCCTGGCCGTCGAGGCGCGGGTCGAGGCGCTGGAGAGTCTCCGCGGCACGCTAGGCAACAGTCCGCGGGCGATGCTCGACGGCATGACTGAGGTATCAAACACCTACAAGGAAGCTGCGCGGGTTTTTGTCTACGCCAGCCTGAAACGCGACGAGGATCAGCGCGTACCCGAGGCTCAGGAACGTTTTGGCAAGGCGCGCGCGCTTTTTGCCAATGCGCAGCAGGCGACCTCGTGGACCAGCCCCGAGATTCTTGCGATCGGCGAGGAGAAGGTCGAGCGCTTCCTGAAGCAGGAACCGGGGTTGTCGAAATTCGAATTCCAGATTCGCGACACGCTGCGCCAGGCACCGCATACGCTGTCAGAAGAGGGCGAGGGGATTCTCGCCAAGGCCAGCCTGGTCGTCGGCAGCCCGGGTGAGATCTACCAGATGTACGCCAACGCCAGCATTCAGTGGCCGACCGTTACGCTGGCGGACGGGACCGAGGCCAGGCTGACCCAGTCCGGCTATACGCGATACCGGTCGGCGCCGAACCGCGACGATCGCAAGGCGGTTTTCGATACTTTCTGGGCGACCTGGAACGAATATGCCAACGGCATGGGCGCGACACTGAATGCCGAGGTCCAGTCGAACGTGTTCCAGGCAAGGGCGCGCAATTTCGACAGTGTGCTGCAACAGAACATGTTCAACGATGCGCTGCCTGAGGAAATCTACGGCACGCTGGTCGACCAGGTGAATACCGCACTGCCGGTTTTCCATCGCTACCTGAAACTGCGGGCGCGGATGCTGGATATCGACAATCTTGGCTATTACGACATATACCCGCCGCTTATCGAAGCGGATACCGGCGTGTTCGACATGGAGCGTTCCAAAGAGATTACTTTCGAAGCGCTGCAGCCTTTCGGTGATACTTATCTCTCATTGCTGCGCCACGGTCTCGACCAGGATTGGATGCACAGCCATCCGCAGGAGGGCAAGCGCAGCGGCGCCTACGTGTCGGGCTGGGCCTATGACGTTCATCCGTACGTGCTGTTGAACCACAACGACGACTACGAGTCGCTGACGACGTTTGCCCATGAGTGGGGGCACGCGGTGCACACGATGCTCGCTGTCAAGAACAATCCCTGGGAGACTTTCGGTTATTCGACGTTTCTCGCCGAGATGGCCTCGACGATCAATGAGATCCTGCTGCAGGAGTACATGATCGAGAATGCCGAGACGAAAGAGCAGAAGCTGTTTTATCTCGGTGGCGCGCTCGAGTCGATTCGTGGCACCGTGTTCCGGCAGACGATGTTCGCCGAGTTCGAACGTGCTATTCACCAGGTGTCCGAACGCGGCGAACCCCTGACCGGCAACAAGCTGAACGAAATGTATCTCGCGCTGCTTCGCAAATATCACGGCGAGAATGAAGGCGTAATGACGATCGACGATGCCTATGGCGTTGAATGGGCCTACATCCCGCACTTCTATTACGACTTCTACGTGTTCCAGTATGCGACGTCGATGTCGGGCGCCGTGTGGTTCGCCAACCAGTTCCTCGGCGGCGACGAGAAGGTGCGCGATGCGTTCATCAATGTACTGAGCGCCGGCGGTTCCGATCATCCGCATGACATTCTGCTCAAGGAGGCAGGTCTTGATATGCGCAAGCCCGATGCTTACCAGGCGGCGTTTACGCGGATGAGCGACCTGATGGACCGGATCGAGAAGCTGCTCGACGAATAGAGCAAGCGGTTTTTTTAACCGTGTCCATGCAAGGGCCACCACCTCGGTGGCCCTTGTTTTTTCCCGCTCCGGGCTCAGGCTATGTCGCGCGGATCGAGGGCGATCGTCGGCAGAGCGGTCGACCGTCGTGGCCGGATGATCCGACGAGTCCATGCCGTGGATACCGGTAGAGATTGCACGCCAACCGGTGCTGCGTTGGGTCTTGAGTAACCTCCTCCGCTAGACTGTCCGGCATGAGCCAGAATAGTGCTGCTGCAACTCCCGATGATTCGTCCTATTCCCTGCCGGACGGCCGGGGACGCATCGCCGTGGTGCTGGGCGCCAGCGGCTATATGGGTTCCAACGTGGTGCCGGCGCTGGCCGCCCACGGCTGGCATGTCCGCGCAACCGCCCGTAATCCGGCCGTGCTCGAGGCCCGGGAATGGGAGGGGGTCGAATGCCTGCCGGTGGACGTGCTCGAGCCGGACACCCTGCCGCGCGTGATGGAGGGGGCGGATGTCGTTTTTTACCTCGTGCACATGATGTGGACGGGTGGCGATTTCGTGCCGGTCGAGCGCCGCGCCGCCGAAAACGCTCGCAAGGCGGCCGAGGCAGCGGGGGTGCGGCGCATCGTCTATCTCGGCGGGATCATGCCGAAAGAGAAGCGGTCCCGGCACATGGAGGGCCGTGCGGTTGTCGGCGACGCCCTGCGCGAGGGCCGGGTACAGGTGATCGAGCTGCAGGCGGCCATGATCGTGGGGCCAGGGTCCGCCGCCTTCGAGGTGATCCGCGACCTGGTCAATCATCTGCCGTTGATGATTACGCCAAAATGGGTGCGCAATCGTTCGACGCCCATTGCGCTGGAGAACGTGCTGACCTACACGCTGGCCGCCGCGGACCTGCCGTTCGAGGGTCATCGGGTGCTCGAACTGGCCGGCCCGGACACGCTGACCTACCAGGAGATCATGGACATCTACGGCGAATTTGTCGGCAAGAAGCCACGTGTCATTCCGGTGCCGGTGCTGACGCCGACGCTTTCCAGTTACTGGCTGTACCTCGTCACCTCGGTGCCGCCAACCACGGCGATGTCCCTGGTCGAGGGCCTGGCGCATGATTACATCGGTGACGATCGCGAGATGCGCGAACTCGTGCCACAGCGTCTGCTGACGTTTCGCGAGTCCGTGGCAGCCACGCTGGAAGCGGAAAAAAACCACGATGTGCCGGCGCGATGGGTCGAGGGATCCATGGCGTGCCGGGACTGGAATCCGAAGTACGCCTTCTATGCAAAACAGTACTGCAGCGAGCTGACCACCACCGCGTCCCGGGAGGCAGTGTTCGAGGTCCTGCAGCAGTTCGGGTCAGACGGAGATTTCTTTGCCTACAAGCCGCTGTGGTGGATGCGGCGGGCCTTCGACTGGCTGATCGGCGGCCCGAGCTTCCGGACCTCGCGCCGTGACCCGGACTCGCTTCGCATCGGCGATATCGTTGACGGCTGGCGGGTCCTTGGCCTCGAACCCGGCAAACGGCTCACGCTGATGATGGAGATGCGGGCGCCGGGCTCGGGAGTGCAGGAATTCACGATTCGGGAACAGGACGGACGCTGCGTGATTCGTATGTGCGCCTACTGGCACCCGGCAGGATTTTGGGGGTTGTTGTACTGGTACCTGCATCTGCCGCTTTACGGACCGCTCGTGCGCGGTGCGCTGAAAGAGATCGCCCGCCGGGCTGAAGCTCTCGACGACAGCTAGACGCAGTTTGGCATTAATCAGAGCAAACAAGGGCCACCCCTCTGGCGGCCCTTGTTTTGTGACCCGGTGAAGAGTCAGGCGGCTTTGCGCCCTTTGTCAGGGCCCACCGATTCGCCCGGCTGTCTTGCCTCGGAAGGTAGCTGAAGTTTGTCCAGCAATGCGAGTACCCGGTCGAGTTTCAGCTCCAGGTCGAGGAAGCGCGATCCGATCATCCGCGCATCCATGCCGCGCCGTGCCGGCGCATATCCCGGTTCTCCGCTCAATCCGTCTTCCGGCAGATTCCCGGCCATCGTCATCCCAAACACTGCCACTGTCGCATGGTCATGCACGTCCATGTTGGTGATCGAGAACTGTTTGATCAGCTTGTCCCGATCGACTTTGAATTGGCAGTAATACATCAATGCGGGATCTGGCTCATCGCCAGTACTTTCCGGTCTCGGGTCGACGACAGCATGCGTGTAGTGGGTACCGTCCATGTAGTCGACGCGGATGCTCAGGCGCAGGCAGCGGCTTTGCAGCCGCAGAATCCAGATTCGCACATCGTCGTCGGTGACCGCCGCCCCGCCGAGCCACTTCGCAATATACTCCGCTCCGGGGAGCCGTATTCCGGGAGCACTGGGGTCATCCGAAAGTGTCACACTGGACCCATAGGTCCAGCCGCTCAGACCGTCCGTGAAATCGAGGAGATTCGGCATGATGGTTTCCCTCCCATCTGTGCCAGCAACGTCGCAGGCGACAATCGGCGTCCGTCACCGGTGGAGCGCACAGCGCCTCATCACATCCAACGCCTGCAAAATCGTTACCGCATCGCGCTTCACCGTCAATTATGGTTTCACAATCCCACCGATTTTGTCAGTCGCTGATCTACGTATTGATGCTCCGGCA
>Ga0102958_1000009_pt1 | contig 31617 bp, 22 predicted proteins | sample SalPonF2_B_D1_MG_FD_84513 | JGI IMG/M metagenome (GOLD analysis project Ga0102958, IMG submission 84513) | Salt pond soil microbial communities from South San Francisco under conditions of wetland restoration - Salt Pond MetaG SF2_B_D1_MG ...
AACTGCGAGGCCCGGTTTGAAAATATTCCTGTCCTACGCCTCTGACCACAGGCCGACCGCTGAAGACCTTTGCTGTCGACTGCAGGCGCTTGGGCATGAAGTGTTTTTCGACAGGGAGGACCTGCCGGCCGGGCGCAGCTTCGACGATTACATTCGTAACGCGATCGAAGAGTCCGATCTCTTTGTTTTCCTGATCTCGCCGGAATCCGTCGCCGACGGGCGTTATTCGCGTACCGAGCTGAAACTCGCGAGCCGGAAGTGGCCAACGCCTGGATGGCATGTGCTGCCGGTGGAACTCGTCAGCACGCCCATCGAAGACGTGCCGGCTTACCTGCGTTCGCTGACCGTGATGCAGGCCGAGGGAAACCTGGTCGCCGAGGTCGTTATAGAGGTAGAGGACCGGGCCCGAGCGCAAGGCCAGCCAGCTGCGTCAGCGCCGGTCGATGCACCGCCACCAGAGTCCAGCGGTGTCCGGTATCGCTCGGTGCAGTTGCGGTTCGGTGGGAGCGGTGCAGGTGGGTATTCGATATCCGTGCCCGAGTCGCCGGCGGGAGCGGGTGACCCGGATGCCTGGTCGCTCGATGCCCCGGGTCTCGAAAACGCATTATGGGCAAACGCGCGGCAGATCGAAGGGTCGGCGCGGCGCGCAACCGGTGGTGTCGATGTCGATGCGTTGTTGCCGCGCCCCGAAGACGTGCGCGAGGCCGGCAAGGCATTGTATTCGGCATTGTTCGACTCGGCGCTCGGGGGGCGGCTGGCCGACAGCCTGCGCACCATCGATCCGCAACGCGGCGAGGGCGTGCGGTTTGTGATTAATACCACCGATGCGCCTGAGCTCGCACGGCTTCCCTGGGAGTTTTTGTACAGCCCGGCCAAGGACGACTTCCTGTTTTCCGACCGGATGAAACCGGTGGTCCGGTGGCTCGACGTGGACGAACCGTTGCCGAGCCTGGCTGCCGAGCGCCCATTGCGGTTGCTGATCGCGGTAGCGGCACCCGGCGACCGCCCCGGGCTGGAGGTAGGGGAAGAAATTGCCCATCTCGACAGGGCGCTTGACGAACTCACCGCGAGCGGTGCAGTTCGTATTGAACGGCTGCAACACGCAACGCTCGAAAGCCTCGACAATGCGCTACTGAAAAACCGGCCGCACGCTCTGCACTTCATCGGCCATGGCGATTTCTCCGGCGATGAGGGTGTGCTGGTACTGGAGTCGGATGCGGTCCCGGGTACGTCCGACGTGATTGCCGGACGCCAGCTCGCGATGCTGCTGCGGAATCACCTGACCTCGTTGCGGCTGGTTTTCCTGAACAGTTGCATGGGTGCGACTGCGTCGCGCAGCGACCCGTTTGGCGGCGTGGCCCAGAGCCTGATCCGGCGCGGCATTCCGGCAGTCGTGGCGATGCAGTTTCCGATACCTGACAAAGCGGCGGTCGCGCTGTCGCGGCATTTCTATCGCTATCTCGCATCAGGTCAGCCGGTGGACGCCGCGCTGAACTCGGCGCGCGCATTTCTGTATGCGCGCGGTTACGAGGTGGAGTGGGGCGCACCGGCGCTGCATATGCGGACGCCCGACGGCCGTCTTTTCGATATGGCGCCGGCGACGGTGGAGGAAGACAAGACTGGGCCGCAGCGCGCTGCGGTGGCTGAGAAGCCGCAACCGCCCGCGGGGGTCATTGCCGCCGAGCCGCAAGCAGTAGCGGTGTCCGCCACCCGGCCGCCGCCTGGCACCACGGTCTCCGGCGCGGCAACCGCTGCGAAGAGTTCCGGCCGACCAGGAGTATGGATAGGTGTGGCGGTAGCTGTTCTCGTTGCGATTGCGGTCGGTGTCACGCAATTTATGGGCGGGGCGCGGGACGTGGGCGAGGTACCCGTCACCGTGAGCCCCGTTCCGGACATTGAGCCCGAAGTCGAGGCGCCCGTCATTGTGGTCCCCGGTCCGGACAAGGAGCTCGATGAAGATGTGCGGCTACCTGTAGAGGTCATAGATCAAGAGCAATTGCCCACTCCGGTTGCGCCGGTGGCGCCAACAGATGTCATCGATGCCGCAATCGCCGGATTGCAGCGGGGCGAAACGGAAGTAGTCATACCCGAGCTGTACGAACTCGTTGAGACCAATCCGGCCGCGTTGTCAGCGGAGAGCCTGGGCGGGCGGCACAGCGACCTGGCAGAAGCGCTGGCACTGGCCGCCGAGGTGAAGTTTAACGGTGGCGACTACGAAACCGGCATGGAGCTGCTCGGTATGTTGAACGCGATGGGGCCGTTCGATCCGGATATTGACGCGTTAATAATCGACCGACTGGGCCCGTATCTCGAGACCGGCGCTCCGGCTGCTGCGGGTCCGGGCGAACCGGCATTGATGTATACCGTGCGCCAGGGCGATACGCTGTGGGGCATCTCGCGACGCCTGACCGGCGACCCGGAAAACTGGCCGGTGTTGCTGGAGCGGAATAATGCCGCCTACGAGATCGGCGTAGGCGAGACCTTTATCGAAAACCCGGACCGTATTTACCCGGGTCAGAGAATCTTTGCACCCGTCAGCGATGGAGCTGGCCGATCCGTCCTGGAGTACCACGTGTTGCGTGGCGAGTCCCTGTGGCGAATCGCCGAGCGGATTTACGGTGACCCGCTGCTGTGGCGCCAGATCTACGCGGATAATCGCGCGACCATTACCGACCCTGACCTTATTTATCCGGGGCAGGTTTTGCTGCTGCGTCCTCGCGCCGATCGCCGATAGAAGTTGGCGAAGACCGCAGCATATCGAAGTGTGCTGTTGTCTGGTGACAGCCGCAGGCAGCAACCCTGCCAGGGTTAGATTATTGGCCTGCGGCCGGTCGCCGGACGCGGACGTAAAGCCGTCAGATATCCATGGCCAGCAACACCCAGTTCTGTCCTGCGTTCTCCCAGTTTTCCTTGACCATCGGCTTGGTGGCAATTTCGCTGAATCCATACCGCTCATACAGCCGGCGCGCGCCTGTGTTGCTGTCCGAGACTATCAGGCTGAGTCCGGATCTGCCGGTCGTGCGGGCTTTGTCCGTTGCGATGTCCAGCAGGGTCTGGCCGTATCCCTTGCCGCGGTGTTCCGGGTAGGTGGCGAGCACGTTCACATACCAGGTGCCGGGGACGAGTTCCTCGAGTTGCTGCAGTGGCACGAACATGGAAGGCATGCTGACGTAGTCGACCGGTTCGGGATCGCGTTGCAAAGGGTATCCGATCAGGGCGGCGACAACGCGGCCATCCTCCTCGCGGACGGTCGCATTGCGATAAAAGCCCTTTTCCTTGTTACTGGCCCGATAGCGGCCGACATCCCAGGCAGTCTGACCGGGTTCGGCCATTCCCTCCCACAGGTACTCGGGCATGCCGTCGCCGGCCATGTTTAGCAACTCGGCCAGTGCATGGGCATCTTCGGGTGTCGCGGGTCGGTGTGGAGACTTGAGTTTAGCCATCGGATTCTTCCTTGCATGGGCAGTGTCGTATTTTCGGGGCAGACCGGCCGATCGTTGTAGTGCCCCCCTCACCGGCATCTGGCATGTCACGCGGAGTTTACCTCCTCGAGCCGCACCAATCCTCCGCTTGCCGGGATCGGCGCCACCTGCCGCTCGGCCTCCGTGTCATTACGCGGTCTGGTGAAACCGTATTCGTGGCGATACTGTCGCTGCGAAGCGGTCTCGGATTTTTCGAATGAGCGGAGGTCTGCAGATTAAATTTGCCGCTCGAGGCCCACCTCCGGCGGCTATACTTCGATCGGATGACAAACTGTAGAAACTGCGACACGCCGCTCGAGGCCAGCTACTGTCCCAACTGTGGCCAGAAAGACCTCGATCTGGAACGCCCGCTCCCCGACTTGCTTGGTGAAGTACTGCATGAGACCTTCGACGTCGACGGGCGCGCGTTTCGCACCCTATGGACGCTGTTTCGCAGACCCGGTGTGCTGACCAGCGAATTCCTGGCTGGCAAGCGCAAACTGTATACGCCGCCGTTTCGCTTATATCTCGTTATCAGCGTGTTGTTTTTTATCGTCGCCGGCTGGGTGGTAGGGCAGGGAGCGCTGCTCACGGAAGGCCGAGCCGTGGCCGCGGAGGCCGCTGGACAGGCCCGCTTTGTAAGCGACGACCTTCCCCGTCTGATGTTCATACTGCTGCCGGTTTTCGCGCTATTTTTGAAAGCCGCGTTTCGCCAGCGTTTGTATTTCGATCATCTGATTCACTCGTTGCATCTGCACAGCGCAGCCTACATTTTGCTGGCGTTCCTGTTGCCTCTGGAGCAGGCGGCCGACCGGCACTGGATGCCGTTAGCCTTGCAGTTGCTGCTGCTCTTTCTTCTGCTGTCCAACTTCGTGATTTCCGTCCGCCGCGTGTACCAGGTGAATCGGCTTGTTGCAGGCATCAGGGCAATGGTGGTCATGCTCGGTTACATCGCGCTTGTCGGGGCTGCATCCGGTCTGGTGAGCCACATCACTTCGCTTGGTGCAGAAGAACTACCGTTTCACGAACAGTGACCATGATTGGTTGGCGCCGTTAAACCGGCATTCATTTCATGCAAAACGATACGGCGCGGCGCGAATGGCCGAGATTGCGCATCGAAAGGTGGAATCTGAACGGCCTGAGGCACCAATACCAATTGCACAAATGACGCTGCCGGGCATGATCTGTCAGTCGCTGCGGTCACGCAGCAACAGTTCCATCATTGCATGTGCGGCGGCCGTGGCGACGGTGTGGATACGCTCACGCGGCGTGTCGTCGCCGACCTCATAGGTGGCGGAAGGCGTATCGAGCGCTTCGCCCATCCATACACTGGATCCCGGCACTTTGCTCGACACCGGTTGTACCAGGCAATGGTAACCCTCGACGCTATCGGCAATTGCCGTAATCCACTCGATCATGAGCCGGTAGTCTTCGGGGCCTTCGCTTTCCTCGAGCACGTAGAAGATGTCTTTCTGCGTTGAATGGAAGTCGAGGGCAAACACCACGTCGACGAGATCGGTAGCGAGCAGATCATCGCGAATTGCGCGCGGCTCGGGCTGGCGGAAGTGCTGCCAGTCGCGATTGGTGTCCACACCATTGATGTTGTGCCGCCAGTGTCCCTCGCGCACGCCGTCCGGGTTCATCAGTGGATAGACAACGACCGCGAAGTTGTCGCGGAAGCGTCTCGCCAGATCACTGTCGTCGCAAACAGTCTCGATGAACGAAAACAGCGCGAGTACGCCGGTAACCTCGGGCGGGTGCTGGCGCCCGAGCACCACCACTGCCGGGCGTCCCGGCGTGCCGACGACGGCTTTGGGTATCGGCGCTCCCTGTGCGGAGAATCCGCCGCGCGAGAGCCGGGCGCACCCCTGCCGGGCAAGCCCGTGGAGCCAGGTATCGATCGTTTCTCCTGTAACCACCTCCTGTGCCGCAACCCACAAGGGTGTAGTGCCGACATCGAGCGAAAACCGCGTCTCGCCTGCCGCGGTTGCCGTGACGGCGTCGGGATCGATTGTGCGCCAGTTCTTGCCGTCGTTGCTGATCTTGGGTGGGTAACGGTGGTTGCCGCCTGTGTACCGCAGCACGATGTCGACCGGCCGTTCGCCGCTGTCGCGCCAGAGTCTGAACCCATACCACGCCGAATCGTTGATCGGCGAGTTCTCGGGCCGGACATCGATCACCAATGAGCCATCCGGCCCTGGCGCGGCGCTGTTCATCCGCGCGCCCGCGAATCGGTTGCTGACCCAGAGTCCAAGTTCGGGTAGATAAAAATCCTGATGTTGTTGCAGCGTGATTTCGCGACTTGTCGTATCGACCGTGCCCTCGGGCACGTGAACCGTTTCAATGATCTCGACCCGCGGTGCGGCACAGGCCGACAGCAGCAGACAGGTGAGGATGGCAAGGCGAACCGAGTGCCCGGGTGCGTGAACGTGCGCTCGCGTTGTTGGGTATCTGGACATGGCAAGACGCTAGTGCCGAAAGCGCCTCCGGTCAATCGGGGTTGCTACGGACAGACCGGGACATGGCCGCGAAACGGTGACTCGAGCCTCGAGGTTTTGTCCTTATCCGTTACATTGTCCATTCAGTTTTCTCGCTTTCGTTGCGTGGCTGAATGCCGGCACCATCGATCGTGCGATCGAGCAGATCGACGACTGGTACTCGGACAACCCCGGACGCAAAGGTGATCCGGTGCTTGGCGTTGTCTGGCAACGAATGGTCAAGGGCCGTTGATCACAGGCAGGTGGCTAAAATGAATCGTATTACAAAGATTTTTCTCGGTTTGTTGCTGGCCGGTCTGGTCGGTTGCGCGATTACCAAAGGTGTCGCGGTTGGCGCTGGCATAGGCGCGTTGGCTGGTGATACCGGCAAAGGCGCCGCAATCGGCGCTAGCGTTGGTTCGGTAGTCGGAATGATCAACTGACCTGCAGGATCGTCGGGCAATTGCGTCTGGCGCAGCTGTCCCGGGGTGTGAAAGAATTCTTGAGCGCAGCAGCTCTGGTTGAGATCTTTCCCGAGTATCAATAGAGAAGGCCGCTTCCTTTTGCAGAAAGCGGCCTTTATCTTGTTTCCAGTCTTGAATCCTGAACGTTCGTCGCCGTGGCGGGTTAACCGTGCGCAAACGGTGGCCGCTATCGTTCAGGGGGACTCAATGGCGATGCTGTTCAGCGCCTGCCAAATCAGTGTCTGATCGTCTGATCCGCCGCCACAAATTCTCCGTAGCCCATGTCCCGGCCGGGAGCTCAGCCTTTCCACGACAGAACGGTTATTTTCATCGCCTACCGCAGCCCCTCGAGCCATTTGGCAACCGTATCTGGTGTGATTCTGCTCCGGCTCGTGTTTGCTGGATTGCCTGGCTTACTTTGGGCAAGCGGTTTTTTTCTGATTCCTGAATTACCGAACTACGGGAGGGTTCACACTGCCGCCAAATCTATTGAGCCTGGCTGTGATTCTCCAGTTCCATATCGAGCAACTTCTTTACGTTCGTGAAATTGTTCAGATTCCTGTCCAGCCAGTCGATACTGGTAGAGCTGACCCGGTGCAGGTCTGAGAGCCTCGACAGTAAGGTTTTGTCCTTGCACGCTTCCATGAGGTCAATTTCCAGCTCACTCCAGGTAGCGTTGCTAAACCCATTGACCGGGCGGTTCATCCAGAAGATAAAACTATCGGTGATATAGGCGCGACTGGACGCTGCCCGTCGTTGCAGCGCCGGCCACACTCTCGCCTGGTATTCATGCTCGCGCACCGTCTCATTAATCGCTGTGCGCAGGTCGTCGTTTTGCACCAGGAGCAGGCGTCCCGACGCGCGCAGTTCCTCGAGCGTACCGTCGACGAATTGAGCCGGAATTAGCTTGCCCATGTGAAACAAGCCGTTGGCGAACCGGTCTTTTTGCCCATCGGCGACAGCGCAGTCACGCAGGCTGCTCAATACAATGCCCAGGTTGTCCAGGTTCGAGGTGACGAATGTCTTGGTCCGTTCGGTACCGGCAATCGACAGCGAGAAATCCTCGTTCAGCCGGTGCAGGTAGTTCCTAACAAGTTGCTGCTCCCGCTGGCTCTCGTACCAGGCCTGGACCTGTATACCCATGAATACACCGAGTACAACGATCAGGAAATCAAGCCCTACCGCGGTCCAGTTTTGTTGTTTCAGGTGCTCTGTCAGTCGGCGTAGGAGCACTTATTATCCCTCATCGGCGGTTCTTCTTCAGGTCGCGCAGATTATTGCTATTCGCGGCAGCTAATATGATGCAATTTCGAGCCAAGGCTGTTCCGGGGAGAATTGATTAAACTCGGTCTCGAATTAAGTGTGCTTTCACCAAAACCTGTCCTTATCGCCACATCTACAAAACCATGTGCAAGGCAAGCAGCACTACTGTAGCGCACTTTCCGCTGGAGGCGAGCACGGGCTACTTCAGAAACTCACAGTGTCCGGCCAGTTGGCCCAGAAGTATGTATTCGATGCCCAATGCATCATTGCGCTCATTGACATCACGCCCCGGGTTGTATATCTGGATTCCCGATTCCTTGCGGGTAACTTCGAATACATGGCCAGGCAGCAACGCGTCCTTTCTTGCTGAAGCTGAAAAGACTTTTCGTGATCGTTCGTCCCGAAAGCGGGCGATTTCCACACCACGAATGCCGGCGACAATCCTTCCGTGCGAGACCGCAGCAGCTATTCCGTGGGCAACGTGTAAACCACGGGCCCATGGTTCACCGGGCACTCAAACGCCAGTCGAAAAGCGCTTAGCTGCAGGTCACAACCATCCTGCTCACCGTTCCCGTAGAGCCTGTCACCCGCAATAGCAAAGCCGGCGTCTGCCAAATGCCGGCGAATCTGATGCTTGCGACCGGTCTCTATTTTCACCTCCACGAGCGAACGTTGCGTATCGCTGTTCAGACTCAGGAACGTCACTTCGCTAAGTGCAGTTTTGCCGTCGATCGGTGACTCGATTCGCAGGGGCGCTGGCTGACTGCTGAAATCGCCGCGCACGACTGCGCGATATCGCTTGTCGATCTGCCGGTCACGGAACAGTTTGGCCAACGCAGCGGCGCATGCTTTCGAGTGGGCAACCAGGATCAGGCCGTTGGCCGCCCGGTCGAGCCGATGGACCGTAAAGGACGGGCGTTGCGGCTGCAGATGCTGTTCCGCCCAGCGCATGATCGTGCAGTGATCGCCCCATTTGGAGCCCTGCGATCGCATACCGTAAGGTTTACGCCAGACGGAATAGCCACCGACATCGGCTACCAGCGTGGGTTTGGGCGGTAGTTCAGCCTGAACCTTCGGGTCGTAATAGAGGTGTAGCTGGTCGCCAACCTGCAATATGCGTTTGGCGCGCCGTAACCGTTGGGTACTGGTTTTCCGGGTCAGCCAGACGGCGCCGTTGGTCATCGCCGACTTGATTGCCTGCTTGCTCAGCCCCGCTGCCTCGTGCAACAAATCCACGGCATCGCTGCCGTTGGCCTCGACGGTGACGTGTAATTCCAGGCTTTGGTCCAACGTATGCATCTTCTTGTCACCCGTAGGTTGGTGCAATGGCATGGCTATGGCAAGCACCAACAACCGCGTCCCGGCTCCGGCGCCGCGCCTGAGTTCTCTTGTTCCAGTTCCGGACTGGATACTGCTTCCGAGTGTGTTCGAGCTGGTGCCGTTGAGGGTAAAACCGGGGCATTGCGGTCTCCATCTCGAGGATTTGCAGGTAACGCTGCATAGAAATGCGGAGCCATGCACCAAGGTCGCAGCCCGTTGCCGCCGCGTATTCAGCCGCCGGGGTGTCGCAACCGGTTGTGGCCCCGCCAGGCAGTCCATGAGTGGCTGGCGCAGTTCACGATTAGCGTGACCGATCCTGCAGCAGGGGATTCTCAGCGGCGCCGCCGCGGGCGCCCGACCAAGCAGGAAGTGCGGGCGAGGAGGGGAGCGTCGTGGAAATGAGTCGCGTCTGAATGACAAGCCCTGTTGATTGACGCAATAAATAAAATGACTCTCGTTCAGGCGAAACATTAGGGGATGCGAGTAAGTACACTGATCCAATTCAGCGAGGAGAGTTCTTATGAAATCGACAAAAAGGGAAATGAAATCGCTGTTTGAAACGCGGCAACGAGTGTTGTTGGCCGCGGCGATGACTTTGTTCTTCGCCATCGCCCCCAATCTTTCGCGTGTACCTGCAGGGATTTGAGCATTGTGGAGAAGATCGAACTCGCCGAAAATATCGTGGTGGCGACTCTGATCGAGGCACGCTACGTCGAGGCAAATCCGGATACCGCCTTCGCAAAGCTCAAGATCGAAGAAAGTCTCAAGGGCACGAAACGAGGCACGATCGAAGTTCACACTTACAATCCAGATGCCGGTTGCGGTCTCCCGTTGGAACTGGGACGGGTCTATATTCTCTTCGTGAGTCGCGAGTCCGATGACGTCAGTGTGTGTGGCGGCAGCGCAAGGCTCGAAAGTTACGACTACGTCGATATGATTCGGGAGATACTCCCGAAATAGCGCCCGGGATCAGATCCGGGATCTTCTCTGGCGCCACCCCGTTCAGGTCAATTAACAAATCGTAAATCAGTGTCTATCCGTTTCTGTTGTTATCGGTAGCTGCAAGTTATGCGAGCGAATACCAGGTGCCGCGTCCTGCACCATGACGTTCGATATGACCATTTTTGTGCAGGCTTTTTTATGGTCTTTGATCGTGTTGCGGCTGACTCCGGTAGCCCTTACTGCATCGTTGTCGGTCACTCGGCCGTGTTCGCGGGCGATCTCCCGGATTTGCACGGAGAGCTTGGGCAGGTCGCCCAGGATGATCCGGTCGCGTTTAATTCTGCTCTTCAGTTTGGTCTTTTGTTCGCTGAGCGCTTTCAGAAAAAACGTGATCCAGGGCTGCCAGTCCAGAGCATCGGTTCGTATTGTGCCTTGCGTCTGGCGCAGGGCCAGATAGTAACTTCTCTTGTTCGCTTCGATCACGCTTTCCAGCGAGCTGTACGGCACAGAACTGTAGCCGGACTTCAAAAACAGCAATGTAGTTAATAGACGTGACAATCGACCATTGCCGTCCTGAAAGGGATGTATCTCCAGGAAAACTGCAGTGAAAATAGCGATGACGAGTAAGGAGTGAAGCGTCTTGTCGCGCAACGCGATATTAGTCCAGTCGATCAGTTCATCCATCAGGCGAGGGGTGTCGAACGGGCTGGCGGTCTGGAAAACGAACCCAGCACTTTCGCCTTCGGGTGTGAAGGCCTCGACGCTGTTGGACAAAGTTTTCTATTCACCGCGGTCCTGCGATGGCGTTGGCTCTCGGCGCGTTGGTCGGTATACAGACCCCTTGTATTCCCCAGAAACTGAAACGTAAACAGGTTGCAGGCGCAGTTTTCCTGGCTATGCTGGGCCAGGAATTGTCGCCAACCCGGGGAGGGCGTTCCATCACAGGGGTGCCGCATGCACCTGGCGACGGTGCGGGCACAGACGGTAATGCCCCGGCGTGCCAATTCCGTATTATCTCCCGCCATTCTGAAGCGGGGAAAAGTGTTACACCCGGGTCAGTTTTGGATGCCAGTCAACCCCCTGTCGACCAAGACACGCAGCAGGAGATGCCCCGAATACAGGCATCAAATGAGATGGCTGCTACCGGCAGCGGGCCAAACGAACGTCCCCAAAAGCCCGCGTCCGCGGGGCATATAGAAATCGGTTGCTACCGCGTCAGATGACGATTCCTCCTTTGACCGCGCGCTGCCGCCCGGCTACCCCGCCGGGGCATCGGGCGGGATCGGCCCGACGTGCATTGGCCGCATCATCTCGTTGTCCTCGTGCTCGACGATATGGCAGTGCCACACGTAGAACCCCTCCTTGTCGAACCGCATCTTAACCCGGGTGACTTCGTCCGGATACGCGATCACGGTGTCCTTGAAGCCCGTCTCCCAGTCCAGCGGTTCGTTGCTGCCGGCCACGCTGGTGCCGCCACCCTCCGCCTCGCGACCTACTACCACGAACTGCACCTGGTGGATGTGGATCGGATGGGCGTCCTCGGTGAAGTTGTAGATATCCCATTCCTCGGTCGCACCCAGTGCGGGATTCTCCGTGATCAGATCGCTCCACAGTAGCGGCTGGCCCTCGTCCTCGCCGTTCTCGATAACCGTGCCCAGCAGGGCCGCGCTCGGCCCTTCGAAGCCTTGGCCGTCGTCGTAGACTTCCTCGTTGAGGCTGAGGTCCCGATGCGCGTCCGCGGAGCCCAGCGGCGTGATCGCCGGCAGCTGCAGAAACTCTGGCGGGGTGGTCGAATCGTGTTCGACAGACACGGCGCTAACCCGGAACTCCATCACCTGACCGGTCGAATCCGGATCTGACGGATCGAAGTCGACGCCGGCGGTGCCGCCGCCGAAAGGCTCGTCCGGACCCAGGTTGAGCAGCCGGAAGGTCGTGCCGGCGGCATCGCCGAAATCAACGATGACGTCCGCCCGTTCGGCGGGCGCCATCAGCAGAGACGCGCCGCTGCCGTTATTCAGCTGGACCGGCGCGGGCAAAAAGCCACCGTCTGCCCCGATCTGCCAGACCTGGACGCCCGGGTGGTCGAACCGGAGGATCAGGAAACGGGAATTACAGCCGTTCAAAAGCCGGAAGCGATAGCGGCGCGGCTCCACGTCGAGGTAGGGCCAGGTGAAGCCGTTGACCACCATCATGTTGCCGAAGACCTCCGGATTCCAGATCGGGGAGATCGGCGTAAACGGAATATAGGGTCCGGCGTACTCGTCGAAGAAGGCACGGGTGTCCGGATAAAAAAGCGATCCGTCGGCGTTGAAGGAACGGTCCTGAACGACAATGGGAATCTCGGTGTATTCCCCGAATGGGTCGTCGCCCACGCCCGGCGCGGGGCCGGGCAGGATGGCTGCGGTGCCGTTACGCTTGTCGGTCACATCGTCGTCCGCCCCGCCACGGATCAGGTAAAAGCCGGCCGGGCCGGCGTAGACGTTCAGCCTGGTCATTCCCAGCGTGTGGTCGTGGTACCAGAGGGTCGTTGCCCGCTGGTCGTTGGGATACTTGAAGCTAGCCATGCCCGGCGTCCAGCCCTCCGCATACTTGGTATTGAAGTAGTCGTAGAAGGTGCCGGTCGTCGCATAGCCCGCAGGAATGTTTGCGGCGTCCGGCAGGTACCAGGCCTCAGCGTAGCCGTCGCTCTGCTCCGCCGCGTGGGCGCCGTGCACGTGGGTCACCATCGGGACCGGGCCGAAGTAGGGGCCCGGGGTCGAGGTGAAGGTTGGGCGCGTGTCGCGCCGCGCCGTTCCGCCCGGCGGATTGGCCCAGTGCAGGGTTGGGTCGACCGGCAGGAGATGCGGCAGGAAGTTGCCCTGTTGATCGACCAACTCGTTGCGCCATTGCACCTGGGTCGTCTTGTTCCATGTCGCCTCGATGGTGAAGGCCGGGTAGTTGAACGTGCCGCCCTGCGCGACCGTGCCGGGGTAGTCCACCGAGCCGTAGCTCCAGACTACCGTCTCGGGATGCGGCGGCGACAGGATCCGCTGCGTGAACTGACGCATGGCGATCCGGTACTTGTCCTTGTTCTTGTTGCTGCCCGCGCTCGGCGGCATCGCCGGCGGCTTGACGAGGGGCAACGCATATTTGGCGACCTCGTCCGGCGGCAGGGTGCCGCCGGGTATCTGGGCGTAGACCCGGTCCCCGACGATCAGCTTCGGCCCGAGCCAGTAGAAGGCGCTGGCGGCGCCGGCGGCCTTGAGGAATCCCCGGCGGGAAATGCCAGGTAATGCGGTGGAATTGCGTATACGACGTTTCCTGGTCATCGAACCAACTCCTTCATAACCGGGGCGCCGTCGGGACTATGGCGATGGCGCGATTATTGGTTTTCGTGGTGCCACCCGGGGTCCGGTCGCGCGGACCCGCGCTAGTCTTTGTTACAGTCTACTAATGGACAGGTACCGATTGTCAATCGGGACATTTACCTAGCGTTTAGGCTTGCGGAACATCGGGACTAACCCTCCTGGCGGAATTATTATTCTGATTAGAGGACGGCTGTGGTGCGGGGTGTATTCCTTTATCGCGTCTTAGACACACGATCGTAGGCGCCATCGGCCATGAGTGGACTTCCCCCGATCTGACGACACCCCGAGCTCTCAAAATGAGGCTTGCTCAAACACCTCAGGGCTGACACCGCCAAAACGACTGTGCCGGCGTTGTCGTTTTTAGAACACTTCAATGTAATCGAAGATATCAGCTCGGGCTAGATCTCGCGTTTATAGATACGTTTTTTGATCCGCTCTTTCTTCAAGCTACTAAAGAAAGACTCGACGACGGCGAGATACAGCCAGCCCTGCCAGGTTCGGATGTAGGTGATGTCAGTCACCCAGGCTTAATCAGGACAGTCGACGGTGAATTCGCGCTGCAGACGATAGGGAGCGATGATAGACGGCCGGCCGACGATGTGGCGGGGCGCCTTGTAGCCGCGCAAAGCCTGAATTTTGTTGACCCTCATGATCCGAGCCACCCGGTTCCTGCCACAGGTCTCACCCGTCTCTCGCAGATCAAGGAAGATGCGCGGCGCGCCGTAAACGCCACCACTGGCTGTGTATGACGCTCGGATTAACCCAAGCAACCGTTGATCTTCAATCGCGCGGTCCAAGAGCAGTTTGCTCAACCACTGACAGAAGCCGCTGCGGGAAACGCCGAGTACTCGGCACAACGTTATCGTCTTGTACTGGCCACGCTGATCGTTGATGAATCGGTACTTTACTCGGGTTCCTGAGCAAAGTACCTGGCGGCCTTTTTAGGATATCGCGCTCCTCTTCGGTACGCTTCAACTGTGCGCGAAGCTTTAAGACTTCGCTACAGGCTTCGATCAGGGCTGCAGCCTGTTCTTCCGACTTGTCTGGTTTTACGGCCTTCACCAACTTGTACAAGCTGTGTGCGGAGACACCCAATCGTTCGGATACATCGGCAACGGAATATCCCCGATCGACGATCTGGCGAACGGCTTCGTCTTTGAACCCGGGACTGTATCATTGACTGCTCATATCACTTCCTCCTATGCTCGGATCATGGTCCGGAAGTGTCATCAATACGGGGGGAAGTCCACAGAATCAACCCAGATGAATAAATAGGAGGGACAACGGCCACATCGCACTGGTCCTACCAAATCTTCGAGGAAGCCAACAGCGCGGCATACTTCTTAAGTAATCCCGTAACGATTCGTGCCGCCTCCTCTAGATTTCTTTCAAGCTTTGCTGCCTGGATGTTTTCCTCATCTTCCTCTATTTGCCCTATCACCTTCATCCAAGCGTGGAACTCGTCTTCAACCGCCTCTCTTTCAGGTTCGCTAAACATGCTCAGTATTTTCTCCGGATTCACAATTCCGCGAGCTGCAGATTCACTGTGAATCTTCATCACATCGATCCGGATTCGTTTTTTTAGATCAACCCACTTACTTTTATCTTCGTCAGTCAAATCCACCAGTCGACTTCGCTCTTTCGCCGCGAGATTCGTAACCTCTTCTGTGTACCGATCTATCAGGCGCCACTGGGAGCGTATGCTAAGGACAATGAGATGAAACAGCTGGTCTCTCTGGCTTAAATGCCGAGTACCGAATGCCGTCTCCACTGGAAAATATACAAGCTCGAACAACATGTCTCCCGAAGGATAGACATACAACTCGCCAATTACTGGGTTATAGAAATTGGTTCCACTGTAATCCGGATAGAGAATGAATGCTTTCTGAATTTTCTTTTGACGTAGAACTTTTCGAAGCAGAAACGCCATCAGAGGTATCCAGATTCTCTGGTTCTCACTCATGAAATTCCGCAGATCGCCGAACGTGCCTTCCCATCGGTTGGACTCCTCACGCAAGTTGATGTTGTGCATAGCCGCAGCCATTCGATTTAGCGTCACGCTTATGGCGTCATCAATTACGTCGTCATCGAGCCTCTTCTCGTTCTCGGGCGTCAAAAAGAAACTTCCCCGAGGTAGCAACACGTACGGGGGCGGACTCGCAGCTAGGATATTCCACAGCCTTGCCGCCTCCTTTTTGAGCTCCGAGATGTCGTTACCGACGTAGGGGTTGAACCCGTAGCATCCTCTGTCCGAGGAAAGAAGATGGCGAAGAAAGTCCTGGCATCCATCTTTTGTGGCCGGAAACTGCTGGAGATTATCATGGACATGTAGACGCTCCCCTTCGTCGTGAATGATGATGCATCGCCTCTCCGTAGGTGTTACTGACTCGTCCTTCAAATCTGTCCGAATGTTTGCAGAAAACGTTGAAATTTCATGCCCGATCCATTCCTTAGATTTGTCCCCGCATTGTGTGGTCAAAGCGATTAGCCAATCCGCTTTTTCCAATTCACGCTCCACTCGTTCGCGCCAATTGTCACCAGGTTTGATGTCCGAGGAGGACGCGAAGAAATCGAACCGGTCGGGCGCTAGTCTTCCTAAAGACCATTGCAGACGCTTGGCTGATTCCCTGAATTCGTGTTTGTGACTCAGAAAAACTTTAATCTTGCTCATAATAGATGTCCTTTCCAATCGGCCCGCCAGAATTCGACGAATGCTCTTTGTAGGAAGATAGCCCCGATAGTCTGGTTACGATTCTAGTCGATGGGCTCCCTTCGCGTCAGATGGCCAGGGCTCGTATCGGGGCAGGATTTATATGTTATCGCGTCTGCACCGGGAACCCCCTGACGACGTACAGACAACATCGTCATCTCGTTGTGTGGCTTGCGAGAACGCCATTCGCCATCAGAGCGTCGTGAGCACATCCCGTGGCTTGAAAGCCCCAGCGCCGCTTCTGGTCGCAGCGCGCCCCCGAGTTATACGCACGGCTTGTGTCGTCGCGACGCGCAGCGGCGGGAACTTTACATCCGCCACCATCTGCCGGCGGTAGCGAGCGAGCTGATCAGCTATCAGCTCCCGAGTTTCATTCAGGGCAGACTCCTGAATCGTGGCGATGCCGGATGCATATTTTAGGCTGGTGGAACTGGATGAGAACTTGAAAAACAGGACCTGTGTGAACTTTGCCCTTGCCTTCAGATGAAACGCGACCAATGCCGTCTGAAGGAGGCCGCCCGGCCCTACCTGCGCAGTTGCTACCTGGAATCTAGCCGCGGTTTCAACCTTGCTTTGTTTGTCGAACAATGTCAGCCATGGGCTGTTCTCGTCCATTTCCTGGAGGGCCTGCAGGGTGGTCTGGATTACGACTATGGCTGCGGCTTGTGGACCAAGCAGCGCAGCTAGTACCTTCTCGACCGCCTTATGCGCCTCAGCGTGCTTCCCCTTGAACTTGTAGTCTTGAAACTGGTAATCGCTCTGAGCCCACCCCAAAATCCTGAGACGACGGAAGTACGCATCGTACCAAGGCATGATTTTCTTGCTGTCGGGAACATCGCCCGTGGCGGCGAGTTGCGCGAATAGGGTGCAGTTAATAAGGTCCGCGCGCGTCTGCGCCGGTACGTTCTCGGCGGCCACGATAAGGCCTGATCCCGCCACAAGAGTCTGTGCATCGGTGTCCTTCAATTCGACAGGTGGTTGATCCTCGAGTGATCTTTTTCTGCGTCGGGGCAGAGGTGGCAACTTCGTTGCTTCGATCAGCTGTCGGTTTATGTCAGGGGTGATGATGGCCATGGCGTGGTCTCCTTTTAAAACCTGATGTCGCCAGAGAATGTGACAAGACTTTTGACGACTTTCATTTTTTCTTCCGTGCGGTTCGCTTGCTTTTGGGCTGCGAGGATTTTCGACGCTGTGCGGTGGGCGTGGCAATCGGTGTGGTTTCCTTGCGGCCCCGTTTTGTCGAAGGCCGCTTCGTGGATGCCGCCGCCGCGTTTGCGGCGTCGCTGGACGAACTGGGCAGAGTAAATCCAGGGGAGCCGTAGTGCTGATAAGCTGCCCACAACGCGTCGAATCTCTGCTCCTGCTCCTTCAGCGCCCGGCGCGCCGCGAGCATTGCTGCACCCAGCGTGTCGCCGCGCATAAGCAGGGACGTGTACAGAGTGCGGGAGAATTCGATTGCACCGAGGTCGTCAACCTCCCAGGCTGTGCCGACGTAGTTGCGCACGCCGCGACGGAAAAACTCGTCTGCCAGGCCGGGCAGCAGGTCCGCGTCCAGGCACTGTGTTGCCCTTGCCCCGGCCAACTTGTTGGAGATGAGTCCGGACAGGCAGGCGTTCGCTACGACGAGGCGGGGAGCCAGATCCACCCGTTCGAGTTCACGCGCCGTTAGCAGCCCACCCTTGAACTGCCATCCGCTTCTTCCGGAAGGGTCTTTGGCGTCGAAGTCGCCGTGCCCGGCGTAGTGCAGGACATCGTAGCCTCCATCCATCAGTGCACCAAGAACATCGAACATAGACGCGCTCGGAACCGCTTCACCTTTGAATTGCTCGGAAGGGGACCCGGGTGCGCCGATCATCAGGGTGACGTTGACCCCGCAGCTTTCGAGAAAGGCAGCAACCTCCATCGCCTCGCGACGCGCTCCCGGCAAGTCATGCCCCAGAGCGGGATCGCCGGGATCGCCAATTACCAATGCCGTCAGCGATCCTTTTCGCGGAAGTTCCGCGGCTGGAACCGTGCTGTAAGCGGTTCGAAGCTGTCGTGCTACCTGTACGCTCAGTCCGAGCGCTTTGCCGTCCGTGCCGCGAGTCGCGTCCTGGGCGATCATTTCCCAGTGCACCTTCGCCATCTCCCGATCGACCTCCAACACGACTGGACCATTAGTCAGTCGGACAATGTCGCGGAAATCCCGCGGTAGGAGAAGAAAATTTACTCTGCGTCCGAGGTCCGCGATGGTCTCGATAGCCGGGTCAACCATGCGCCGAACCGCTTCGTCTACTATCGATTTTTGAACGCCGGATGCCCGCTCGGGAACAACGGCGACATCCGTCAACGCGGCAACGACCACATTATTGCCGTCCCAGGAGACCGATAAGCGCGTTGGAATGTCGCGCGGTGCTCGGTCACGGCGGCGAAGTTCGAGCCTCAGTTTTCGTGCGAGCTCGGATGGCGCGATGCGCTTTTCGCCCTCGGTTGCAGCCTCACTCAGCTTCGCAATCTCCTCAGTAACCTGTTCTTTAAAGCGACCTGGCAGACCGAGCGAATCGACGATGGTAGCGACGGCCTGGCGGTCTTCGGGCCGGCCATGTTTGCCGGTCGCGAGACTCAGGCCAGAGAGTGCCAATGCCAGGGCGAAATCGGGACCCAGTCTCGCTCCTCCGCCGCGTCGCGGTCGGCGACCGAGTTCGAGTTGAACGCGATCGGTCCGCCCATTGAGCGTTTTCGAGTGTGTCTTCAGTATCTCCTGCACCTCGAGCGCCTTGCCGAAATGCAGCTCCACGAAGATCAGGGTCTTGATGCAGGATGTGGCGTCGCAGTCACAAATGGCATTCAGGACCCCTTCCAAAATTGCCTCAACGGCCACGCGGGTCCGCAAGCCTCCGACGCCGCTACCGATCACGACCATACAGAGAGATTCTGCATCAGGCAGAGATCCGCTTTGGCTAGCAAGGCTCTCGGCGAGACGCACCAGCTGGCGGCGGCCGAACGACCCCATGAGTCCCATACCTGCGATCGCAGCCAGTCGTCTCCGATGGTGGTCCCCGGCGAACGGGTAGAAATGAACCTCCCCGAGTTCGCCCTTAATAGCGCCGCGTCGCGTTAGGCCGGTAATAGCAAGCGGGCTAGTGTCGCTGAGCTCGCTGCGCTTAATGCCGGATACGACGCAATCAAGCGCGAGTTCGGCATTCTGCGGCTCAACGCCGATGTAATGACCTGCGGCGCACACATCGGCCTCGACTCGCGTGATATCGCCGCAATGGACCTCAATGCGCAGCTTACGAGAGGCACCCTTCGCGGATGCGGAGGTTCGACCGGCGCTGGGCGTGACTCGTCCACGGGGGCCGTGCGTTCGAGAGGGGGTGCCCCCGAGGTAATCTCCAAGCAGTCCACTCTCCAAAAGCGCCAAGTTTTCTTGTATGTCATCCGGCCGAGCCGCACGATTGCGCGTGTCAATCGACCGAAGTGTCTCCCGTTCCTTCGCCGAAAGGACATAATAATCTTCGGCATTTTCCCAGGTGGCCTCTGCGTCACGTGCAGCTCGGGAACGAGGGCGCCGGGATTCCAGGGCATCTGTGGTGCCAGACTGGAGAAGTTCGTGAATGCCTGAATGGAGTCGGGTATTGCGCGGCAGAGCGCCGTGAGTTTCGTTCAGCCAGTAGGTCGGGACGCCTTCGAGTAGCCCCAATTCATGGGGAACACGGCCGTCTCCGTTCAGGGTGTATTGGTATTTGAATTTACCCCCCGCATCGACCTGGATGCGCCAAGGGGTCTTTCGATCATAACCCGCGACGTAGATCATGCGTTCACGGTCAATTACAGAGCTAATTTGCTTTTGGAATTCTAGCCCGAGGTCGAGCAGCGCCTGTGTTACGGGTAACCCGCCCCAGTTAGCTTTTTTTGCAAGCTTGTGCCGATCGTCGCCGAAACTCAGGAGGGGCGACGGGAGCATCTGATAGGACCCGTGAAAGCTATCGATGATCTCGCATAGCTTCTTCGCGTCGTGCCGCCGGTCGAGAGCTGCGAGCCACTTCAATAACTTCTCTGCGCCTGAGAGCATTAGGGTGACCGCGAAGGACCCATGATTCGGTGTTCCCAGCATCACCAATCGGCCACCAGTACCCTTGCCTTCACTGTCATTCATCGAGTTCCAGCGTTGTCCAAAATGCTGAATGAAACGTCTGGCGACGAGTCCACCCATGGAATGGGCCACGATGTGTGCAGGTTGCCCCTTGGCCCAATCGGCTATTGCCGAATCAAGTCGAGCCGCCGATTTGTCAATGTTCTCGCGCCAGTCGTAGGCGAACGGAAGTACGTCCCAGCGACTCGATAGCTCGACAATCAGTGGAAGATATTCCACTCGAATTCCCTCGACGCGCACAACCATCTTACTGCCGCCCGCCGGATCCATCCGCAAGTCATCGATGCGGCCATTGAACAGTCGGAAAAGATTTACCCAGATCTTGTCTTCATCCCCGGACGTATCTACTGATGCCAGCTCGGAGCCGGTGATACCATGGGTTACCACGACCTTTCCGAGGGCCCGCGCGCGGCCTCGTCGAGCCTTTCGCTTGATGCCCTTGACGGCATCCCGACCGAGTACTGACTCGAGAAGTCGAGTGTCTTCAGCCGTGAGATCTCCAACTGTTTCGAGGATGCGTTCGGTATTGCCCGATGCGAGCGCGGTGCGAATGGCTTTTGGGATGCCCAGTTCGTTGTCGCCTGCCATTATCTACTCCTTCTAAACTGCTCGTATCGTTCTAAATAGCGTCGTGCTGGGCAAATTCATGGACGATCTCGGCCCTCCAGCTTTAGGAGTCGTCTGCAGACTATTTACGTTTTTTTACGTCTCTGGCCGAGCCGCGGAAGTCCTCTCTACATGTCTGATAGCTGTTGACGTCAATCCGCGCTAGCTCTAATGCAATAATCCTACTTCAAGCGATATCGGCCTCCGTGTCAGGTTAGTAACCCGGCATTGTCGTGCGCAAGTGAAATTCGGGATTCGATATGAGTGATTCAACGCCGTCTGCAGTTCCATTGCGACACGACGCAATACTCGGTCGCGCAAACAAATTTGGCTCGGAGGACCGACAATGAAGTACCGCGGGAGAAATCCAGCGTAATGCCCAGCGCTCATGTGCGAGTTCCCTGCTTTAGGGGGCGTTCTTCCTATTACTCCCTAAGGCTAGACCGACCCTTCGTTATGTCAAGTTACGGCGCAATGCGGTTTGAGGATACAGGCCAATTAGAAAGCTTCCATGACACTGGGTTCCTGTAGGAGTTAACCCCAGATATCGCGGGTGCCTACGAAAAGGCCGATAAAGGCCGTGAAGGAGCTTCATGCCAAAAAGAAGAATGTAATCGGCGGACTCCGAACGTGAAGCGGTTGCCGTGACGGATCAGCTGGGCGTAAAAAAAGCCCAGATTGGGCGCGAGCTCGACCTTCGAAACTCACCACTCGGTTTTTGAAAAATATTCTCCTAGGGAATAACTGAAAATTTGGAGATGTGACGATATCAGGAAAAAAACGTCCGCTACGAGTGGACGGGTACTGACAACTTAACCTCCCATGGTGGCCACTTCACGGATGAACACCTACAAACGACACCGGTTTCCGGCAGAGGTCATCAGCTACACAGTTTGGCTGTATTTCCGATTCAATCTTAGCCACCGGGAAATAGCAGATCTACTCGCCTAGCGCGGGATTGTCGTGTCCTGCGAAACCATTCGGCTCTGGTGTATCAATTTCGGTTCCAAATGCGCCAAGCGACTGAAGCGCAAGCATCAAGGATATGGCGATACATTTTTTATCGATGAAGTCTTCGTCAAGATCAACGGCAAGCAGTACTATTTGTGGCGCGCGGTCGACCAAGACGGAGACGTGGTGGACGTGTTTCTTCAAAGCCGCAGGGATGGCGCCGCTGCAAAGCGCCTCTTTAAGCGGTTTCTGCGAAGCCATGGCGACGAACCCAGGCGAATCGTTACAGTTAAACTGCGAAGTTACGGCGTCGCTCATCGTGAACTGATCCCCGAGTCCATTCACGCTATGACCCAATATGCCAACAATCGAGTAGAACAATCGCACGCACCAACCAGGGTGCGGGAACGTGGGATGCGAAGTTTGCAGTCGGCAAAACAGGCCGGCAAATTCTTGAGTGTCCATGCAACCGTTTACAACCTGTTCAACTTGGCTCGTCACTTGATCAAAGCCTCGCATTACCGAACGCTTAGGGAAGCTGCGTTCAGGAATTAGTCATCGGCTGCGGCGTGAAACGAGAATGCGAAAATCTGCGGTCGGGGAGCATTAAGTTGTCAGAACCTTTTCGTTGGTTCCGCCTCCGAAACTGAGTCAATCGCGCGCAAGGTCTTGGCGTTTCTTGAGGCCGATGTCTCTGTACTCGATAGTCATTGGTATGTCTCCTGCTCAAATGCGCCGACCTACGCATCATTGAGCTACGCAGGCGCGCTAAAGTTTCACGTAGTGCCCGCAGCACGAATCGCTTGGCGAGCAATTATCGGGCCAATCGTCTCCAGGATAATTGTCGAAGCCACGGCAACAGTGAGAACGACGTTTCCATATTCGGGAAATCTCTGCGCGGCAAATAAGGCCATTCCTATCGCGACTCCGGCCTGAGGAAACAGCGCGAGTCCCAGGAAGGATTTAAGCTGCGAATTTGCGTTCGCAAATATGCTGCCAATTCTAGTGCCGGCATATATTCCTGCGCATCGGGCTACAACGTAAAGAATTGTGTATCCCGCTACTGAGCTCAGTGCATTCAGTTCAAGCGAGGCGCCCGCGAGAACGAAGAACAAGACCAGGAACGGCCACTCGATGCCCTCAATAGCATGAAACGGACGATCGTGATGAGACGCAAGACTGGCAACGGTAATGCCCATTGCCATGGACGTCACAATGGGCAATAGCTCAAACCACTCTGCAAGGCCTGCACCCAGCAGGACGAAACCGATCGCCTCTACCATCGTCGGCTCTCCACGGCGGACCCGGCCCGTGAGATAGGCCATCGGCGCCCCCAGAATCGCTCCTAGAGCAATGCTTTTGCCAAGGTCAGCAAGGCTCGACAGGATGCTCGCATCGGATACCAGCTCGGCGCCGGCAAGCCTTGCAAGCGCCAGCATCGCAACAAATATCACTATCCCCCACACGTCATCGATACCAACGATTGCGAGCAGCGTTTCGGCGAATTCACCTTTTGCCGCTGTTTCTCGAACCTGATCGTAAGTGGCAGCCGGGTCTGTTGCCGGCGCCACGCCAGCAAGAAGAGCAGCAATAACTATTGGCGCGTCGACCAGCCAAAGCGCCAGTCCGACCGCTAACCATGCTCCCAGTACTTTGCAGACGGAGATGATCACAATCTTCAGGCCATGCTCGCGCAACGCCGAGGAGGAAAGTTGCTGACCTAGCAAGAATCCAATAAACGCGAGTGCAATGGTCGTTAGTGTTGGAAACCAGGTTTCAATGAAAAGCTCCGGCAGGATAGAGAAGCCGGACGAACCAAGCGAAAGACCGGCAAGGAGCAGGAGCGTTACGCGAGGCAGGAACGTGTATCGGCCGATCAGATCGGCGGCTAACCCGACAAGGAACAACACGCCAAGGATCATTGGAATATTCAGGTGGCCCGCCAATTCGTTCACCGTGGCTCTTTCCATGCGGAATCAACAATTATTTGATGCTAGCAGTAATCTGATGCGGCGCCAGCGAAATCAAGAGATTCACTTTACGTTACTGTCAAAGATGCTTGTCTTATTGCTGACGGATGACGTAAACGCAAAAGTGACCTGCGCCCTGATTTCCGTACCAAGTTGAACCTAGTAGATTCTGTTTTTTGAGGGGCCCTTAAAATGACGGCTCTGCTAAGAATAACGTGATACTGCAGCAGGGGGCAGGTCAGGTTAGTAACCCTTTACAGACAAATCGGATCTGTTATGGATTGCGAACAAGCTCGTCCCAGAATCTCTCCGTACGCCAAATCGAAGCCACAATTGGGAGCGGTTTAGATCGTCTCCCCATCGTCTCTTTGTCAGAAAGGCAAGCTGGCAAATTCCGAAAGTGAATCAAACGTGAATTACCCGTGATCCTTTCGTGATATTTGCCACTCATGATGGTTCATGCGCTGCCCATGTTGTTTCGTTTCGACAGGGGTATCTGTTCAAACCAATCAACACTCACGCGAGGAAGACCAAATGAAAACGATTACGTTAATTGCCGGGGCGCTGTTTGCCCTGATAACTGCCCAATCCCTGCAGGCCGAGCCTCCATTCGGACAGTTGTACTACGACGGTGCTGTGGTTCGCACCGTAGTCCCGCCGGCGGCGGCACCCAAGCAGGGTCGCGATCCCATTTATCCGATCATGGGTGGTGTCGAGGGGCAGTTGCCTGTAGCGGCAGTGGCCCCCGGCGACAAGGGTTATCACGGTGGCAAGTGGGCCGTTAATGTTGTGATGTGGCAGGCTGAAGCGGTGCCCTACCTGTTGACTTCGGAGCAGATGGTCCTGGATGCAGAGGCCTCGGGTCTCGTAACTATCACACGGGTACGCGACGCTGACTTCAAGTGCCCAATTCAACCTTAATATTGCGGGCATTCATCACACGCCGCGGCGCTTTTGCGCCGCGGTATCCCAATTAGAACTTGACGCGGATGATGCCCAGCTGCAAATCCTGCGTTCCTCATGCTATTCGTATCGTCCGCGAAATCTGAGCTGCAGCCGAAAAACACTCGACGGCGTGTCCGACTTTGAGCGACTCCCCGAGAACTGGTCCACGGAGGATGTGATTTCTGACAGACTCTGATCCCGGAAGGAGAAGGTCAGAATGAAGCGCAAGAGGTATTCGGTGAAGCAGATCGTAGCGGCGGTGAAGCAGCATGATCCGGGCACGCGAACTCGGCTGACGTGTGGAGGAAGGCGTGTCGTTCCTGTGGATGAAGCGGATCGTGACCGAGCCCGTTTGCCTCGTGTTTTTTGGCGAGGCGATCGCCAAGCGCTATCCAGACGACCGTGCGACAGAGCCCCACGGTTCGAAGATCAGGCGCGTTGGGCCGTAGCGGAAGCGCGTCTTCAGCGCACAGCGCACCTGGCCTGCGTCGGTCAGCGCGGTCCCGTCGCGATCCGGGTGGTGATCAGGTAACCGAGCAGATTGTTGATCGGCGCTTCATATTCGGGATCAACGGCCCGCAGAATATGGATGTCGTGCCTGGTCTGCGCTAAACCGGCCTGGTTGACCCGGAGGCCCTTAGCCGCAAAAATCCCCTCCATCTAGCCAGAAGCAGAAATATCGACCGGCCCCGGTCGAACAATCTGGCCACGCAAACGGGTATCAAACCGGGACGAGGAGATTGGCATGCAGACGCCTTCCCAAAACCAAGGAATCCTCTGCCCCGGGTGCGTCCCGTCCGGAAAGGCAATCACGAGGCTACGCCAGGCTCTGGTGCTGGCCATGACCGCTTGCTTGCTGGCACTGTCCGGCTGCCAACCGCTGATAGTCAAGCCCGCACACCCGTCCACCATGTACCGCGATTTCAGCAGCCACATGTCTGAAGAGAAGCGGGCAGCAATTACACGGGTGGCCATTGCACCCGGTGACACCGGGATAGCATTCATTGCCAGCGGCAGCCAGTATGGCAAGACCGGCGACGAGGTAGCCGAGGGGGTTGCCGCCGGCGTGGACGCCGCCTTGTCCCCGGACGGAAGCGGCGAAGGGGCCATCGTTTATATTCTCATGCTGCCGATCATCCTGCCGGTGGCCGCCACCGTTGGCGGTGTCGCCGGCGCGGTCGAAGCCGAACAGCGGGAAAACAAAAAAGAGGCCGCGGACGCACTGATCGCATCCGCCAACGGGCAGGTCGCCAACGTCCTGCTCGCGGAAGAAATCCAGAAGCACCTATCCGAGCTTGACGGTGTGACCGGTGAAATTCTGCGAACTCCAGCGGCCGATACGACCCTTTCCGAGATCGACGCCGATGCCTTGCTCAATATCCGGATCCTCGAGATAAGCGCCGAGGTCAATGAGCACAGCCGCCTGGGAGTATCGGTGGAAGTCGAGCTTCTGCGCCTGCCCGGAGGCGAACCCCTGTACCACGAGGTCTATGGTTCCTATGACACGCGCTCGATGCAAAGTTGGACGGCCAACAACGGCGAGGCCTGGCGCGAGCATCTGCGACTTGCCAAGATTCGTATCGGCGAACGCATTTTTCAGAACCTGTTCGTGCTGCTTGAGGTGCGGCACGTTTTGAAGCCGGTCGCCACTGAATCCTATGCCGACTTCAAGCAGGCAAAACTCAACACCCTCACTCCCGAGCTGGCCTGGGATTTCACCTTGCTGGGGGACGACAGGCACCTGGCTTCCCCGCCCGAGATCGACGAGGACGACATTGCCTGGGATCTGCAGATCCTGGCCGACGGTCAGCAGCTATACCGGCGAACCTCACTGGCGGGACAGCGCCACCAGGTGGAAGAGCCGCTGGGCTCTTGCCAGAAGCTGACCTGGAGCGTACGCCCCCGCTACCGGCTCCCCCAGGGTGAGCGCGTGGGAGAATGGATGACCGTTGCTGCCGCCGACAGGGGCGACACGGTACCGCCGCGTGCCGATTTCCACCTGATGCGAACTCCTTGCTTAAAGAAGAAATCTTCGTGAGCCGCTGCCCCGGCGCCCGGGCGCTCAGTCTGCTGCTGGCGGCCGCTCTTGCCCTCAGTGGCTGCACATATATCGATACAGTGAATCACTACGACCTTGATCATGACCAACTGGAGCGATACAAGGCCATTGAGATCGTCGGTGCCGAGCAACGGGCAAATGGGCACTACCGCTCGCTCGGAGAAATACGCGGCCTGTCCTGCCTCAGGAACTTGAACGCCCAACAGTACCCGCGCGAGGAAGACGCCATGGATCAGCTGCGGCTGCGTGCGTCCCGGGCGGGCGCCACGGCCATCTCGCCCCCGATATGCCAGCGGTCAACCGAGATGGACTGGGCAAACAATTGCTGGCAGACAATTATCTGCGCCGCCGAAATCCTGGTCGAAGAGACGCCGCCCTGAGTTAGCCCGAATCATGCCGCGGGGACGCCGGATCGATCCAGAGCTCACCGGCCTCCGACGCGCCTCCTTTGGCGCCCCTCGCCGTGATCTATCCCCTTTAAGGTCTTGTTGCATGACCAGATTTTGAGACGAGCGGGCTGGTTCAGCACTTTTCAGGCAACGCAGTGACCGTTCGGCATTCCGAGCCTTGTCATCGTGTTCAGTAGGTTGCAAGCGATTCGCACTTCCGAAACCTGTGTGCGCAGTGTTCGACTTCGAAGGCTATCGGTGAACTCGTTCTTGAACCTGGACACGGCAGTCTCGACCAAACTTCGCTGATTGTATTTGGTTTCTTTCTGCCATTGACGCCGGCCGACGCGGGCAATGTGGCGAATGTTTCCATCACCTTGGCCGCTGACCACATCGTGGTCTTCGGCGAGCCGTGAATTGCGTCCCGGTGGTATCACTATTCTGGTTGGAGAATGGCTTTTGCGCGGCGCGTTTTCAGCTATGGCGTTGTAGACAGAGGCGCGATCGTACGCGCCATCTGCCATGACCGAGGCGAATGCGCGTTCAACGGGAGCCAGTAAATCAGGGACTGGCGTCGAATCCCGGGTGTCATATGTCGTGACCTTCGCAGAGAGTATCTCAGCGGCCTTCGCGTCGACTGCCAAGTGCAATTTGCGCCAGCTTCTTCTGTTTCGTTTGTCTTCAGGTGGAGCGGAGCCACGGTGCATTTTCAAACCCGTGCCATCGATCATGATTTGCATTGGACCGGTCGCAGCGACAGATCCGATATTGTGCCACGGCGGCGCAAACCGGTTTCATACTCGTTCCAGTTTCGGACCCGATACCGCTTCCTGGTGTGCCTGAGTTGATTCCGCTGGGGGTAAATTTGAGGCATCCCGGTCACCATGCTGAGCCAATGTCGCCATAATAAGGCTTCGCAGCAGAGCCATGCGCCAAGGTCGCGGGCATGCCAGAGGCCCGCCTGTCCATACCCTATACTTGTGCCTGAAGCGATACGACGGAAGGGACCATTATGATTTATCGCGGACTCTGGGTGATTGCACCCTTGTTCTGGACGCTGTTGGTCCACGCAGAGGAGTCGGCCGACTACCGCCTGCCGCCGGGTATCGCGCCGTCGAGCCAGTCCATCGAGCTGCGGATTGACCCCGCGTCACCGACTTTCTCGGGCAGCACCCGCATCGAGCTGGTGGTGGAGGAGACCGTGCCGCGGATCGGCCTGTACCAGCAGGGACTCACCCTGGGCCGCATCCTGCTGAGCACGGATGGCCGGCGGCGGGAGTTGCAGGCCGCCGACGGCGAGTGGGACCACACCTGGCTGGCGGATGGCAAGCCCATCACACGCGGCCGTTATGTGTTGGAGTTGGATTTCGAAGGGACTTTTGCCACCGATTCGCTCGGCATGCACCGGGTGCGCTTCGAGGAACGCGATTACGTGTTCACCCAGTTCGAGGTCATGCATGCCCGTCGGGCCTTCCCGGTATTCGATGAGCCCGCCTTCAAGATTCCCTATCGCCTGGCTGTCCGTGCCCCGGCCGGTTTGACCGTGGTCTCCAACACGCCCGTTGAGGAGCGCAGCGAGTCGGAGGGCTGGCAGCATGTGCGCTTCATGCAGACCCCACCCCTGCCCAGTTACCTGTTGGCGCTGGCAGTGGGACCATTGGATCGGGCGCCGCTGGACGGCATGTCGGTGCCGGGCTTCATCTACACGCCCAGCGGCCGTGCCGGCGAGGTCGGCTTCGTGCAGCGGTATACCCCCGCCATCCTCAAGGCGCTGGAGAGTTACTTCGGCGCGCCGTATCACTACCGCAAGTTGGATTTCGTGGCGGTGCCGGAGTTCGCCTTCGGCGCCATGGAGAATCCCGGGTTGGTGACCTACCGCACCGACCTGCTGATGGTGGGGGACGAGGTTTCCGGTGCGACCGCGGCCACCGTGCTCAGCATCATTGCCCACGAACTGGCGCACCAATGGTACGGCGACCTGGTAACCATGCAGTGGTGGGACGATCTGTGGCTAAACGAGGCATTCGCCTCCTGGATGGGGGGAAAGGTCATGGCCAGCGTGTTCCCACAGTACGAGACCGAACTGCAACTGCCACAGTCCGCTGCATTCCCCGCCGACCAGCTGCTTAGCGCCAAGGCGATTCGCAAGCCGGTGCGCACCGAGGACGATGCCATCGAGGATCTGGGTCTGAACTACAGCAAGGGCGAGGCGATCCTGCGCATGATGGAGGCCTACGCGGGAGAGGCGGAATTCCGCGACGCCATCCGTGACTACCTGAAGCGTCACGCCTGGGGCAATGCCAGGGCTGCGGAGCTGTGGGACGCCATCGGGGACCGCGCGGGCCGGGAGATCGTCGACATCGCCGATGACTACATCAACCAGGCTGGCTTGCCGATGGTGAGCATCGAGCGGGATGGGCGGATCAGCCAGGCCCGCTATGCCAGTCTGGACCGGGTTCCGCCGCCCCGGCAATGGCGCATACCGCTGGACATCAAGTACAAGCACCAGGGCCAGGTCAAGCGCCTGACTTACCTGCTGGACGATGAAGACGGGAAACTCAAGCTGCCACGGGATACCGAGTGGGTATTTCCCGACGCTGGCGCCAACGGCTACTACCGCTGGAAGACCGACCCGGAGTGGTTCCAGCGCCTGTTGCAGGACAGCGATGTCCTGAGCGAGCGGGAGAAGATCGCCCTGCTGGACAATAGCCAGGGCTTGCTGGAGGCCGGGCAACTGGATATTCAGTCTTACCTGGCGGCGGTGCAGATAGGGCTGGCAGACCCGCACCCGATGGTGGCGCTGCCGGCTATCGAGGCCATGCTGGATGTCGGCAACCGCCTGGTGGACGCCGATACCTCGGAGGCCTTTGCGGGCTTCGTGGACCGGACACTGGGTGTACGCATCGACGGGGTGGGACTGGAGCCGCGGCAGGATGACAACGAGGCTATCCGCCAGATGCGTCCCAGGCTGCTGCGCCTGCAGGGCCAGTACGGCTCCGACCCGGTGGTCAGGAAGGCTATCGACGCAATCACCGACCGCTACCTGTCCGACCCGGCCAACGTGCCCACGGACCTGGCGCGGGAGGCGCTGCGGGTCTCGGCGTTGCACGGCGACGCGAAACTGTACCAGCGCTACATCACTTCCTATCGGTCCTCGAAGTCAGAGGACCAGAAGAGCACCCTGCTAAGCTCGATGTACTTCCGTGATTCCGAGCTGGTGCGCCAGCGCCTGAACTTTTTCATCACCGACGCGGTGCCGGCGGGCGATGCCACGCTGGGCCTGGCCGGGGCGGCCTTCATCCTGCAGGACCACGCTCCCATCTATGCCTGGCTGGAAGAGAACCTGGCAGCCTTGGAGGCCAAGCTGCCGTCCTATGTGCCGCCCCTGCTGCCCCTGGGCATGCAGAATGCCTGCAACGACGCGAACCTGGCCTTGCTGCGCGAGTTTTTCGAACCGCGGGGAGAGAAGTACGCGGCCTCCCTGGAGAAAGCCACCGAGACCATCGAGGATTGCATCAGGAAGAAGGCACGGGAAGGGGAGGGCCTGCGGGCCTTTCTCGGGCAACCGTAGCGCCGCGGGTCAGCGCCAGGGGTGGAAATGCGCCTGCTGAACACCTCGAAGTCTGTGCCGGTTTCGGTAACGATGCCCGTGCTGAAGCCGGCCCGCAGGGCATGCACCGGATATTTTTCGGACTCGCCCCTGACATCCGGTTGCCGGTTGCTCGATACTTATTCTTTGCCTTCCAGGTAGGTGTCGAGGAAGCGGAGATAGGCTTCCGAGGCCGTAATGCGGTTCTCGCGCCGACGGAAGCCGTGGCCCTCGTCCTCGAAGACCACGTATTCGACCGGGACCTCGTTCGCCTGGACGGCGGCGGCCATGTAGCCGCCGTAGGAGCCGCCGATGATGCCGACCTAGTCGGCGTCGACCCAGTCAAGCGACGGTACTGACAAGTTAACTATTGAACTCGTTCAAACCCGGGGAACGAAGCCTCTCACGGTCCTGTTGCCCATTCCCAAGACGAACAGGCGCGCTGTCTGGTCGATCGATAATGCTTGGCCGAAATCAAATGCCGTCCCAGGTTGAATAGACTGCAGACAGCCGCGTGAACGCCGAGGAAGCGCTGGGCCTGATGCGCTGATTTGAATCGACGCATGCCCCGTTCTCTCACTCGCGTTGGCTGATGGGAAACTTCGGCACGATTATTGGCATATTGAGATGGGTCGTGAATCGTATCCGGGATAAGCTCTCGATGTGCAACGCCGTAGCTCCCTGACTTGTCCGTCACTATCTTTCTGAGCTCATGATGGTGTGTCTTTAGCAGGCGTTTGTACAGTGATGCCGATCTATTCATTTCGCGATTGTCGCCAAACCGCCGTTAATTTTTCGGTACCCTTCCGAGAACCCGATATTCAGGTCGCCGCGCGGAGCCATGCACCAAGGCCCTTAACCAGTCAGGCAGAAGATGGCCAGAAGAGGAACATCCCTGCGAGCTATCTGCTAGATTACGCGCATGTCGGTCCTTGACGAACTCAAACGCCGAAACGTCTTCCGCGTCGGCGCTGCATATGCAGTTGCAG
>Ga0102958_1000012_pt1 | contig 30929 bp, 25 predicted proteins | sample SalPonF2_B_D1_MG_FD_84513 | JGI IMG/M metagenome (GOLD analysis project Ga0102958, IMG submission 84513) | Salt pond soil microbial communities from South San Francisco under conditions of wetland restoration - Salt Pond MetaG SF2_B_D1_MG ...
CCGAGTGTATCCGAGCGACGATTCCCTTCAAGCCACAGCTCGCAAGGGGGGGGCATGAACAACCTCTGCGCTCTCGGCGTTCTCCGCGATGACTGCCGTTGCTGTTGCCCCGCGGTCTGCTCAACTGCCGTCAGTCGTCGTCATCGTCATCATCATCATCATCGTCGTCCTTCTTCCGCGCCTTCTCCTCGGCCGCGAGCCGCTCGGCCCGGGCGCGGAGGTCTCGCACGTACGGCTCGGGCGGGAAGCGTTCGCCCTCGAACAGCCCGGCCTCCACCTGCCGCCAGGTGTCGACCACCTGGAGCTTCTCGCGCGGGCGGATGGCGTCGATCTCGTCGGCGGCCTTGCGCATGTCCTTGGGCTTGGCCTTGTAGTAGGGGATCAGGTACGCCGTCAGGCCGTTGTCCACGTACGACTGGGCGTCGGAGATCTTGTCTCCGATGCCGATACGCACGTTGGGGAATGTCTCGCGAAGCTCCTGGAGCCGGGCGGTCTTGAACTTGCCGCTGTCGCCGAACGCCTCCATCAGTTCGCTGGTCAGCAACGGGGCGACGGGGTACCCGTTCTGCCGCAGCCAGCTCTTGCTGCGGCGGGTCAGCAGGTCCGGGCGGTGCGTAAGGTAGAGTATGCTCCACCGCCCGGCGATGCGCCGGGTGACGCGGACGGACTGGTCCATCGCCACGGCGTCGCCCATCATCACTTCGTAGAAGCTGCTGTCGACGACGGTGTGGTCCAGGTCGATCACGACGAACTCGGCGGGTTTCTCCCGCGCGGAGACCACCAGCTCGCTGGTCAGGCCCTTGCACGCGGCGTAGCCTTCATCCCGCGGGCCGCCGACGATCTTCGCCTCGATGCGGAAATCGCCCTCGGCCGGCGGCTTCCAGCTCACCACGGCCCGGCCTTCGTCGTCGGTCTTCGCCCGGCCGATCTCCTCGCCGCCCAGTGAGTAGGCGACGGTCGCCCCGTCGAGATCCTTGAGGTTCTTGCCGGATTGCAGCTTGCAGGCGAGGTCCACCGACTGGCGCGGGTAGGCCAGCGTGTCGAAGCTGTAAAACACCACGCCCTTTTCCGCGCCGAGGAACTTGCCGCCGGCCGCGTCGGCCGCGCCGTAGGCCAGGTTCTTCAGGGAGCAGCCGGCCAGCAGACCGGGCAGAACCGCCAGCAGACATGCCGCGGCCGCAACGGGCCGCGCCGCGCGGCCGAACGGGCGGCCCCGTCGGCGAACGGCTGGGTTTGTGATGGGCAGGCCGTCGATGTTCATGATAGTGTATGCCAAGATTATTGTTACCCGTGCCCTGTCAGCCGTGCAACAGGTTTCCGCAATTGTTCGTTTGTCGCGCTCCCGCGCCAACCCGGTCGCGAACCGGCGGCATGAGCCAACGGAACAGGAATGTCTCGCGAAAAAATAATCTCAGGCGAAAGCACCGGCCCCGAGGACGAGCGGTTTAACAACGCCCTGCGCCCCGAGACGCTCGACGAGTGCATCGGCGTGGGCGACCTGCTCAGCAAGCTGCGCATTTCCATTACGGCCGCCCGCCGGCGCGAGGAGCCGATGGAGCACGTGCTGCTGCACGGCCCGCCGGGGCTGGGCAAGACGACCCTGGCGTACGTGATCGCCCACGAGATGGGCGCCGCCATCAAGGTGACCTCCGGCCCGGCGCTGACGCGCCCGAGCGACCTGATCGGCATCCTCACGAACCTCGAACACCGCGACGTGCTGTTCATCGACGAGATCCACCGCCTCACCCCGGCCGTCGAGGAGTACATCTACCCGGCCATGGAGGACTACAAGGTGGACTTCGTGGTCGATTCCGGCATGCACAGCCGGACCATCAACCTGCCGCTCAAGCCGTTCACGCTGATCGGCGCCACCACGCGGGCCGGGCTGCTCAGCCCGCCGCTGCGGACGCGGTTCGGCATCAACCACCACCTGGACTTCTGGGGCGTGGACGACCTCCGCCGCCGCTGCCGCATGTCGGCCGAGATGCTCGCCCTGCCGTTCGACGAGCCGGCGCTGGACCTGCTCGCCCGGCGGGCGCGCGGCACGCCGCGCATCGCCAACCGGCTGCTGCGCCGCTGCCGGGACTACGCGCAGGTCAAGGGCGACGGGCGGCTGACCGTACCGTCGGTGGAGGCGGCGCTGAAGTTGGAGGGGATCGACGAACTGGGCCTCGACGACCTCGACCGGCGCTTCCTGCGGACGATCATCGACGTGTACAAGGGCGGCCCCGTCGGCGTGGAGGCCGCGGCCGCGACGCTCGGCGAGGAGACCGACACGCTCGTGGACGTGGTGGAGCCGTTCCTGCTGCAGGCCGGGCTGCTGGCCCGCACCCGCCGCGGCCGGCTGGCCACCGCCAAGGCTTACCTGCACCTCGGCCTGCCCGGCGCCCCGGCCGAAGAAGGCACGCTGTTTGAGGACGGCGCGTAGGCCGAACGACGCCCCCGCGCCTGCCGACAGACAAACGAAGAACAACGTCCTCTGCATGGTCCGGCATCGACCCCGCCGCGTTGACACTGCCCGCGTCGGGTTCTACCATCCCCGCAGGCAAGGAGAAACCATGGCCGATACGCCCGCCGCAACGGAATCCGGCAAGTCCTGGCAGGGAAGGCTGACCGCCGACGCCGACGCGGCCGCCGCCGCCCTCGTCGCCAGCCTGGACGTGGACCGCCGCCTGTGGAAGTACGACATCGTCGGCTCGATCGCCCACGCGAAGATGCTCAGCGAGGTGGGCGCGCTGTCGGCCGTGGAGTACCGGAAGATCGAGAAGGGCCTCATGCGCGTCGCCAACGCCATCGAGGACGGGCGGCTGAGGATGCCCATCGAACTCGAGGACATCCACATGGTCGTCGAGAAGGCGCTGATCGACCGCATCGGCGCCGTCGGCGGCAAGCTGCACACCGGCCGCAGCCGCAACGACCAGGTGGCCCTGGACCTCCGCATGTGGGCCCGCGATGCGGTCGACGACCTGCGCGGCGGCATATCCGACGTGCAGCGGGCGCTGGTGGCCCTCGCCGAGCGCGACGGGCAGACGGTCATGCCCGCCTACACGCACCTGCAGCGGGCCCAGCCCATCGTCACCGGCCACGCCGTGCTGGCGTACGTGGAGATGCTCCAGCGAGACGCCGAGCGCCTCGCCGACGCCCACAAGCGCATCAACGTATGCCCGCTCGGCAGCGGCGCGGTGGCCGGCACCTCGCTGCCGCTGAACCGGGCCCGCACGGCCGAGATGCTCGGCTTCCCGAAGTTCACCCGCAACAGCATCGACGCCACCAGCGACCGGGACTTCCTGGCCGAGTTGTGCTTCTGCTGCGCGATGCTCGCCGTGCACCTGAGCCGCTGGGCGGAAGACTGGATCATCTACTCGACCACGGAGTTCGGCTTCCTGGAACTGGCAGACGCCTACTGCACATCCAGCAGCATGATGCCGCAGAAGAAGAACGCCGACACGCTGGAGCTGATCCGCGGCAAAAGCGCCGGCGCCATTGCCGGCCTGGCGGGCATACTGACGTTGCTGAAGGGCCTGCCGCTGGCCTACAACCGCGACCTGCAGGACGACAAGCGATTCGCCTTCGCCTCGGTGGACGCGATGAAACAGGCCCTGCCCGTGGCGGCCGGCGTGGCGGCGACGGCGCGCTTCCGCCCGGAACGCATCGCCGACGGCCTGGAGGCCGGCTTCCTGGACGCCACCTCCCTGGCCGAGTACATCACGGGCAAGGGCGTGCCGTTCCGCAAGGCGCATCACATCGTCGGGCGGCTCGTCGCCCGGGCGGAGCAGGAAGGCAAAACGCTGGCCGAGCTTCCCCTGGAGACGCTGCGGGAAGCGTGCGGGCAGATCGACGCGGACGTGGCCGACCGCCTCGGCGCGGCCAACGTGGTGAAGCACTACGCCCCCGAGGGCGCCGCCGGAAAGGCCCAGCTGCGCAAGCAGCTTTCCTACTGGAAGCGGCGGCTGGGTTGATGCACGAACGTGACTTCATCTCGTGGATTCGCCGCCAGGAGCAACTGGACCCCAAGGCCTTCCCCCTCGGGCCGGGCGACGACTGCGCCATCGCGAAGCTCGGCGGCGAGGACCTGCTCGTCACGTGCGACCAGGTGCTCGACGGCGTGCACTTCCGCCTGGCCGAGCACGGTGCGGAGGCCGTCGGCCGCAAGGCCATGGCGAGGGCCCTTTCGGACGTGGCGGCCATGGCGGCCGTGCCCGTGGCGGCCGTGGCCACCGTCGCCCTGCCGCGCGGCTTTACCCGCCAAGACGCGGAGGCCCTCTACCGCGGCCGGCGGAGCGTGAGCGATGTGACGAACTGCCCGGTCATCGGCGGAGACCTCGGCGTGTGGGACGGCCCGCTGGCCATCAGCATGACCGTCTTCGCCCGGCGGGCCGGCGTGACCGGCGGCGTGGAGCCGGTGCTGCGCAGCGGCGCGCGGCCGGGCCAGGCCGTCTGCCTCACCGGGCGGCTCGGCGGCTCGTGGCGCGGCCGGCGGCACCTGGAGTTCCTGCCGCGACTCGCCGAGGGCGTGGCCCTGGCCATGAACTACCGCGTGCGCGCGATGATCGACATCTCCGACGGCCTGGCGACCGACCTGCGGCACCTCTGCGAGGCCTCCGGCTTGGGGGCGGAGATCGTCGCGGCCGACGTGCCGATCCACAACGACGCCCGCATCGGTCTGAACCCCGCCGACTCGGCGGCCGCGCTGCGGCGGGCATTGACCGATGGAGAGGACTACGAACTGCTCTTCACGCTGCCTTCGGCCTGGGCGCGAAAGCTGGTCGAGCGCCAGCCGCTGCCCGTGCCGGTTACGCGGGTCGGCAGGATCGTCAAGGCACGCGGCATCACGCTCATTCATCCGGACGGCCGGCGCGAGGAACTGGCCGACGCCGGATGGGAGCACCGCACCGATGGATGACACGGCGGAACTGTTCGAGACAGAGAGTGTCGAGGCGACCCATGACCTTGGCCGCTCGCTCGCCGGGCGGCTGGGGCCGGGCGACTGCGTGGCGCTCACCGGCCCGCTGGGGGCGGGCAAGACGGCGCTGGTGCGGGGCATCGCAGCCGGGCTGGGCCTGGCCGATGAGCGGCTCGTCTCCAGCCCGACGTTCGTGCTGGTGCATGAGTACCCGTGCCGCCCGCCCGTATTCCACCTGGACCTGTACCGCCTGGCGGCGCCCGGCGAGGAACTGGCCGAGATGGGCATCGAGGAGATGCTTGAAATGGGCGTGGTGCTGGTGGAATGGGCGGACCGGGCGGAATACGTGCTGCCCGCGCGGCACTGGCGCATCGGTATCGAAATCACGGGGCAAGAGAAGCGAAGGTTCCATGTATGCAGGCCCCGGGCGTCGCGGGACCCCTGAGCCGGCCAGGCGAAAGGGACAACACGAGATTGGGAAGGGGGAATGCGGAATCGCCGTCGGCGCCCGCAAGAGACGATCCGCCGGCGCACAGGTCCGCGTGGCGAATCAGGCAAGCCGGCCTCGGTTTGCCCCAGCCCATTGAGCATTCCGCGTTCGCCGTTGCCCATTCTTTCGACAGGCAGTCGCCCGTCGCCATGCCCCGCGCCAGGCTCTTGACCACCCGGGGAATCCGGGGTATTGTCGGCGGTTTCTTTCTTCGCGAAGGATCCGATTATGCAGGAAGCCATCGAGAAGGCCAACACACTGATCGAGGCGCTGGGCTACATCCAGCGGTTCCTGGACAAGACGGTCGTCATCAAGATGGGCGGCTCGGTGATGGACGACGAACGCGCCATGACCGACCTGCTGGCCGACGTGGTGTTCATGAACACCGTCGGCATCCGGCCGGTGATCGTCCACGGCGGCGGCAAGGCGATTTCCCAGGCCATGGAGACCCGCGGCCTGGAGGTGCAGTTCGTCCTCGGCCGCCGCTACACCGACCAGCGCACGCTGACGGTCGTCGAGCACGTGCTGTGCAACGAGATCAACCGCCAGATCGCCGCCACCATCGAGACCCTCGGCTCCAGCGCCATGGCCCTCAACACGCTGACCAGTTGCGTGCTGTTCGGCGAGAAGCTTTTCCTGGAAGACGGCGAGCGCAAGGTGGACCTCGGCTTTGTGGGGCGCGTCACGAGCGTCAACGCTCGGCTCGTGGAGCTGCTCTGCCAGGCGGACACGATCCCGGTGATCGCCCCGCTCGCGCGGGACCGCACGGGCGCCAAGCTCAACTGCAACGCGGACACCGCCGCCGGAGAGGTGGCCGCCGCCCTCCAGGCGGACAAGCTGGTGGTCGTCTCCGACACGCACGGCATCCGCCGGGAGGTGGACAAGCCGGAAACGCGCGTGGCCCAGGCCAGCGAGGCGGAAATCCGCGGGATGATCGCCGACGGAACCATCTCCGCCGGCATGCTGCCCAAGGTGGAGGCGTGCCTGCGCGCCCTCGACGGGGGCGTGAACCGCACGCACATCATCGACGGCCGGCTGCCGCACTCGCTGCTGCTGGAGATCTTCACCGACGACGGCGTCGGCACGCTCATACAGAAGTGAACGCCATGCAGAAGAATTTCGTCAACATCGCAGACTTTTCCGGCGAACAACTCGCCGCGCTGCTGCACCGCGCCATCGAAGAGAAGACGCTGCACCGCGCCGGCAAGCTGCCCGCCTCGCTGGACCGCAAGGCCCTGGCGATGATCTTCGAGAAGCCTTCGCTGCGGACGCGGGTGAGCTTCGAGACGGCCATGACGCACCTCGGCGGCCACGCGCTGTACCTCACCAAGGCGGATATCGGCCTCGGCAGCCGGGAAGACGTGCGGGACATCGCCCGCGTGCTGGGCGGCATGTGCGACGGCGTCATGGCGCGCACCTTCAGCCACCAGTTCGTCGAAGACCTCGCCCGCTGGGCGCCCGTGCCGGTGATCAACGCCCTGACGGACTACTCCCACCCCTGCCAGGCCATGGCCGACTTGATGACCGTGCGGGAGCACTTCGGCGACCTGGCCGGGCGAACCGTGGCGTTCATCGGCGACGGCAACAACGTGGCCCGCAGCCTTTCGCTTGCCTGCGCCAAGCTGGGCATGCGCTTCCGCCTGGCCTGCCCGAGCGGCTACGAACTGCCCGAGGCCTTCACGAACGACCTGCCGGCCGAGAGCTTCTCCATGCTTCGGGACCCCGCCGAGGCCGTGGACGGCGCGGACGTGGTCTACACCGACACGTGGGTGTCCATGGGCCAGGAGGCGGAGAAGGCCAAGCGGCTGAAAGATTTCGAAGGCTTCCAGGTGAACGCGGAGCTGATGGCCAAGGCCCCCGCCCACGCCATCGTCCTGCATTGCCTGCCGGCGTATCGCGGATATGAGATCTCCGAGGAGACCTTCGAGGCCCATGCAAAGTCGATCTTCGCGGAAGCCGAAAACCGCCTGCACTTCCAGCGAGCCCTGCTGAACCAGCTCATGGCCGACGGCGGCATCGCCTGAAGGCGTCCGTGCTGGAATCGCCCCCCCGTCCGGGGATATACTACCCGAATGGCGAGTTACCGCAGACACGACGGCCGCACACCCACTCAAATGCGCCCGGTGAAGATCACGCCCGGCTTCGTGTCCACCGCCGACGGCAGTTGCCTGATCGAGGTCGGCGGCACCCGGGTCATCTGCACGGCGAGTTTCTCCGCCGGGGTGCCGAACTGGCGAGCCGGCTCCGGCCTGGGCTGGGTGACGGCCGAGTACGGCATGCTGCCGGCCTGCACCGGACAGCGAAAGAGCCGCCCCATCGGCAAGCCGGACAGCCGCGCCGTGGAAATCCAACGGCTTATCGGCCGGGCCATGCGGAGCGTGGTTCGCTTTGGCGGACTGGGCGAAAATACGTTCCACCTGGACTGCGACGTGCTGGAGGCCGATGGCGGCACCCGCACCGCCGCGATTACCGGGGCCTACGTGGCCCTGAGCCGCGCCGTGCGCAAACGCGCCGCCGCGGGATACGTACAGCACAGCGCCATGCAGGGCGCGCTGGCCGCCGTGTCGGTGGGCGTGGTGCACGGAAAGCCCGTTCTGGACCTGGATTACGTGGAAGACGCCTCGGCCGATGTGGACATGAACATCGCCATGACGTCCACGGGCCGGTACGTGGAAATCCAGGGAACCAGCGAGGGCAAGACCTTTGACGGCGACCAACTGGAGGTGATGCTTCGCTTGGCGAAACGCGGCATCGGCCAACTGATCCGGTTGCAGAAGCAGGCCCTCCAGGCACGGGAGAAGAAGGGATGACGCGCAGGATATCCATGATGACGGCCCTGGCGACGCTGGCCCTGGCGGCCGGCTGCGACGGCATGAACGGCGGCGGAGACGGTAGCGGCGCGTCGCGGTTCGACCTGTTCCAGCCGAAGGCGCCGGCCGAAGGGCAGTTCACCATCCTGCTGTTCGCCGAGGACGGCCCGGACCACGTGGAGCGGATCCGCTACCTCCACAAGGCCACCCGGGAGCACACCGGCTGGTCGGACCTGATGGTGGTGCACGAAGAGAACCGCAGCGTGCTGTACTGGGGCAGCCACGCCACCCGCCAGGACGCCGAGCCGGCGCTCAAGAAGGCCAAGGAGTATCGCTCCAGTCAGGGGCTGGCGCCCTTCGCCACGGCCATCATCGTGCCTCTGGGGGGGCAGGAGAACGTCGGCCCGCCGGAGTGGAACCTCGCCAGGGCGGCCGGGCCGTACACGCTGGTGGTGGCCAAGTTCTACGACATGCCGGATAAGAACTACGTCGGTCGCAAGAAATTCGCCGTGGACTACTGCCGCCGCCTGCGAGAGGGCGGTTACGTGGCGTACTACTTCCACGGGCCGGCCGTCTCGGCCGTCACCATCGGCTCGTTCCCGAAGTCCAGCCTGCAGGAGACCTCCGCCGATGGAACGCCGCGGATGATCGTGCGGGACCCGAAGCATCCCCGGCTGATGGAGGAGTTTCCCCAGTTGGCCGTCAACGGTCAGGCCATCGCACAGCAACAGGTCAACCCGCGGACCGGGCAGGCCGAGATGGTCGTGCAGCCGACCTACGTGACCACCATCCCCGGAAAGGACAAGGATGCCCAGCCGACCGATCCTCGTGGCGACACGGAACCCCGGCAAATTCCGCGAAATCTCGGAGGTCCTTTCTGACCTGCCGGTGGAGGCCCGCTCGCTGGAGGGCTTCCAGCACGTGCCGGAGCCGGAGGAAACCGGGGCCACGTTCCGCGCCAACGCCCGAGACAAGGCCGCCTACTACGCCCGCCATACCGGGCAGTGGTGCCTGGCGGATGACTCCGGCCTGGAGGTGGACGCCCTCGACGGCGAGCCGGGCGTGTACAGCGCTCGCTACGCCGCCGACGAGTGCCCCGCCGGGGCCGCCCGGAGCGTGATCGACCCGGCCAACAACGCCAAGCTCCTGCGCAAGCTCCGGGGCGTGCCGGACGCGCGGCGAACCGCACGGTTCGTCTGCTGCCTGGCGCTGTCCGACGGAGAGAAGACGCTGCTGGAGGTGCGAGACACCATCGAGGGGCGCATCGGCCACGAAGAGCGCGGCGAGAACGGCTTTGGCTACGATCCGCTGTTCTTCGTGCCGGAACTCGGCTGCACCACGGCCGAGCTTCCTCCCGAACGCAAGAACGCCATCAGCCATCGCGGCAAGGCCGTGCGAACATTCGCGGCGAAACTGGCGAAAATGCTGGATTGAGTCCGCATGGGCGGCCGCGGCTATGCCGACGGGCCCTGCTTCCCGCCCTCGCCGTCCGCCCCCTCACAGTCGCGGCGCCAAGCGCCCGTTGGCCGCGCTGTTACGGAGCGCTTCGGCACGATCGCCGCCACGATTCCCAACACAAGGGCCAGCACCCCGTACACCAGCGTGGCGGTGTACCAAGGCAGCGGGGGCGCGGCCGCGTAGTCGCCCAGGCGGGTGATGTCGTAGAGAATGCCGGACTGGTGCCAGACGAAGTCCAGATCGGCCGCCACCGCCGACGAGACGGAGAAAAACGGATTGGCGTAGACCACCGCGTGCGCCGCGGCCGTGCGGGCCTCGCCCTCCAGCGCCGCCAGCAGCCCCCCGCACCAGAACGGGCTGGCCAGGGCCGCCATCAGAAGCACCGCCAGCCCCATGGCAAAAGCGTACCGTCCGGCCCGGCACCGGCCGATGCGAGCCGCGGCGGCGCCGGCCAGGGCGACCGCCGCCAAGGTGAGGTAGACCCCCGCCACAGCCGAGAAGCTCAGTTCCTCCACCGCCAGCCACAGCACCAGCAGCGTAACGGCCGTGGCGTCCGCCACCATCCCCGCCCGCAGCAGCGCACCGAACGCCCCGCGCCCCCCCGCGGCGCCGATGGGCGCCGCCAGGGACACCCACACGCAGCACGCGGCCAGCGCGGCCAGCGCGGCCGACCGGCCCGGCAGGCCCATAGCGACCGCCAGCAGGCACACGCCCAACTCCACCGCCAGCGTGGCGGCGGCCAGGGCCGTCAGGGCTGCCGCATCTTGCCGGAGCATGACGTGCGGGCCATCCAACGACTCGCTGGAGTGCGGCTGGAGCATGGGGCTACTTCTCTTCGACTTCGCCGGACGGCCGCGTGCTGGCCTGGTACGCCGCGAGGTCCTGCCGCAAGTGGGCTTCGTACTCGTCCAGCAGGTTTCGCATGGCCTCCAGCTCCGCCTTGCGCTGCCGCACTTGCTCCAGCGCCGCGGCCGCGGAGACGCCGGGGTCGGTGACGTAGTCATCGGGGTTGGCGAACTGCTCGCGCCAATCGGCCAACTGGGCCTTCGCCTCCTGCGGCGTGCGCGGCGGCAGTACGCCCCGCGCGGCGAGCCGCTCCACCTCATAGTCGAACACCCCGCCGATGCGCAGCTCCATCCTCGCGCTCTCCACGTCATGAACGAGGGCTTCCGCGGCGGCGCGGATCACCACCATGCCGCGCCGGTGCCGCGCGATGTAGCGCTCGGCCCACGGACGCAGGTCCTTCGGCCGGATCGGACGGCCGTCGATCCGCAGCCGGCCCCAGCGGTCGATCTCCAGCAGTTGCCGGGCGTGGTCGGCCTTGGCCGCCTCGGCCGGCACGTGGAGCGTCACCCGCACCTTCGTGCCCTCGGGGGGAATCTGCTTGGAGTCGGCGACGAACTCCAGCGACTCGTTCTGGTCGGAGCTCTCAAACGGAACGTCGATTACCGAGGACGAGAAATTCGCCACGGAGACGATCTCCCCCCCGCTGTCGGCCAGGTAGCCGCCGCCCGGGAGCATCTCCGAGCCGACAAACACCCACTGGCTGGGAGGCGTTCTCTTCTCGCCCTCCTTGCCGCCGTCCGGGCTGGTGAGCCACTGGCCGGCGGGGGCCTTGTGCGCCCGGCCGTCTTTGTCTGTCCATTCCAGAACGATCTCCATCCGCCCGCCGCGCGGGGGCAACACGCGCGACTCGCCCTCGCCGATCGGAATCCACTGGACCGGCTTGCCGGGCGTGAGGCCCAGCAGCAGCATGGCCGCATGCACGTGCGAGGGGACCGCCTTGGTGGCGAGGATGCTCTCGTAGTCCTTGGTGCCCTCCTTGCACAGGAGGAACTCCAGCGGCCCTTCCGTGGTGGCTACCTTGGCTTCCAGCACGACCGTGCGCATTTTCAGGTCCACCCGCACGTGCTCGGAAAGCTGCAGCGGCCCGGCGGGTCGCGTGCCGGCCGGCCGGGTGGCGGGCTGGGGTTTGTCGGAGGCGGTGGGCGTCTCGGCGGTGCAGGCGACGACGGACATCGCCACGAGAGCTGCTGCCAGGCACAGGTGTTTCATGTTGATTCTCCCCATCGGCATAAAGCGGGCCGCGCCTCCCACACCGGGAAACGCGGCCCGTACGCTTTACGGAACGATCCGGCGCGGCCCTTACGGGAACTGCCTGCGCTCTTCATCCACCGGGATGATGATCTTCGGCTTGATGAGGATGAGCAGCGTCTGCTCGTCTCGCACCTTGCCGCGGTTGGTGAAGGCCCGGTTGAGGATCGGTATCTTGCTCACCAGCGGCACGCCCATTTCCTGCTCGATCTCGCCGGTGGTCATCTGCCCGCCCAGCAGCAGCGTGCCGCCGTCGGGAACGATGACGGTGGTCTGCACTTCCTGCACCGTCGCGTTGGGAAGCTGCAGATCACCCACGGAGGTGAGGCTGTTCAGCACGGAAATCTGCGGCCGCACCGTCATGGTCACGTAGCGGCGGTCGGCGGAAACCGTGGCCTCCACGTCCAGCGTGGTGCCGGTGGGCACGTAGCCGATAATCGGCTGCACCGACACGGCGTTGTCCGAGACGACCGGCTCCAGGCCCGCCACATACGCCTGCTGCGTGGCGACGGAGACATACGCCCGCTGCCCGTTGAACAGCGTCAGCCGCGGGGCGGTAAGCTGCCGGGTGGTCTGGTGGGCCTGGGTGGCCTGCAGCAGGAAGTCCACCTGGATGTCGCTGAGGAACGTGCCCGCGATGGCAAGGGCCGGGTTGGAGATCGCCGTTCCGATACTGTTGGAGGCGGGGCTGGCCTTGCCGACCATGTTGCCGAAGCCGAAGCTGTTCTGCGAAATGCCGATGGGCGTGAGGGTGTTCGTGCCCGGCTTGTTCGGTCCCCATGGCGTCGGGGTTCCGGACGTGGTCGGCACCAGGGCGCCGGTGAACGGGTCTCGCACCTGCCCGCCGGTCAGTTCGCCGGTGGCGGGGTCTCTCGTGTAATTGCTGCCCAGTTGGCTTCCGAGGTTGAAGTAGAAGTCCAGGTCCATGCCGATGCTGTTCAGGAACCCGGTGGAGACCGACAGGAACCGCGCCTCGATGTTAATCTGCAGGGCGTTGGCCTGGCGGAGTTGCTCGATCAGCGCCATCACCGCCTCGTGATTCTGCGGCGTCTGGGTGATGATCAACTGCCCGTGCAGTTCCTGGATGGCGCCGACCTCGCCCGGCCCGTGCGGGGGCGACCAGGAGTTCTGGTCGATCGTCTTGGTGACCATCGTGATGATGTCCGCGATGATCTCGGACTTTGGCTTGACCTCATCCTCGCCCGTGTCGTTGCTGGTATTGTTGTCGCCGAACAGGCCGCCGCCGGTCGAGGTGCCGTTGTTGTTGCTGCCGCCGTTGTTGGAGGCGTTGGACAGGTCCAGCCGCGGGCCGGTGAAGTTCGGCACCCGGATGATCAGGTCTCGTATGTCGTATACGCGGGTGATCGTATTGCTCGCCAGGTCGTCCTTGGTCGAGATCGTGATCACGCCTTCCTCGATAATGTAGCTCAGCGGGTTCACGCCGCCGACGTCGCTGAGGATGATGTCCAGCGCCTTTTCCAGCGAGACATCCTGCAGGTGCACGGTGACGGTGGCGGACCGGTCGATCCCCATCGCCTCCAGGGCCTTCCACTTGACGTAGATGTTCGCCCCGGATACTTCCCGCAGGAAGCGGATCACGTCCTGAAACTCGATGTCGTCGAAGTCCAGCCGCGCGAGCTTCTGGCGAAGCTTCTTGCGCGTCTCGCGGTCCGCTTCCGACTCCGTGGCCGCCCCGGCGCCAACGAACTCGCGCCGCTTGGTCAGCTCCCGCCAGTCGGCCGGGAACTGCATGTACTCATACCAGGGGATCTCCGCCCGCCGCAATTCGAGGAACTGCTTGCGCTCCTCGCGGTTGCGGTCCATGACCAGGCCCTTCTCCGTCTGCATCAGCACAAAGTTGTAGACCAGGTCTCTCCGCTCGGTCGTCCACGGATCCTCCGGGTCGATCCGGGCGATCTGGTCCATCACTTCCAGGGCCTTGGCGTACTCGCGCTGCTCCAGAAGCGTCTTGCCGCGATTGCGGAGGGTCTCCACCTTCCGCATGCGACGCCTCTCCGCCTCCCGCTCGCGCTCCATCTCCAGCCGCTGGGCCTCGTTGATCTGCTCCTGAACGGTCTTGCGCTCCCATTCCTGCAAGCGGGCGGCGATGAATTCTTCCTGCTTCTCCACGCGGAGCCTTCGCTCGCGGAATTCCCGCTCGGTGAAGAGGCTCTTGCCGGATTCCAGGATGTTCAACGCGGCCTTGGCGGCCTGCTCGGCCTCCTCGAAGTCCTGCTTCCGATCGGCGCCGGCGAGAACCTCCTGGCTGCGCTTCATCTGCTTCTCGAAGTCCACCACGGTGGCCCTCTGGGCCACGATGCGCTGCTGGTGGTACTGGCTCAGCAGCCCGGCCGAGCCGCTTGTGCCGGTGATCTGCCGCGCCGAGTTCAGCTTGCGGGTGATGATCACGTTGTCCGGCTCGATGTCCGCGGCCTGCGAGTAGTACTTCACCGCCTCGTCCGGCTTCTCGGCGTCCATGGCCTGGTCGCCGAGGGCGACGAGCTCCATGGCCTTCTTGCGGCGGTCGGCCATCTCGGCCAGCATCTTGTCGGCCTGGTTCTTCGTGTCGGCGGCAGCCGCCTTGGCCTCATCGGCGGCCTTGGCCTCGACGTTCTCGGCCGGGGCGTTTGCCGCGGCGACCGCGGTTTCCCGCGCCTCGGCGCCCGTGTCCGCCTTGGCGGCCATGCGCTGCTTGCGGGCCTGGACCAGCCGCAGTTGCGCCTTGGCGTCGGTCCGCGTGGCGTTGGGCAGGTACTCGCTGCCGGCCGCCTGCTCGAAGCCCTTCTCGGCCGCGTCCAGATTGCCGGAACCCAGCGCTTCCTGCGCCGCCTCGTACGCCGCGCGAGCGTCGCGCTGCTGGCGGACGGCCGAGCCGACCTTCTGGAGGTACTCGTTGCGGGTCGCCTTCTCGCTGTCGGACAAGGCGTCCTCTTGGATTTTCAGCAAGGTCGCTTGCGCACCGGAAAAGTCCAGGGCGTTGTACTGGGCGACAGCTTGCTGCAGCAGCGCCTTGGCTTTGTCGGCCTCGGCTTCCTGGCCCGAGGCGTTCGCCGCCCAGCACAGCACAACGGCGAAGGCCATCATTCCACATACCCAGTTCCGCAGAGTCTGCACTGCCAAACTCCTTATCAGCAAGTTGCCTGGATGTCGGACCTCGTCGCCTCATGCAAACGCGGCCCGCACTGTGACTTCAGGCCCGCCGACGGGGCCGGCTTCCGGCCCGGGCGCATCGGCCTGAAGTCGATACATCAAACCATCACATGGCGTTACGGATAGATGATTGCTGTTTTCCGCGGCCGATCAACCACAGTCGGGGCAGAGAATACGGCCAAGGGCGAACCGATTGCAAGCCCAAAATGCCCGCCCGCGCCGGACGAGCAAGCCGCACGGCCCGCCCGCGCCGCCTCACGGCGCCGCCCGGGCGGTTGCTTCCGCCTGGCGGGTCTCGTCGCGGAGGTTCTTGTATTCCTTGGAATCCTCATCCCAGGCCCGAACGCGGGTCATCAACTCGCCGGTTTCGTCGAGGATCAGCATCTCCACGGTGGACGTGGAGAAGGTGCCCTTCAGCACGCGCTTCTCGAAATCGAAATCCACGGCCGTCGCTCCGGTGGAGAAGTCCACCTCCACCTCGCGGACCTCCCCGGTGATCGGGTCCGGCACGCGCAGGGCCGCCTTGCCGCCGATCGGCTGGCCGCGACGCACGTTGAAACTCCGCTGCACCCGCTGGCCCAGCGACCGGGAGAAGACCGTCACCTTCACCGTGCCCTGCTGCGGGCTGGCCCCGGTGAGGAAGAACCGCGTGGTCTGCGGCAGCCGGAAAGACTCCGACCACGGGCTCCACGGCGTCGCCACGCTGGCCTTGCGCGCGTCGGCCGGGTCCTTGACCGCCATCTCCTGCCCGTACACCGGGTTCAGGTACTGCAGCCGCAGGCGAATGCTGTATTCCTTGCCCGGCTCGATCTGGTCATTGCGGACGACCACCGCCATCTTGCCGATCGCCATCTGCTGGGCGAGCGTCAACATCGGCCGCGGTGGAGGCGGCGGGGCCACGGTCACCTCTTTGGGGTCCGCCGGCGTGCCGCTCGGTTGCTTCGGCGGCCGCGACGGGACCGGCCCGACGGGGCCCGCCGGGCCGTAAGGGCCTTCCATCTCATCCAACCATTCCGGCGGCATGTCGCGCGGGGTGCGCGTCGTCCGGCGGTCTCTGGGCGCGGGGGCGGGCGCCTTTCTGACCACCGTGGCGCCGCGGCGCGGCGTGGCGCCCCGCAAGAGGTCGGGGTCTGTGGCGGCTTGCCGGCTGATCTCGTTGTCCGGCAGGTACGCGGCCGGGGAAATCCACTCCCGCGTCGGCCCCCAGAAGACCGGGAAGTACCCGCCCTGGACAATGAACTCCTGGATGCTTGGCGAGGAGATCGTCTGAAGGACCTGGCGGATGGCTTCCAGGTTCTCGCCGTCATAGGCGGGCAGTGGCGGCATGACCTCCTGAACCGTAACGGCCGTCAGTTGGTTGCCCTCGCCCTGGGCCACACGAACGATCGGCATCTTCTTCGGCTCCGCCCACGTGCCGTCCGGCTTGCGCTGGCGGATTTCCGCCTCCACATTCAGCACGATGGGCGTGGCGGGAATGCCGAGGCCCTGAAGCACCTTGAACCAATCGGTCTGGTGCTGGCCGACCGGATAGATCGACACGCCGCTGAGCAGGCCCACGTCTTTCGGCTCGGGGGTCTCCGGCAGAACGGTTTGGGCCTCCACAACCGGCCGAGCGGGCGCCGGCAGCAGCTTTTCCAGGTCCGCCACCGTCACGCGGGTGTCCGGCAGCACGTCGTTGGGGTCCAGCCGAGCCAGCGGCTGGGCCGGCTGGCCGAAGTTGACCATGCGGGTCAGTTGAGCCGCGCGCGGCCACAGCGGGCTTTCCAGCCGCCGCGCGAAGGCCCGGGCGTAATCCGGAACCGGCTCCACGTTGGGGTCCTGGCGAGACTCGACCGCCGCGCGCAGGCCGGCGGCGGTTTGGGCGAGCTGCTCGTCGATCTGCTCCGGCGGAAGTTCCACCGTGCCGATGCTCTTGCCGCGCAGCACGGGCGCTTCGAACTTCTCCGAGGACAACACGGAGCCGAACAGCGTGACCAACAGCGCCAGCGCGCAGATCGCCAGCACGACCTTTTCGATATGGTTATCGACGAAGCTTCCCTGACTGGACCTGGCCATACTTCGGCCTCCTCAATCTATAGCGGCCTATCGCCTGAGCCTGTTGTTCTTGTTGTACTCCGCAATCGCGGTCTGGTCTTCCGGGCGCAGCACGCGGGCCGCCTTGGACTGGAAGTCGACGAGCACCTCCACCGGCATCAGCGGCGGGAACTCCGGGCTCCAGTCGTTGGCCTGGGCGCCCCAGTGACCGCGCTCCCACTTGGTCAGCAGCAGCAGCTCACCGGAGATGCGGACTTGCGAGACCGGCTCGGCGCCGTAGTAATACCGCTCCTGGTCGCGCGAGGCGTCCTCCCGCCGCGCGGCGGTCTGCCCCGGCGCGTCGCCGGGAGGGGCAATGCGCACGTCCAGGATGGTGTGCAGGTTCCGCCGCAGCAGTTGCTGCTGGAGCAGCGGCAGGTACCGGGTGGGCATGCGCACCGTGAAGTCGTAGTGCTGGACGTCGTAGAGCGTGTTGCAGGCCCGCCCGGTGAGGGTGGCGGCGCTGTCCGACGCGCTGCCGTACGCCGGGGGAAGGAAGTAGCCCCCCACGTTCACCTGCAGCAGGTGCTTGATGGCCGAGTCGGTCACGCTCCGTGTCCGGCCGGGCAGTTGCACCACCTGCTCGTTGGTGGCGTTGATCGCCGCCACGATGTCGCTGAAGACCCAGTACCGCACCTGCGCTTCCCATAGCTGCCGGTTGCCCGGCGCGGCGAGGAGGGTTTCGTCGAAGGCCGGCGTGGAGAACAACACCGGGGCCACATACATCAGCCCGGTGCGGCTGTATTTCTGCTTGAGTTGGGCGAGGGCCTCCGAACGGGCCTGCACCGTCAGGTCGGAAGACGCCCCGGCGGCGCCCCGGCGCGCCCGGGCGGGCGCCATCCAGTCCATGTCCATCGGCCCTTCGGGGCCCCTCGGCCCCATCGGCTCGGCGGCCCCGCCCTCCGGGTTGGGCTGCTTGGCCTTCTCGATGACCTGCAGCACGCGAAGGCGCTGCTCCACCGCCTCCTGCTCTTCCTGTTCCGTCCAGACCGAGGCCGGGTGCAGCAACTGGATCTGCTGGCGAATCTTCTGCTGGTAGACCCTGGGGAACTCGAACCGCAGCGCATGAAGATTGTACAGTTCCTCATCGACGGGGAACGCGGGCAGGTCCTTCTCTCCGGCCTTGAGCCGGAACACCTCGTAGTTGCCGCGGTTCCGCTCCACCAGCCGCTCGCTGACGGCCTCGGCCGCTTCGATGACCGCCTGGTTGCGCTGCTTCTGCCGTTCGACCTTCTCCGGGCTGATGTCCTGCCGCGCCAGGCTGGACAGGCTGTTCATCACGGCCTGCTTTTCGGCGAGGTATTTCCGGGCGTCGGAGTCCGCGCCGGACTTCAGCAGCATCATCGCCGCCAGGAGCACGACCACGATCAACACCAAGGCCACGTAGAAGAGGTTTCTTCGAATAAACTCCATCCGTCTGTCTCCCGACATAGACCGCCCGGCGCCCGCTGGGGCGCGGGGAAATTACCTGCCTGCCTTGTCCGGCGCGATCAGCTTCAGCCGCACCACGAGGACGAACCGCTCGTCTTCGGCCATGTCCTCCGTGGGGAACATCGGGTCCGGCGCCCGTGGGCCCAATTCTCCCTCGGCGCCGGCGGGCATGCCTTCCGCCCCGGCCACGCCCAGGGCCGCCATGCCGCCCGGGCGGCGCTTCTGGCCTTCCTGCTCGCCCAGTCTCGGCTGGGGCAGGTACTCGGGGTTCTTGACCACTTCAAAGCCTTCCAGACCCAGCCGCTCGGGCTGGATTCTGAGCTGCTGGGCCAACGGAACGATGATCAGCGGGCGCACCTGGGCCCGCGGGATCGGCGTGCGGCCCTTGATGACGATCGCCATGCCGGCGGCGGCCCGCGCGGCGCCCGCCGTCTGCGCCGCGGCCGCCGGGGGGCGTCGGCCTTCGCTCGGCGGCCGCCCCGGAGGCCGCCCCGGCACATTCAACATGTCCATTTTGTCGGGGTAAACCTCTCGCGGGTCCGGCCGGGCGGCGCCGCCCCGCACCTGCACCTGCGCCTTGCTGAGGATGCTCTCCAGCGTCTCGGTCTCGATGTTCTGAACGATCACCCCGTCCATGCCTTCCAGGAAGATCATCCGCCGCTGCGAGCGCGGCTTGCCCTGAATGGCCGCGGCCACCTGCTGGCGAGCGTCGGGGGTCGCGGCGGTCGCGTAGTTCAGCAGCAGTTGCTGGTCCGGCGCGGCGGCCTGCACCGCCCCCGCCACCATCGCCTGCACGGCCGGCCAGAAGGTCCGCCGCTGGAAAAGCTCTTCGTACTTGAGGATCTGCTCCTCCGCCCCGCGCCCCGCGCCCTGCACGCGGCGCCATTCGGCGGCGATGCGGTCGATCTCCTGCACGGCGCTTCGGGCCCGCTGCAAGTCCGGCGTGGGGGCCAGGGCGGCCTTGTTGGCGTGCGCCCGGTACAGCGGACCAGCCGCCGCCAGCACCGCCAGCAGCCCGGCCGCCGCGAAGTACGGACGCTTCTTGTCCCAGATGCGCTTCTTGGTGATTTCTTCCGGCAGCAGGTTCGTGCTGACAACCGTGTTGCCCAGTCCCTGCAGCGCCAGGCCGTACGCCACGCCGAACGACAGCACGTTTTCCGTGAACGTAGGGGCGTTGACCGCCGGCGAGGGCAAGAGCTTGTTGTAGCTGTCCACCCGTACGACCTGCATGTTGAGGTTCTGCTCCAGGAACTTCGGCAGCCCCGGCAGGCGGAAGCCGTTGCCCAGGCCCACCAGCCGCTTGAAGCGGCTGTCGCGGTGGACGGACGTGTAGAACCCCACGCTGCGCTGGATTTCCTGTACGAGGTCCGCGAAGACCGGCCGCATGGCCTGGAAGATCTGCCGGGCGTACTTGCTGGTGGCGGCGGTGCGCTTGAGCTTCTCGGCCTTGGCGAAGGACAGCTTGAACGCCTTGACCAGCGCTTCGGTGAAATTGTTGCCGCCGATCTGAATGGTCCGCGTCCAGATGCGGGCGCCGTCGGAGACCACCAGGTCCGTCTTGTCGGCCCCCACGTCGGCCAGCAATGTGGCGCCGTCGGAGGCCGTGTGCTCGTCAAACACCATGAAGTTGTACAGCGCCAGCGGCGACATCTGCACCGCGTCCACCCGCATCTCGACTTCGGCGAAGTGGTCCAGCACCGCCCCCACGTCCACGCGCTTCATCGCGAAGATGCCCACTTCCACGTCCGGGCTGTCGGCGTCATGGAACGTCTGCCAACGCCAGATCACGTCGGCGATGGGGAAGGGAATCTGCTGCTCGGCCTCGAAGCGGACGATGTCCGGCACGCGCTTGGCCTCCACCGGAGGCAGCTTGACGAACCGGGTGAAGCTGCTCTGGCCCGGCGCGGCGACCACCACGCTCGATCCGGCCACGCTGTTGCGGGCGAGGAACTGCTCCAAGGCGTTGCGAATGAATTGCTTGCGGTCCGCGTCCGGCTGAGAAAGAATCTTGGGATGCTCAATGATATCGAACGCGTCGACCTGCAGTTGCCCGTCCATCTCCCGCAGCTTGAGGGCCTTCAGGGCACATTGCCCGATGTCAATGCCCCATACGGTCTTTGCTGTCGCCATGGTCACTCCTTGCCCGAGTGAGAGGTTCTCACTCCGCCAACCGCACGAGGGCCTCGGCAGCGCCGCGTGCGCCGAAACGACAGAACTTTCTGCCGCCGCCGGGGTTCAAACCGCCGGGGCCATCGCCGCCGGCTGCTTCTCGGCCGGTATGATAGTCTCTTTGTGCGCGGGCGGCAATCATGCGTCAAGCAAGAAACCTTTTGCCTCGCCGGCCGCACCGCAAAGCCAACACCATGGAACCGGCACAACTGTTTACTATCGCAACCCTGGGCTGCAAGGTCAACCAGTACGACTCGGCCGCCCTCGCCCACGCCCTGCAAGCCGGCGGGCTCCACCGCGGCGAAGGCGACAGCCCGGCCGACCTCGTCGTCGTGCAGACCTGCTGCATCACGCACGTCGCCATGCGCAAGAGCCGACAGGCGATCCGCCAAGCCGTGCGACGCTCGCCCGGGGCGGTGGTGCTCGTAAGCGGATGCTACAGCGACTACGACCGCGCGCAAATTCGGGGCGTTCTCAAGTCGCTTGGGGTCCCGGAGAGCCGGGCGATTGTGGCAGGGAACCAAGACGACGTGGCCGCCGCCGCTCAACAGGCCCTGCACATCCTCGCCGATGAGGCTTCGCGCTCGCCGGGCGGGGGGAAGAAAGGATGGATGAGTGCTTCCGAATCGCCCGATTCCGCCGCTGGCTCATCTGCTTCCATTCGAACGCGCCGGCTCGCCGCGATCAAGAACAAAACCCCCGGCCCGTCGCTGCTGGGCGCCATCGAACGCTTCGACGGCCATCAGCGGGCCTTCGTCAAGGTGCAGGACGGCTGCGACGCCTTCTGCTCCTACTGCGTGGTGCCCTACACGCGGCCGAACGTCCGCTCCCGCCCGGCCGAGCAGGTGCTGGCCGAATGCCGGCGGCTTGTGGAGGCCGGCCACCGGGAGATCGTGCTGTGCGGCGTGTTCCTCGGCGCGTACGGGCGGCAAACGGCCCTCCGCCGCAAGTGGGACGCCTCCCCGCCGAAACTGCCGGAGCTCCTCCGGCAAATCGCGGGTATCGACGGGCTGTGGCGCGTGCGGCTCAGCAGCCTGGAGCCGGGCGACGTGACCGAGCAACTCCTCGCCGCCGCGCGGGAGCTGCCCAACTTCGCCCCGCACTTCCACCTGCCGCTGCAGAGCGGCTCCGGGCAGGTGTTGAGCCGCATGAACCGGCAGTACACGCCGGAGGAGTTCCTCTCGGCCGTGCGGCGCATCCGCGCCGCGCTGGACCGCCCGGCGCTCACCACGGACATCCTCGTGGGCTTCGCCGGCGAGGGCGAGCAGCAGTTCGGCGAGACGCTCTGCGTGGCGCGGGAAGCGGCGTTCAGCAAAATCCACGCCTTCCCGTTCAGCCCGATCCGCGGCACGGCCGGCTGGCTAATGCGCGGCGACGCCCCGCCCCCGCCCGTCGTCCGCCGACGGATGAACGCTCTGGCGGAACTGGAGGCCCAGATGGCCCGGAGTTACCGCACGCTGTTCGTGGGCGACTCGCTGGAGGCCGTGGTCGAGTCCGGCGGGACGGCCATGACGGACCGCTACTTCACCGTCCACTTTGAGGCCGGCGGCCCGCGCCCACCCTCTGCCGGGGAGGTCCTCCGCCTGCGCATCACGGGCGTGGAGGAAGACGGCGCCCGCGGAGAACCCATCGGCTGACGCCCCGGCATTCCGCACCGCCGGCGGCGTGTGCGGGCATTGCCAGCGGGCCTGCGAACTGGTCTACTGTCTGCCGGACAACGGGCGCCTGTGCCCGGCATGTTACGAATCGCTGGTTCCCCCGGCCGCCGCCTCCGTGGCCCGCCAGGAGCAGCCATGCCCGACGAAGTGACAGCCGAAACCAAAATCTACACCTCCAAGGGCGGCGAGACGCACTCCCTGCGGGATCTGCTGTCCTACTTCCAGCGCAAAGGCACGATGCGCGTCTCCGACCTGCACATCAAGGTGGGCGTGCCACCGCTGTACCGCATCGACGGCAACCTGCGCCCGCTGGACGGCCCGCCGCTGGATGTGGAGACATCCGGGAAGTTCATCGCTTGTCTGCTGAGCGACACCGAGCGGGAACGGCTGGCGGAGCGCGGCTCGGCCGAGACGAGCTTCGACATCGAGGGGCTTCAGTTCCGCGTAAGCTGCTTCCGGGACAACGACGGCCCGTGCGCCGCCATCCGCGCGCTGGACAGCGCCCCGCCGCCGGTCGAGCAGATCGGCTTTCCCAACAACGTCTGGCAGGACATCGTCTCCGCTCAGCAGGGGCTGGTGCTGGTGACGGGCATCACCGGGGCCGGCAAGAGCACGACCATCGCCTCGCTGATCTGCCGCATCGCCGAGCAGCGGGCCTGCCGCATCATCACGCTGGAAGACCCGATCGAGTACCGCCTGCAGAGCCGCAAGGGGATCATCTCCCAGCGGGAGGTCGGCCGGGACGTGCGGAGCTTCAAGGAAGGCCTGCGCGACGCCCTTCGGGAAGACCCGGACGTGATCTTCGTCGGCGAGATGCGCGACCGGGACAGCACCTCCTGGACGCTCACGGCCGCGGAAACCGGGCACCTGGTGTTCTCCACGCTGCACACGCGCGACACCCGCGGCACGCTCACGCGCCTGCTGGACATGTTCCCGCCCAACCGCCAGGACGAGGTGGCCAGCCAGGTGTCGCTGGGGCTGCGGTCGATCCTCTGCCAGAAGCTCGTGCCCCGCGCCGACGGCGCCGGCCGCGTGGTGGCGATGGAAATCCTCAACAACACCTACTCCGTGGCGAACCTGATCCGCCTGATGAAGATGGAGCAGATTTACACCCAGCTCCAGACCCGCACGCGCGATACCTCCACCGAGCGGATGATCTCGCTGGAGCAGTCGCTGGCGCGGCTGGTGGCGACGGGCGTCATCACGCCCCTGGAGGCGGAACGATGGGCCAACGACCGCAACGCCTTCCAGGACGCCATGCAGACCGTCCAACAGGCGATGCAGGCCCAGCAGGGATGACCGCGCGCGGCAAGGCGAACGCGGCGCATCACCGGGTGACCGGCGCGGGCCATTGCCCTATACTGCCTTCTGCCGTAACGAAACGAGAACCGCCATGGCCATCGCCACAACCATACTCCGGCCGCTGGCGCGCGTGGCCGCGATGCACGCCGGCAGGCTGGCCAAGGCGTTTGTCGCCGCCCACCGGCGCACGCGCCAGACGCAGGACGAACTGCTGGCCGAGCTGCTCGCCCGCCACCGGCAGACCGCCTTCGGCCGAGACCACGGCCTGGGCAAGGTCCGCACATACGAGCAGTTCGTCCGGGCCGTGCCGCTGGGCGGTTACGAAACGCACCGCCCGTACATCCGCCGCGTGCTGGAGGGCGAAACCACCGCCCTGCTGCCGCCCGACGAGCAGGTGCTGATGTTCTCTCTCACCTCCGGCACCACCGGCGAGCCGAAGCACATCCCGGTGACCGGCCGCTTCGCCGCGGAGATGCGCCGCGGCTGGAACGTGTTCGGCATCCGCCTGCTGCAAGACCACCCCGCCGGCTTCATGCGGCACATCCTGGCGATCGCCTCGCCCATGCGCGAGGCGAGCAGCCCCACCGGCCTGCCGTGCGGGGCCGTCAGCGGCCTGCTGCGGCGGCACCAGAAGCCCATCGTCCGGCGCATGTACGCCGCGCCGCCGGCGGCCGCGGAGATCAAGGACCCCCATGCCAAGTACTACACCCTGCTCCGCTGCGGCGTGGGGCGGGATGTCGGCATCATCACCACGGCCAACCCGTCCAGCACCATCAAGCTGGCCGAGGCCGGGCAAGCCGAGCCGGAGCGGCTCATCCGCGACGTCCGCGACGGCACGACCACCCCGCCCGGCGAGGCCGACGCGGCTTTGCTGGACGCCGTCCGCAAGGCGCGGCGCTTTCGTCCCCGCCCGCGGCTGGCCCGCCGCATGGAGGCCGGCCTCTCCGCCGACGGCGAACTGCTGCCGCGGCACTACTGGCGACCGCCGCTGCTGACCAACTGGACGGGCGGCACGCTGGGGTTATACCTGCCGCGACTGCGGGAGCTGTTCGACGGCTCGCCGATTCGCGACATCGGCCTGCTGGCCAGCGAGGGCCGCTTCAGCGTGCCGCTGGCGGACGGCACGCCCGCCGGCGTGGCGGAGATCACCGGCAACTTTTTGGAGTTCATTCCGGCCGCGGAGCGCGACCGTGAGCGGCCCGTCGTCCTGCGGGCGCATGAGCTGGAGGAGGGCGAGGAATACTTCCTCGTGTTCAGCAACTTCACCGGCCTGTGGCGCTACAACCTGGACGACCGCGTGCGCGTGACCGGCAAGCTGGGCGAAAGCCCCGTTTTCGAATTCCTCTGCCGCGGCCGGCAGACGGTGAGCATTACGGGGGAGAAGGTCACCGAGCACCAGGTGGTGGAGGCGATGCGCCGCGCGGCGGCCGCGTTGGGCACGGCGGTGGATCGCTTCGTGATTCAGGGGCGCTTCGCCGATACACCGTATTACGAGCTCCGCGTGGAGGCCGACGGCGTCGGGCGGCCCGCTGCGCTGGCCGCGGGCGTGGATGAGCGCCTCCGGGAGCTCAATATCGAGTATGATGCCAAGCGCGGCAGCGGCCGGCTGGGGCCGATCCGCCCGCAAGTGCTTGAGCCGGGCTCGTTTGAGCGGGCCGAACGCGAACATCTGCGCCGCCGCGGCCGGCAGGAGCAATACAAGCACCAGTACCTGTTGACGGACGTATTGAACGACAAAGCATAGCGGCCCGGCCGCGGGTGGCGGGACCGTTGGGAGCGGCAATGGCGGAACTGGAGTTTCACGGAGCAGCACAGACCGTTACCGGATCGATGCATATCCTGCACCTTCCCGCGGGCACGTTCGTGCTGGACTGCGGGCTCTTCCAGGGCCACCGGCGCGACGCGGAGGCGAAGAACCGCAGCTTCCCCGTCCGCCCCCGCAACGTGCGCGGGCTGCTGCTGAGCCACGCGCACATCGACCACAGCGGCAACATTCCGCAGCTCGTGAAGCGCGGCTTCCAGGGGCCGGTCTACGCCACGTCCGCCACGAGCGACTTGTGCGACATCATGCTGGCCGACTCCGCCCACATCCAGGAGGAGGACGCGCGGTTCTGGAACGAAAAACGCGCCAAAAGCCCCAAGGAGTTCATCGAGCCGCTGTACACCGTGGAAGACGCCCACGCGGCGATGGGCCACTTCCGCCCGGCGCCGTACAACGAGCCGGTCGAGTTCGCCGAGGGCGCCACCGCCACGTTCCTGGAGGCGGGGCACATTCTCGGCTCGGCGGTGGTGCTGGTGGAAGTAACCAAGCCGCGCCCATTCCGCCTGCTGTACACGGGAGACCTGGGCCGCTTCAGCGTGCCGATTCTGCGAGACCCGGTTCACCCGCTGCCGGAGGTGGACTACCTCATCACCGAGTGCACCTACGCCGACCGCGTCCACGACAACCCGGTGGACATGAAGAAGCAGCTCGTGATGATCATCAACCAGACGCGCGAGGCCGGCGGCAAGGTGGTGATCCCCGCCTTCAGCGTGGGCCGCACGCAGACGCTGGTGTACTTCCTGAGCCAGGCCATCGCCGAGGGGCTGCTGGAGCCGCTGCCGATCTTCGTGGACTCGCCGCTCTCCACGCACGCCACGGAGGTGTTCCAGAAGCACCCGGAATGCTACGACGCCGAGGCGCGAGACTTCTGGATGCAGCAGGGAGACATCTTCGGCCGTGGGTACGTGAAGTACATTACCGATGTCGCGGAGTCCAAGGCCCTCAACCACATCGGCGAGCCGTGCGTAATCATCGCATCGGCCGGCATGTGCGAGGCCGGGCGCATCTTGCACCACCTCAAGAACAACATCGAGAACGAAGCCAACACGGTCATCATCGTCGGCTTCATGGCGCAGCATACCCTGGGCCGGCGGATCGTCGAGCGCCGCGAGGAGTTGAAGATCTACGGGCGCATGTACCGGCTGCTGTGCCGCGTGGAGATCCTCAACGGCTTCTCCGCTCACGCCGACCGGGACGACTTCCGCCGTATGTTCACCCCGTTGGCGAAGAATCTCAAAGCCGCGTTCGTGGTGCACGGGGAGGGCACGCAGCCGATCGGCATGACCAAGATCCTTCATTCGGCCGGGTGTGGGAACGTGCACGTGCCCGCCCCGAAGCAGAAGTTCGAACTCTGACAATCCACCCATGACCCCCGCACCGGACATCGCGATTATCGGCGCCGGCAAGGTGGGCACGGCCCTGGGCCTGCTGGCCGCGCGGGCGGGCCACGCCATCGCCGCGGTCGCCAGCCGGTCTCCGCTCAGCGCGGCCAGGGCCGCCGAGCGCATCGGCCACGGCGCGACGGACTGCGGCCTTCGCCACGCGGCCGGAGCGGGGCACGTGGTGCTGCTGACCGTGCCGGACGACGCGATCGGCCCCCTCTGCCGGGAACTGGCCGAGGCGGGCGCGTTCTCTGCGGGGGCCGTCGTCGCCCACTGCAGCGGGGCGCTCGGCAGCGACGTGCTGGAAGCCGCCCGCCAGCGCTGCGGCTGCCTGGTGGCCTCCTGCCATCCGATGCAGACCTTCCCGGACGTGGACGCGGCCATTCGCGAGTTGCCCGGCTCGTACTGCTTTCTGGAAGGCGACGACTGCGCGGTGGAGGCCATGGAAGCCCTCGTGCGGGATATCGGCTGCCGGCCGGTGCGGATCCCCCCCCAGGCCAAGGCGCTGCATCACGCCGCGGCCGTGACGGCCTGCAACTACATGACGGCCATGCTGGACGCGGCGGCAGCCATCGCCGTCGCCGCGGGCATCGAGCGGGCCACGGCCCTGGCGGCCCTGGCCCCGCTGGTGCGGGCGACGATCGACAACAATCTGTCCATGGGGCCGGCCGAGGCCCTCACCGGCCCCATCGCCCGCGGCGACGTGCAAACCGTCCGCCGGCACGTGGCCGCCCTGCGGGGCGTCGACGGCAGGCTGCTGTCCCTCTATGCGGCGGCCGGGCTGTGGACCGTTGACTTGGCCCGCCGCAAAGGCACACTGGCCGAAGAGCATGCCGCCGCCATCGAACAACTACTGACCGATGCACGCGAAGGAGACGATTCGTGAGCGCGAAGATCATCGACGGCAAGGCCGTCGCCGCGGAACGGACCCGGCAGATCGCCGAGGAAGCCAAGGCCCTGGCGAATGCCGGCCGGCCGGTGCAGCTTGTGGCCGTGCAGGTCGGAGAAGACCCGGCCAGCAAGCTCTACACCGACATGCAGGCCCGCCAGTGCGAGGAGGCCAACATCCGCTACGAGCTGCGCTGCCTGCCGGAGGACATCCGCCAGCAGGACATCGAAGCGGAGATCGGCAAGCTGAACGTGGACCCGGCCGTCAGCGGCCTCATCCTCCAGATGCCGCTGCCGGCCCACCTGGACACGCCGGCCGTGCAGTTGGCGATTTCCCCAAACAAGGACGTCGAGGGCATCCACCCGGTGAACCTCGGGCGGCTGCTGGCCGGCGGGCACGTGGCGCCCTGCACGCCGCTGGCCGCGGTGGAGCTGCTCCGCCGCGCATGCCCCGAGCTGGGCGGCAAGGAGCTGGTGATCGTCGGCCGTAGCGACATCGTGGGCAAGCCGCTGGCGATCATGCTGCTGCACAAGAGCCTCGGCTCGCCGACGGTGACGGTCTGCCACAGCCGCACCGCGGACCTGGCCTACCACACGCGGCGGGCGGAGGTGCTGATCGCCGCGACCGGCTACTCGCAGATGTGCTGGCAGAGCTACCGCCGCCGGAGCAAGGAAGACGCCTCGGCCGAGTTGCCGAAGCTGCACACGCAGGCCGGCGGCGAGCAAGTCCTCGCGCCGCTGATCACCGCGGAGATGCTCGGGGAGGGGCAGATTATCATCGACGTGGCGACCAACCGCGTCCCCAAGGCGTTCGAGGACGGCAAGCCGGTGCTCAACGACAAAGGCAAGACCGCCATGCGGACGATGGGAGATGTGGACCCGGACGCGGCCGCGGAGAAGGCGGCGGCCGTCACGCCCGTGCCCGGCGGCGTCGGCCCGGTGACCGTGGCCATGCTGCTGAAGAACACGCTGGCGTGTGCAAAGAACGCCTGAGGTCGAAGCGATAGTCCGGAACGCGCACCCGCGGCGCCTATTTCCGGCGCCGCGGGCGGGATTTCCCGGGGTGCCACGGGCGTGTCTTACGCGGTGCCACGGGCGTGTCCTCACGCCCGTGCGGTCTTACGTACGGACACAGGCACGGGTGTCGGAGACACCCGTGGCACCTATTACCGGCGCCTCGGGCGTGCCCACACGTGTCATACGGGGGTCCACGGCCGTGTGTCATACGGGGCGCCACGGGCACGTGTCATACGGGGTGCCACGGGCGTGTCCTCACGCCCGTGCGTTTCCCGGCGAGACGTGCAACACTGCAGTCAGGTGATCGTAATGCCAAGGAAGACCTGTAAGAGATGGGACGTTCAATATGGGGCCCATTGCCTGACCTTCTCCTGTTATCAACGCAGACCTTTCCTCGCAAGAGATCGATCCCGCCGGTGGTGCGTCGAGGCGTTGGTTTCGGCCCGTGAGAAGCATGGATTCCATCTGTGGGCGTGGGTGATCATGCCTGAGCATATGCACATCGTGATCTGGATTCCAAACGAAAGCACAATCAGCAACATCCTCAAGTCAATCAAGTCGTCCGTTTCGAAAAGAGCTCTCTATTGGGTTCGCAAGAATGCCCCAGATAGAATCGGAGCCTTCAAGCACGTTCTGCCCGGCGGGAAGAACGAGTTGCGCTTCTGGCAGGCCGGCGGCGGATATGAGCGGTTGCTGCGCAATGCCAAGGACGTCCACGAGAAGATCTATTACGTGCACGCCAATCCCGTAAGGAGAGGTCTCGCGGCGGAGCCGATCGAATGGTTCTGGTCCAGCTACCGAGCATACACGCAAGGAATCGACGAGCCGATCTCCTTGGACCGGGAGCACATCCCAAGTGTCGTGAATCGCGACTGAGGACATGTGGCGGTTGTCAGCACGGGTGTCCCAGACACCCGTGGCACCTATTACCGGCGCCGCGGGCGGGATTTCCCGCGGTGCCACGGGCGTGTCCTCACGCCCGTGCAGTCTGTCGCGCGGACAACAGGCACGGGTGTCGGAGACACCCGCAGCGCCCGCGCGGCGGATATACCTGAAGCTCACGGGCATCTCAAGCGGGGAATGCGGTAAGTGGAAGCGGATGAAAACCTTGCGCGGGGCCCGGCGCGTCGGCCGAGCCCCGTCGGCGGAATGTCTCTCAGCGGCTATGCTCAGTAGGCGCTTGGGCCGGGGCCCGCGGGGGCTGACGGCGGCGTGGCCGGGCCTTGCGGCTGTTGCTCAAGCCCTTCCTGGAGCTTGAGCTTCATCATCCGGCCGACCTTGAACTTGACCGTACGCTTGGGCGGAACGTGCACGCGCTCCAGCGTCTTGGGGTTCTGGGCCGTGCGGGCGGCTCGCTCCTTCGTCTCGAACACGCCGAAGTCCCGGAATTCCAGCCGGTTGCCCCGGCCAAGCTCCTCGATCACTTCGTCGAGGAAGCTCTGGACCACCTTCTTGACCATGACGCGCTTGCACTTCGTTTCTTCCGCGATCCGGTCCACCAATTCCTTCTTCGTCACCGTATGCATGGGCGACCCCTTTGCTGGGCACTATGCGGGTGTTGATGGTTACGAGCCTTGGCAACCGGCGCAACCTGAAATGCTCGCACCTGCTGCGCCGTCACAAGTCATCATACGGCAAAGACTTTATGCGAACAAGCAAAAATCACGCGCCGACCGTTTTGCCTGGCGGACAAGATTTCGTATTTCCGGCTCGGATGCGAAAACAACGCGTCACATGGCGAAGAGCCAAAGGAGGACACGCGGCCATCCGGGGGCCGCGCCGAGCGTCCGTGCGGCCGTTGACTCGCCTTCGACTTCGCCCTTCGGCTCTGCTCAAAACCAAACCCGTCGCGTTTCCATAGACCTTCGCCATCGCCCCGTCCCTGACGCCAAGTGCCTGGTCCCTAATGCCTAATGCCCGGTCCCAGATGCCGGCCGTTTCACATGCCGAGCATCCCTTCCATGCCGGGCGGCAGGGGCATGTCGCCGGTCAGCTCCTTCATCATCTCCGCGGCCGCGTCGGCGGCCTTCCGCTGCGCGGCGGAGACAGCGGCCTTGACGAGATCCTCGATCATTTCCTTGTCGCCGGAGGCCGCGAGCTCGCGGTCTATGTGCAGCTCCACCAGCGCCAGCTTACCGCTGACCGTGGCGGAAACCGACCCGCCGCCGGCCTCGGCCGTGTGCGTGCTGGAGGCGATTTTCTCCTGAATCTCCGGCATCCGCCGCTTCACTTCCGCGGCCATCTTCATCATCTTCGCAAGGTCACCGAACATCATTCACTCC